>Ga0210410_10000431_pt1 | contig 48111 bp, 41 predicted proteins | sample IncBWC4MmetaG_FD_161058 | JGI IMG/M metagenome (GOLD analysis project Ga0210410, IMG submission 161058) | Forest soil microbial communities from Barre Woods Harvard Forest LTER site, Petersham, Massachusetts, United States - Inc-BW-C-4-M | ecosystem: Environmental > Terrestrial > Soil >...
CGGTGCTTTGTCGCCGAAGGCGGCGCGGACTCGCTGCTCCAGGTCAGCGGACGTCATGTTTTCGTATTCCGGATGGTTCAGTGCGGTCACGAATTCATTCAGGGTCGTGCCGATGATCATCGGAACGTCCGCCGACAGCGCGGAGGCTCGAGGCTCGAAGGGATGAGCCGGCAGAACATTCCCATCCACCACGGGCGCAAACCCCAATAGATCCGCGAACTTTCGAAAGTTGGGAATTCCCGTCGGCGTGGGGTTGTGTTCGCGCAGTACTTTTTGACCGGCCTGCAAGATCTGTTGATAGGGCAGATTGCGTATCCGGTCGATGGTGTCGCGCGTGAGTCCGAGCTCGGCGACTACCAGATCAGCGAGCCGTTGGGACTTCTCTTGATTTCCCGCGCGCAGCATTGAGCCGCTTTCCACGATGGCGCGGTGAAAAAGCCCTTTGGCCGCGGGCATGCCCATCAACGCGCTCACTTTGCCGCCGCCGCCTGATTGTCCGAAGATCGTGACCCGCGCCGGATCACCGCCGAAGCCGGCGATGTTGTCGCGCACCCACTGCAGCGCGCTCACGATGTCGAGCATGCCCACGTTGGCCGAAGATGCGTACTGCTCGCCGTACTTCGATAGGTCCAGAAAACCGAAGACATTGAGGCGGTGATTCAGACTCACGAGCACGATGTCGCCGCGACGAGCCAGGTTCTCGCCGTCATACGACAGCAGCTCCTGGCCCGAACCGGCCGAGAAACCGCCGCCGTGCAGCCACACCATGACCGGTCGTTTCTTGCCGTCGTTGATCTCCGGCGTCCATAGATTGAGGTGTAAACAATCTTCGGACGGTACGCCGTCATCCCATGAAAACAGGAACGCCTCTTCATCATTCGCCCACCCGGTGCGCGCTGCTTGCGGACACACGTAGCCGTACTGGCGAGAGCTGCGCACGCCGCCCCACGTCTTGGGTCTGATCGGCGGCAGAAACCGGCGATCGCCCTCGGTACCCGCGGCGTATGGAATGCCCTTGAATGTGAAGATGCCTTTGCGGACGTATCCTGATACCACGCCGGATTCGGTGAGGACTTCGGCTGTGCCGGCCGCGGCCTTGATCGAGTTCGAATCGCCGGCGCGGTTGTTGCTTGACGAGGATTTTGCCGCGTCTGAAATGCCGGCCGCCGCGCTCAGCGCGGGGAGGCTACAGCCGCCGATGATCGCCGCCGCAGCGCCCTTGAGCACGGCGCGCCGACCGTCCACCGGATTCTGTGCGGCCGACAATTTGTCGTTCTCTGTACTGCGGTCGCGCTGCATCGGTTGTGCTCCAATTCATGAAGATTCGTGGCGCACGAATCAACGATCGACCATGGACATCATCGTCGCGCCGTATCGAGGTCCGGATATTTTGCCGGGCGCAAGGGCCTCGTCCAAAGCTTTCATTTCAGCGGGGTTGAGAGAAATCGTGGCGGCGGCGACGTTCTCCTCGAGGTAGCTGCGGCGCTTGGTGCCGGGGATCGGCACGTACGACGGCGATTTTTTCAGCAGCCACGCAAGGGCGATCTGTCCGGGCTTCGCGTGTTTGCTGCCGGCGATGTCGCGCACGGTCTGCGCAGCGGCAACATTGGCGTCGTAATTGCCGCCTTGGTAGCGGGGGTCGTTGCGGCGGAAATCGTCGGCCGGGTACTCCTCGGCGCGTTTGACTGCGCCGGTCAAGAAGCCGCGGCCGAGCGGGGAGAATGGTACGAGTCCTATTTTGAGTTCCGCCAAGACTGGAATCACGTCTTGCTCGAGATTGCGCTCCCATAAGGAGTATTCGCTCTGAACCGCGGAAACCGGATGCACGGCATGGGCCTTGCGGATATTGTTGACGCCGGCTTCCGACAGGCCGAAGTAACGAACCTTTCCCTCGCGCACCAACTCGCCCACGGTGCCGGCGACCACCTCCATCGGCACTTTGCGGTCAACGCGGTGCTGGTAGAGTAAATCGATGTGATCGGTGCGCAATCGCTGCAGCGAGGCATGTACGGCCTCGCGGATGCGCGTGGGGCTGCTGTCGGTGCCGGTGATTTTGCCGTCCTTGATCTGAAATCCGAATTTTGTGGCGATGATAACTTGCGCGCGCTTGGGTCCCAGTGCGCGCCCGAGCAGTTCCTCGTTGGTGTACGGGCCATAGACTTCCGCCGTATCCAGAAAGGTGCAGCCCAGTTCAATGGCGCGATGCAGGGTCGCGATGGATTCCGCCTCGTCCGCCGGTCCATAGGACTGGCTCATGCCCATGCAGCCCAAGCCGATGGCGGATACTTCCAGGCCCTGGCTGCCGAGTTTGCGTGTGGTCAAAGTCATGGAAATGTCCCGTGATAAATGCGGATTTTGGGTCTGTCACCATATGCCATCGGGCGCGAAATGGGCAACACACAGTCTGCGCGGTGGCGGTGGCCGATGTTGATCCTTGGTTTGCATCGCACTCGGCCTTACGATGAACTTTGGTCCGCTATGGGCGTCAAAGAGCTGAAATCCTGGTAGGAATTCGGGTGGAACGAGCGATCCTGTGCGAGGTCGAAAGGCCCTCTGTCGCCCCCTGGCGACGGCCTTAACCGGCGCGGCAAAATCGGAAATTGCCCCACTTCTGGGCTTCTTTTGCAACAAAGTACAATACTGTTGACCGCCAATCCCGGGAGACTGGTGGGGCCGGCCGGCAATAGCGCAGCCCCTAGGTCGCGTGAGTGGTGCTATCGCTATGTTCACGTGACCCGCGATGGTTTGGTAGAATCGATTGTGAGGAAATAAAGCCATGAGAACTCTGTTTTTGCAAGCGCCCTCGTTTGACGGATTTGACGGCGGTGCCGGTGCCCGCTATCAGATGAAGCGCGAGGTACGCTCTTTCTGGTTCCCGACCTGGCTCGCGCAACCCGCGGCCCTGGTCGAGGGCTCAAAGCTGATCGATGCGCCGCCGCATCGGCTGTCGTTTGAGGACATTGCCGCCGAGTTCAAGGACCGGGACCTGGTGGTGATGCACACCTCCACCCCATCCTTCAAATCGGACGTGAAGACGGCCGAAATGATCAAAGCGATCAATCCCAACATCAAGATCGGCTTCATTGGCGCCAAAGTGGCCGTCGAGCCCGAGAAGAGCCTGATTGCGGGACGCGCCGTCGATTTCGTGGCGCGTAACGAATTCGACTTCACCATCAAGGAAGTGGCGGATGGCCACAGCTTGAGCGATATCAAGGGGCTTTCTTATCGGAATAGCGAAGGCGTCATCGTTCATAACGAGGATCGCACGGTCCTTGAGAACATGGATGCGCTTCCCTGGGTGACACCGGTCTACAAACGCGATTTGAAAATCGAGAATTATTTCGGCGGCTATCTCAAGCACCCCTATATCTCGTTCTATACCGGCCGTGGCTGCAAATCGCGCTGCACCTTTTGCCTGTGGCCTCAGACTGTGGGCGGACATCGTTATCGGGTGCGCTCGGTCGAGAATGTCGCTGCTGAAATGAAATGGGCGAAGGAAGCGTTTCCGCAGGTGAAGGAGTTCTTCTTTGACGATGACACGCTGACGGACAACCTGCCGCGCGTCGAAGCGCTGGCGAAGGAGCTGGGCAAACTTGGAGTCACCTGGTCGTGCAACGCGAAGGCCAACGTTCCACGCAAGACTCTTGAAATCATGAAGGACAATGGATTGCGGCTGTTGCTGGTCGGCTATGAATCCGGCAATCAACAAATTTTGATCAACATCAAGAAAGGGATGCGCGTCGATTTCGCCAGGCGTTTCACCAAGGACTGCCACGAGCTGGGCATAGTCATACATGGCACATTTATTTTGGGACTTCCCGGCGAGACGCGGGAAACCATCCAGGAAACGCTGGACTTCGCCAAGGAAATCAACCCACACACCATTCAGATTTCTCTCGCCGCTCCCTACCCGGGCACATTTCTTTACCGGCAGGCGAAGGAAAACGGCTGGCTATTCAACGAAGAGGTCGATCTGTTGACGCAGGAAGGCACGCAGATTGCGCCGCTGAGCTATCCGCATTTGAGCCACACCGAGATCTTTGATTCGGTGGAAGACTTCTACAAGAAATTCTATTTTCGCCCCTCCAAAATCGCCTCCATTGTGGCCGAGATGATCAGCAGTCCGGAAATGATGAAGCGCCGGCTGCGTGAGGGCGTGGAATTTTTTCACTTTCTGCGCACTCGCCACGATGCCGCTTGAAACGGCTGAGCATCGCGGCGGAGCATTCTTGCCGCTCGGAGCTCTTTAGACCATGAGTGTGCCGATGGCAGGACTTCCGGCATCGTCCCGCGAGCTGCTGGAATCCCTTCCTTCAGGGCCCGTCGGCTCGGGCAGCGATGCGCATAAGATCCTCTTCTGCCGCACGTTGCTCGATACCTTCGATCCCTACAAGCCGGCGGTGATCGACTGGCCGCCTCTCGACGCAGAGGCTCGTGACCGCTTGGTGAGCCTGCCCATCTGGGACGTTGCCGTGCAGACCGAGGGCAGGGCGCGGCTCAACGTGGCTTCTTACGCTGCCGTCACGCCCGATCCCCTGTTGCGCAAGGCCATCGAGCTTAACGCCTTTGAGGAGGGCCGCCACAAACTGGTGCTCTCCAATCTTGTCGCCGCGTATGGCGTTACGCTTGCGCCTGAACCGCCTTACGCCGTGCAGGGAGACCCGGAGTGGGCTTTCATGGTCACCGGCTACAGTGAATGCATCGACAGTTTTTTTGCTTTTGGATTATTCGAGTCTGCGAAGCGCTCCGGATTCTTCCCCGCGGCGCTCGTCGACACATTCGAGCCGGTCATTCAAGAGGAAGCGCGCCACATCCTGTTCTTCGTCAATTGGGCTGCGTGGCATCGCCGCACCATGCCCTTCTGGCGGCGACCTTTCTTCGAAATGAAGGTGCTGGCGGTCTGGCTGTTTCTCATCTGGGAGCGCATCGGCATCGCCCGCGATATGGGCAACGGCGTACAGGACAACAATTTCACCGTGACCGGCGCGAAGTCGGTCGGCAATGACATGAACATCGGTGAATTGATCGATATTTGCCTGGCCGAGAACCAGCGGCGCATGAGTCTTTATGATCGGCGCCTGTTGCGACCCAGGTTGGTCCCGGCGCTCGCGCGATTGGCGCGGCGTTTCATGCGATCCTAGGGCTCCGTCGGCCATAAAGCAGCGCCAAACTGCGTGAAACTCCGCGTTGTCATTGTCGCGCTACTCGGGCTCGCGCTCGCCGTCTATCTGGTCGCGTATACCGGCATTGGCGCGGTCTTCTCCGCGGTCGTCGCCGTCGGATGGGGCGGTTTTGCCCTGCTGTGTCTCTATGCCCTGGGGCTGTGCATCATTCTTGGCAGTGCTTGGTGTGTATTGCTGCCCGAGTCGTCCCTGGCGAATCTGCGCATTTTCGTGTGGGCGCGCATGGTTCGCGAGGCCGCAACCGATGTGCTGCCTTTCTCCCAACTTGGCGGAATCGTGCTGGGTGCGCGTGCCGCCATCTTGCACGGCGTCTCGGAACCGTTGGTCTATGCTTCCACCATCGTTGATATAACGTCGGAAATGCTGGCGCAGATCGCCTATGTTGCGTTGGGGGTACTGCTCCTGTATCTGCGCGCCCCGCCGAACTCCTCTGCGCAGTCCCTGATCAAAGCGCTGCTCATCGGCGTGGTCTGTGCTGCCGCCGCCGCCGGTGTCTTTCTCGCTTTGCAGCGCCATGGGCACCGTGTCATCGAAAAGTTCGCGGCGCGCATCTTGCCGGCCGCTTTGCAGCGCACGATGGCGGTCAGTACCACGCTGCGATCAATCTATCGTTCTCGTGCGAAAGTCGGTGCCTCCATTGTGCTGCATTCTATTGGCTGGATCTTGAGCGCCGTCGGCGTCTGGATCGCCTTTCGACTGATCGGCCAGCGCGTCGAACTCAAATCCGTCTTCGCGCTCGAAAGCCTGGTGTCCGCGATTCGCAGCACGGCCGTTTTCATCCCTCATGCGCTTGGCGCCCAGGAAGCTGCTTACACGGTTCTGTCGCCCTTTTTCGGTGTCGGCGCGGAGTTCGGGCTTGCCGTGTCGGTTTTGAAAAGGGCTCGCGACCTGGCGCTCGGAATACCCATACTTCTAATCTGGCAGGCCATCGAAGGCCAAAGAGCACGATCGCGTCCCGCGGTTGGCTAGTACACGCAGCTGATCAGGAAAGACTCCACTGATGCCCGCAAAGCCGGGCAAGTAGGCGCAAAATCGCGTCTGCGACAATGGGTTCAGTGATCGGAGAATGACTTTAGTGAAGATTGACCGCGGGGTTTGGGCCGCCTTGGGCGCAGCCGTCCTCTTTGGTTTGAGTACGCCATTGGCAAAAATATTGCTTGCCGACACCTCACCGATGATGTTGGCAGGATTGCTCTACACCGGCTCCGGCATCGGTCTTGCGCTTCTCTTGGGAATTCGAGCTGTGAGTCGTGGCGGCAAGGGAGCCATCGTATTGCCGCGCGGCATGGCGCTGGTCTGGTTGCTCGGTGCTGTTTTTTTTGGCGGCGCGTTGGCTCCCTTTTTGCTGATGGGTGGACTATCGAAAATTGACTCCGCTTCCGCGTCCTTGGCGCTGAATCTAGAAGGTGTGTTTACTTCGCTCCTGGCCTGGTTCGTCTTCAAGGAAAATTTTGATCGCCGGATTCTCCTCGGCATGGCATTGATCATCGGCGGCGGCGTCCTGTTGGCATCGGGTGCGCACGTCCGCGCAGGCGGTTTTGTCGGGCCGGCACTGATCGCGGGCGCGTGTCTGGCGTGGGCAATCGATAACAATCTGACCCGCAAGGTGTCGATCAACGACGCGATGATAATCGCCTGCACGAAAGGCCTGGTCGCCGGTCCCATCACCGTTGCTCTTGCCCTCTATTTGGGCAGCCCGACGCCTGGTGCACTCGATTCAATCAAGGCCGGTTTATTGGGGTTCGTCGGTTACGGGCTGAGTCTGACTCTTTTCGTGGTCGCATTGCGCAATTTGGGGACCGCCCGGACCGGTGCTTATTTCTCCCTCGCTCCTTTTATAGGCGCGGCACTCGCGGTGGGGTTGGGCGCTCCATTGTCAGGCACGCTGCTGGCGTCCGGGCTCTTCATGGGTGTGGGCGTGTGGCTGCATCTGACTGAAAAGCATGCCCACCGGCACCAGCACGTGTTCATGGAGCATCATCATGCGCATGTGCACGATGCTCATCACCAGCACACCCATCAATTTGAGTGGAATGGCCAAGAGCCCCATTCTCACCCACATGTTCACGAACCGCTGGACCATGAACATCCGCACTTTCCGGATGCACACCATCGTCACCAACACCAGTGATCGATGGCTGATTCCGCGACGGGGTTACTTCTTCGGTCCTTCATTTTCTGAATTCGCGTAGGAATGATAAAGGCTGTCCAATATGGGACTCACATGCTTCAGCAGCGCGTCGTCGTTCGGTTGGAGCGTACGTGCGCCGGAAACGATGGCCGCGAAGCCGGCGGCTTCGGGGACCGGTATACCGCCGACATCTAGATAGTGCACCAGCGCGCCCAACCGCGACAGCGCCGTATCATTTTCCAGCCCGAAGCTCGCAACCAAGACCTCGAAGGTTACTTTCGAATCGATGTGCGTGAAGGGAGCACCGTCGAAGTCAAAGCCGATAGCTCGTTTCGGACAATCTTTCGGCAACTTTAACCAGACAAACTTGGCCTTCGGATCGATGAATCGACGGATCAGCCATGCAGAGCACACGCGATCAATCCACATGCGCCGTCGGGTCGCCCAGACACGCCCTCGATAGCCCTTGCGATCGCGGCGCAAAATCTTGCCTTTGGCGGCATGCGGCTCCTCGGGCGAGAACTGAGCGGTCAAGGCCGACTCGGCGTCGTTCATCGCACTGTCGAGCTGAGCACGCGATTCGCCCGGGAAAAAATCTACGGCACTTAGCGCCGCCGCCTCGCGTCGTGCCGCGGCTAGGCGCCGACGTGCCTCGCTCTCCTCGAGCTTCGCGAACTCCTCCCGCAGCGCGTGCAGCGTCGCTGCGATCGCCTCGTACTCGGGCGTGCGGTCAAAGAGCGCTCGGAGCGCGTTGCCTTGCGGGCTGACCATCTCGCCGGCGAGTTCGAGGATGTAGGCCGTCCCGCCGCCGCCTTGAATCTCCTGCTTTTGTCGTTCGAAAACCTCGCGCGCGGCATCGGACACCGGCAGCACGTATACGCCGTCGCGCAGGGTGCCTGCCCCGGACGCTTTAAGGGATCGCCAGACGCGCATGCGCAGAGTTTGGTTGCGCCCGGGAAGGTTGGCGATAAACAGGAACCAATTCGAAGCCGTGGTTGTCATTGTAGTGTTCATTACATCGAAGTAGTAGTATCTACCTAAAATGATCCATGTCCAGATTATTGTAGCCGCCACAGTGCGGACATCATCGCGCGATCTCGCGTACCGGTAGGCCGTCCATCATGCGACTCGTGAAGCTGCGCAAGTGACTCTCGCCGAATCTTCTCTACGCCGCCCCGTGACCGTCGTTGTGGCGGTGGTTGCCGTGCTGTTTGCCGCCGTGTTGGCGCTGCAAGGGACGGCCCGAGACATCTTCCCCAATGTTGGCACGCCGACAATTTACGTGGCTCAGCCCTTCGGGGGCATGGATCCCGCCCAGATGGAGGGCTATCTCACTTACTACTATGAGTATCACTTCCTGTACATCACCGGCATCGAACACATCGAGTCGAAGTCGATCCAAGGAGCCGCACTCGTCAAGCTGCAGTTCTATCCGGGCACCGACATGGCCCAGGCGATGGCGGAGACGGTTTCTTACGTCAATCGCGCTCGCGCCTTCATGCCACCGGGAACCTTGCCGCCCTTTGTCATGCGTTTCGACGCGGGCAGTGTACCCGTGGGAAACCTGGTCTTCTCGAGCAGTACCCGCTCCGTAGGCGAGATGCAGGACGCGGCCCTGAACCTGGTGCGGCCGCTTTTTGCGACGCTGCCCGGCGTATCGGCACCGCCGCCGTTCGGCGGCAGCGCACGCACGATATTGGTTAACGCCAAACCTGAGCGCCTGCGGGCTTACGACATGTCGCCCGATGAACTGGTAGTTGCCTTGGCCGCGGCGAACACCATCACGCCATCGGGCAACGTGCAGCTCGGCGACAAATATCCGATGGTGCCGCTCAATTCGGTGGTCAATAACATCAAGGATCTCGAGGCCGTACCGGTGCGCACCGCCGCCTATCCTGCCGTATTCGTGCGCGACGTCGCGACGGTGACGGACGGCTCGGACATTGTCACCAGCTACGCCCTCGTGAACGGTCGTCGCACGGTTTACATCCCGGTCACCAAGCGCGCCGATGCCTCGACCTTGAGCGTCGTGAATCTCGTCAAGAGCAGTCTGGGAAAATTCCAGAACGTGCTGCCTGAGGACATCAAGGTCAGTTACGAATTCGACCAATCAGGCTATGTCACGAGCGCGATCACGACCCTCGTCACGGAAGGGGCTCTGGGGGCATTGCTGACCGGCCTCATGGTTCTGCTGTTCTTGCGCGACTGGCGCAGCGCTTTGATCGTGGTGATCAATATTCCGATCGCGCTCATGGGGGCGGTGCTGGCGCTGGCCATCACCGGACAAACGGTCAACATCATGACGCTGGGCGGTATGGCTCTCGCCATCGGCGTGCTGGTGGACATGTCAACGGTGGTGGTGGAAGACATCGCGACGAAGCGCGTGGCGGGCAGATCCCTCGCCCGCGCGGTCGTTGATTCGGCGGGCGAGGTCGCCGTGCCGCTGTTGCTGGCGATGCTGTGCGTGCTCGCCGTATTCGTGCCCGCGTTCTTCATGACCGGCACCGCCAAGGCGATGTTTCTGCCGCTGGCACTCGCGGTGGGATTCTCAATGATCGCCTCCTACCTTCTCGCCAGTACGCTGGTACCGATCCTGGTGGTGTGGCTGGGTAAACGCGCCGGCGAGCCGGCCGCGCATCAGGCACAGGCCGGGCGCTTCGGACGGTTTCGGGAGGGCTATGCGCGGTTTATCCACTGGGTGGTGGGCGTACGAGGCCGCACCGCCGCTGTTTACTTCGCGCTGATGGTTCTCATCCTGGTGCTGCTCGGGCCACGACTCGGGAATGAGATCTTCCCGCAGGTCGATGCCGGTCAGTTGCAACTTCGCCTGCGCGCGCCTGCGGGGACACGCGTCGAGACAACGGAAAAGATCGCACTCAAGGTATTGGACCTGATCAAGGATGAGGCGGGCGGAGCGGATAACGTCGATGTGACCCTGGGGCTCGTGGGCGTACACCCACCCAATTATCCCATCAACCTCATCTATCTGTGGAACGGCGGATCGGATGAGGCCGTCCTGCAAGTGCAATTCAAGCCGGACAGCAAACTGCGCATGGAGCCGTTCAAGGAACGCCTCCGGGCCCGTTTTGCCGCCGAGCTGCCGGACGTCAGTTTCTCCTTCGAGCCCAGCGATATCGTCAGCCGGGTCATGAGCATGGGCTCCTCGACACCGATCGAGGTGGCCGTGAGCGGCCCCAATCTCGCTGACGACCGAGCGTTTGCCGAGAAGGTCAGAAACGCCCTGCATCAAATGCCGCAACTGCGCGACGTGCAGTTCGGACAAACCCTCGACTACCCCACAGTGGACGTCAACGTCGATCGGGAGCGCGCCGGTTTGGTCGGCGTGAGCATGGCGGATGTCTCGCGTTCGCTGGTAACCGCGACTTCCTCCAGCCGTTACGTGGTTCCGAACTACTGGGCGGATGCCAACACGGGTGTGTCCTATCAGGTGCAGGTGCAGCTGCCCCAGGCTCTGATGAATTCGACCGAGGAAGTGCGCAACATCACCGTAACCAACCGCGGCGGCCAGAGTCAGCTCTTGCGCAATGTCGGCAGCGTGAGCGAAGGAAGCGCGATCGGCGAATACGCACGCTACAACGGGCAGCGCATGGTGAGCGTGACCGCGAATCTCTTCAACAGCGATATCGGTAGCGCGGCGGCGGCAATCAACGAGACAATCTCCAAGCTGGGCAAACCGCCCGCAAAGGTCGCCGTTGCCCTGCGCGGGCAGGTCGAGCCTTTGAACCAGATGTTGCGCGGCCTGCAAACGGGCTTGGGCGTCGCGATTCTCGCCATCTTCCTGATGCTGGCGGCGAACTTCCAGTCCCTGCGGCTTTCGCTCGCCGTCATGTCCGTGCTCCCTGCGGCCCTTGCGGGCGTCGTGCTGGCGCTCTGGCTCACGGGTACCACGCTCAACATTCAGTCTTTCATGGGTGCGATCATGGCCGTGGGTGTCGCGGTGTCGAACGCGATCCTGCTCGTGACCTTTGCCGAGCGCGAGCGTACGAGTCGGGACGCGGCTGCCGCTGCGGTGGAGGGAGGCCGCAGCCGTCTGCGGCCGATCCTGATGACCAGTCTCGCGATGATCGCCGGCATGCTGCCCATGGCACTGGGGTTGGGAAGATCCGGCGAGCAATCCGCGCCGCTGGGCAGAGCGGTCGTGGGCGGTCTGGCCCTGGCCACCGTCGCGACCTTGTTGGTGCTGCCTGCGATTTTCGCACTATTGAGCCGCGGCGCGAGGCAAGCGGTTTCCTTGCTGCCGGCCGAGGTGAATTCATGAAGTGTCAGTCCGCTCGATATCCGATCGTGGTCGCGGCGCTTGCGCTCTTGAGCGCCTGCGATCACGGTGCTCGTGACAGTGCGCAAGCTGCTCAGGATCCGCCGACGCCGGTGCGCATCACTCATCCGTCCCTCGGTCCGATCACTCGTTCGGTCATGTTGCCGGCCCAGGTCATTGCGTTCCAGGAGGCGACGCTATACGCCAAAGTATCCGGTTATCTCAAAAGCATCGCCGTGGACAAGGGTGACAAAGTCGCGGCGGGCGCCGTGCTCGCGCGCATCGAGATACCGGAACTCGTCGCTTCCAGAGCGAAGCAGCAAGCGGAACTCAAGGCGGCACAGGCGGATTACAGCCGCCTGCAGGAGTCGTTGCAGAAGGCGCCGGATCTGGTCGTCCCCGAAATGGTCGACCAGGCCCGCGGGCGATTTGAGATCGCTCGCGCGAGCCTCGACCAAAGCGAAACATTGTTAGGCTACGCGACCATCACCGCCCCCTTCGGCGGCATCATTACCCGACGTGCTGTGGATCCCGGCGCACTGATTCAAGCCAGCTCCGCCATCTTGGGGCTCATGGATTTCAGCAAAGTGCGCTTGCAGATTGCGGTGCCGGAGGTCGAGGCAAGCCGCGTCGCCGTGGGCCAACCTGTGCTGGTGACCACGGAGAATTTGCCGGGGATGCATTTCGACGGAAAGGTCACGCGTTTCACGTATGCGTTGGACGCCGCGAGCAGGACCATGTTGACCGAGGTCATGCTGGAGAACCCACAGCTTGCGTTGCGTCCGGGCATGCTCGTCAACGCCAGGATGGGCATCGAAAACAAGCAAGGCGCGCTTCTCATGCCGGCGGAGTCGCTGGTGATGGAGAAGGCGAGCGCGTTCGCGTACACGGTGGAGGGCAATAAAGCAGCGAAGCATCCGATTAAAATCGGCTTCAACGACGGTAAGAACGTCGAACTGCTGGACGGATTATCCGCCGGCGACGCGGTCATCCTCGCGGCCGGCAAGCTCAAACTGAGCAACGGCCACGCGGTACAGGTGGCGGCAGCACCATGAACGCCACGAACGCCTCGCTTTCCGCATGCAAAGCGCTAATCCTCTGTTTCCTTTTGAATGCGTGGCTGATGGGTGCAGCGAGCGCACAGGAGTCTCCGCAACCCGGGGCCGCGGATTCGACCTACCAGATCGATCTGGCCACGGTGTTGCGGCTCGCCGGCGCGCAGAATCTCGACGTGCAATTGGCACGTAATGCGGTGGATGAGGCCCACGCCAACTATGCGAGCGCGGTGGAACGTTTCCTGCCCTCTTTTGTGCCCTCCGCGAGTTACTTACAGCACTCGGGCAGGGATCAAAGAGTTGAAGGGCCCCTGCTCGAGGTCTCGAAGCACAGCGATACGGCCGGCGCTTATCTGACGGCGCAAATTCCGGTGGGAGATGCCATCTTCACGGCGCTGCAGACCCATCAGCTGGTGGCCGCGAGCGATGCGGGGGCAACAGCACAGGAGCGCGACTCTACTCTTGCTGCCGCACAACAATATTTCGATCTGGTGAGCGCCGGGGCTCTCGTCAATGTCGTGAACGAGGCGCTCACCATCTCTCAGAGTTACGAGCAGCAGCTCAATGAGGCGGTGCGCATCGGCATCGCCTTCAAAGGCGATGCTTCCAGAGTGCAAACGCAGACCCAGCGTCTGCAGCTCGATCTGACACGCGCCAGGCAACAGCAGCGCCTCATTGCGGCCCGGCTGGTGCAAACGCTGCATCTTGAACCCTTGCTCGAGCTCGTGCCGGCCGAGCGGGAGCCAGTACCGCTGGCGCTGGCGGATCTTGGCGCGTCACCTAAGGACCTGATCCGCACGGCGCTTGAAAACCGTCCGGAACTTGCGCGCAGCAGCGCTCAGATCAGCGCAGCTGAGCAGTCGCGCCGTGGCGCCATCTATGGACCGTTGATTCCCACGATCGGCGGGCAGGCGTCCGCCGGCGAATTCAATGGCGGGGGCGATGTCAGGGTCAACGGCCCGACGGCCAACGGCGGCGGACTGCGGCAGGACTATACGGTGGGCTTGAGCTGGAAAATTGGCCCCGGGGGTCTGTTCGATTTTGGGCGCATCCGGGCGAGCGACGCGAAATTGAGCGCGGCTCAGCTATCCGACGAAAAACTACGGGACCAGGTGAGACGCGAGGTGGTGGACGGATATACCCAGGTGCAATCGCTGTTCGAACAGCTGCGGGTCGCGCGCCTCAACTTGAATTCCGCCGAGGATACGCTGCGCCTGACGCGCCATCGCAAGGAATTGGGCGTCGGCATCGTGTTGGAAGACATCCAGGCGCAGCAGGAGTTGCTCAAAGCACGCTCCGAATACGTTGCTATCGTGACGCAGCTGAATCAACAGCAATACGGCTTGATGCGCAGCGTCGGAGCGCCGTTGCGCACTCCCTGATGGCGCTGCAGCAGCCCCCATCCGGTTGCGGCATCGACCGGGCTGTTTGTGGTTGTGTAGTGGACACTACACACTTGTAAGCATTGTGACAAACGCTCAGTATTACGAGACGCTGACGATCAGGAGATCGCAGATGAACTGGATCACCCGCGAACGCCAACTCGACGACGCAGCCCTGTTGAGGCTCGCCGTGATCGTTCGCGGTGCGGATACGTCGCGGCTCGACTTGGCTCCGCAGTGCGCGGGGCTCTATGCCATCTCATTGGGTCTTTCCGCCACCCAGACGAACGATCACGAGATGCTGCGTCACGGGCTCGTCATGTATGACGCCCTGTACGCCTGGTGCGCAAAGTTGCAGAACGAAACACATGCCTGGCCACCCGCCGGGTACTCGTTGGCTTCCTAGATTCTTAACTTTCCGGAGAATTCCTATGCGTCAACTTGCCATTCTCATCGCCGCCATCAGCGGCATCGCTCTTACCGCCGCGGCAGGAGCTGCCGACATCGACTGGAGCAAGGTCGATCAGGCCCTGGGCAAACCCGGCACCAATCAGCCCGGCGGTGTGCACAAATATGGCCTGCCGCGAAGCGATCTTAAAATTACCGTCGACGGGGTCGCCATCAAGCCAACCCTGGCGCTCGGTTCGTGGATCGCCTTTATCCCTGAGGGCAGCGGCGCGATGTTCATGGGCGATCTGGTGCTGACCGATACAGAGATCAGTCCAGTGATGAAGCGACTCATCGACGATGGCATCGAGATCACCGCCGTCCACAATCACTTGCTGCGTACCTCTCCGGCCGTCTTTTATATGCACGTGGGCGGCCACGGGGACCCGGTAAAGCTTGCACAGACCCTGCACGCAGGATTGGCATTGAGTCAAACGCCCTTCACCGTCTCTGCCCCCGCGACGGCGCCTCCGACCATCGATTTGGATACGGCCGCGATCGACGCGGCGCTCAATGCCAAAGGCACGATCAATGGCGGCGTGTATCAATTCAACATTGCGCGCGCGGAGTCCATTACCGAAGCCGGCATGGCCGTCCCGCCCGCGATGGGCACGGCGATCGCGATCAATTTCCAGCCCACGGGCAGCGGCAAGGCCGCCATCACGGGTGATTTCGTGTTGCTGGGCAAGGAGGTCAACCCCGTGCTCAAGGCCATGCGGGATAACGGCATCGAAGTCACGGCGCTGCACAGTCACATGATCGACGATTCGCCGCATCTATTTTTCATGCACTTCTGGGCGAACGATGACGTCGCGAAGCTTACACGTGGACTTCGAGCGGCGCTTGATCTTGCTAGTGTGAAGCCCAAGCTCTCCCGTGAAACCACGCAGCCCGGGAGCAAGAGCGGAGCAGTAGTGTTCGTTTGCCGGTACGGCAGCGCGAAGAGCGTCGTCGCCGCCAGGTTCTTCAACCGCATTGCAACGGAAGAGGGATTGCCATTTCATGCGGTGGCCCGTGGAATTGAGCCGGAACCCGTCATTCCGTCCTACGTGCGCGAACCGATACGCGCCGATCGTTTCGAAATCGGTCCGGAAGAAAAGCCGGTTCCACTCGAAGCCGGTGAGACTCATGACGCGGTGGCCGTAATTTGCATCATGTGTAAACTGCCGCGCGAACAATTGGCCGTTGCGCGGCAGGCGATCGAATGGACGGATGTGCCGGATGTCAGCGATGGCTACACGGTAGCCCGCGACAGGATTCTGGGGCACATGAAAGAACTGACGGCCCAACTTATTGCAAAGTAAGCGTCCGGCGTATACCGCGTTGACTTCGTACCCGCCCACCGGTCACCGAGCCGGACGCATTAAGGAACTGGTGCGGTATTTCCTGCACCTCGGGCTCGTAGGCTTCGGCGGTCCAGTGGCGTTGGTCGGGCAGATGGAGCGCGAGTTGGTCGGCGAGCGCGGCTGGCTGACCAAAGAAGAGATGCGCGAAGTGATTGCTGTGTGCCAATCACTCCCGGGGCCCTTGGCCATCCAAGTCGGCATCTTCATCTCCTATCTGCGCGGGGGTTTTTGGGGAGCATGGGCCGGCGGCTGGGCCTTTATCCTGCCGAATTTTCTGATCGTCGCGGGCTTGGGCGCGCTTTACGTGCACTTCGGCGTGTTGCAGCCGGTGACGGCGATTTTCTATGGCGTGAGCCCGGTCGTGATCGCGCTCATCCTGCATTCCTGCTACCGGCTGGCAAAACTCGGCATGGAAGACCGGCTGCAATGGTGCATCGCTGGGGTCTGTCTTTTGGTCACGGTCGTGCTGCAGGCAGAAGTTGCCTTGCTCTTTGTCGCGGCAGGCACCTTGGGCGTCTTGTATTACGGCACACTGTGGCGCCAGCCGCCAAAAGCCACGACATTCCTGGTCGCCCTTCCCGTGGCACCGGTTGCAAAGACCACCATCTTGAGCAAGCTGTTGTTGTTCTTTCTCAAGGCAGGCGCGCTGACGTTTGGAAGCGGCTTGGTGATCGTGCCGTTCCTGCAGCAGGGCGTGGTTCAGGAACATGGATGGCTGGGAGAGCGTGAATTTTTGATCGCAGTCGCCATCGGCATGATCAGCCCAGGACCTGTGGTCATCACCGCCACCTTTGTAGGGTACTTGGTTGCCGGCTTCTGGGGTGCGGTCGCTGCTACGGTCGGCATCTTTCTACCCTCATTCCTCCTTATTCTGATTGCTGCGCCGATTCTGAAACGTCACCGCAGCAACAAGAATGTTCAAGGATTCGTGAAAGGCGCCTATGCCGCTGCGATCGGTACCATTTTAGGTGCGTGCGTACTCCTGGGCCGCATCGCGATCGGGGACTGGTTGACGGTTCTCATCGGTGTGGTGTCGTTGGTCCTGCTGTTTCGTTGGAAGGTGAGTAACCCCCTTCTCATGGCCGCTGCGGCGGTAGTTGGCCTAATCGCTTTTCCGCTGCTTCAACCCGCATGGGAAATGGTGCGCTAGAGGCTGTGCTTTTTTAATGGAGTCATATGAGCGCTATCTTGTCGAGACGTTCAGCACACAAAGCGATCGCAACGTTTATCTTCACGATGTCGGCGGTCGCGGCGGCACACTCCGCCGCCCCATCGCCTCCACTTCGTCTTAAAACGCTCATGGATGTCCCGCTCGGCGGGCGGGCAACCCGTCTTGACTATGCGAGTGTGGATGCGGGTCGAGCGCTGCTGTTTATCGCACACTTAGGCGACGGTGAGGTGATCGTCGTCGACACCGAAAGTCATCGACTGATCAAAACGATCGGCAACGTGGCCCAGGTTCATGGCGTACTGGCGATTCCTGAACTCGGCCGCGTCTATGCCTCGGCGACCGGCACGAACGAGGTGGTCGCCATCGATGAGAAGTCACTGCAGGTCACCGCGCGAATGCCGGGCGGTACCTACCCCGATGGCCTGGCATACAGCCCCGAGACTCACAAAGTCTACGTGTCCGATGAGCACGGCGGGACAGACACCGTGATTGATGTCCTCTCCAATACGCGGGTCGCCACCGTACAAATCGGCGGTGTGATCGGCAACACGCAATACGATGCCGCCAGCCATCATATGTTCATCAATGCGCAAAGCAGCAGCGAACTCGTCGAGGTGGATCCGGTTAACGACAAGATCGTACGACGAATTAAAGTTCCAGGATCGGATGGAAATCATGGACTGCTGATTGATTCCGCATCACGCCGAGCTTTCATCGCGTGTGAAGGCAATGATCGTCTCATTGTCATCGACCTTGTCACCGGCTCCTCGCTCGGCCAATTTCCCGTTGCAAAGGACCCCGATGTTTTGGCCTTCGACGCGCTGCGACAGAAGTTGTATGTGGCCGGCGAGTCCGGCGAAGTCAGCGAGTTCAGCGTCTCGGGCAAAAGCGTCAGCAAAAGCGGCGAATCGTTCTTGGCACGCAACGCCCACGTGGTTGCCGTTCAGCCGACGAATCACGAGGTCTACTTCCCCCTCATGAACGTGGACGGCAAGCCGGTGCTTCGCGTCATGCAGGCTGAAAAAGAGTGAGAGCCCAAGCCTGAGAGAATTCTTTGATTAACCAGCGACCCGTAGCTCGCTACCTGAACATTGGTGAAAGGTTTATTCTCGGGCAGCCCGACCAAAGAACACTACTGATTCAATCGCGCGCGGTCGGCCTCGACCGCAAGAAATTTGAGTATTTGTGGCCAGGCATTGGCCTGCGCCTTTGCCATCCCTTCTGCTGTTCCACCGACCGCAAATGGCGAGTCTCGCCAATTCCCCCGCGTGGGCAAATAGACGTAGGGGATGGCATGGCCGACGTCCGCGAAAGTCAGAGACTGGTCGCGATAGGCGTGACCGCGCAAACGCAGGCGGCCCATGATTCGCCCTGCCATCATCGTCGACGGCCAAATCTGATCATCCGCCCCAGCCAGCAGCATGACGGCCCCGTGAATTTGTTCAACCGGGATGGCGATCTTGTCTGGGTCCGTAGCGTGCGCCAGATCTTCGAGAAAGAGCGGCGTCTGTCGCACCGGCGTGCCCGTCGCCCTATCCCAGAGATAGGCGATGATGAAGTCAGGGTAGAGTGTATTGGCGATGTAGGGCAGCGGTTGCCCTTGCAGAGTCCATGCGGCCTTCCCCGGCACATGCGCAGCCGTAACACCGCCCCAAAGTGTGAAACTTGGTGAGCGCGCAACAACGGCGCTTACCGCAGGATCGCTGGCTGCCGTAAACAATGCTGCCTCCGTGCCGCGAGACTCTGAGTAAATGGCGATGGATCGAGGATCGATGTCCGGCCGCTTGCGCATCCATTGCAATGCTTTCTGAAAATACTCCATGGGGACGCTTTCGAGCGTCGGCGGCAGTCCCACGACGCCGAAGTAGGCCAGCGACACCGCAGCGAATCCGTGGGATGCCAACAGCATTGCTACGCCGGGCGCACCCGGGCCGCCATCGGAGCCGCCGATGACCAGCACTCCCGGAAGCGCGGCCTTGTGATCATATTCATAAAGCGTGGCGAGCACACCCTCATGGAATCCAAGAGTGCGCACGCCCATCCGTGCGTAGCGGCGCTCGATCGAAGCCGACACGGTCGCACCGCCCGCGTCCGTGATGCCGATTTCCGTCATGACCGGTTTGGAGAAATCCGCGATCGCGAACGAAAGATGATCAGCGCCTTTCGGCGCTTTGTCCGGGCGCATCGACCAGAACAATCCCATCGCATCGATTCCGCGATAGGACCCCGCTTGAGGCGCCTGACGATCGAGATCGACCTGACCGCGATCGTCCGCGGTGAACACGGCTTCGCTTCGCCACCAAAGAGCGTCTTGGGCCTGCGACTTCGCACTCACTCGAACGGGCGCATTGGGCCTCAGGCCGGAGATCTGGATGGTAAGACGCTGATCGAGCAAAGCGGTCTCGGGTGTCACCTCTATCGAAACGGCCGCCGAGACTGAACGCGCGAAGAGGACGTAAACCAGCGTCAACCCGAATGCGACGACAGGCCGGATAACGATCAATGGACTACGGTGGCCATGAAGCGGAAAAGCAAGCATAAGCTTTTGCGGTGTTTGAACTGCCCCGGCCGGACGGACTTTACTTTTGTTCCAGCTCTTTCAGCCCGTCGGTTGCCTTCTGATTTTTGGGATCAAGCTCAAGAGCCTTATGGTAGTTGTCGATGGCCTGCGGTTTCTGACCGTCGCGCGCGTAAGCCTCAGCCAGGCCTTCGTAGCTCCTGGCCGACTTCGGGTATTCCTCGACGTTGAGCGTGAGGATGGCGATGGCGTCGGAATTTCGGCCCTTCTGCAGCAGCAGGGAGCCGAGCTGATTGAGGGCGCCTTCATCGAAGTTGTACCCACTTAGGTTTGTTCGCTTGAGTTCCCGGTATTGGGCGACGGCAGCGCTGCTTCCGCGATCGACCACGATTAAACCAAGATCGTGGACGAGAGAGCGTTTTACCGGCGCCGGCCGCTGCTTATAAAGAATGGCGCGTATGCCCTTCGCCATCTCGTCCAAGCTCGCGCCCGGTGTGTTGTTGAAGATGACGATGAGGTCGTGATCGCCGACCAGCCGCTGCTCCAGGGTGTTGAATCCATTGATGCCGCCGCCGTGAGAAATCATGATCTGTCCGCCACCCGGCTCGCCCGTGGGGATGGGGCGAATGAACCAGCCGTAGCCGTAGTTTTCCAAATTTGGCGTGAACAGCTTTTGCTTCAAATCGCCGGGAAGGAGTTTGTCCGCATAAAGTGCCTGGTCCCACTTATATAGATCCTCGACCGTGGAATAGAGCGAGCCGGCGGCATAGGGCAGGGACATGTCCAGGTAGGGAGCGTTCACGACGCCCGCCAATTCCTGCTGATAGCCCGCCGCACGCAAGGGCAGGACATCGGCATAGTGATCGTAGCCTGAGTCCTTCATTCCGAGGGGGACGAGAATGTCTTCCTTCAAGAGGGCTTCGTAGCTCTTTCCGCTGACATGCTCGAGAATCGCCCCAAGAATGAAATATCCGGAGTTGTCATAGCGGAACTTCGTGCCGGGCTCGAATTGCAAGTCGCCGCTGCAGAACCTTTTGACGAAATCCTCGACGGCATAGTCGTTGCGGGATACGTCGCTGAAGAATTTGGGATCATCCGTATAGCTGGGGATGCCCGAGGTATGCTTGAGCAATTGGCTGATGGTGATTTTTGAACCCGTATCTTGACGGTAGTAGGGGAGATAGTCGGCGAGGTGGCCGTCGAGCTTGATGGAACCCTTGGCCACCTGTTGCATGACCAGCATGGACGTAAATTGCTTGGTGATCGAGCCGAGGCGAAACTTCACGTTTGGCGCGTTGGGAATCTTCCACTCGCGATTGGCGAGGCCATAACCCTTTTTGAAAATGACTCGATCGTGCTGCGAAACCAGCACCGTGCCGCTGAATAAGCAACATTCAGCGTACTGCGATACGAGGGTGTCGATTTGTTTTGAGGTTTTATCGGCCGTATCCGCGGCGTAAACACAGGATATTTGGCCGACAAGACTTAAGAGAAGAACGCGCACAATCCGGCTTCTCATCTCACCCCCTTTAGAATGTGAACAATCGATGCTTCACTTCCAGCTTTCGACGGTCGCTTTTTGTTGATTGATGAAGTTATCGACTCGATCTACCGCGGTGTCGATCTGGCTTTGCGGGCCGGTTAACACGTGGCGACTGCGGGCGGCGACGAGGTTGGGATCCTCGTCGGTCATGGTCTCGAGGTTGTGAGACATGGCCACGAGCGCGCTCTGGTGTTCGTTGAGGGCGTCGACTGCAGGTTGCGGCGCCGCGGTCACGGTCGAGGAGTTGACTCGCGGCGGCGTGTCGCTGCGCGGTGCGATGGCACCGATGACCTCTTTGAACGTGTTGGCCTTGGCCGTGCGGTCGCCGAGATCGTTCAGGCTCCACTTGTCCTGCAGGTACTTCAAGAGACTGGTGTGATCGAGCAATTCGGAGAAAATGCCATTGGCCACGTAGGGAGAGATGAGCAGCGCAGGGACGCGCACTCCGTAGCGCGTGAAATCGTATTCCTCGCTGTGGTGATCCGGCGGAATCGCCGCCGGTGGTTCCACGTGGTCGTAGAATCCGCCGTGTTCATCAAATAGCACGACCAGCAGCGTTGAATTCCAGAGCTTGTCATTTTTTCGGATGGCATTGTAGACACCGGCGATGAGACCATCGGCACCGATGATGTCATGCGGCGGATGGGCGTCGTTCGCGCCGGGCTGCAGATAGGCGGGCTCGATGAAGGCAAACGGTGGAAACTTGTCGGCATCGTCTGCAACGTCTTGATAGAAGGCCATCATATGGTGGTGGCGCGCCGCATTTTCCGGCGACCATTGGTGTACGAACAGCAGGGACAGGGGAGTATCGCCGAAGTAAACCTTCCACTCGATCGACTTTTCGTTCAGCCGATCAAATATTGTGGGTTGGTCATACCAGTGCAAGTTCAGGTTCATGATGCCGTTGGGCATCTTGACTCTGCCCAAGCTTGTGCCGCTCAAGGCAAAGAGGCGGTTGACCCAGGTCGGTCCGGGTACGGAGGAATGCCAGCGGTCGCAAACGGTAAAGGCATTGGCGAGCGCGTGAATGGCGGGCAGCGATCCGTCATCGTGGTAGCGCATTACTTCCGAGGGGTCGCCAAGCTGCGGATAGGATTGCGCGTAGTTTAGGACGAAGCCGCCGTTTGGCGGGACGCCACCGGTACCGCCCAGTTGGACCAGGACGTCATTGGTCTCGTGAACCGGATCGTCGGGCACTTGTCTTGCCGCCCCGGGTAGTTGGCCAAAGCTCTTGCGCCCGTATTTGTTGGTGCCACTCAAATCATACTTGGCGCGCATCTTTTGAGTGCCGCCGAGAATGTGGTCGAAGGAGCGATTCTCCAGCATCAGGACGACGACATGCTTGACGGGATCGTCTGCCATAACACTCCCTCGTATATAGCGATGATTGATGGGTCGCGGCGAAGTATCACATGCCCAACGTCCTTCGGGCAACGCGACGGAATAGCGCTCCTTACCGGCCTGCGACGGCCAGGAAATCTAGCGGCGTCCGCCCACCTCTATCGACAAGTCATCGACCACGCGTCCGTCGCCGGCTGCCTTATTCGCTATCCGAATGGCGTGGATCAGGTCCCAATCGCTGAACACAAAGCCTTGCATGACGACCACGCCCTTGATCAGCAACACCTTGACATGCGCGTCATAGAAATATGGATCGAGCCGAAGCGCGGTCTCGACGCGCAATCTGCGAGCCTCATTCTTTGACTCCGTGGCCGCCCGTTCGGCGGCGGACATGGCGCTCTGAGCGCCCGCCTGCAATGCCCAGCAACTTGCGAGAACGGTGACGGTGCCAAGACGCCAGACCAAGCGGTGGAGCTTCAGGGTCGCGAACATGATGGTTTACTTCTGACGCCCCGAGAGGGCCTGCGTAGTAGAAGACCTTGGTAGGGGCCTGTTTATTCCGCGTGCGCACTATTCTCCGATTTAAGGGAGTGGTGGCGCAACGTAGTTCCAGCCATGCACTTTTGCGATTTGGTCCAGCAGAGCGTTGCCGGCGGCCAGGCCGACGTCTGAATTCGTCATGATCACGACACCGTTCCCGGCATCGCCGAACATGAGGAGGGTGGCCTGGTAGCCGACGTTGCCGCCGATGTGTCCGAAACGGCCGTTGCGCTTGCCGACGAAGAACCCGTAACCCATGCCGTCTGGATCGTCTTTGGTGCCCAGTATGTTCACGACTCCGCTCTCCCAATGCGGCGTGAGCATGTTGCGTACCGTGGCCTGGGACAGCACATGGTTGGCGTTGCCCTTGGCGGAGAGCGCCAACTCGATGGCGAGCCGCGCCAGATCCGATGGCGTGCTCCACAAGCCGCCGGCGGCCATCTCCGGGTTATTGTGCCACCCACCCTTGACCGGCGATCCGTTCATTGCCGTACCGGACGCGGCGGAGGCTGCGCGCTCCGCCGTGAGAGGCTGCGCATAAGTGGTGTCCCGCATGCCGAGTCTTTCGAAGACCGCCGTGCGCATCAATTCCGGGAAGGTTTTGCCGGCGGCATCGATCATCAACTGCTGGATGACCAGATAACCGTCGCCCGAGTACTGCCATCTCGTGCCGGGCACGAAGCCGACGCGCATGGGATCGTTGTTCGCGGGGGGCAGACCGTCTAGGATCTGCGGCAAGCTCGTCAAGGGCTCGCCTACGGCGTAGCCGGGGAAGAAGTCACCGCCGGTAAAGCCGCCGGTGTGGTCGAGCAAGAGCCCCAGGGTGACCCTGTGCTGCGCTGTAAATCCGTTGTCGGGCACCTTCCAGCTCTTCAGCTTGAGGTTGACGTCCTCATCGAGAGAAAGCTTCCCCTGCTGGACCAGATAGAGCGCTCCCACCGCCGCCACCGGTTTGCTGATCGAGCCGGCCAGGAACAAGGTCGAGGGAGTGACCGGATCGCGGCCGTCCTTCTGCGTGACTCCGTAGCCCTTAGCACAGACAATCTTGTAGTCTTCGATGACGGCGACGCTGATCCCCGGTATCTGCCGCTGTTGCATCAGCTGCGGAAGGTCCATACCGGTCTCGACGGTGCGCATGCCGGCGGCGTCCGGACAGGCGGACTTCGAAGCGCCGCCCGCCACGGCATGGGAAACAGCGGGCAGCAGCGCCGCAGCGAACAGGCATGCCTTCAGCATGGCATATGGGGTCAGATCTGCTCGTCTCATGCGACATCCCAATGCCCGAATAGACCCTGCCAGGGCCGCTCATGTCGAGCGTTCCAGTTATTCTCTATTTCAAACGTTTAGGTAATAATACAACCGGCATGGGGTCTTGTCGATGCGCGGCGCCGCTTTGGAGATTTAGGCGATGAACGCCCCGATTGAGTTCGCGACGCAGAGGTTGTTGTTGAGGCAGTGGAGAGCGGCAGATCGCGAGCCGTTGGCGGCACTCAACGCTGATCCCATTGTAATGGCGCATTTCCCGGCACCATTGACGCGTGAGGAAAGCGACGCCATGGCCGATCGTTGCGAACGCCTGATCGCCGACCGTCGATGGGGTATATGGGCGACTGAGATCAAGGCGACGGGCGAATTTATCGGTGCCGTAGGGCTGCACATGCCACCGGAAGAATTACCCATATCACCCTGCGTTGAGATTTTGTGGAGACTGGCGCAAGCGCATTGGAGCAAAGGGTTCGCCACCGAGGCCGCCCGAGGCGCCTTGCGCATTGGATTCGAGGTCTTGAGGTTGCCAGAGATTGTGTCCTATACCGTGCCCTCGAACACCCGATCGCGTGCGGTCATGGAACGTCTGGGCATGCAAATGGACGTGGCCACGTTCGAGAATCCCGGCGTCCCAGAGGGCCACATACTTCGGACGCTCTGCAATTACCGCCTGTCTCGCGCTAGTTGGTTTTCCCGCAAGTTAGGCGAGAACCCTCATCATCGCGGCGTCGCCGGGAATTAGGTGTTTGCTTGGCCGTATTTGACCACCGCGCGGGGAACTCAACCTCGAGCAAATGGGGCATAGGCCGACAAAAGCCTCATCAGGGTTTATTCCTTATTTGCAGACATAGGGGGTTTTGTTCTTCTTCCCCTGATACCAGTCATTTAGTTGACGATAGTCCGGCCCGTTCACAACACTCATTTTATCGATGATGAAGGTGGGTTTCTTTTCGTCTTTGAGGTTAAACGGCATATCGACGACAAAATTCCCGACGAAATTCTTGTCAGACGTTATGAACTCGACATAGAAGACGCCGGTGTTTTCAAAACTGTAGTAGGCCAGAACTCTTGCCGGAACGACCGGGTCGAGCTTCTTCCTGCCCAGTTGGGAAAAATAGGCACCGGATTGAGTGTCGAAGATTTCATCGCTGGTGGGCGCCGAAAGGTCTTTCAGTTTTTTCTTGTCGGTTTCTGCCATGGCTCCGATGAGGTCTACCAAAGTCCTTTCAGGCGCAGTCTGCGCCTTCGCCTGAAAATCGTGCCAGGAAAGCTCATAGACCTTTGTTTGCAGAACATGACAGCCGGCTTTTCTCTCTTCTGCGTTCGCGCCAAGGCCGAGGGTAAAAACATACAGAGCAAATGTGAGAGTAAGAAGCCTTTTCATGGTTATCCTTTTGACGTTGCGAGGGGTTGCATTTGCGCGGTGAGAGTGGCCTCGAAAATCAATGCTGCTAAATCTGGTTACGGACGGGGGCCGATCGGAAATGCGCGGCTCATTGACAAGCCGCGCCCAGCCTTCTCATTCCACGCTTGCATATTGACACCCCTCACAAGAAGCCACAGAGCCAGCGAATATTCTCCGAGTGCACCCGGCAACAGAATGTAGGGGAAGAGAGGAGACGCGAAGGTCGGTGCAATCAGACCCGCGATACTGCTGATCACATAGCACAAGCCGGCAATCGCCATCAGCACACCAAGAACCCGCGGAAGGAAAGTAGACCTGTAAATGAGCATCCCGAGAATTACGCAGGCGAATCCGAAATATACGAGGCAGAGGGTGTATCCCCGTGACTGGAAATTCAGGCACGTCAGCGCCTGTTCCTGCAATTGCGCCGTGTTGAAAACGCCCGGATCGTGCGTTCCCTTCAGAAAGAACAGGGCCGCGAAATGGAAGAGAATGCTGACGGTTAAGATGCCAACGTGCGTCAGTCTGAAGAATGCTGCCAACAACGCGAGCCTTCGGCTTACCGGCTTGAGCAGCTCATAGAAGAGAAGCGCAAGTCCAACATCACACACCAGGTTGATGAGATCAGCCGCGCCGCCCAAACGATAGAGCGACTCGTGCGTCAAGATGTTGGTGGCGGTAGCAGCCGCATTGCCAGCGACAACCAGTTTGCCGCGCACGAAAATCTCGGCAAATGCGGCCGTGACGATTACGATCAAGTACAAGACGCCGGCGATTCTGGCCATCACAACAGGCGATGCTTTCGCGGTTCGTTCGACCACGATGCATTATTACCGAAAAGCGACAAATAGTGAATAACTAAAGAGCTGGCTTGACGCGCGCAAAACTGTGGACGATTCTACGATACCGGGGAACGAGGGTTTCGCGGATACGAGCCCGGGTCGGCCGGTTCCTTCACGGCTACGATCTACCGAAGGCGAGGCGCCCAGCCACCCGGCCGTCGGCGCAATACCAAGTGATGCCAAAGCAGTCCCGCGACGATCATTACTCCGAGCACCAATAGACTGGGTCGACCGGCTTCCGCGTCAAGCAGGTCTGCGACTGCAAATCCAACCGCCAGGATCAGGCCCAGAACCGGCGCCAACGGAAATAGCGGTGATCGCCAATAGCCCGGTTGCCCCGTCAGGAGTCGCTTTCGACCGACGAATACCGCCACGCTCACCAAGCCAAGGCTGTAAACCGCGAAACCCGATATGAAGACCACAAGTACGTGCGTATCCAGCAAGCAGCAAGCTGCGGAGATCGCACCGATGACCCAAGTCGCCAACCTGGGCGCTCCGGAGGAGCGATGCACTCTTGCCAATATTGCATTGATGGTTGGATGAAAGATTTCGTCGCGACCCAAACTGAAGAACAGGCGGCCGGCAAACATCATCGTAGCGATCAAGGCGTTGAAGCTCGCCACGATCACTCCCACTTTCAACGCTCCGCCCGCGGCCGGGCCTGCAACTGCTGTGAAAAAGGCGCTGAACGGCACGGGACTTTTCAGAATTGAGGCCAGATCGCTCGCGCCGATCACAACCGCAATGACAGGAACAGCGGTGGCAAGTGCTCCAATCAGGCCGGCGACCAGGATCACGCGGCCCATGTAGCGGTGCGGTTCAACCAGTTCCTCGCCAAACGCGATCGCCTGATTGCCACCGGCGGTCGCGTAGGCGGCGCTGACCCCTGCTAACGCCATTGCGCCGATCGCGACCGAGCCTAGGTTCCCGGCGGCGCCGAGTGCGACCGGATGAATCACGACGTCGACGAGGCTGCGAACCGGGTGCCTCAGCCCGACACCGATGAGCGCGATCACGGCCAGCATCTCGATCCCAAGAAAAATCCCCGTTACCAACGCGCTGGTGCGCACGGCAATTGATGCAACTGCAATAGCGGCGCCGAGTACACCGAAAGTGACGATCATCGGCGCCGCCGCCGGCACCAAATCGCTAAAATAGATCGCAACGATCTTCGCGAGAAAGGCGATGCTGGGTCCGGCGGTCACAGCATAAACCGTCAGGCTCGCGAATCCTGCCCACGGGCCAAGGATCGAGCCCACGCCGACGTAGTCGCCACCCGCATACGGATAAGCCGATCCCAACTCGGCATAGACCACCGCCCAGACGACAGCGACCCCGATGCCGCAAATGAAGGCTCCCGCCGCGCCGGTGCCGGCATGCAGCAACACATCGGAGCCGATTCCGTAGATCGACAGAACCGGAGACAGGCACGACAAAGTCAGTAACAGAACACCGAACGAGGCAAGCTTGCGATGCAGCTGATTTGCTGCGTTGGCAACGGGCTGAACAGTTGTGGACCGCCGAAGCGGTTGTTGTTCTATCAGAAACACTCCCGGCCGTTCGAAGGCGGCGTCCGAGAGTCTACGTTACACCACATCAAGTATCAGTCACTGCACGGACGGCTCAATTTTTGTCATGTGAAAACGGCCTCCATTTGCTTCCGACCGACTGGAACTTCGATATAGCTGTCGCCAAACGACTTGATCGTCAACGGATCGTGGGCGTCAGCGAGGGATTCATCGCTGATGTCCTTGCCCGTGCCCTGGCACACCTTCGCGGGTTCGGCGGTAAAAATATGACAAGCGTTACATTTCCCGCCGAAATAGGTTACGTTGGTCTTGCGAAAACACGCGAGGTCATTCAGCACTTCATCTTGGGAATGCAAGTGTCTAGATTTCAAGATTCTAATCATCCCCCACCTCGGCGGAGATGCTGAGGAAATCCCTTGGGCGTCACGCTTCCCTATAACTTCGACACCATGGCACTACCCAGGAAAATTCTGCGCGCCATGCTTGGCGGCAGTGCCTTAATGCTGCTCTTCGGACTGATCATGCTCATCAAAAGTGGGCCTCTGGCTGCCACCCCTTGCCCACTCGCTGCCTTGTTTTTGGCTTGGATTGCCAGGAAATACATGACTACCTTCGTCGGCTTCGCAAAGGGAGCGATCAACCGGGATGCGATCGTAATCGAGCCGAGCGCACTCGGCCCGCTGCGCCTTCCGGGTCCGGTCGGAACGTATCGGCTTGGCGAATTCAAGGCGGTTCGCGTGAATTACAGCGGTCCCGTTCCGCGGGTAGATAACAGCTATTTCTTCGCGACTGTCTATCTCATCGGCCGCGAGGGTACGGCTGACGTTTGCGTAGCTTCCGAACGCGACATAACGGCGAAGGCGCTGGCGCCCGAAATTGCCGCGGCCGTCGGACTTCCGCTTGAACAGGAAGGGCTGGCACCGTTCGACCATTAGGATTGCCGGCGTGCACGCTGCCTTTGTGTCGCCTCAATCTCGCCACCATAGCGCCCTCAGGCGTCGGCTGCCGCCGGCGCTCTTGACCGCCGCCCGTTGAGACCTGGCCCGCAAGCGACAATGATCGATCCGGCAACCACGATTAGCACGAGCGCTTGGATCTTGGCGTCCGTGAACGCATTGGAGAACCCCATGAGATTGTTCATGGCGTGCGGAATAAAACCCGCCACCAGGAAGTTACGATTTGCATTGACATAGATCCACGTCATCAAAATCGACGCGCAGGTGACTCCGACGAGAAACCAACCGAAATTGTACTTCGCCTGGGTGAGATCCGACGTAAGGAAGGCAGGCGCGTGCCAAACGGCCCAAATGACTCCAAGGATGATCGCCGCCGTCAAAGGCGTGAAACGAATTAGAAGTCGCGGCAGCGCGAAACCGCGCCATCCGGTCTCCTCGCCCCAAGGACCGGGATCGATAAAGATGTTGGCCGTGGTAAACAACGTGAGCGGCGCGGATACCAGAATTGCGTGGATGTCGATGGAATGGGACACGCCATTGCCGAATAGAGCCCTTTCGGCGAGACCCCAAAGCAGTAGGGCTGTCGGAAATGTCAGCAGCGCAACGAATGCCCAGCGCAGCTGGAAGGGCCTAACCAAGCCTCGAAATAGATTCTTTACCCCCTCGAGTCCTCCGAACAGGGCAGAGAGCAGAAGGGCTGAAATCGTAGGCATACAAACCGCGACATAGTATGGCCAACTTGTCAGCAGCGGCCCCAGAGGACCGAAGACGGCCTCGAATTGCGGGCGGAAAAAAATGACCGCGGCGCCTAGACCAAAGGTAATGGCGAAGGTGAGGGCGAAGAACGCCATCAATTCGCGGGCCGCGCGGCGTTGTGTAGTATTTTGTTTGGAACCAATCAAGTTGGCCATTTGCGCTCCCCATTTCACCAACAAGTCTCGAACGCGTTTTCGAATCGCCGCCTAACCCAACGACCATACCGGTCGTTCAGTGTGCCAACCAAACACCGTTCAGCATGACCGCGTAGATGCGACGGCTGTTGTGATTGTCAGCCAGTGGATCGCCGTCAAGGACGAACAGGTCCGCAGCCTGGTAGCGCCATACGTATCCACCCTACGGAGACTGACACTTGGGAGCTTCGACGACGGAGCGTGTGCGAGAATTACCAGTCGCGTCATAATCCAGTTAGAGGCGATTACCAGTGAAATCGTTTATTCCAACGCAGGCCCATATTGCGTCACGAGATCCGAACTGCTGCCCGGTCAGTTGCGGTTGAATCGGTTGGCGTGAGCCGAAGAAGTGTCTGGCCGCTGATTTGGAGCCTCGACTGGGCCGGCCGTTCCTTGGCGATTTACGCCATCACGCGTTGTTTGCAAGCGTCGATCCCCTATCACCATTTCACCGGTGACCGGACGCTACAGTTCCTCGCGTGTCTTGACGAGTCGGCCGACGAGACCATAGTCGATTGCCTCCTGGGCGGACAGCCAATGATCTCGTTCAATGTCCTTTAATACCATTTCGACGGGTTTGTTCGTCTCGCGCGCTATCAGCTCGGCAACGCGCTGCCGCGCCCGAACGATTTCCCGCGCCTGAATGGCGATATCGCTCGCTTTTCCGCCGATCCCGCCGCTCGGCTGGTGGATCAAGAATCGGGTGTTCGGCAGGCAGAAGCGACGCTCGCGAGGTGCCGCCAAGTAGACGTGGGTCGCGGCGCTGCCCACCCAACCGCTGCCGATCATCCGCACCGGGGCGCGAATGAACCGAATCAGGTCGTGAATGGTGTCGCCCGATTCTAGATGTCCGCCAGGCGAGGAAACGATTACGTCGATGTGCTCGCACGAATCGGCGTCCAGAGCAATTAATCGGCGCGCGGCTTCGGCTGCCATCGCATCCGTAATGGTGCCAAAGATGAGCACCGTGCGGGACTTGAATGCTTTTTCCTCCAAGAATGCACTTCTCGGATCTATAGGGGCGGTGGGCGGCGTGGTTTCCATGAATTCTCCTCCTTGGCTTACCTAACGAATTAAGCCATCGGTTCGTGACAGGTGTCCCCAAACTGCCCGCTCTGTGGCACAGTTTGGCTATGGCTACGGACCGTCAAAGACTAATAAGCGCCGCGCGCCGGCTGCTGGCCACACATGCGGACGCTGAGGACGCCGTGCAGGACACGTACGTTCGCGCCTTGTCCCGCCTTCCAGATTGGCTTGGACCCCAGCCCGCGTGGCTATACAGCGTGCTCCGCAACATCGCGATCGACCGGCTGCGCCGCAAACAGTTAGAGTCGGAGCACGCGGAAGTCGGGTTGCCGCCCGAAGCTTCGTCGGAATCCCTGGTGGAAGTCAGGTCCGAATGTGAGGCCGCACTTCGTCATTTGCTAAGCCGCGTCAGCCCCGCGGAAGCCGCGGCCATTCTGCTGCGCGATGTGTTTGAATTTGATTACCATGAGATCGCGCGCATCGTCGGCAAAAGCGAAGCCGCTTCCCGCCAGTTCCTGCATCGAGCCAGAACGCGTTCACGCCTAACTGGCTCGCCGGCGGATGTCGAGGAACCCTATGTTGGATTGTGTTGGCGAGCCATCGAGGCTCGGGATCCCGCGCCGTTGGTGGACATGCTGCAAATGATCACCGCGCGAGTGCAGCCGGCCGCGATCGCCGGGCGACATCGCAGCGCACGAAGTTCCTCAATGCTGGTACAGGTCAGCGGCCGGTACGCCATCGCACTGGTACTGGACGGTGTCGTTCTGTGCATTGTGCCCGTGGGCACCCAGGCGACGCTGGTGGGCGAATCTGCGTGGTGATTCGCGCCGGCCTGCAATCAGAGGCGATCAACTTTTGCCCGAGGTAGCTTTCCATTTCGATATAACTTCCTCCTCGCGCGCCGGCGTCAGTCCGGATCTCAGTTTCGCCTGACGCTCTGCGGGCTGCTGTTTGAACCACGCCAAGGTATCGGCAGCCGTCGTGTCCAGGGGGCGAAACGTCAGGCCGGCGGCGAGCGCCTTGGCGATGCTGCGCTTGGCAAAGCCCGCGCTGTCGCCCCGGGCGGGCACCCAGACCGGCATGTCGCTCCACGCCTCGACCTTTTGAGATTCCAGGAAGTCGGTTGAGACCCATACGAGCTTCGGGTCGGCGTGAATGGCGGCCGCGATGCCGGCGAGCATTTCCCGCATCAGCAGCGGATGCTTAGGACCGGTCGCATTGAATGTGCCCATGGTACGCGACTCGGCCACACGAATGGTCCATTCGGCGAGATCCCGCGCATCTATGATCTGTACCGGGTCGGAACCGTCACCCGGCGCAAGCACCTCGCCGCCGCGTGACAGTCGCACCGGCCAATAGCTAAATCGATCGGTCTCATCACCCGGCCCGACGATGAGCCCCGGCCGAATAATAGTGGTCTTCCCAGGAAACTGCTTTTCTGCCTCCTTCTCGCTAAGCGCCTTGAGTGGGCCGTAGAGCTCGCCTAGTTTGGCTCGAAACGACTCCATCGTCTCGGCCATCGCATCCCTGCCTGCGTAGCTCGCAACGGGCGCCGACTCATCGGCCGGTTTTAAGTTATCGGCGTACACCGAGATGGTCGAGATGAAAATATAGTGCTCAACCTTGAAGTGCAAGACATGACCGGCATCGCGCACCCAGAATGGCAGGGTGGTCGGGTTGTCGATGCACACATCCCACTCCTTACCTTCGAGCGCCTTTAGGTCGCCGGTGTTTCTGTCGCCGATCAGTTCCTCCACCGTACCGGGCCACTCGTGCGGCTGCTTGCCCCGATTGAACAAGGTGACCTGATGCCCGCGGCTCAAGGCGTAACGAACCTGATGCGGTCCGGTAAACCCGGTGCCACCCAGGATGAGAATGCGCAATTTCTTTCGCGGTTGTCGGGTCTTACCCGCGGCCACGGCCAATGGCTGCCGTACGGTCAGCCCTAAGAATGCGGCACTGGAAAGTCCAAGAACACGTCGGCGGGTCATGCGCATTTTTGTTTCCTTTGCCGAATTTCAATTCGGCCTTGCGTTAGTGGTGTCAGAGTTTGTTATCGGTCTCAATAATCGCCGGCAATGGCTGATCCACACGATGATGGCGAAGATGTCGAGAACGATGGCGACGACACCAAAAACAGCACGCCCAATGAATTCCCCGACTGGAAATCCTGCGCCGACATTGGCGCCGAGCGAGATTCCCCCGCCGAACTTGCGATCGCCGGGACCAAAAGCGACCCAATCGAATGTCACCGCAAAACACGTGACCAGCAGTGCCGAGAGCGCTCCTCGCCATCGCCCACTGCCCGGCGGCAACGCCACCAGTGTGCCGCCAAGCACGAACATCAAACCCGCGGGAACCGCTATGAGCCTTTCACCGGTGAAAGGGTCCGTCGCATGAATCGCGGCACTGACGGCGCTGCCGATCACCACGAGACCGATTGCGGCTGAGATGAAACCGAGCGCGATCCTGCCTCCGCGGGAAGGGTTGTCGGTATCGGCTACCGCCACCTCGCGCGACTCTTCCAATGCCAAATGCTTGGCCAGCGCCAGTAGACCAACGCAGCCCATGGCAAAAATGATCACGAGCACCAGATCCGAGTTCCTCCGGGGGCCGGCATTTGGCACGGCGGCGGCCGCGAAAACGGCTCGGCTTGGACGTGATGGATCATAACGGACATCAATATGATCCCCCCGACGGTGACGGGCTGCCCAAGACTGCAGCTCTGCTCCTTGCGACTCCGAAGTTGCACTTGGCAAGGTAATCGCTGCGATCTGCTCGTGCCCATTTACTTCAAAGCGCACGCGGCAATTGAGTTTCCAGGTCATGCGACCGCCCTCGCTTTGCGCGCGGCGCGACACGGTGACTTCGCCACGGTCGATCATCGCCGATACCACTGGCCAGTGCGCCTGCGAAGTCTCGTCGCGCCAATCCACCGCCGCCGCGATGAGGACGAAGATTGCGAATAGGCCCATGAGCAAGCCGAGAAATCCAAACATGCCGGATACCGTGGCGCCTCCGACGGCCCGCCCCGGAGCGTGGAGTGTGCGCAGTAACCGTAAATCTTCGCTGTCTGACGGGTACGGGCGATCCTGACCATGCCGGAGGTTTACCACCCGGAGAATCCGATGAAACCGAGCCGCCAGAATGTCGCCGCGCACGCTATGAAGATGAGCACCTCGAGCGCATGTGCGCCTCTGCGCCAGGTCGACCAGTCGTTGGATCGAGCGACGACTGCGAGGCTCGGAACCGACGCCACAGTGAGCGCTGCCGCAGCGGCGAATGCCCAGCAGGAGCAGATGAGCGCCGCAGATGGATACCACCACATGATCTCCGCGATGTTCGAGGCCGTCAGCCCCTTTGCGAGAAACATGGCGAACAGCGCAAAACCTGTGAGCCAAGCGACGGCGCCAGCCGCAACGACCCTTGCCGCATAGATTTCGAAACCTTCCGCCGGCCGCCGCACGACGATTCTACGGAAGGCGCCACCCAGGGCTACGACCGCGGCGAAAAGGGTAAGCACGATGACCAAAATCGCCCACCCCGGGCTTTCGAAATAGCCGACTCTCTCCCACGCCGTGTGCAGGTAGGGCTCGTAGAGCCCAGTCTGACCGTTAAGCGGCCGAAAAGCGATCCGCTCGGGCCCCTTGATGTCGCGATACACGCCATCGCTCATCGGCACGAGCAAGCGGGGCTTGTCCAGGAACGAACCGATCTTCAGGTCGCCATTCGGCGCTGCCGAAACGGCAATGGCGCCGATCAACAGATCGTAGAGACCACGTTCGGTGCGGAAATAGGCTCTGCGCAAATTCCTATAATCGCCGGCGAATGACGCCGCTTCACGGTACGCCTGCGAGCCGTAGACGGGAGGCGCGAGCGTTGCGCCAAGGAACTTCGTAGCCAGGTCCTGCCGCAGGCGAATGGTCAGACCACGCCCGCTCGCGGTATTGGCGGCGACGAAGATGCCGAGTCCACGGCTGGGAATCAGCGTCATTGATGCAACTTGATAAATGGAGTCCCCGCCATGCCCGAACGCCTCGAGATCCCCCGGCAGCGCAATGGCTTGGAATCCGGAGCGCATATCGCCGAAACCAGCGGCGCCATTGAAGATCGGCGTTCGCATGGAGAGCAGAGTTTGCGCTTTCAAAACCCCGGCGCGCTCCATCACCTGAGGGTTCAGCAGCGCACCCATGTATGCGGCCATATTCGTCGAGCTCGCAACGAGTGCGCCTGCCGGAACATCGGATGTGAACTCGCGCGCCGCCGCTTCGAGTCCCGCCCCACCGCGCCGAAAGCCATCCGTCAGGTGCGTCTCGACGACTTGCGGCATCGGCGGCGGCAGGCCGTGTGCTTTGGCGAGGTCTTCCGAATAGGGTTGGCGAAACGTAGCCGCACCCATGCCGAGCGGTTGAATAATCCGCTGCTCGACATAATCCTCCCAAGCCATGCCGCTGACACGAGCGACGATCGCGCCACCGAGCGCGGCGCCGTAGTTGGAGTAGACCTGAACCGTTCCGGGCTCGCGCGCGCGATGCACACGAAAGCGCGCAAGGTATGTCTCCAAGGGCAAGAGCGATTCGGCCCGCTGCACGAACAGGTGCCCGAGCGCGGAATCTTCGAACCCAGAAGTATGGTCGATCAGGTCGCGGATCAGGACGGGCTTGCGGAAGCCGTCTACGGGTATCCGGAGGCCGGCGGGAAGATGTAAGTTGACCGGATCGTCCAAACGGATCTTGCCCTGCTCGACCAGTTGCATCAGTGAGATCCAAACCATGGTCTTGGAGATCGACTGCATCGGAAAAAGTGTGTCCGCGTCCACTGCCCGGCCCGGCGCTGCGATCCCGTAACCCTTGACTAGAATCGGTCCCGATCGATCCACGATCGCAATGCTCACGCCGGCGATGTCGTCCTGGCGCATTGCTGTTCGCACTGTCTCATCGACGAAGGTGTCCAGTTGCGCAGGATCGATCGAACTGGTTGTTGAAGGGCCATCGGACTCCGCGAAGCCCGGAGACGGAGAGAGAATGGCGAATAACATCGCGGCGGTGATTGAGTGCAGGCATCTGCGGGTGGCGCCCCCCGGAATAGCGAGCACGGGACGAGTCTGCAGCGCGCTTGCCCGGCGGATGAACTCGAATTTGTCGCCAAGCATATGATTGGCCTTTGCAGAATCGGCATGAAAGCATCCACGATGCCCACGTAAAAAGATGCCTATGGCTCTGGGTTATTATTACCTAATCCGGTGAAATAGAGAATAACTGGAATACTGGCTTGACGCTCACAAGACTGTGCGCAACTCCAAAAAATCACAGAACGAGGAGGCGATTGCTCATTTTCTCTTGGTGCGGCGGCGCCGCGTCCACGGCGCGGGAGACATGATCCAGGTGACGCGCATGAGCGGCCCTGGATTTGGATCGGGTGTTGAAATCAAGCTCGCCAATTCGTCGAACAAAGCATTGATGCGAGCCAATTTCCGGGCAGAGGGGGCGGTAAAGAGGCGGAAGCACCATTGATTTCGGCGTGGGCCTTCGGTCTCCCAATCCTTACCGCGATAGGCTGCTGCATACGAGCGATAGGCGAGGGTCCCCATTGCCTTGGCGATTTGCGCCATGACCCGGTGGTTGCGTGGATTCTTGGCGACCCTGGCGGCACGTATCAACGGGGCGACCGCTTTGTAAACCGTAGCGGGGCGGCCACGCTCGCCCGTGGCCTTCATGGCAGTGACTAATCCGATCCTTTCCAGAAATTCAATGTGCCGATATATCGCCGTTGGCTTACAGCGCATGGCGGAGGACAGTGACTTGACTGTGGACGGCCCGAGAGCCATCAGGCGGTCCATCAGATCGTGGCGAATGGAGCTCTGAAGCGCCCTTAGCTGCTCGGTGGTGACCCAGTGAACCTTCTTAGTCAAGGAGCGCCTCGGTTTGCGGAAGACCATGTTAGGCGGCAACTATGCCACAACCGGTGGTTAGGCTTACAAGCGCTGCCAAAACATCGAACCCCGCTGGTTTCCACGATGCGCTGCGGACAAAAGCAGGGGCCGCTGATGCGCGTCGCTCGGATTATGTCTCCCGCACCGTGGACGCGGCGCAGCCGCGCAAATCAAAAAGTAGACAATCGCATCCTCGCTCCGTGATTTATAGGGCCCGCACACGGCGTTGCGAGCGTCAAGTCAGCATTTCAGTTATTCCCTATTTCAGCAATTTAGGCAATAATGAATTATCACGGCACCGAAGTAGCGGCAACCTGCCTGCGGACACTGCCCATCGCCAATCTTTGGATGCTGGAGCATATTCGACTCGAGAAAATCAATTAGTCCGGTGTTTCCGGAAGGGGGATCACATGAAGTATCTAAAGAAGTGGCTGGTTCTTAGCGCATCTTTTTTCGTTTGGTGCGCATCAGCGCAAGCAGTGACGCCGGATAAGGCATTGCCCGCCTTTGTCGGCGGTGGACTCAGAGAACTCGTCAACGCCTTCGACAATGGCGATCCTCGTCTCGCAACACAGTTAAAAGTCCATATCACGTCCGCGAATGGCGATCCGCTCGTCATGATTCGCTTGGCTGAGGGCACGGATTTCGCCGCCGCTTTGCCTGGCTTGGCGGCCGCGGGATTTCGACTGCAAACCCATAGCTCGATCAACCCATCGCTCATAGAGGGCTTTTTGCCCCTCAACGCGACGCGCGCCGTCGCGGCGCAGCTAGCTGTAAAAGCCATGCACTCAGTGCAGCGGCCCGTCACACACGCCGGATCGGTACAGAGTCAGGCGGTTGCCTTTGAGAAGGCAGATTTGGCGCAGGCGCGCGGCCTCGACGGCAGTGGAATTCGCTTAGGCGTGTTGTCCGACAGCTTCGACACCTGCACTGCTTGCAGCACTCACGCCGCGGACGATGTAAAGACCGGGGATTTGCCCGTTGTCACCGTTGTGCAAGATTTCCCGGACGGCACCGATGAAGGCCGTGCGATGCTGCAGCTGGTGCACGACATTGCGCCTGGCGCCTCGCTGCTCTTTGCGACCGCGGACAACGGCGAACTGTCATTTTCTGAGAACATCCTCGCGCTGCGGGAACTGTTCCACTCCGACATCCTCGTGGATGATGTGATTTATTTCGCTGAACCGATGTACTCGGACGGCCTGATTGCCCAGGCGGTTGACATCGTGAAGAGGGATGGCGGGGCTTACTTCTCCTCGGCCGGTAACAACGGACTCGAAGCCTATGAGGCGGTCTACGAGCCGATCTCATTCGCCGACGCGCAGAAGATGGAGACCAAGGGTAAGATCAATTTGAAGTTGGAACAGATTCCGGCGAACATCCGTCCCGACACGGTGCACAACTTCCGCAATGTGGACGGTAGTCCCAGCATCACCCAAACGATCAGTCCCTTTGCCGGCCTGAACGTCATTTCGTTCCAGTGGGACGAACCCTTCAATCTCGGCAAGGTTCTCACCAACTACAACATCTACGTTTTCGATGTGAACGGCAACTGGATGGACCCCAACAGTCCGAACTTCCCCGGGTTTTACTCGACGGACGACAACACCCAAACCGATCAACCGTTCGAAGTAGTCGCACTCGCGCCATTTGCCGGCGAGATCCATGGTGGGGCGAATGTCAGCGACTACCAGATCATCATCGGCAAGGTCGGCGACGGCCCGGCACGTCATATCAAGTATGTGAACATAAACGGTCTGGCGGTCAGCCAACGCGAAGGCAAGCCCTCAACCTGGGGGCACGGTGCGGCGCGCGGCGCGCGCAGTGTGGCCGCCGTCGATTGGACCATCCCGAACTTCCCCGAGGATTTCAGCTCCGCCGGTCCCGTCACCATCTACCTGGACCAGAACGGCAATCGGCTGCGGGAGCCGGAAATTCGCTTCAAGCCGGAAATCGCCGCCGCCGATGGTGTGAGCACAACTTTCTTCGGCACATTCTTCGGTACCAGCGCCGCTGCGCCGGACGCCGCAGCGGTTGGCGCCCTGGCGCTTCAAGCCGCGGGCGGTTCTGGGCACCTGAAACCTGAGAAGCTCTACAATATTCTGCAGAATACGGCATCGCCGATTCCCTTACCTCTCGATCGCAATTTCAGCGGAGCGATTGCAGGGCCCGTGACCTTCTTCGCGCAAAATAGTTGGGTCCGGTGGTCGCGCTATTTCAACATCGACGTCCTACCGACCGAGCATTCGGTACAGTCGATAACGTTCGATGCGACGGCGACTAACTTGACCTGGAGCAAAAATCCCAATCGATTCAACGTGGGTGATTCGGTCGGCATCGCTGCAACCGATATCACTGCATCGCCGGTTACCAATCCATCGATCTTCACGCTGAATTTCGCCCCGGGAAGCCTCACGGGTGGCGATTCGTTCCGCTTCGGTATGTCGGTGTTCAACCCTGCCGAGGGCACCACGGAAATGGATCCCGATCGATTCCGCGGTATGTTAGTCACCACTACTCTCGATAACGGCGTGACATTTAGCTCGCGCGTCATCGCGGGGCCCCCCGTTAGGATCAACAACACCACGGGCTTTGGTTTGGTTAATGCTGAGCTAGCCACCATCAAGGCGGCGAAGCACGACGATGGCGATTGAGAACAATGGTCAATAGCCCAACGACTTCGCTCTGGACCCCTAGAGCGAGCATGCCCGGTTTGTCAAAGCCATGCCGGGTTGGTCTGCCCCGGTGGGTGCCGCAAGCGCCCATCGGGGCCTTTTGATCAAATGCAGCGAGCGGTCCATGCTGCGCAGCGCATGCCGGATACCTGCGATGAGAACCTGGGTTCGCCTGGGGATGATTTCATTCGCAGCGCCGCTCCTGATGGCGCAATCGAAGGTCCGACAAATCCCGACCAATTCACCGTGACCAACGATGGTGGAGAGACTCTCCAAGCTGATGTGATACTGCGGCGGAAATGATTGTGAGCGCACAGACGCGGTTGCCGGTAGCATCGCCGTGAGCGGGCGCGTGTTTATTCCGCGAGCGCACCGGGTTAACGCCGGCCACCGACCTCATCGAGATGGCTCAGCAAATCCGCCGGGTCGTCGTAGACGCGATAGGCGCCGGCCCGCTCGAGTTCATCCGCTCCGTAGCCTCCCGATAGCAACCCGACCCCCAGTGCTTGGCAGCGTCGCGCTGCGAGCACATCCCAGATGCTGTCGCCGACCACGACGGCGCTGGTGATGGGGCTGCCGAGTCTGTTGGCGGCGGCGACGAACAAGTCGGGATCCGGTTTGGCGTACTTGACGTCGTCGCGGGTGACGACCACTGAGACGGTCGGGTCCACCTCCAGCAGAGCCAGATTCGGCGCCGCGGTTTCCATGCGGCCGCTGGTGGCGATCGCCCACGGAATGTCGGCGAGGCTCAAGGTCGCCAACAGTTCGCGTGCACCCGGAAGCGGGCGCACCTTCGAAGTGAGGCGCCGATACGCGGCGGCGTGCGCGTGCCGCAATCTGGTTTTGCTATCTTCGCTGATCTCGACCTTCGTCTCACGCAGCAGCTGATTCGTGAACAATCCGCCGCTCATTCCTATCTTGCGGTGGATACGCCAAACTGAGAGGGGGATCCCTTCCGAATCGAGTGCTTCCTGCCAAGCCAGCACGTGTTGGTACACGCTGTCGACCAGCGTGCCGTCAAGATCAAAGATGAACGCGGGTCTTGTTTCCACCATCGGCCCCCAAGTTTCCAGCGCCGTGACGCCGGCAAGTCTGAAAGGGCAACTATAGCCTTCCCGAATGGCCGCTGACAGCGAGCCGCCGGGGCTGCACTTTTAATTCTGGAATCGGTCCGCGGCGATGCCTCCGGAAGCGACGGAATTGGCGCCCCTTCGGCTCTCACCCTTGTCGTGAGAATGGGGCATTCGTTTGCGCTGCGCGGCATTGACGGCGCCCTGGAGTTCGGCGATGAGCTTCTCACTCAGCAGCGGCGGCGTGGGCTCACCGGCAATTGAGCTGGGTCTCTTGAGTCTGCCGTGGCGGGTTCTCTTGGACATCAGTTGCCGTCTCCAAACACTTCCGGACGCAGATATGGCACAGCTAAATAGTAGACGAATCTCGCTGCCGTTGCGTCGACTAAGCTTGGTAAATCGGACACGCAGCACGAAGCGATGATTATGTTGTATGCGCCCAATGCAGGTTCGCGTGGATGAGGGGCGTGTAGACTGCCGCTTAAGGATACGAGGGACAGATCATGGACATAGGTTCAGGATTGGACGTTCATCCCATGCGGACGGTCGGGTCAATGGCGCTGCTCGCCGTGTTGGTCTCTGCGCCGCTGCACTTCGCGCGCGCTCAATCCGCTTCTGCCGCGAAGAACGAAAGCAGCATCACGCTCTACGGTGGAGGCCGGTTCGGCGGCAGCGTGACGGATTCCACCAGCAACTCGACCATTGATCTTAAGAACGGCTCAAGCTTCGGCCTGGCAGTCGACATCGGGTTGGACCGCAACAGGCAGATCGAGCTCTTCTATACCCAGCAGGACACGGCGCTCACATCCGGCGCGTTTTCCTCGCCGTCGAACAACGACGGGCTCACGCTCCACAACTACCATCTAGGCGGCACGGCATTCATCGAGGAAGTGGGCCGCGGTCCGTATGTGATGGGCGGCATCGGCGCAACGACCGCAACGCCCAAGTCCAGCGGCCTCAGTTCGGCGACATTCTTTTCGGGCAATGTCGGCATCGGCTGGATGGTGCCCATGGGCGCGCATGTCGGATTTCGATTCGAAGCCCGCGGCTACGGCGTCCTGCTGAACAACAACAGCGCGCTGTTTTGCGGTGGCGCCACCGGCTGCCGCGTTGCGATCAAGGGCAACGGCTTGTTCTACGGTGAAGCGCTCGCAGGTCTCTCGATCCGCTTCTGATCGACGTCGCCGTTGCGGCGCCGCAGTACGTCTGCCGTTCTTGCGGCCAGATCCGTCACCCTCCAATTGCCACGGCGTGGATATCCGAATCGATCGTACTTGGCGTGCGTCGGCGAGCGGGAGACCATACGTCGGCAAGAATTTAAGATCGCACCTATTCCAGAGGAGAACGTGTCTTGTTCCAAAAGTTATCAATTGTCGCGGTGATTCTCGGGGTCGGCTGTTCATTCGCAGCGGCGAGCGGCGATTCCTTGGTGAGATTCAAAGGTGGGATCGGCGTGATTCCGGTAGCGAACGCCGCGGGTGTCGCGAATGCTGATGGCACGTCGCCCAATGTAATCCGCAATGTCGTGCGCGGAGTGAACCCTCCGGGTCAGATTTGGGTCATCGCCGATCTGCGCGCCGATATCTCGGTCGACGGCCACATCAGGGTCAATGGCAAGGGGTTGTTGCTCGCGGGCGGTAACGCCATCGGCGGCAATGGGGGGCAGAGTGTGTTTGCAACGTTGATTTGCGAAGCAGCAGCGCCCTTCACCTTGCGCAACACGACCTTGACCGGCGTTCCGCTGGATCAGGACGGCGATTTCGAGATCGATGATGTGCTGACGCCCGCGCCTTCAGACTGCGCCAGCCCGGTGCTTCTGATCCGCAACGTGGGCGGTGCCTGGTTCGCGGCGGGCATCCCGGCTTTGGAGAAACACCACGACTAAGCCGCGGGGCGAAGCGAAGGCCTGGGGGCCGAGCCCTCAGGCCGTTGGCCCACGCACCATCACAGTGCGAGCCGGACGATTGTGACAAGCACGTAACAGCGTTGCGCGGGCGAGGGGCTCGTCACATAAAGAAGTGAACTTTTTCCGTCCTGCGGTGTTGTATTGCTTTAGCGAATGGGAGTCTCGCTATGACAATCGGCACCGGTAACAATAATCGCGCAACTTTACATTTGTTGCGCCGAAATCCAGTGCTGACAGCCGTGATGGTGTGCTCGCTGGTCCTTGGCATGACCGCCCTGGCAGCCGCCTTTACCGTGTGGCGAGCCAGTTCCAGTTGCTCGATTCCGCACAAGACCGTGCTTCACTACGTCGTCCGGGTTGTCGAGGCGACTGCCGGTCCTGATGTACTGATGGAACACCAAGCGCCGCGCGCGGCCTGAGTGAACCGCCGGCCGCGAGGCCCTCGAACTTTCCCGATCTGACCGGTTCCGGTTAAAGTGGTCAGACCTCTCAATCTCTGGCCGAGTGCGTTTGTATCCGATAGGTGGATGCCTGTTCGATGCCGCGGGGTCGTTGACGACCGCACGATGGATACTATGAATGAATCTTGACGTCATCGGCGATGTACACGGTCAGTACGACAAGCTGGTTGGGCTGCTCCAGCATTTGGGATACAACGACACGGGCGGCACCTGGCGCCATCCGGATCGAACGGTGGTCTTCCTGGGGGACTTGATCGATCGCGGTCCTCAGCAATTGGCGACGATTGAGTTGGTTCGCCGCATGGCCGATGTCGGCTCTGCACGTTGCATCATGGGCAATCATGAATTCAATGCGATCGCGTGGGTGACGCCGGATCCTGAGCATCCGGGAAAATTCCTACGGGACCATCACAAACCCGGGAATCGCGAGCAGCATCAGGCGTTCTTGGACGTCGTCGAGGGGACGCATCGGCAGCGGGAAATCACCGATTGGTTCAGAACGCTGCCGTTGTGGCTGGACAGTCCTGGCTTGCGGATGGTGCATGCCTGCTGGCATCAGCCGTCGATCGACCTTCTGCAGAAGGCCATGGGATCGAGCTCAAGGCTGACCGACGAGATGATTTTGCTGGGAAGCCGCAAAGGTCACGCCCTCTACGAGGCGATCGAGATCGTCTGCAAGGGGCTGGAGGTGGACCTTCCCGCTGGAATCTCATTCAAGGACAAGGAAGGCAAGGTGCGGCACGAAGTGCGCGTTCGATGGTGGCAAGAGGATCTGTCCACTTACCGCAAGGCGGTGATCGGGCCGCCTGAGGAGATGGAAAAGATTCCCGATGCGCCGATGCCGGCAGAATGGGTGGTGCATCCCTACACGGGGCCTCCGGTGTTGTTCGGACATTACTGGTTTACCGGAACGCCCGACGTGATTTCGCCGCGGTTCGCCTGTCTTGATTACAGCGCGGCACGCGATGGGCCGTTGGTGGCATATCGATGGGACGGGGAGGCGGCGTTGTCGCCGCAGAAGTTGATGTGGGTGTCGTGATCGAGAAGAGCGCTCACGCTCATATATAAGCGCTCACTCCACGGTGTGGTTATGTCTAATTGGATGCAAGGCGCGCAATAAAATCGCAATAAAATAAGTTGGCCCCGCGCTCAACGCAGCAGTACTCTAGGCCATAAACCAGTGAGGTGCTCACTCATCTCGCCGGTCAATCACCGAGCACTGCTCTCAATAAAAAATCTTTTAGGGGTACCGACATGTTTAGATCCAAAGGACTGGTCGTCGCAGCGACGACGGCACGCAGGGCGCGATACTGGCAAACGCTGGCGCTCTCGGCGCTGATTACTTTCATCGTGGCGCTACCGCCGGCTGCCATTGCGCAACAAGCCGGTGCGAGCCGCTTCAAAGCAGCGAGCCAAACCGGGCCACTGACTACGGCTCGGCAGCCGCTGTCGCTTCTCGACAAAGAACAAGTCAAAGTGGTCGTCACCATGAGCGCCGAGTCGGTCGCCGAAGTTCGCGCGCGAATTCCCGGACACGTGATCAGTCAGCAGGATCATGAGGCGATTCACACGCAAGTCGCGCAGCAGCACGCCGCTCTCGAACCGAGCATCGTCGCGCGCGGCGGCAAAATCCTCGCGCGCTATCACGACGCCATGAACGGCATTAAAGTGCAGATCGCGCGCAACGAGGTGGCGGGACTGTCGAACTTGCCGGGCGTCGTGCAAGTCGTCGCCGTACCGAAGTACGACATCAACAATGCCGTGAGCGTGCCGTTCATCGGCGCGCCCGCGGTGTGGCAGGGGATCCCCGGATTTCGCGGCGAGCACGTCAAGATCGCCGTCATCGATACCGGCATCGACTACACGCACGCGAACTTTGGCGGTCCCGGCACCGTTGCGGCGTTCGCCGCCGCCGCCGCGACCAGCACCGCTCCCGCGGATCCAGCACTGTTTGGCCCCAACGCTCCCAAGGTGAAAGGCGGCACTGACCTGGTCGGCGACGCCTACAATGCGAACGACCCGAACAGCGTACCCATGCCGGATCCGAACCCTCTCGACTGCAATGGTCACGGCAGCCATGTCTCCGGCACCGCGGCGGGATTTGGCGTCACCAATGACGGCGCGACCTATCACGGCCCCTACAACGAAGCGGCCTACGCGGCCGGTTTCGGGATCGGTCCCGGCGTCGCGCCGCTCGCAGATCTCTACATGGTGCGTGTGTTCGGTTGCACCGGATCCACCAACGTCGTCGCCGAAGCGATCGATTGGGCCGTGCATAACGATATGGATGTGATCAGCATGTCGCTGGGCTCGCCTTATGGCGTGACCGGTAGCGCGGACGCGATCGCCTCGGACAATGCCGCGAAAGCGGGCATCATCGTGGTCGCTGCCGCCGGCAACAATGGGCCGGCGCCGTATATCACCGGCGATCCGGGAACGGCCAGCAGTACCATCAGTGTCGCCGCGATGAACGCGCGGGCATTCCTGGTCAACGGCGTGCATATCACGCTGTCCTCGGGCGGCGGCGCCAATGGCGTCGAAGCCAACAGCCTGAAGCTGCCGACCGGAAGTGAACCGGCCGTGATTCTCAAGAACGCTGCCGGTACTGCTTTGGGCTTGGGCTGCAACGCTACCGATTACCCGGCGGGCGGCGTCCCGGGCGCAGTAGTCATCGTCTCGCGCGGTACCTGCTCGTTCGATCAAAAAGTCACGAATGCGCAGAACGCCGGCGCAGTCGCCCTGGGTGTTGTCAACAACGCTGCGGGATTCTTCAATCCGTTGATCGACGCGGCGAAGATTCCGTTCATCGAACTTCTGAAGAGCGATACCCCCACCTTCTTGGCCGCGCCATCCCCGGTGAACGCCTCGGTGGCACCGGCGAATATTCCGGACGTCACGTTCAAATTGGCCGCTTCGTTCAGCTCCGGCGGACCGCGCAGCCACGACGGCGATTTGAAGCCCAACATCGCCGGACCGGGCGTGAATGTGTTCTCGACCGGCATGGGCACCGGTACCGGCGGCATTTTTGAATCGGGCACTTCGATGGCGACACCGCATGTTGCCGGCGTCGCAGCACTCGCGGTGCAGGCGCACAAGAACTGGAAGGAACCTGGTCTGCGTGCCGCCGTCGTTCAGACCGCATCGCCGACGGCGCTTCCTGACTATTCGCCGCGAATCGAGGGTGCAGGCCTGGTGCAACCCATCGGTGCCACCGCCACCAATGTCACCGTGCACGGTGAGGAAGGTGGGCACATGGGGTTGATGTCCTTTGGCGTCGCCGAATTGACCCGCAACTTCCATGAGGAGCGGGACCTCATCGTGCGCAATCATGAGCGCGCGCCCGCCACCTTCTCAGCAGCGGCCACCGCGGCGGGCGGCGTTCCGCATACGGTGCATTTGTCGAGTTCGACCGTGTCGGTGCGCGGACATGATGAGAACGAATTGCACATGACGCTCGACGTGCCTGCGGGGACCGCGGGTGCCACTCATGACGCCTCCGGTAATGTCGCCTATGAGGATGCCTCCGGCGTCATCACCCTCACACCCCAGTCCTCGTCGAACAATGGGGTGAGCCTGAACCTGCCGTACTATCTGGTGACACGAGCACGATCGACCGTGGATGCCGATTTGCGCGACGGCAAGAACCCCAGCATTCGTCTCACGAATCGCAATGGTGTGATCGCCGGTAACGGCGACTTCTACGCCTGGGGCTTGAAGAATCCGAAGTCCGGGACTATCGCGGAGGCCTTTGAACCGCGCGCTGTCGGGGTCCAAACCAACCCGATCTCACCGACGGACAGCGTCCTGGTGTTTGCCGTCAACACGTATGGGCGTTTTTCGAATCCAGCGTCTGGCGAGTACGACATCTATATCGATGTGAACGGCGATGGCGTCTATGACTTTGTGCTGTTCGCCGCCGACATCGGTGCCGTTGAGACCGGCTCCGCGAATGGTCAAATGGGAACCTTCCTCGTCAATCTGAAAACCGGCGCGGAATTCGCTGAGTTCACCGCGGATGCACCGACCGATGGTTCCACCGTGCTCATGCCGGTATTCGCGTCGCATATGGGCATTTCACCGACCAACCCGCGCTTCACTTACACCATGAACGCGTTCGACGACACGGGTGCGGAGGAGTCCTTGACGGGAACGGCGTCGTTCAACGCCTTCACACCGTCCATCACGAATGCTCTGTTCGTGCCCGTGGGGCCCAACCTCACCGTGGACGTTCCCGTCGCCATCGACCCGGTGGAGTTCCTAAAGACGCCGGCCTTGGGCTTTATGATCGTGACCGAGGACAATCACTCGGGCGAAGACCAGGCGAATCTGTTGAAGCTGAAACACTGAGGAACGGGGGCGCGCCGGAGTCGTAAGGACTTCGGCGCGCCCGCTTCTAGGGGGCGAACGGGTCCAATACCTGCATTGACCGTTCGATCCGGCTTGCGTCATAGATCAATTCCCGTTACCACGATCGCAATGCGAAAGCCGTCATAATTTTCAGGCAGGCCGCTACGTGGTGGTCATCGAGGGTATCAACCCGAGATACAGGCGGCTGGATATGACACAACCCGCGAAGGGCTGCACAAAAGCTGTGCTACATTTTAGTGGTCGCCGGCAGCGGGTAAGTTCGGGAGCAATTGATGTTGATTCTGACGAGGCGGATTGGCGAGACGTTGAAAGTCGGGAATGAAATTACGGTAACAGTGATGGCCATCAAAGGTAATCAAGTGCGTATCGGGATTCAGGCGCCAAAGAGTGTGGACGTGTATCGGGAGGAGATTTTCGAGAGGGAGACCAAACGGAAGGGAGATGATTCGCGCTAGTCGCCAAATGAGGCATCGACTTCATGCGGAAATTCGCAACTGCTATCGAGGTTGATTGGCAGGTGCTGCCGGCGGGGGTGCGGCGGGGACAAAAAGGGGATGGTGGCCAGGGAGGGAATTGAACCCCCGACACGCGGATTTTCAGTCCGCTGCTCTACCAACTGAGCTACCTGGCCATTGCGAGGCGCGTATTAAACAGGCGCACGCGTCAATCGTCAATGAATGAGCGCAAAAACAGTAACTTACGCCCGTCTTGAGCGCCTCAAAACGCTCAAAATGCGGCAATCACGCGGGGAAACCTTGGGCTGGTTCCCGGGTTCTGAATTCGATTGCGTCC
>Ga0210410_10000432_pt1 | contig 48037 bp, 37 predicted proteins | sample IncBWC4MmetaG_FD_161058 | JGI IMG/M metagenome (GOLD analysis project Ga0210410, IMG submission 161058) | Forest soil microbial communities from Barre Woods Harvard Forest LTER site, Petersham, Massachusetts, United States - Inc-BW-C-4-M | ecosystem: Environmental > Terrestrial > Soil >...
GCGCGTTGTGGCCGCGAACTACAAACGGTTTTTGTACCTCGTGGTGCTGATGATGTTTATGATGTTTCTTTCGCACGGAACGCAGGATTTGTACCCGGACTTTTTGAAGGAGATTCACAAGGTGGTGCCGTCACGTGTGGCGGATATAGCGATGATTTACAACGTGGGAGCGGTCGTCGGTGCGGTGATCTTTGGATCGTTGTCGCAATCGCTGGGGCGGCGCAAGGGAATGATGGCGGCGCTGGCGCTGTGTCTGCTGGTGATTCCGTTCTGGGCGTTTGGCGGCAGCGTGCCGCTGCTGATCGCGGCGACCGTGATTATGCAGATGGGAGTGCAGGGGGCGTGGGGCGTGATTCCAGTGCACCTGAATGAACTGTCGGCGGACGCTGCGCGCGGATTGATGCCGGGGATGGCGTACCAGTTGGGAATTTTGTTTGCGGCGCCGACGAATTCGATTGAGTATGCGCTACGCGAGCGGTTCGGCTATCAGTGGGCCCTGGCCGGGTTCGAGATTGTGACGATTGTGGCGCTGGTGCTGCTACTGTGGCGCGGCGCGGAAGAGCATAGCCGGAGCTTTGTGAAGACATCTCCGCCCGGGTAGAGTCTCTGACATTCGTATGCTACAATTTTTGTACCAGTTGTTTATCACGAGGCGCCCTTAGCTCAGCTGGATAGAGCGTCTGGCTACGAACCAGAAGGTCGGGAGTTCGAATCTCTCAGGGCGCACCACTTTCCCAAATAAAAACAGTGTTTTTCGCGGCTATCGGAAATCCGAGAAAGCCTTGTTTGGTAAGCGTCTGGTCTGAACTGGTCTGAGCCGTCTGGACGAAGTGTGAGTGTGTAGCGATGATGGCCTTTCTGGACACATCGGGAAGTGTCCACGAGGGAATAGATGGACACTTCTGAGCGAATCAGTGTCGAGACACCCCAACAGATTACCAGGCGAAGACGATCGGTCGAAGAGAAGCGACGAATTGTCGAAGAGACGTTAGAAGCCGGGGTGTCGGTAGCGCGCGTGGCGCGGCGGCATGCAGTCAACGCCAACCAGGTTTTTTACTGGCGCAAGAAATATCGCGAGGGACGCCTTGGTAAGAACCAGTCCAGCAAGCTCCTACCTGTAACTTTGTCGGACATCTCATGGAGTAAATCCGGGCGAGCTGGTTGTGCGTCATCGCCATCCGCTGTGGGATCGATGAAGATCAATTCAGATGCTCAGCATGTGTTCGCCACAGTCACTGATTCGCTTACAGTCCTGGTCGGCTTGGAACCGCCGATTCCGCTTTGGTGTCTAATTCTCCAGTGAGAAAACAACTTATCGCTGCGCTGTTGTGCGTTGTTTTGATCTCGCCGCTTGTATCTGGACAGCAGAATAATGACGACGGTATCAGACTGCACTGTAAACTCCTCAACGCGCACGCCGCGAAAATTGTTCGGCCAACCTATCCCGAATTAGCAAGGGAGACAGGCGTTGAGGGGAGAGTCTCTTTGACATGCGTCATCGGGCACGATGGGTCCGTAAAGAAGATCGAAGTCAAAAAGGGACACCCGTTACTTATCAAAGCGGCGATCGATGCGGTCACGCAATGGAAGTTTAAGCCGCTCGTGTTGAATGGACAGGCTGTCGAGATGGAAACAACAGTCAACATCGATTTCCAATTGCCAAAAAGCCAGAAGAACGCCGATTCCACGAAGCCGCATGCCTGACAAACTTTACCAGTTGAGGTTGAGGCTCAATTCCAGTCGGTGTACAGAAGAACGCCGACGGTTGCGTCATCAACCTTCCAAATCTGAACGTCCAGCGAATCGCGAATCGCCTTTACGAGATGCACGACGATACGTCTTCAACGGAATGCCGGAGGTCCAAGGACGACGAATCTGATACTGAGAGTTCATCGGCAGTACGCCAGAGCCGCCTTCGTGAGTTCTCGAATGTTGAGTTGCGAAAGAAAACTTGGCAGGTCGTTGGAGGCCATTTCAAAGGCCGAAGCTGCACCAGAATCGATGAACCAGTGCATCCAAGTGTCGCCGCTGCAAACAAAGCCGTGGCTAGATGGCGGAATCTTGAGGCCATGTTCTCTGCTGACACGGACACCTGAGCTTCCAACGTAACCAAAGAGGAAAAGCAACCCGAAACAGGACGCACAGCGCGTCGTGTTGGCCTCTCGGCCGCGGTTTCTATCCGAGGATAGAACCAGACTTATCGAGTTAGGACGACTGACTAGTAGTAATTAATTGTACGCAAGCTAGTGGCAACCAACTTTCGCTTCATCGGCTCGCTCGTGGTGTCCCAAAGAATTATTTTCTTCTCGGTCCAATTTCCGAATGAGTCCTCCTGATACTCAATTGTCGATTTGTCGAGTATCTTCCCAGCGGCATCGTAGTTAACCTGACCCGTAGGGCGCCCATCCTTGTCGAAAGAATAGGTGCAACGGATGTAGCTTGAACCCGATTTGTCGACCACTTCAATCAGGTGGCCCTGTGCGTCAGTCTTCTGATAGGTATGGCTGTTTGATGATGCGGAGTATCTATCTTCTACAGTTGTGCCATCTGCCCCGCGTTCACGCTCATTGTAGGAGCCATCGGCAAGGATAATCTTGTCCTTTTGGGGTATCCCGTTTCCATCTCTCTGAATGACCCAGTCCGTTTCAGGTTTCCCATTCATGGTTGCGATCTGGTGGGTTAGTCCAGTCTTAGGGTCTGTGCTCTCGACAACTTCCCGCGTGTTTTCTATCCCCTCGACGCTACTTTCTATCGAGCGATATGTGGTTGATTCTGCCCGATTCTCCAAGAAATCATTTTTGGTTTTCTTGGTGAGAACGCCATCAGCGTTGTATGTGTCTGTCTCTAGGATATGGCCGTCCGCATCGTAAACGTTCTGAACAGAGAAATCCTCAGAAGGGGCTATGCCAGTCGTCTGGGACTTGAATATCTGCTCTCCCTTTCGGCTAAAAATTGTGTGCGCCCACAGTGAGCCGTCAGGCTTATACCGATAAAGTTCCAAAAGGTATCCCTTGCGGTCGTAGATATCAAACGCCGAGCCGCTTGACTGATGGGACGTGCTGTTCTCATCGCTAAACTCTTCGGTGAGAACCGTGTAAACCGGCCCTTTCAACCCGAGGGCGGACGCCTCCTGAGACTGTGAGGGAAGTCGGACTAAGAAGGTGAGAATCAAAGCCAAGCAGAAGGTTCGCAAAGCGATTCCTCATTTGTGGAAGGATGCCAGTCTCAGGCTGGCAGAACGCCGAGATTTGCGATGCAACAACCGACCGGAACAGTTGCCAGGCTGCATTTTGGAAGAACGAGCGCGAACTTGGCCCACCTCCTTGACGCGGTAACCGGAAGAGTGTGGGTACTGGATCGACCATGTCCGGCACGACTTATCGGGCACTACCGCGCATGGCAGCCGGAGTCGCATATTTGCGGGCCTTCTACATGTGCGAATCCTCTGAGGAAAGCAGGACCGCGAATCCAGCGCCTCGACGCTTGGGGCGGGATCGGGCCTGACGACAGGTCTAGTGGGGTCCTCCAGGAGCTGTTATGGAATTCACACTCTTGGGGCTGGCTGCACTAACAGAGCAAGCGCGGCGGGGTTGTTCATCGTCGAAACCCGCGCGGAATCGGCTCGATTCGCGGACTCTTGTCCGTAGTCCGTCGATCACCGGTGGTATGGGATCGCGTGGAAGACCGCGAATTAGAAAAATAATCAGTGTGGCTTCGCCGGGAGAATCCACGCTCGAGGCGATGCCCACTCCTTGCACGCCGGACTTCTTCATCCATTCATCGGCGTGCCCTGCATGCACAACTTTCGCCCGAGCAATCTCTGCGTCCGGCACGGAGTAAACAAGCTGTGGCAGCGGTGCCGATTGTTCCAACGCGGCGCTATCCGCCGGAGAAAGCAAGCCTCGCTTCGAAAATAAATCTGCTTCGATGATCCGCGTGCGGACACCGTCGACCTGGTTGGGAATACTTGTCCGCGACTGACCTCTCGTCACGAAAAACAGAATTGCAGGTTCGGCTGGATTGTCGTAGCTCCCTCCCACTCCCACCGCCTGGACTTCGGGATGCGCGAGCAGTTCGGGTGCGTGGGCATCCCGCACCGCGATCGCTCTTTGGAGACCCTCGGCTGAGGCTGTTGCGGCCGGCACTGTCGGCGTTGCTGAAGCAGGTTTCATTGGCAGCGTGCAGCCAATGACCTGATGAGTTCCGCCACCAACAAAGGTCACAGCATTGCCGCCACTCGCAAAGAAGTTGAGCACCTGCGACACCGGATTGCCGACAGTATCTTGATCTGAGCCAGCAAATAGCAGAGCCACTGGATCGGAGGTATCCTGTGTGACGACCAGCGATCCGGAATCGCCCGGCGCACTAAAACTACCTCCTGCAACGTCGACCTGATTCGTGAAGGTTTCGCTGAAAGTTGTCCCTGAGCCGCATCCTTTCTGATACTGAACGGAGGCCGTGACATTGGTGGCCATAACCGTCGAACAGGTAAGTCCCGTAGTACGGCCGCTTTTGGCAACAGGGCGGCCTACGACGACGGCCACGCCGGAGCCTGCATGTGGAGGGCCCGGGACGGGAACATTGTTCGCGTCGGTCGTGGCACCGAGAAAAAGAACATTGCCATTGGGATCAAGGCCGTTCTGTACACCCTGCGCGATGGCAGCGTCTATCTTCGGCGCGGTCCCGGTTTCTAAATTATAGAACTGCGTTAGGTTGGCAATAATAGTGAAAGGTCCCTGCCCGCAGTTGTTATCAATAAGCCCAGGTTGAATGATGTTCTCGCCCGGGACAGCCAGATCGCTGCGCGCCAGAACGTGGTTATTGCTTAAGATGTACTCAGTTCCACCGCGCGTGATGGCAGAGCCGAGCGTGCCCCCACAGCAAGTGATGAAGCCACCGCTCGTCTGCGAATCCTGCTGGTTGCCGCCGGAACTACCGAAAGATATTGGATTGCCTTCGGGATTCTGATTTGTGGGAAAAATCGTCACAGCTGCCGAACCGGACACGGGCGGGTTTACCTGGGACACTGCCGTGATCGTGACTGTAGTTGTGGTGACAACCCCCTTTCCGTTAGACATTGTCGGGACTCCGCCCGGGGCGACGTACAGACCCGAATTGGAGATAAAGCCGAACTGCTGGCTGCCTCCAGCTATGCCGTTGACCTGCCAGGTCACGGCGTTGCTGGAAAGATTATTGGGAATGGCAATGAACTGTTGCGTTGTGAATATGGCCACATTCACGGGATTCGGATTGACTGTAATGGAAGGGATTACTGGGATTACTGTGACCGTGGCGGTCCCGAACTGCGTGGTATCCACCTGCGAAATCGCTTTTACTGTGACTTGCGCCGGGTTAGGCACCGTTGCGGGCGCCGCATAGAATCCTGACGAGTTAATCGTCCCATTCGCACTGCCACCTACGACGCTCCAGGTAACTGCCGCATTGGTGGTCCCAGTCACATTTACGAAGAACTGCTGCATGCCAAGAACCTGTAGTGTCACGGCTTGGGGCTCAACTTGGACACCGATTTGAATGGTCACGGTGGCGGAGGCGGATTTGGAAGAGTCCGCCTGAGAGGTAGCGGTTACGGTCACTTGCGCTGGAGTCGGTACGGTTGTAGGCGCGAAGTAGAGGCCCGTCGTGGAAATCGTCCCATTGGAACCACCGACGACGCTCCAGGTTACGGATGTATTCGTTGTACCAGTGACGCTGGCGTTGAATTGTTGGTTATTACCAGCGGTGATCGTCACCGAAGTCGGAGAGATGCTTACTGAGATTTGGACTGGAGGTGTTGAACTTCCGGATCCGCCACAACCCCCAAGGACGAACAGTAGGAAACAAGACAAAGCTAACGAAAAAGAGGAGGGGCGGAACATGCAAACCTCGTGTGTAGTTATGTTGTTTAGTTATTACAAACTGTAACAAACTTCGACGAGCCATTCCAACACCCTCGACTAGCACTATGCCCAAGAGAAAGGGATGGCCTCCGACGAACCTGTATTGTGCCTGGTAACGCGGAAAAGTTCGTACTAGTGCCCTGTCCCGTAAATAACGGACAGGGCAGCAGATGCGATTGCATTGATGTTGCAAAACTTAGACCGTGGAACTTAGCGAAGGAATTTTCGGGACACTACACACTAGACCGCAACCCGCGCCCAACGGCGTCCCAAAAGATACCTGGCGATTGCCAGCGCAATCCAGTACACGATGCCGAGGGGAATGAACGCACGCTTGCCGATGCCGTGACCTGAGGATGTCGTGAACCGGATGGGCAGGACCGGTGTCACGCCGTCAAAATTGCGCTCGCGGACTTCCTCGCCAAGCTGCGGTAGAAAGTCGGTCTGCCAGTCATCAGGACCAGAGTACTTCTCAAGGGAACCTGGCTTTCCGCAGGGATAAGCCCACTGCACAAATCCCAGGGGGTGGAGGCGAAACGAGACTGCTTTCCGCCAGAGCATTTCTTGCTCGATGACTTCGCGCGACGGCAGGTTTTGGATATCTGCGAGCATTGTGGACACCGCCTACGTCACGGCCCGCATCTCCGCGTGACAAAGTAAGTTGTCCCGCCCGCCGTGGGCGTGCCGTTGAAAGTGAACACTGGTGCCGTAGCCGATAGCGTTGTCTGCTGGAAGCCTTCTCCTGCTGCCGCAGTGTGCGTACCGCCGTGGATGTTCAATTCGCAAACTGTTGTCGCCGCTGGCAGGGCGTTCGTCAGCGTGTCGGTGACCGTGGGATTTGCTGCCGTTGTCGTGCCCGTGGTGATTGTCCAGGAGCAAGTTTGGCCGTTTCCCGCCACCGCCGTAACGGTTGCTGAGCCTGTGGACTGCCAGCCAGCGGAGAGCGCCAGTTCGCCATTGGTGCACGCTGTGCCCTGATCGGCGATTTGCTGGATGGCTCTTACTGCTGCATTGGAGGTAACAAGACCATTCAAAAAAACAGGTCCAGCGTGATAATACCCCGTGCTGAAAGTCTGCCCGGTGAAGTTATTCGTACCCACGACGGTCACGGTTGGACTGCTGGCGTTGTCCTGAATTGTGTTTGTGAATGTCGTGCCGTTGCCGCGGATGATATTTCGCAGATCGATGTCGTTGCAGCCGGAATCAATCAGCGCAACGTTCGTGCCCGTTGACGTGCTGGTACCGACCACGTTTTCGATAGAAAGTGCCCTTGATCCCAATGTGTTTGCCGCGCAATGGAATACCGTTGTGACTTTTTCTCCGTGCAAGCCGATGAATGAGCCCCCTGTGATGTTCTCGGCCCTCACTGCATCACCCAGAACGCTTACGCCGATTCCGACCACGGTTATATTCGATACCAGCTTGGGGCCAACCCCCGCAAAGCTGGCTGCCCCGCGGAGATAGATGCCGTGAACCGATGTGCTGGTCGCCGTGGGAAAACACTCGACATCGTTGAGTGAGAAATTCTCTGCGAAATTGCTCCCAGCGGCCATATCAAAGAGTGCGCAGTGTCCGAGATTGTTGGCAATCTTCACGCGGAAGAGGCCGCCCTCCTCGTTCACGCTATTGGAATAAACTCCCTGGCAACCCGTGACATTGTTACAATCCATCGCAAGATTTTCAAGCCGCACGCCTTGTTCAAATGTGGAACCAACGCCGAGACGGAACATCGCCATGTTGATCGGGAAACTCCCACCCGCCTTGAAAATCGTGTTCATGGTCGAAGGGTTATCATCGCCACGCCCGGCACCATTCGCAGTACATCTTACCGGCACTATGACCTGTGCGTTGAGTGTCCACAGGCCAGCTCCAAAATCCACCCTGCATCCGTTGCCGGAGAATGATGCAAACGGATTAGCGTTGAATGTCTCTGGCAGAGTGTCGATAATCCAGCAGGTGCCGGAGCCACAAGCCGTAAGAGCGGCAGCTAGGTTCGCATACTTAATTCCATCCACATAGATGATGTTGTTCAAATTGAACAGAGCGAAACTATTTTGCCCTGCCGTTGCTGTGACGTTTCCCGTCAGCGTTGTCGGCCCCGTAAACGTCCCATTCAGCGTGTCGCCTCCGTTGGCGTTCTGCGCCCCGGTAACGGTCCCTGCACCGCTTATCGTGATAGGCCCGGTAATCGTTGAACCCGCTGGAATTCCGACGCTGACCGTATATGGCCCGAACGATTGCCCGGTTGAGATCGTCACCGTGGAATCGTAATTCCCAGTTGGGACCCACGCGCCCCAGTTGCCGCGCGCATCCGATTGCGCAACGCAGGTATTCGTTCTTGTAAGTACAACTTGCGTCGAAGTTGGGCATGGAGTTCTAAGTGTCACGGAACTATACGTGGTCGCTTTGTTTGTGCAGGGAACACTATTGGCAGGAAAATTGCAGATACTGATTGTGGCTTGAAGTGTACTGATAACTCCAGGAGCCGTAAGACTAGAACTGATTGGATAAGAATCTCCAATGCGAAAACTTTGCGCGTGCGCCGAAGAGCCGACTAAGAGCAGCACGCAGAAGATCCAAAACGAAATTGCTTTGCTTTTGGTCATGGGTTTCTACTCCGCATCGAAGCTTCCATTTGCGTAAACCTTCGTCACTTTCTTGAGCTGCCCGTTCACATTGGCTATGTCGCCTACTTGGAACCAGTCGCGTCCGTATGAGCGACTGGGCTTTATGCTCGCCGGATACTGACCGGCTGCCTGTTGCTGGTTGTACTGATTCACGGCTTGGCCTTCGATGCCGGACTTCACATCGCTGGGCTGCTCCATCCAAGGCAATTTGACGAAGCGCGCCGCCATCTGGTCCACGTTCTCTTGGAACGCCTGCGCCGAGCGTCAACTCATTCGCCAGAAAGCCGCTGGTGGATTTGTCGGAAAGTATCCGCGTCATGTTCGCAACGTCAGACTTCGACAAATTCCCCATCGAATTGAGCGCGGCTTTGTAGCGCGAGGTATTCAATTGCAAGTCGTTCACCTGCGAGTTCAGTTGTGTTTCCTTCTCAACGTCAACCTGGCTGGCTTTGATGGGATTCGTGAAGCCCTGCGCCTTCGCGTCCGAGACTGTAGATGGACTGCGCTTCGGCATCACCTGCATTTGCCCTCTTTGCGAGATATGCCGCGCTCGGGTCATAGAGTGGGTTGTTCAGGTCCACCACGATCTGTACTGGAGGTCAGCAGATCGGGTCCTAAATGGATAGAGCACGGACTATGTAAGCAGCCAACGCACTCATTACTGAGTGGCCTCTAAAGCTATTACTTCCGCTTCGATGGCTGGCTTTGATTCTATTTGATTTTGCGGGGCAAGCAACCGCTTCGCGAGGTTTGGCTTCCCGCCGGCGCCTGGCCTTCTACAGCCGCGCTCGGACTTTGATTCGACTGATTCGCCCTGGGGAGCATTTTCAGGCGCTAGAATCGGCTGAGGCTGCGTTTCAGCTTGCCTTTGCGCAGCCTCTCGACACGCGGACATCGGACGGGGCAAGTCCGGTGCCACGCGTAAGACCCGTAGATGAACTCGCAGGTTCCTATGTCTGCTACATCCACATTAAGTGCAAAGGTGAATCGTGGGGCGAGCGATCGGCGGTTATGTGCCGGGGTCGCGACTGCAGTGGCCCTCATCATCTTCGTTGGATTCGCTCAGACCTATTATCTGAAAGTTCTTTTCACATCACCGCCAATACGGTTGCTCCTACACATTCATGGCCTGGTGATGACCGCTTGGATTGTTTTGTTCTTCTTTCAGGTGCGTCTCATCGCAGCGCACCGCACGGACTTGCATCGACGATTGGGAGTGGTTGGGGCTGTGCTGGCAGGAATGGTCTTGGTGGTCGGAGTTCCGGTGGCCTTGAGTCAGGGGCACCTTCATCTCATCGCGAATGATACGCCATTGGAGCCAGCTCTCGTTTTTCTGCCTGTACCTCTTGGCGTTCTGCTCTTATTCGGGACTTTTGTAACGGCAGCAATTCTTCTGCGGAGACGCGGTGATTACCACAAGCGGCTCATGGTGCTTTCCTGCCTGAGCATTCTTCTACCGGGTCTCGACCGTCTGCCACTGCAGTTCATTGAGAACGCCGACCGAGTGGCCCTATTCGCGTTAAACGACGCATGCATCGTCATCTGTGTTGCGTGCGACGCTCTAAAGAACCGGAGACTTCATCCCGCGTGGGTCTGGGGCGGTGCAATGATCCTTGGCCTGCAGATGCTCACTTTAGCGATGAGAAATACAGGTGTATGGCTGCGGATTGCGGGATGGATGTTGAAGTGATTGCCAGGGCTCAACAGGTTCGGCCAATTCCTGATAGTAGGCCAACGGGACGAGTTCCTCCCGGGTTCCGAGCGTGCTAAAACCCTAACGCTCCGCGTAACCTCGGCTGTGTGTGGCCACGAAATCGCTAAGAAAAGTTCTAAAATCGTCCCCTTGGGCGCACCACTCCCCTCGGTCAATACTCAGTATCAACTCAGAGATCAGCCAACCTCTGCGCGAGGATCGGTGTGTTTAATACTCGTCGTCGGCAATCCTGCAAGACGAAGTGAAGAATCCACCCTTTGCAAAACCGGCGAAGGGTAGGCGCACGCAGGAAGGCCTGCCTCACACGGAGTGCGCCACCCCGCCAAGTCAGATCATGGTCTTTTGCAACTAACTCTAGCTGGTCAATCGGACCAGTCGACGCCATGACTTACCAAGGAATCCAACGAGTCCCGAAGCCAACAGAATCAGCGAACTCGGCTCCGGCACGTTCATGGATCCTGTGCCCGAGAGCGGAGCGATGTCGTCGAGAAATGATATCAAGCCGGGTTCTGCCGTGAAGTTGCCGGGGGCTCCGATCAAACCTGTTGCATCATAGTCTACGAATTCCAGAAAACCGGAATTCGATGCGACGAACAGGTGCCCCTTGCCATCCTCGGCAGCTTGGTCGAAATTGCCGATACCCGTTAAAGTTGAAACTATCGTCCCGGAGCTAGGGTCGAACTGTTGTACGACCCCCGCGCTGTTCATGATGATGTCGTTGGTAAACGGATCGAATGACACTCCATGGGCGAAGACGCCGGACAATAGTTGGGTCAGCGTCGCCGTGTGGGTCACATCATTGAATGTAACGGTTCCGAATGTCCCCGAAGCACCGTCACCAGCAGTCGAATAATACCATGTCGCGTTATGCGGATCGAAAACGACTCCGCGGACATCCGTAATGCAAGTGGTGCCGACTGCGCAAGACACGGTGTAAGGAGTGCCAGCGACCGCCAGCCCGCCTCCGGAGAGAGTAGTGGCTGCGATGGCGGTTAAACCTCCGCTACCAGGTCCGTTCCACAGGGTGTACAAGGTTCCGCCGGTGCCGGACAAACCCAGGTGATAGGCACCGGTTCCGGCGTTAACCGTGTTTACTGGAACGCCTGCGGTCGTGATTTCGTGCAACTGATTCGTCCCTTGCCCGGCAATGATAAGGTTCCCATCCGGAGCAAACAACAAGCCATCGGCTCCGGCTGTGGCCGCTACAGGCGTGGGGGCGCCCAATGTGAAGGTTGTCCCAGTAAAGCTGTAGGTAGCCGTCCAGACGTTCGTACCGCCCGCACCACCGATAAAAGTCGTGAAAAACAGGTTCCCGCTGGTGCCGTCCGCTTTCGCCGTTGGCACTCGCAGGCCGAACAACGCGATCCCCAACACCGCCGCGAAAAGTAGCCGTTTCCCTATCGTGAGGTTTCCCACTTTGCCCTCCTTTTTCCTTGAAAGAGTTGATACAGGGCGGAACGCTAGTACAGGACACGAAGGCTGCCAAGGATACCGAAACCACTGTTGAGACCTAGAAATCCCCACCCGAGGATTTGATCCCAACAACTGGTCGGAATACCCCCGACCGAGAATTGAGCAGTTTCGTGGCCAATTCACAGTGATTTACGTAACGATCAGATACGATTACCCCAAAAGAGTTAGCCCATCGAGCGAGACTTGCGCGGAGACAACCATCATATCCAAGATTTTGCACACTTCCGTCCTTCTCTTGCACTTGTTGCGTTTCTTTGTGTCGCTCTGGCGTGCTAAGGTCGCTGCGAAAGCTGGGCAGAAAAATTCGAAGATCGCCCTGCAGGGCACACGATTTCCGTCCCGTGTTCTACGATTAATGGCCCGTAATGAAATGAATCGGCTATAGCGAAGAGTTTTTCAGCGCACGCTTTGTGTGATGGGGGACTAGTCAGCCTGGGCTGCGCTTCTTCTTTCCCCGAGCAAGCCACTTGCGCGCATCAACTCGACGGCGTCGTAGCGATTGGTGGCGTCCACTTGCCGCATGACTCGGCGGAGGTGGTTCTTCACCGTGTACTGGGATAAGTTCAGGCTTGTGGCAATCTCTTTGTTGGACAAACCATCGGCGACCAGGTTCATCAGTTGCACCTGGCGGTGCGTCAATCTGCTGTTGCTTGTAGCCGAACCGGGGGATTGAAGCTTCCTTCGCTCCTCATTCCAAACATGCTCAATCAACACCATGCACAGGCTGGGCGGACAAATTGCTTCGCCTCTCCCCACGCGCCGGATCGTCGTTACGATTTCCAGGGCGGAGGCGTCCTTCAATACATAGCCTCTGGCCCCGAGACGTACCGCATTCATGAAGATCTCCGGATCGTCCTCCATACCAATAAGGATGATCTTGAGTTGCGAGTTCTCTTCGTGCAGGTCACGCAGCAGGAGAGAATTGCTCGAACCAGGCGAGAAATCCGTGAGCACCGTGTCGCAAGCAGATTCCTGAACCTGTCCGGTAATGTTTTCCGGATTAGCGACCATTCCGGCTACGCGGATTCCGGACTGTTTTCTAAGGAGGCGCGCCAGAGTATCCCGGAGCAAGCGGTTTTCTGTGGCAAGGAACACATTTGCATCGACGGACTTGGCAGAAGTGTTGGGACACGACATAACAGCCAATCTCCCCATTTAGATAGGCCCTGCCCACCGCTTGCACAGATTCGAGGACTGTCGTAACCAGAGGGCTACTCCACTTTAGTGTTATCAACCGCAAGTGTCAACACTTGATAAAGTATTTACCGCCAGCACCCCGTAGACAGCCTGTGAGCCTGAGCCCCTCAAAAGTAGTTTATTAGACGGCATTTAGTTTCACGGGGATGGCTTGAATCGCAATTTTTATCTATTGTTTACATTTGGGTCCCGTAGTCCTTTATGACCCTTCTGAGCCAACCCAGATAGTTCCTTTTTAGTACTTCAGACCAATTCGAAGGCAGGCCCGGATAGTCCATTTCTGCCCTTGTTTGGGGCCGTCCGGGTCAACTATCTCCTTATTTTTCTTTAGTTCCTCTTTGATTCGGCATTGGACCTTCTCAATTACGGCATTGCATTAATACTGGTTTTCAAGACTGGTTCGCCGTGAGAGGTCAAAATGGTCAGAACGTTTAGGATCTTGGTCGCCAACAAACCCAAGCTGATGCGCGAACTGCTCCTTGAGACACTCGCAGAGCAGCCCTGGATCGAGATTGTGGGAGAAGTAGCAGACGAGGCGGAAATCCACGACTACGTGCAAAAGTCGTCGCCCGACCTCCTCGTTGTTACGGCGGAAGAGCACGGGAAGCGCCCGGACATCTGCGACACACTCTTCCGCCATTTTCCGGAGCTTCGAATCATCGCTGTCGCTCCTCACGAAAATCACACCGTCTGTTACTGGGCCTCCGTCGACATTCATTCCGGCGACATCGAGTCCTCCGAAGAGGGGTTACTCACCGCCGTCCGCCACATGGCCGAGAGCCAGGCGCCTCAGCGCAATCAGGCGGGAGGGTAATTTGATGAAACTGGCAATCGTAGTTCCGAAAATTCAGAGAATGGCAGCTACCCGCTGCGGTTTGAAACTCGCTGCCGCAATTCTTCTTTCTGCCTGTTGCCTCCCTGTTATGGCACAGGAGTCCGAACCAAAGCGGGTGCCGGAACGTGCTCCCGCTACCCTGCGCCAGCAGCCAGGACAATCGGAACTCGAGAAAGAAAACCTGAATTACGTTGCCGCTGCCCCGGCCTTGGTCAAAGAAGTACTGATTAAGGATCCTGGGTTGTTGGTGGAGCTGAAGCGCTGGATTGCCAAGGAAGCGAGTGACAACGGTCAGATCGTCAGCGAAGAAGATCTCACCGATAACGCCGTATTTGACCGGCTGACAAGCGATGTAGCGTTTCGTTCGGTCGCGACCAGATTGGTACAGCGCTATGGATATCTGCGCCCAAACTTTAATCCGGACTCCGAGATGGGAAAGGAACAAGAACTCCTCATTAAGGAGCGTGTAAGGCGGCTGGTCCAGATTGAAGCACAGGAAGACAGCGAGTCTCTCAAGTCGCAGAAGCCCGAAACCCGCGAAGCGAAAAGTGCGCCGTGCGATTTGAACGCGAACACGGACTGCTCGCAGGAAATGCCGTCGCGCTCGAGGCGCACAACCTCAAGCCCGGATGAAAATGTTCCGCAGAAGGACCAGAATCCCAATTATCCGGGTGAAGGACAGCCGCTGACTCCCTCTCCGCGAATTCTGCAGACGCGCGGCAATCCTGACGGAGCTCTGTTAAATCCGTCTACCGATGGCAACGACTCATTCCTGAGCATTTCCGAGCCGATGAAGCAGCCTTTAGATCCGAGATCCGGTGGGATTACCTCTTCCGATCCCTTGAGCAGCGCTCTCATGGATCAAGCCCGTGCCGCAGCAACGCAAGGTTCGGGAACCGGAAGTTCTGTTGACCAAACGACCGGATCACTGAGCGCGAAGTCCGACATGATGGGAGACACTTATTCACGCCGTAAGTCGAGACTCGCAACGGATCGTACCCTGGCAGCGGGAATGCCGGTCCACCAACCAAATCCCTACGCGGATATTCCGTCTTTGTACGACCTTTATGTTCAGGCTCCCGCCACCGACCGCCCGCCGCAACGATTTGGGACGGAGGTTTTCCGCGACGGCCTCCGCGACCCGCGCAGCATTCCCATGGACCTACCTGTGGGGCCGGACTATGTGGTGGGCCCGGGCGACAGCTTGACCATAGACCTTTGGGGAGGGATTTCCACAAAGCTGGTGCGCATCGTTGACCGGCAGGGAAGAGTCACGCTTCCCGAGGCGGGGCCGGTGCTCGTGAGCGGCAGATCGCTCGGTGAAGTTCAACAAGCAGTGCAGAGAGCGATTTCGACCCAGTATCGCGACACGTCGACGGATGTATCTGTTTCTCGCCTGCGGACGATTCGCATCTACGTTGTGGGAGAAGTGGAAGAGCCGGGCGCGTACGACATCAGTTCGCTCTCAACGGCGCTGAACGCGCTTGTGGGAGCAGGAGGTGTGACGCCGCGGGGATCGCTGCGTTCTCTGAAGCATATGCGCGGGAAACAGGAGCTCGAAGAGATCGACGCGTACGACCTGCTGTTGCACGGCGTTTCTCCGGACGCAAAGAAGTTGGAAAACGGCGACACGTTAATGGTGCCGTCGGTGGGGCCGCAAGTGACAGTGACCGGAATGGTGCGGCGGCCGGCGATTTACGAGCTGAACGGCGAAGAAACGGTCGAGGATGTGCTCGAGCTTGCCGGCGGCATCCTGCCCGCGGCAGCTTTACGGCACGTCGAGGTGCAACGGCTGGAAGCGCACGAAAAGCGCACCATGCTGAGCCTGGACCTTTCGCTTGACAACTCCGCACCAGCTCAACTCGCCTCTTTCAAGATTCAGGATGGCGATGAAATCCATATTTTCCCGATCGCCCAATACAACCAGGACACGATCTATCTCCAGGGACATGTGCAACGGCCGGGACGATACTCGTATCACGAGCAAATGAAGCTGACCGATCTTGTCGCATCGTACAAAGACATTCTTCCCGAACCGGCGGCTCATTACGGTGAAATCATTCGCCTGAATCCGCCTGATTTTCACCCGACCGTGGTGAGCTTTGACCTGGCGGCCGCCATGGCCGATCCGGCTGCCGCTCCCGCGTTGCAGCCGCTGGATACCGTCCGGATTTTCAGCCGGTTTGATTTTGAACCCGCGCCCACCGTGTTTGTTGTCGGAGAAGTGCGCTCGCCCGGCAACTACAGAACTTCCGGGCAGGCTTCGCTGCGTGATGCCGTATTTCTCGCCGGAGGACTGAAGCCGGATGCCGCGCTGGACACGGCACAGCTCTTTCGAATCAATCCGGACGGTAGCTCCAAAATATTCAGCGTAAATCTGGGTTCTGCGCTGAACGGAAACGCCGCGGATAACATTTTCCTGCAGCCGCGCGACCGGCTCCTGATTCACAAAAACACTTCCCGCGTGGAACCGAGCACGATCGAAATTACCGGCGAAGTGGCAAAGCCCGGTCGCTATCCCTACACCGAAAATATGCGCGCCGAGGATCTGATTCGTGCCGCAGGCGGCCTGAAGCGCAGCGCCGATACAACCACTGCGGATTTGACCCGTTACGCGGCCTCCGCAGGTACATCGCAACATTTGCAGATCTCGTTGGCGTCGTTGAGCAACGGCAATGCGAGCGAGGATCTGCCGCTTCGCAGCGGGGATGTTCTGGCGATTCGTCAGGTTCCGGGATGGAGCGACATCGGCGCAGCCGTGAAAGTCAACGGCGAGGTCATGCATCCCTCCACATACGGCATCCGGCCGGGCGAACGCTTGAGCTCAGTCCTCCAGCGCGCCGGCGGATATACAAATCAGGCGTATCCCTATGGCGCCGTTCTGATGCGGCGCGAAGTTCGGGAGATGGAAGCCAGAAATCAGATGGAACTCATCAACCGAATGAAGGCGGAGAGAACGCAACTCAAGGCCCTGCCGGAGGGAAATACACAGGACGAGAAGAACGCCAAACTCAACGCGCTCGCGCAAACCGATTCGACGATTGCTCAGCTTTCGACAAATCCGCCCATCGGCCGGGTAGTAATTCACATCCAGTCCGATATCAAAAACTGGAAGAACACTCCCGCCGATGTGGCTCTGCGCGACGGCGACATTCTGATGATTCCAAAGAAGGCCAACGTTGTGACAGTGAACGGACAGGTGTTCAATCCCACGGCAATCAGCGCCACATCAGGGCGTTCCGCGAAGTGGTACTTGAGCCAGGCCGGCGGACTTACACCGATTGCCGACAAGAAGGCCGTGTTCGTGATCCGCGCCGATGGGTCGGTCCTTTCCGCGAAGAACAACGGCGGAGGAGGCTGGTTCTCGGGTGATCCGTTAAACACCACGCTTCGCCCGGGTGACGCGGTGGTCGTGCCTGAGAAAACGCCGAAGATTGGCGGCGTGAACTGGCAATTGATTATGCAGACGGCTCAGTTGGCGTCGTCGATTGCTCTCACAGCGGCGTATATCCATCCGTAAGTGGGCCAGGGGATGACAACGAGAAAAACGATCTTGGTTTCGATGCTGGCGATGAACCTATTGGTGGCGAAGGGTGTTATGGCTTGTCCGCAAACGCCAGACACTCCGGAGCCGACGGCGGAAGCCAAAAAGAGCGGAAAGATGCCGCAAGACCCGAAACCCAAACCGGAACCGACGGCTAACGATGAGGAGAAGGATACCTCCGTGAAGTTGTCCCACAATTTCCGAGGGCTTGGGGAGAGATTCCTCCTTGATCAAAAGGAGATTTGGGTCAGTCCGACGAAGCTGCGGTTCACTGACTTGGGATGGATCATTCCGGCGGGCGGCGTTACCTCGACGCTGCTTCTCACCGACAAAGATGCAAGTCTCCACATGTCGCACGTTCCAAGCACGGTGAGCCACTACGACAACATTTCGAATGCGGGCATCGCCGCCATGTTGGGCGGTGCCGCTGGAATGTGGATGTTGAGCTACCCGAAACACAACGAACACTGGCGTGAAACAGGATTCCTGGCGGGCGAAGCGGTCCTCAACAGCCTGGTGGTGACCGAGGCGATGAAGTATTCGCTGGGCCGCCAACGGCCCAACGAGGGAAACGGGAGCGGTCCATTTTTTAATGGCGGAGTCTCTTTTCCTTCAGAACACGCTTCAGCGGCGTGGGCTGCTGCCGGTGTGATCGCGCATGAATATCCGGGGCCGCTCACAAAGATCGCTGTCTATGCGCTGGCGGGGTTGGTGGACTACTCGCGGGTTCGTGCGCGCCAGCATTTCCCCTCGGATGTGTTTGTCGGAAGCATTCTGGGAAACATGGTGGCGCAGAGCGTTTACAGCCAACACCACGATCCGGAATTGGGCGGCGAAGCGTGGATCTCGGCTTCGCAATATCTGCGCGAACACTGGAAACCGGAGCCGGAGAGCATGGGGTCGCCGAACGTGCCGCTCGACTCCTGGGTTTATCCGGCAATCGAACGCCTTGCCGCGCAAGGGCTGGTCCAGTCCGAGTTTTTGAACATCCGGCCATGGACACGCCTTGAGTGCGTGGAGTTGATGAACGAAGCCGCCGGCAAGATCGACGAGAGCGCTCCACACGGAAACGAAATGGCGGGGATTGTTGCCGCACTGCGCACTGAATTCGCTGGCGAACTTCACGCCGTGGAAACCGGGGAAAATCAATCATCCCGGCTGGAATCGATCTATACGCGAGTGACCGGAATCAGCGGAACTCCTTTAGCCGACAGTTATCACTTCGGGCAGACAATCTACAACGACGAAGGCCGGCCTTACCAGGAGGGCTTTAACAGCATTGCCGGTTTTTCGAGCTATGCCACCTCCGATCGGTTTGCAATTTACTTCAGCGGCGAATTCCAGCACGCGCCCAGTGCGCCGGCGTATCCGCTGGCGGTGCGGCAAGTGATCGCGAACGTGGACTTGAATCCGCTGCAACCCGCGTCTCCCGTCGCGCAAACGGATCGCTTCACGATTCAGAATGCGTATCTCAACACGAATCTCGATGGCTGGAATTTTTCCTTTGGGAAACAGGACTTGTGGTGGTCGCCGGACTACGGAAGCTCTTTCCTGTTCAGCAACAACGCCGAGCCCATCTACATGTTCCGGCTCAGCCGGGTAAGGCCGTTCACCCTGCCGTGGATATTCCGCTATATCGGCCCCATGAAAATTGATTTGTTTGCCGGAAGAATGCGCGGCAACGATTTTCCGTCTGGTCCGATTTTCCACGGTGAAAAAATCTCTTTCAAGCCGACGAAGAATCTCGAATTTGGATTCAGCCGCACGACGGAATTTGGCGGGGTGGGGCGAGCCATGACGTTGGGGGCAATCTGGCACAGCTATGTGGCTTATTCGAGTTCGGTGAATTACGGTCCCAATGATAATCCGGGCCATCGCGTGGGTGGATTCGATTTCTCTTACAAGCTGCCATTTGTCAGGAACTGGCTGACGCTGTACGCGGACTCGATGACCAGCGATGACCCCAACCCAATTGATGCGCCGCGTCGCGCCCCCATCGATGCGGGATTGTACCTGGCGAAGTTTCCCCACATTCCGAAACTGGATTTGCGCGTCGAAGGAATCTTCACCGACACCACAACTTCGCGGAGCCATGCCGGGCAGTTCTCGTACTGGGAACTTTTCTACCACGACGCTTACACCCACAACAAAGTCATCATGGGCAGCTGGATTGGACGCGAAGGAACGGGTGAGCAAGCGTGGATGAATTACTGGTTCAGCCCGAAAAGCAGCCTCCAGTTTGGATACCGGCACCAGCAAGTTGACGGCGACTTCATTCCGGGCGGCGTGAAGCTGCACGACGAATTTGTAAAGGCCAACCTGTGGGTGACCGGGAATTTTAATGTGACCGCATTTCTTCAGCACGAGCAATGGAACGCGCCTTTGCTGGCGCCGACACCACAGACGAATTGGACTTCGTCGGTAGGGATCACCTTTCAGCCCAACAAGTTATTCTCGCGCGGGCAAAATCCGCGGGTCACGACTCTAACGGAACAATCGGACGGGGGCACAACGCCATGACCGAGCGGCGAAGACAAAACGATCTCGGGTTCGAGGGCGAGGAAATCGTCGTGTTTGCGCAACCGACGCCTGAGGAAATGCGCGCCGCCCACGAACGGAGCGCCGCTCACGTGCGCTTGCTCTGGGAACAACGGCGATTCCTGCTGCGATGGACAGTCATTGGGCTTGTCGTGAGCCTTGTGGTCGCCTTGCTGATTCCTTCCCGCTACGTGGCCACGACACAGTTGATGCCACCCGACAACCAATCCGGCGGCGGAGCGGCTGCGCTCCTGGCGGCGGCCGGACGCAGCGGATCGGGCGGCTTGGCCGGACTTGCGGGAGACCTGCTGGGAACAAAAAATTCCGGCGCGCTGTTCGTCGGGATTCTCTCCAGCCGGACGGTGCAGGATCGCCTGATCGCGGAGTTTGATCTTCGGCACGAATATGGCGATCGGAAAATGGAAGATGCTCGAACGGATTTGGCGAAACACACTGGAGTTTCCGAAGACCGCAAGAGCGGCATCCTCTCGGTTTCCGTATGGGATCACAATCCGGAAAAAGCGGCGGCGATGGCCGGCGCATACGTGAAGGAATTGGATCGGCTTGTTGCAGAGGTGAGCACTTCAGCGGCGAGACGTGAGCGTATTTTCCTGGAAGAGCGGCTACATGCTGTGAAGCAGGACCTGGACACTTCCGCGACGAAGTTCAGCGAGTTCGCCAGCAAAAACACTGCCATCGATATACCGGCTCAAGGTAAAGCGATGGTGGAAGCTGCGGCAACTTTGCAGGGACAACTCATTGCCGCCGAATCGGAGTTGCACGGACTGGAAGCAATCTATACGGACCAAAACGTTCGCGTGAAGGCGCTGAAAGCGCGGGTTTCCGAGCTGCGCACACAACTCGGGAAGCTCGGCGGAGAGGCCGGCGCAGCGGGAGCACTTTCGCCGAAGAGTGATCCGTCTCTCTACCCGTCAATCCGCCAGTTGCCTGTGCTCGGTGTGACCTATGCCGATTTGTATCGGCGGACAAAGATTCAGGAAACAGTTTACGAGCTTCTGACGCAGCAGTACGAACTGGCGAAGGTGCAGGAAGCGAAAGAAATCCCGAGCGTCAAGGTCCTTGACGCAGCCGTTGTGCCGACCAAGAAGTCGTTTCCCCCGCGCACGGCTATCACTGCTTTTGGTGCCGCACTTTTTCTCCTGGGTGCGTGCGCGTGGATTTTCGCGAATCGCACTTACGCGGCGATCGATCCGCAGGATCCGAGGAAGCTGCTTGCCGAAGAAGTGGCGCTTACTCTGAAAGCCAGGACTGCCAGGGTCGGCGTGGGAGCGATGCTGAGCCGGTTTCTCGGGCGTAACGGGGTCGAGAGTGAGGCTACGCCCTCCAAAGTGGGTGACGTTGGCGCGGCGGAGAATTCTCGCAATGAAGCCGGGCCGGAAGATCACTTGAGCCAGGCGGCGGGGAGAGGGACCCGGTGAGAGCAGAGGCTGAAGAATTATGGGAACGTTGAACGGATCCGCGGCGAGAAGAGCCACGACCACTCCTCCCTCTCAATGGGAGCCGCCGACGGAGCTCCATGCGCGGAGTTGGACCGAAGAGCATGCGCGGTCCGTTTTGCATGCCCGGAAGTGGAGGACGCAAGGCGGACTGGCCAGGCAATCGGTTTACGCGATGATTGACATGCTGCTGGTGTGCGGCAACGCGGTGTTGATTTATGGAATGCGATTCGGGTTCTACAACAGCTGGAACGCCGTTATGGCGCCGAGGCAGATGATTGGGCACATTTCGGTGCAAGCCTATCCGAGTTTCCTGATTCTCTATTGCTCGCTAATTTTTCTGGGTTGCGCGAGTCAGGGGCTCTATCGGACGCCACGCGAGTTGAGCACGCTGGCGGAATCGATTCGTGTTGCCAAAGCCGTGGGAATCGCCACGGCGCTGCTGGTGCTCTTTATCTTTACCTCGGGGGACAAGGAGATATCGAGACTCGTGGTGGTCCTAACGGGTGCGGCCAACATCGTGACGCTTTCTGGGTGGCGATATGGGAAACGCCGGCTCGTGTTACATAGGGCCGAGAATGGCCAGGGACAGTCGCGGGCGCTTATCGTCGGCGCAGGGAAAATGGGGCAGGCGTTTGCAAGCTGGCTGCAGCACAACCGGCACCTGGGTTATGACTTTTGTGGATTCCTGGACCCGCATCCGAATGGGGACAAGCGCGTGCTTGGCGGCGTGAATGAGTTGCGCAGCGTCGCGCTGGCGCAATTTGTGGATGAAGTGTTTGTGACGCTGCCTGCGGACGGGCAGATGATCAAGCAACTGTTTCTGGAGGCGCGCGACCTGCGTCTGGATTTACACGTTTTGCCGGATTTGTATGACGGTCTGGCGTGGCGCGCGCCGCTGCACATGATTGGTGGATTTCCGATCCTGGAGCTTCATCGGGAGCCGATCCCGACGACTGGACTGGCGATCAAGCGGGTGATCGACATTGTGGCGTCGTCGGTGGGATTGGTGCTGGTGTCGCCGTTGCTGGTTGCGGCGGGGATCTGCATCCGGCTGGACTCGAAAGGGCCGGCGATCTATCGGGCGCAGCGCGTTGGCAAGAAGGGGAAGAGGTTTGTTTGCTATAAGTTGCGGAGCATGAGCGTTACCGCGGATGAACAGAAAGAGCTGCTGCGACAGGCGAATGAGCGGAAGGGGCCTTTTTTCAAGATGGAAGAGGATCCGAGGGTGACGCGATGCGGGCGGTGGCTGAGGAAATTCAGCATTGATGAATTACCGCAACTGGTGAATGTGCTGAAGGGAGAGATGAGTTTGGTGGGGCCGCGGCCGCATCCGGTGGACGATTACGAGCAGTATACACTGGAGCATTTGCGGAGGCTGGACGTGAAGCCGGGGATGACCGGGTTGTGGCAAGTGACGGCACGGCGGGATCCGTCCTTTGAGACCAATATGAAACTGGATTTGGAGTACATCGAAAACTGGAGTTTGGGGTTGGATTTGAAGATTTTGGCAAAGACGATCCCGGCGGTGTTTGGGGCGGAGGGGGTATGAAAGGAATTGGTCAGACCAGAGGGGTACCCTTCCCCTTGTTTGTCGTGAGAGTGGCAGCTAAAGGGGTCAGAAGGGAAGCACAGAGCAGCGTTTGAAGGGGTAATTTTACAGACAACATCAAGCGTAATAATACAGACAGGGAGTTAATGTCAAGGGTAAGTTGATGGGTGGTTACTGGTCGCGAATTGCAATCCGGCCGTTGCGGCCACGGAGAAGGGGACAACAAATCGTGCGATCGGTCGCGGAGGTAGAAGCAATACTTGAGCGAATGGCTGCTTCGAGGGTTTTGGTCGTCGGGGACCAGATGCTGGACGAGTATTTGCACGGCGAGATCGGCCGTATTTCGCCGGAAGCTCCAGTTCCGGTCATGCATCTTCAGCGAAGCGAGACCCGGCTAGGTGGCGCTTCGAACGTCGCACGCAATGTTGCTGCTTTAGGCGCCCACGTATCCGTTTTCGGCGTGGTGGGACCGGATCGCGCGGGTGAAGCGCTTTGCAGCCACCTGGACGAGCTGCGAATCGATCGAGCAGGCGTCGCCGTTTGCGCCAAGCGTCCGACGACCCGCAAGACTCGATTGATGTCCATTGAACACAATCAGCAGGTGTTTCGATTCGATGAGGAAGTTACGGATGAGATTACGGCTGAGCAAGAGAATACTCTCTTGAGCTCTGTCGCCGAGGCGATTACAGAAGCGCACGCAGTCATTTGTTCGGATTACCTCAAGGGGGTTCTTACGCGGTGTGTGCTCCGGGAGGTCGCCGAACTTGGCCGCAGGCACTCAATTCCGGTGATCACCGCGCCGAAGGACGCTGAACCCGAAAAGTACGCCCGGGCATCCGTGCTGCTTCCCAATTTCCGGGAATTCACCCGGCTGGTGAACCATCGCAAGAACGGCAACGGAAACGGGTGGATTGATCCCGCTGCCCTCTCCCTGATCGAGGAACATGAGTTTGAAGCGCTCCTTGTGACAAGGGGAAAGGAAGGCATGATCCTTTTTGAAAAGACTTCAAGTGTGTTGTCGCGGGAAGACATTCCGGCAGTTTCGCAGGCAGTCTTTGATGTGACAGGCGCAGGTGACACGTCCCTTGCGGTGTTCGCGTTGTGCCTCGCCGCCGGAGCAACGCGCAGTCAAGCGGCCCAACTCGCGAACATTGCAGCCGGAATCGTGGTCGGAAAGCCCGGCACGGCTCGGGTGACGGCGGAAGAGCTTCGGCAACGGTTTGTCAAACCGGGCAAAGAGTCTTCTGTAGAGGCCCATGCGTGAGCCACTTGAGGAAGGAGCGTCTGGCAACATGAGTGTCGCACCCCATGGGTTAATTGAACCCGTGACGAAAAGTCCTACGATGGCAGCGGCGCAAACGACAGCATTTCTACTCAATCCCGCAAAACTCCGTGTTTGGGGAATGAAGTCAGCCTGGTCGCTTCTGGATCAAGGGTTGACGTCCGGGGCGGGATTTGGAGTGAACCTGGTGTTGGCGCGTTGGATGGCGCCCGAGGTGTATGGAGCGTTCGCCGTGGCGTTTGCTGCATTTTTGTTCGTCTCAGGCTTTCACAACGTTCTCTTGTTGGAACCCATGAGCGTGATGGGACCGGCGCGCCACGCTGCGAGGCTGGATACCTATTTCCGATCGCAGATTGCAGTGCACACCTTCCTTGTCGGAACGCTGTCTGGATTGTTGCTCCTTGCCGGCTTGGTGCTTTGGAGAGCGGCACCGGGCAGCCCCCTGATCGGGGCAGTGATGGGAGGCAGCTTGGCGCTGCCGTTCCTGCTGCTGACTTGGCTCGTGCGGCGGATGTGCTACGTAATGCAGCGGCCCGCGCTGGCGGCACAGGGGAGTGCGTTCTACCTGGCATTCATTGGGGTGGGGCTATTCGGGCTGGCACACTTCAGCAGGCTCGACTCATTCACGGCGTTCCTATTGATGGGCTGCGCAAGTCTTGTCTCCGCTAGCTTGTTGTTGTGGCGTTTGGGTTTGTTAAGTCACTGGAATGATGGGGAATCTGCCATTTCTTGGAGTGTAGTTTTGCGGGAGAACTGGACGTACGGCCGCTGGCTCGTGGGAAGCACGGTGCTGTTTTCCATCTCCAGCCAGACGCAGACTTTCCTGGTCGCTGGCGTCTTGGGACTCGGGGCTGCGGGAGTCCTTCGCGCCATGCAATTACCCTCGCTCATCATGACGCAGGTCACGACGGCGGCGGGCCTGCTCGTTCTTCCCGCCTTTTCCAGCGATTTTGGAAAAGGGCTGATGAAGCGGTTAAGCCAAAAGGCCACGATCGTTAGTCTTGGCCTTGTTGGAGCCGGGCTCATTTTCGCCGCTCTTCTGGCTCTCCTTGCGGGCCGTACTGAGCATCTGCTGTTCGGAGGGAGATACGCTGCCTATGCGTGGCTAATGCCGGTGCTGGCACTCATGCCCGTATGCACCGGGCTTTCCATGGGCTACTCGATGGCAATGCGTTCCATGCAGAAGCCGCACTTTGATTTGATCGCTAACGCTGCCGCTGCGCCTATTAGCGTTGTTTCTGCGATCTTGTTTCTCCATTGGTGGGCTCTTGCGGGAGCGGCCGCAAGCATGATCGTGAGTGTCCTTACAGCGTCGGTGGTAATTTTGTTTTGCTATCGGCGTTTTATTTCGGGCCTTGGGACATCTCTCGAGGCACTCCAATGACGAATTCAATCATGCTTGCAGCTGGGCGTGAGGGGGCAAAGAAACCAGGATTGGCGGAGAAATTGTTCGCTGTGAGCGTACTGTTGTATTCGACTGGGGCTTTCCTTCCATGGTTACAGGCTGGACTAGTTCGCGACTCCAGTAATTGGATGGGGGCTTTACTCACGAATGCTCTCTGGGTCTTAGGGTACTGCGTAAGCCTCTTCTTGCTTTTCAGGAATTTTCAGAGTCCATTCGCGCATGTCAAAGGCAATTGGGTCCTCCTTGTACTACTTGGTCTGGCAGCAACTTCGATAGTCTGGTCCGAAGTGCCTCTTCTTACCATCTTGCGGTGCGTTACTTTATCCGGGACAACGGTCATCTCACTTTACTTCAGCTGTCGGTATGGAACACGCGAGTTGATGAGCCTGGTTGCATGGGCATTGGGCATTGCTGGCGTTTGTAGCGTATTGTTGATCATTTTCTATCCGCACTCCGGAATCGGAAGTGGTGACTTTGGGGGAGACTGGTTGGGAATCTATGGACAGAAGAACAATTTAGGCGCGGCGATGTCGATCGGTTTTCTAGTTTTCACACTGTTGTTCGGATTTACGCGCCCCCGCCGCTACACATATCTTTTTCTTGCTGGGTTAATGTTAGTACTTGTCTTCGGCTCAAATTCGGCTAGTTCCATCGTTGTCTGCGCGGCATTGCCTGCCATCCTGTGGATTACGTGGGCGACCGTTGTGCCTTCACCGCGTCTAATCTGGCGCAGATTTGGTGTTGTGATTCTTGCTGTAAGCGTAGCGTGGGTAGTCGCTCTCAACTTTGAAGAAGTAACCAACGCTCTTGATAGAGACGTCACGTTCACGGGACGCACGGCGATTTGGGTGCTTGTCGGCCAAGCGATCCAAGAGAAGCCTTTATTGGGTTATGGATACGAGACATTCTGGCGCGGAGACGAAGGCTTAGGTGGTGATATTTGGGAGAAGATAGGCCAAAACCTCTTCTACTCGCACAACGGCTTTCTTGAAATATGGCTTGGACTAGGACTTCTTGGGGTAGTGGTGTTTACAGTGGCATTCGTATATTTGATCGTTAGAGCACTGCGGTTCGTACTAAACCGTTTTTGCCTTGAAACGGTATGGCCTTGGCTCTTTCTCTGTTACCTCTTCCTTTCAAATCTCGTTGAAGCAAGCTTTATGCGGGCAAACACGTTGCCCTGGATTCTGTTCACAATCGTAGTTATCGGTTTCCCTAAACATTTTAGAGTAAGTAACCCAGGGTTAGTTTAATGAGAAAGAACTGAACGCCGCATGTACGAAACGACACCAGCGCGCAAAAGAGGAGTGCTTACTGAAACTCCGCCCAAGGATTCTCCACTAGGGGAGGCTGACTCACCCAAAGTATTTTTATTTATGCCTATTATTTCTCCTTACTACGTATCCTTCCTTAAGCAACTTCGTAAATTGGTACCTGGGCTCCAGATTTTTGTGAGCACTCCCATGGAGCCCAATCGCGATTGGAAACCTGAATGGAGTGATTTGCCAGTCACCGTTCAGAAATGCTGGAGCTATGAGACAAAGTGGCGACACAATCAAGGTTTCATTGAGAAAATTTGGCGACATATTCCCTACGACAGTCTTCCGCTCTTGATTCGCCAGCAGCCTGATGTAGTGATCTCGTCTCAGCTCGGCTTCCGTACCCTGCAAGCTGCGATCTACCGGAAACTCTTTCCGAAGAGCCGGCTGATAATCTGGACGGGACTTTCCGAACATACCGAAAGCGGATTCACTGGCTGGAGGATTCTACAGCGCAAAGCGCTGCTCCGTGCATGTGACGCCGTTTCTGCGAATGGCGTGAGTGGAATGAATTACTTGCTAGGTCTAGGTGTGCCCCGGGAAAAGATTTTTTTTCTTCCGTATCATGCTGCAATTGCTGCTCATCTTAGGCTGGCGCTGAAACGAGAACCAGCCGTGGCGCGGCGGTTTCTCTATGTCGGGCAGCTTATTGCTCGTAAGGGCCTTGCGCCATTTCTGACGGTTCTTTCGGGATGGCTTAGCAAGCATCCCGGCGAAGAGTGCGAGTTTTGGATTGCCGGGGATGGCCCTTTGCGCGGGGAGCTCGAAAAGTTTCCCGCTCCTCCACAGCTTCGGCTGCGCTTTTTGGGGAGTGTGGCATACGAGAAACTGTCCGAACTTTATGCACAGGGCGGTATTTATGTGTTTCCCACGCTCGCCGATGAATGGGGAGTGGTTGTGAACGAAGCAATGGCTGCTGGGCTTCCAGTTCTGGGCAGTATCTATAGTCAAGCCGTAGAAGAGTTGGTGAAAGAAGGCCTTACCGGATGGACGTTCCGTCCGGATTTTCCGGAGGAGATATATAAGGCACTCGACCGAGCAATGACCACCAAGCAAGAACAGTTGGATAGAATGCGGAGCGCCAGCCGCGAGCGAATCCGCCTCCTCGCTCCGGAGTGTGGGGCAGGCTGCTTTCTCAAGGCAATCAATTTCGTCCGCTCATCAGGTAAGAAAAGACCATTGTCGGAAATAGTTCGCGCATGAGCAAAGGTCAGGACATCGCAATTTCAATGTCCGTGCGGCATGCGAAAGGTTTAGAGTAGGGACCTTATCAGGCCAAAATAATGAGTGGATGGAGTCGTCTGGCACTATGGTTTTTCCGTACAGAGAGCTTGACTACTATTGTTTTGGGGTTGAGGTCGGCATGCGCAACCTATCGGGGAATGGTTTCTCGATTGGGCTGCGCAAGACGATCGGGAAAATTGCTCAGCCGATTAATTCATATACGCGTTTTCCAGAATACTACTATATGGATCAGGCAATCAGCCACTATGTTGCCCAGAGCAAACGATCCAAACCTCTGCGAATCCTTGATGTTGGCAGCCCTAAGTGCTTCGGCTTGTACCTAGCAAATAGGCTGGAAGTAGAAGTGACAATGACGGATGTCAGCCGCCTGAATCTAGATGAATACCAGCTGATGTCAAAACGCCTAGAGATTAAGGCTAAGGGATATGTTAATTTTTCCGTACAAGATGCGCGCTCGCTCGATTATGAAGACGCAGCATTTGACATCGTCTATTCGATGTCGGTTATAGAACACGTTGAGGGCGAACGGGGCGACTCTCGGAGCGTCCAGGAAATGGTTCGTGTGCTCAGACCGGGTGGGCTGCTTCTGCTGAGTGTTCCGTTCGGGAGGAAGTTCGTAGAGCAACGCCGACGGGGGTTCGCCCGTGCAGTAGAAAAGACGGAGGACCAAACCCTTTACTTTTTTCAACGGATCTATGACCGGGCTACCCTTGAGAGCCGGATCTTGGCAGTTCTCGATGGATTTCGAGTACGTTCGCAATGGACGATATGGCGCGAAAGGGAACTGCCCGTACGAATGTTCAAGAAGTTGGGGGAGAACATGCAGGGTTTACTAGGTTTCCTGAACCCTTTGCTGTCTCGATGGTGCAATCGGTGCGCAAGCGGCATCGTGAGTGAGATTCCAGGGTCCTATGGGGAAATTCATTCAGCAACTGATTCGTATGGCGATGTTGTATTAGTTGTGCAGAAGGAAGTGCCATAACTTGGTTCTATCTTGTTCCAGTTTGGAGAGTAGAGGCCATTCCGAAGCGGTGGCGCGGACGACCCTCCTGAAGATAACGCCCCGGAAGTGGCGTCTCATTTGCATGTTTGAGGCGCTGCTGAAAGTTGTGTGCGCCCTGCTGCCCACGCCGCCGATACCCAGATCTGCTGAAGCGGAGAGCAAGAGTATCCTCGTAATGGAGTACTGGAATCTCGGCGACCTTGCGATTGTTGTCCCGTTTCTCAGGAATTTGCGAAAATGCTTCCCGAATGCCCACATCGCGCTGCTCGTGAACAGTGGCCTGCAGTCATTCCTGGAGGGACAGGGGCTGGTGGATGAGTTCCTCCCCATTCGCGTCCCATGGACGCAGCACTTTTCCCGTTGGCAAAAATACAACCCGTTTTCGGGACTTTGGCTGCCCTTTCTAAGGGGAGTGTGGAGCTTGCGTGAGAGGAAGTTTGACCTGGCGTTCTCCGGGCGCATGGACATCCGTGACAATTTCTTGCTCTGGCTCTCCGGCACACCCCAGCGAATCGGGTACGGTATCGGAGGTGGTGGATTTTTGCTCACGGATTGTCTTGATCCGGACCTTTCGCGTCCTCATCGAACCGACGTGTGGCTCCAGTTGCTGAAGGCTTTCGGATTCGAGAAGACTGCAAGCGTGGAACAGTTTCATCTCTCCCCCGAAAGTCTGATTCAAGCGCGGGCATTGCTTACCACCTTGGGCATTCCTGGGGGAGCGACGATTATTGGCGTTCATCCCGGCGCGCGGATTGCCATACGACGCTGGGGTGACGAAAGATTCGCCGAAGTCGCCAAAGAGCTGTTGAAAGACGAAGACCTGCATGTCCTCTGGTTCCTAGAGCCAAATGCAATGGGCGTAGCTCCCGAGCTGGATCGCTGCCACGAAGTTCGGCTCGACTTCGAGACATTCCTGGCCGTGTTATCCCTCTGTAAGCTCTTGATTTGTAACGACAGCGGCCCAATGCATTTGGCGAGTTTGTTTACGGTTCCGGTAGTCGCGGTTTTTGGCTCTACCAATCCTGTGTGGTTTGGTCCACAGGGCAGCAACGACCGCGTCGTGATTCGCCCGGAGATGTGGTGCCGACCGTGCTTCGACTATTGCATTTTCGACCAACCCTATTGCCTGCGCGCCATCACCCCGGAACAGACAATGGAATCCGTCAAGGAAGCGCTGGTAGTGATTGGGAATGGCACGTTTGATGCGACGATAAAAAGGAGTCGGATAGCCGTTGCCTCGGGCGAAAGGGGCGATCATGACTGAGGCAGTGCAGTGTTCAGTTGAAAGAAACTCCGCAGCGAGCACGGCGAAGGACAAGTCTTGCTTGTTGGGCGTGGTGGACCATTATTTGGAGATTTGTAAGGTTGACAGAGATGAGCCGGTGCTGGTTTTGGGAGGTGGGCAGGAAGACCTTGACCTTCTTACGGCCTGCGGGTTCAAACAAATTGTGATGTCCAATATCGACTCTCCCGATTTTGCGTTGGATGCGGAAAACATCGCGCTTCCCGATAACAGTTACCCCGTGGTCTTTGCGCATGCCGTCCTGCATCACTGTCGCAGTCCACATAAGGCGGTCGGAGAAATGGTTCGCATCGCGAGCCGGCATGTATTCTTTCTCGAGCCAAATGATTCATGGGCCCTTCGGCTTCTAATGCGTCTAAACCTTTCGTTTCCTTATGAACTTGCGGCCGTGGCGGCCCACGATTCCAGGGAAGGTGGCATGCGAAATGGCTCGATCCCCAACTACATCTATCGCTGGACGGGACACGAGGTTGAAAAGTGTGCAGCTGCTTACCACCCCGAGCGAAGGATTGTCGTCCGAGCGCACCCGTACTGGGATTTCTATGTGAATGAATATGAGTTGATTAACCGCAAGGAATCACATGTCGCAAAATTGGCCGAGACAATGGGGCCGCGCAATTTCATCCGCTTACTCCACGCGGCACAATCCATGTTAAACGTGGTGCCTCCCGTGAGAGCACAGGGCAACAAGTTCTTCTGTGCGATTTCCAAAGGAGAGCTGCAGCCATGGATCGAAGTGCGTGATGGTCAGTTCTTTTTGAAAAGAAAACCGTAGACTGGCTCGCGTGCGGAATGCCCACATGTAACTCATGTCGCGGGACCATGGCGCCGGAATCCGCGCAGATGCATATGCCGAAGAAATACAGTATTCAGTATTGAGTAAAATGTTGTGAGGAAGAATTTTGCAGTTCAGAGTCGGGGAAGGACGAAATGGATCGAGTGAATATCCTGGGCGTGGGGGTGAGTGCCATAAACATGGAGATGGCTCTCGCTCAAATTGAAGAGTGGATCGCGCGACGAGAGCCACACTACGTTATCGCCGCGCCCGTCAACTGCGTTGTGGCCTGTCTCCGGGACGAGAACTTGAGAAAAATATACAATCGTGCCGGCATGGTGACGCCCGATGGAATGCCGCTTGTTTGGCTCAGCCGATTGATGGGCCACCCTCACGTGGACCGAGTCTACGGGCCGGACCTGATGCTGGCCCTATGCGATGATTCGAGGAAGAGAGGCTTGCGGCATTTTTTGTACGGCGGCTGGCCTCCTGAGGTGGTAGGCAAGCTGGCAGCCAATCTACAGGCAACGTTTCCGGGACTCCAGATCGTTGGCACCTATGCACCTCCCTTTGGGCCTATCACACCTGAGCAGGACGCCGAGATTGTGAGTAAGATAAATGCGGCAAATCCAGACATCGTGTGGATTGGGCTCGGCTCCATTAAACAGGACCTGTGGGCCGACTCGCATGTTGGAAAACTTGCCGCACCGGTTTTGATTGCGGTGGGAGCTGCATTTGACTTTCATTCCGGTGCCAAACCACAAGCCCCTCGCTGGATGATGCGAGCGGGCTTGGAATGGGTTTTTCGATTCATCACCGAGCCCCGCCGCTTAGGGGCTCGCTACCTAAGAGATAACCCGGTTTTTGTTTGGAATGTATTACGGCAAATGCTGGGCAAAACGCCACCTCCGTTCTGATCCCCAGGTTTACCGGGAATGATGTTGGTCTTCGAGCGCGTTCAAAAAAAAGCACGATAATCGTTTCGTTCGGAAATAGCTATCTACGAGAAAGGACGGTTTGAAAGGATCGTGAAAAGAGCACTCATCACCGGGATCACTGGTCAGGACGGTGCCTATCTTGCCGAATTTCTCCTGAAGAAGGGGTATGAAGTCCACGGAACCAAACGTCGGGCCTCGCTTCTGAATACGGCCCGAATCGACCATCTTTACGAAGATCCCCATGTTCCGCATCCCTCGCTTTTTCTCCACTACTGCGACATGACGGATTCCAATAGTGTGCTCAGCGTGGTCCAAAAGGTGGCACCCGACGAAATTTATAACCTGGCCGCTCAAAGCCACGTGGGAGTCTCGTTCGCCCAACCCGAATATACAGCTGATGCGGATGCTCTGGGGACGCTGCGTGTGCTGGAGGCCGTGCGCATTTTAGGTCTTCAAAGGAAGGCACGGTTTTATCAGGCATCAACTTCTGAACTTTATGGTCGTGTGCAGGAATCTCCCCAGACGGAGAAAACTCCCTTTTATCCGAGATCTCCTTACGGAGTCGCAAAGCTATTTGCCTACTGGATCACCGTTAACTATCGCGAGGCGCACGGTATCTATGCCTGCAACGGAATCCTGTTCAATCATGAGTCGCCCGTCCGGGGAGAAACATTCGTCACACGCAAAATCACGCGGGGTCTCGCTCGTATTAAGGTGGGGATCGAAGATTGTCTGTACCTGGGAAACCTCAATGCCAAGCGCGATTGGGGGCACGCGCGCGACTACGTGGAAATGCAGTGGCTGATGCTTCAGCAGGAAAATCCAGAAGACTTTGTTATTGCCACCGGTGAACAACACTCTGTGAGAGAGTTCGTGGATTTAGCTGCCCGGGAGATGGGCATTACCATTAATTGGCGCGGGGAGGGTGTAGAGGAGGAGGGCTGCGATTCATCGGGCAATTGTATCGTCAAGGTCGATCCAAACTATTTTCGACCGACGGAAGTTGATTCACTTTTGGGAGACTCTACCAAGGCTAGAATAAAACTGGGCTGGAGGCCCAAGACCACTTTTCGTGAACTTATCTCGGAGATGGTGAAGATGGATCTGAAAGCCGCAGATCTCGATAAACTACTCAAGGATAGAGGCCATAGAATCCTTCAGGACCGTGGATAGACATGAACCTAAACGCTAAAGTCTACGTTGCCGGTCACACTGGACTCGTCGGCTCGGCGATCGTTCGAAGGCTGAAAGTGCTTGGGTACCAAAACCTGGTGCTGCGAACGCACGCAGAGCTTGATCTTACCGATCAGCGCGCTGTACAAAACTTTTTTTCTGACCAACGGCCTGAATATGTCTTCTTGGCTGCCGCGAAGGTCGGTGGAATCCTCGCCAATAAAACTTTTCCGGCGGAATTTCTTTTCGAGAATCTGTCCATTGCCGCAAATGTCATCCACGAAGCTCACCGGCACGAGACTCAAGGGTTACTTTTCTTGGGGTCGAGCTGTGTGTATCCGAAACACGCCGCTCAACCTATCGATGAACGCGCACTCCTCACGGGTCCTCTCGAGCCAACAAATCGTTCTTACGCGTTGGCAAAGATTGCAGGCATAGAGATGTGCTGGTCTTACAATCGCCAATATCATACGAATTTTCTCGCAGCTATGCCCACCAATCTCTATGGATTAAATGACAATTATGATCCTGAATTATCTCATGTCATTCCGGCGCTGATTCGCAAATTTCACGAAGCAAAAGTCGCTAATACCAAGGAAGTGTTGATCTGGGGCACTGGGACTCCGAGAAGAGAGTTTCTAGATAGTGACGATGCGGCAGACGCGTGCATTTTTCTCATGAATCTTCCAGCCGAAACTCTCAACCGCATCGTCCACGCCCCCGACCTACCTCCGATTGTCAACATCGGGTGCGGCGAGGATCTCGAGATTAGCCAATTGGCATCCCTGACCGCGGAGATAGTTGGTTTTCGTGGAACGATTTCTTACGACGTATCAAGACCCGACGGAACCCCGCGCAAGCTCTTGAGCACAAAATTGCTGGATTCTCTGGGCTGGAAATCACAAATTTCATTGAGGAAGGGTCTGAAAAGGGCCTATCAGGATTTCTGTAATTGCGCTGGCCAAAGAAACGTGAGTCCAACTTGAAGTTGTTGCATGGATAGGTGCTTCTTAATATGACATCGTGTTTGCAATATCTACGACTATCAGTTCTGCTCATTTCGTGCCAAAGCATACACTGGAAGCTGTTGGAGCGACGTTCAATTCCTCGTTCACGAATGTGGCGGTGACGGCGTGGTTGAGAGTCTTTCACCCCCTCTCATTAGGATTGCGGATAGACGAGAATCAAGCTGCTCGCCTACCGGCACCTAGCGTTTCTGGCGGCGGTGTAGATTTTCGTGGCAGCTCGCACACAGGTGATCAAATTTATCCCTTACATGTGGGACAGCAGGATGCAGCAGATCGCGCACTGGTATGTGTGTGTCGGCATGCCAATCCATTCGGAGAATAATAAATTACAAAACGAACTCGGCTAAGCCTTCCGGATTGTGTGACTTGGCGTTTTTGGGCCGGTCATAGAATGTTTTTTCTTTGAGAAAAAATGCAAAGGAGCAAATGGGCGGAACTCGGATAACACGCAAATTCAACAGCCACTGCACTGGGAGCCGGATACTTCGTTGCGCAACGGACTGAAAAAAACTACAGCTGGATTTATGACCAGTATCTTGCTCGCGAACGCGGGGAGGCGGGAGTGGTGCGGGAGAGTTTCGCGGCTTCGCATTAGTGTTTCCGCGGCGTGTTTTGTATGATGAGACGTTGAAGATTGCGGCTAATCCGACCTTGAGCGAGAGCTATTCACGATGAAACTTTGCCGGTTTGGGGAAATGGGGCGGGAAAAACCCGCGCTGGTTACGGCGAGAGGTGTGCGCAGAGACGTGAGCGGGCATGCGCGGGATTTTGACGATGCGTTTTTTGCCGCAGGTGGCGCGGAGAAGCTGTCCGCATGGCTTCGGGCGAATGAGGAGACGTGTGGAGTGGTGCCGGAGAGCGCGCGATGGGGAGCCTGTATTGCGCGGCCTTCGAAGATTGTGTGTATTGGATTGAATTACGCACGACATGCGGCGGAAACCGGGAAGGAAGTGCCCAAGGAGCCGGTGATCTTTATGAAGGCACCGTCCGCCTTGTGCGGGGCGTTTGACGACCTGGTGATTCCGAAAAATTCGCAGAAGACCGATTGGGAAGTGGAGCTGGCGCTGGTGATCGGGAAACGGGCCTCGTATGTTTCAGAGGCTGAGGCGATGGGGCATGTGGCCGGCTACTGCATGCTGAACGACTACAGCGAGCGGGCTTTTCAATTGGAGCGCGCGGGGCAGTGGGTGAAAGGGAAGAGTTGCGATACGTTCGCGCCGCTGGGACCGTATCTGGCGACGCCCGACGAGATTCGGGACCCGCACAATCTGGCGCTCGGGCTGAGTGTGAATGGCGTGGTGCGCCAAAATTCCAACACTTCGGACCTGATTTTTGGGTTGCCGAAATTGATCAGCTATTTGAGCGAGTTCATGACGCTGTTGCCGGGCGATGTGATTTCGACCGGAACTCCGGAGGGTGTGGGGTTGGGAATGAAGCCGCCGCAGTATCTGAAGCCAGGAGATGTGGTTGAGTTGTTTGTCGAAGGGCTTGGAAAAGCGAAGCAGAAGGCTGTTGCCTACCACGCGAGCTAGCACACCAGGGCGCCCATAGTGGATCTTCATTGGGAAATTCATAATTTGTTCAATAATGTACAGACGCCACCTCCTGCAGTTTGTAAGATTTGCCTGTCTTAATCAGCTTCCGAAAACACAGCCCCACGGTGGAGCGATTGAGACAAACCTACCCAGCAAGGTGGCCAAATGAAAATTCCTCTGATTTCTTTTTCGTTTCTCGCGTTAGTTCTTCCTTTGTTCGCACCCAGTGCCAATGCCGACACCGTCCTAGGAGCTGATTTGAGTACTTTTGCGGTCCTGGGTGGCACGCCGGTGGTAAGCTTCGCGGGTGGCAATGATACCATTACCGGGAATGTGGGTGTTTCCCCAGCTGCTTCGATCACCATAGCTACCCCTCCGACCTTCACGCTAACTGGTGGGACGCAACATGCCGGTGATGCGACTGCGGCGACGGCTCAGGCTGGACTCACCAATGCGTTGACTATTCTAGGAGGCTTGGCGTCCGTCGGTACCTCGCAGAGTAACCTGAATTTTGTTAGCCTCAATCCGGGTGTCTATAATATTGGGGCAGCCGATTTGACGGGAACTCTCACTCTCACAAACACTCTTAACGTCACTCATCCAACCTGGGTTTTCATAGGGAGTTCGCTGACCTCCTCAGGAGTAGTTGCGACGGCGCCCGGCCTTTTCGACGCCGCCAACGCTGGCGTGTATTGGGATATCGGCAGTTCCGCGGCCCTCTCTGGTGTGATGTTAGGAAATGTTCTTGCGAGCACAAGCATCACTACCACCGGTGTAACAGATACTTGCGGTAGACTCTTGGCGTCAACTGGTGACGTGACCTTTGCCGGTAACAACACCATCTCCAACACCTGCTCTTTCAGTGCCAGCGGTTTGAGCGGCGGCCTTACGGTCACATCGGGTGGTGGCGGCACGGTGGTGGTCAGCGGAGGCGGAGTACCACCCAGTTCCGTCAATATTCCGGAACCCGGCACATTTGCTTTGCTGCTGGCGGGATTGCTCCCACTAGGACTTCTCGCGCTCCGCAAGCTGCAAGCAAGTTGCTAGCCCGGTAAACGGGAGTTACAGGCAAGGCGCTTTCTGTAGGCGTGCGACTGCGTAATTGGTTCTGCAAGAGACGGGGCCCAGCTGAAGCCCGAAGTCCACCATCGAAACCAAAGTTGAAGCGCTTTCCGTGCCTCAACACTTTCGCGAGGAATGCTAAAGTTAAGGCCTTTCTGCGACCGTTTTTGCAATAAATCCAAACTGTTTGGGAACCGACGACCCGCCCCAAACGCGGATGTTCGGGGGGCCTTCTTCGTTGCCAGTGGCGCACCGAGATGGAACGCCATTCTGGAGAATGGCGTTCCCAGGGTGACTAGAAGGTTTTCGTCCAGCCCTGAATGGATTCGGGACGGATAAGGCTGGGATTGTGCCTTTCGGCTTTGTTGCTCATCTCGAGCGAATAACCGTTGGCAAGGTAGGAGGGAATGTCTCGGTAATCGGTGATCGGGATATAGGGGCCCTGCCTGCCCAGGCGAACGTGGTAGCGTTCGTCCTTAAAGCGGTGAGGGAGCAAGCGAGTTCCTGAATTCTTACCGCGAGACACGGTGGCGAAAAGCATCAACGCCTCCTCGGGATTGATAGGCACTGATTCTAATGCTCGGGAGGGGGGCTCGGAAGGGGCGTCTCTGTGGAAAAATGTGAATCGTTGTGGATGAATCTCCGCGCACCCAGAGGGAAACGAGTCAGTCGACTTCGGGTTCCTGGGTGACGATGTGGATGTCTACGGCAGGTGACTCCCGCAGGAAGCGGTGGACAACACTCAGGTAGAGAAATTTTTTCCAGTCGCGAACTAGGGCCCGGCCGAAAATAACCTGGGTGATGTGCTTGGAGCGGACGAAGTCGGCAATGGCGTCGGCGACGCTGCGTCCTTTCAGGCGGACGACCAGCGCGCCAAGATTTTCCGCAAAGCGCAGATTGGCTTCCAGAATCTTGGGATTTTCCTCGCGGGTAGCAAACTCACGCATAACGTGGACGACGTAAAGTTCGGCATCGAGGCGCCGGGCCATACGCGCAGCGCGCGCGATAAGGTATTGACCGGAAGCGTTGCCGGAAACGCAGACGGCGATTCGTTCGCGCACGCCCCAGTTCTCGCGAATCTGCTTCGCGTCCATGTAGGTTTCGAGGCTGCGATCCACCTGCTCGGCGACCTGGCGCAGGGCGAGTTCACGAAGGGCGATGAGATTGCCGCGGCGGAAGAAATTCTTGAGGGACTGCTCGACTTTCTCCTTGCTGTAGACGTCGCCGCGGCGCATGCGATTGACGAGCGCTTCGGGAGTGAGGTCCACCATCACGGTTTCGGAGGCGCTGAGCGGAACCCAGTCCGGAACGGTTTCGCGCACGGTGACGCCCGTGATGGCACGAACCGTGGGAGCGATGCTTTCGATGTGCTGGATATTGAGGGTGGAAACGACGTCGATCTTCGCGGCGAGAAGTTCCTGGACGTCTTCGTAGCGCTTGCGGTGGCGGCTGCCGGGAATATTGGTGTGGGCGAGCTCGTCGACGAGCACGACGCCGGGGCGGCGGGCGAGAATGGCGTCGATGTCCATCTCTTCGAACGGAGTGCCCTTGTAATCGATTTTCTTGCGGGGAACGGCTTCCAGTTGGGCAGCGAGCTCCTGGATGCCCTTGCGCCCGTGGGTTTCGTTGATGCCGATGACGACGTCTTCACCGCGGCTTTTGCGGCGGATGGCCTCACTCAACATGCTGTAGGTTTTGCCGACGCCGGGAGCGTAGCCGAGGAAGAGTTTGAAAATCCCCCGCGCGCTGGGCGAGGGAGAGGCGAGTTCAAGCCACTCTTCGGGCTTCTTGGGCAAGTTGAGGTGTTCTCCAGTCTTTGAAATCGTCCCGGGTTACAATAAAAGCATGGCGCGATTCATCTCGGGACGCGGAATCGGATTTGTAGTCGCGGCGACACTTCTAATCTCGATCACATGCAGTTACACGCGATTCCTGCACGTCAACCAGACGACGGTGGCGCTGTCGTTTCTACTGGCAATTTTAGCAGTTTCCGCGGTGTGGGGCATGGTGGTGGCGATCTTCATGTCGTTCAGCGCGATGCTGCTGTTTAACTATTACTTTCTCCCCCCAATCAGGACATTCACGATTGCCGATCCGCAGAATTGGGTGGCGCTCGGCGCCTTTCTGATTACCTCTATCGTGGGCAGCCAGCTTTCCGCGCGCATCCGCAGAGAGGCGGATGCGGCGCACAACCGGCGGCGGGAAGTGGAGCGGCTGTATGCCTTCAGCGAGAAATTGCTGGGGGAAGGCAATGTGATCCAATTGATGAACGCGATTCCGAATCACATCGTGGAATGCTTCGAGGCGGGGGCGGCGGAGCTGTTTGTGCCGCAGAAGGACAAATTTTACCGCTCGGGATACGGCGCAGCGCAAATCGACGAAGAGAAGATGAAGGCGGCATACGTCCTGGACGAAACGAATTCGGATCCGGCGCAGCTTCTGCATTTCGTGCCGGTGCGGCTGGGCGTGAAGCCGATCGGAAGCCTGGGAATTTCCGGGGCAGTGCTTTCGCGGCAGACGCTCGATGCGATTGGTTCGCTGGTGGCGATTGCCATGGAACGCGCCCGAGCGGTGGAGCAGTTGAGTGAGACCGAGGCGGAGCGGCAGGGCGAGCGGTTGAAGTCCGCGTTGCTGGATTCGATTGCGCACGACTTCCGCACGCCGCTGACGGCTATTAAAGCCGCGGCGACCGATTTACTGGCTTCGACAGGCCGGAACCCGCAACAACTGAAAGAGCTGTTGACGATTGTGAACGAAGAGTGCGACCGTCTGAATCACCTCGTGGAAGAAGCGGCGGAGATGGCCAAGCTCGAATCGGGTGAATTCGAACTTCACCTGCAGCCGGTGGCGATTGCGACATTGGTTGAAGCGGCGCTGGAGCACTTGAGGAAAGCGCTTGGGGAGCGGCGGGTCATTGTCAATGCGAACGGGGAGCTTCCGTTGGTGCGAGCGGACGTGGAGCTTGCGAAGGATATTCTGGTGCAACTGGTGGACAACGCGAATCTCTATTCAAAAAAAGAACATCCAATTACCATCACCGCGGAAGAGACAGGCGATATGGTGACGGTGAGCGTGGCGGACCGCGGTCCGGGGATCGATCCCTTTGAACAAGGGCTGATCTTCGACAAATTTTATCGCGGCAAGGACCAGCGGTATCAGGTGCGGGGCACGGGGATGGGATTGCCGATTGCGAAGGCTATCGCGACGGCGCATGGAGGATCGATTTCGGTGACCAGCCAGCTTAATTCGGGGTCGGTGTTTTCGTTCACGTTGCCTGTGGCCGTCCGGAGCGATAATCGATGAATTCGGCGAGCATCCTGGTGGTGGACGACGAGCCGCAGATCCGGCGCGTGTTGCGCTCGACGCTGGCGTTTCGCGGGTACGAACTTGTGGAAGCGGCCAGCGGGGAAGAGGCGCTGGAACTGGCTCGAAAGGTGAAGCCGGATCTGATTCTGCTGGACGTGAATTTACCCGGAATGTCCGGGATCGAGACTTGCCGGGAATTGCGGCGGTTCACGGCAGCGCCGATCATCATGCTGACGGTGCGCAATGCGGAGCGCGACAAAGTGGTGGCGCTCGACGCGGGCGCGGATGATTACGTCACCAAGCCGTTTGGGATAGAGGAATTGCTGGCGCGGGTGCGGGCTTCACTGCGGCGGCACTCGAGCGCGGAGGCGATTCCAGCGTTTCAGTCGAAGGAACTTTCGGTGGATTTCGAATCGCGGCGGGTGACGGCAAGCGGGGAAGAGGTGCACCTGGCGCCGAAGGAGTTTGAGGTGCTGAAGCACCTGATCGCGCAACAGGGGAAACCCGTGTCGCACCGGCGGCTTTTGCAATCCGTTTGGGGACCGGAATACGGGGAAGAGACCGAGAATTTGCGGGTGGTGATTAACCAGTTGCGGAAGAAGATTGAGAAGGATCCGGCGCAGCCGAAATTTATTTTGACCGAGCCGTGGGTAGGATACCGGTTTCAGCCTCCGAAGGTGGCGACGAAGAGTTCGGGGAGAGGGTCGAAGTGTTAGAAATGGGGCGCTGAAGGATCCATTGGATGGTTGGGATTACGCCGCAAGAGCGGTGGCAGAGCCACCGCTCTTGAAAGCAAGGGCGGCCCGCGGCAGATGGCGGGCCCTATACGGCGGGCGGATGAGCTTGTTATTTCGGGGAATCCAGGTCCAGGTTTAATTCGAGGACATTTACGCGAGGCTCGCCGAAGATGCCGAGGGTTCGGCCCTGGGTATGCCGGGCGACTAGCGCTCTTATTGCGTCAACGGTTAGGCCACGGGCTTTGGCGACGCGGGGAATCTGGAATTCAGCGGCCGCCGGAGAAATTTCGGGATCGAGGCCGGAGCCGGAAGAGGTGACGAGGTCGGCGGGAATAGCTACACCGGGATTTTCCTGCTGGAGCTTCGCTACATCGGATTTTACGCGGTCCACCAACGCTTGATTGGTGGGCGCGAGGTTAGACGGGCTGGACGCACTGGCGTCGTAGCCCGTGCCTGCTGCGGATGGGCGCGAATGAAAGTATTTGTCCGAAGAGAAAGTTTGACCGATTAGTTTCGAGCCAACGACGTGGCCGTTTTTCTCAATCAGGCTTCCGGCTGCCTGTTTTGGAAAAAGCAGATGGCTCAATCCCGTCATTCCAAGTGGATAGATCAGCCCGAAAACCAAAGTGGTCACCAGAGTGAACCGCAGAGCGAGGATGAGTTCTTTTTTCATAGAGTCCTCTACGCCAGCCGCAACCACGAAACGAGAATGTCAATCAGCTTGATGCCCAAAAACGGGGCAATCACACCGCCCAAACCATAGATGAACATGTTTCTGCGCAACAGGGCGGCGGCTCCGAGCGGACGATAGCGTACACCACGCAGCGCCAGTGGAATCAGGCCGATGATGATCAGGGCGTTGAAGATGACCGCGGAGAGAATCGCGGATTCCGGCGTGCGAAGCTTCATTACGTTTAGCGTACCGAGAAGCGGGAATGTGCCGGCAAACATCGCAGGGATGATGGCGAAATACTTGGCGACGTCGTTGGCGACGGAGAATGTGGTGAGAGCGCCGCGGGTGATGAGCAACTGCTTTCCAATTTCGACAATTTCGATGAGCTTGGTGGGATTGGAGTCGAGGTCCACCATGTTGCCCGCTTCCTTCGCGGCTTGCGTGCCGGTGTTCATGGCGACGCCGACATCGGCTTGAGCGAGCGCGGGGGCGTCGTTGGTGCCGTCGCCGGTCATGGCGACGAGTTTGCCCTTGGCTTGTTCGTGGCGGATGAGCGCCATCTTGTCTTCGGGCTTGGCTTCGGCGAGGAAATCGTCGACGCCGGCCTGGCGGGCGATTGCCGCGGCGGTGAGGGGATTGTCGCCGGTGATCATCATGGTGCGAATGCCCATGGCGCGAAGGTGATCGAAGCGTTCGCGGATGCCGCCTTTGACGATGTCGGTGAGTTCGATGGTGCCGTAGACACGGAAATTTGCGGCGACGAGGAGAGGTGTGCCACCGGATTTTGCCACGCGATCGACGTTTTCCTGCACTTCCTGCGGCACGAGCTGCCCTTTTTCAGCGATGTAGCGCTTGATGGCTTCGGGTGCGCCCTTGCGGATTTCGCGGCCGTCCATGTCCACGCCGGACATGCGGGTTTGCGCGGAGAAGGGAATGAAGACGGGATTGTGGGGAGCGAGTTCCCGGCCACGGAGGCCGTATTTTTCCTTGGCGAGGACGACGATGGAGCGGCCTTCGGGGGTTTCATCGGCGAAGGAAGCGAGTTGCGCCGCGCTGGCGAGGTCGGCGTCGGCGACACCGGGTGCTGCGTGGAAAGCAGTGGCTTCGCGATTGCCGAGGGTGATGGTGCCGGTTTTGTCGAGGAGCAGAACATCAACGTCGCCCGCGGCTTCGACCGCGCGGCCGGACATGGCGATGACGTTGCGTTGGATGAGGCGGTCCATGCCGGCGATGCCGATGGCGGAGAGCAAGCCGCCGATGGTTGTGGGGATCAGGCAAACGAGAAGCGAGATTAGCGCAAAAACGCTTTGCGGCGCGCCTGAATAGATGGCGAAGGGCTGAAGCGTGACGACGGCAAGAAGAAAGATGATGGTGAGGCCGGCAAGAAGAATATTCAGCGCAATTTCGTTGGGAGTTTTCTGGCGTGAAGCGCCTTCAACGAGACTGATCATGCGGTCGAGGAAGGTTTCGCCGGGATTAGAAGTGATGCGCACCTTGATTTCGTCGGAGAGGACGCGTGTGCCACCGGTGACGGCGGAGCGGTCGCCGCCGGACTCGCGAATGACGGGCGCGGACTCGCCAGTGATCGCGGATTCATCTACCGAGGCGACGCCTTCGATGACTTCGCCGTCGCCGGGAATGAATTCGCAAGCGGCGACGACGACAACATCACCGGCACGAAGCTTGGAACTCGGCAACAATTCCGTTGTGCCGTCTTCGTGGAGTTTGCGGGCTTCGGTTTCGGCGCGGGCCTTGCGTAGGGTTTCCGCCTGGGCTTTTCCGCGGCCCTCGGCCATGGCTTCGGCGAAGTTGGCGAAGAGGACTGTGAACCAGAGCCACAGAGTAATCTGCAATCCGAACCGGAAATTGCCGGTGTGCTGCATGAGATTGGAGACGAGAACGACGAGGGTGATGACCGCGCCGACTTCGACGACAAACATGACCGGGTTTTTGACCATCAAGCGGGGATCGAGCTTCCAGAAAGAGTCAATAATGGCGTTGCGCAGGATTTTGCGGTCGCCGAAAGAAGTTCCTTTTGCCTGGGGATTCGGGGTCATGGGGTCCTCAAAATGCCTTTCCGGCGTTCATCAGCAAGTGCTCAAGAATCGGCCCGAGGCTGAGCGCCGGGAAAAAAGTGAGCGCGCCGACGATGACGATCACGGAAATAAGAAGAACGGTGAAGAGTGGCCCGGTGACGGGAAACGTACCCAGCGATTCGGGGACGTGCTTTTTTGCGGCGAGATTGCCGGCGATGGCGAGAATGGGAATCACGGCGAAGAAGCGGCCGAGGAGCATGGCGGTGGCCAGGGTGGAGTTGAACCAAAGCGTGTTGGCGTTGATGCCGCCGAAAGCGGAGCCATTATTCCCAGTGGCGGAAGTGTAGGCGTAAAGAATCTGCGAAAGGCCGTGCGGGCCGGGATTGCTGATGCCGGCGAGTCCGGCTTTGGTGACGATGGCGATGGCGGTGAAGAGGAGGATGGCGAACGAGGAGACCAAAATGGAGAGGACGGCCATCTTCACGTCGAAGGATTCGATTTTTTTGCCGAGATATTCCGGCGTGCGGCCAACCATCAGTCCGGCGATGAAGACCGCGAGGATGACGAAAACGATCATGCCGTAGAGACCGGAGCCGACGCCCCCGAACACGATTTCGCCGAGCATGATGTTGATGAGGGGCACCATGCCGCCGAGGGGAGTGAGCGAATCGTGGGCGTTGTTGACGGCGCCACAGCTTGCGTCGGTGGTCACGGTGGTGAAGAGCGCGGAATTGGCGATGCCGAAGCGGACTTCCTTGCCTTCCATGTTTCCACCGGGTTGGGTTTCGGAGGCGGTGGTGTTTATGCCCTTGAGCATGGGATTGCCGCGCGATTCGGCTGCGTAAGCTACAAACACGGCGACGAGGAACAAGGTGGCCATGGCGCTCCACACGGCCCAGCCGTGCTTTGCCGAGCCGGTCATGCGGCCGAGGGTGTAGGTGAGCGCAGAGGGGATGGCGAAGATCATCAGCATCTGGAGGAGATTGCTGAGCGGCGTGGGATTTTCAAACGGGTGCGCACTGTTGGCATTGAAAAAGCCTCCGCCGTTGGTACCGAGCATCTTGATGGCTTCCTGAGAAGCGACGGGGCCCAGAGCGATCACCTGAGTTGTGACCGTATCTTGCGATTTCGTACCGTCAGCAGCCTGCTTTTCGATTGTCTGCGGTTCGACAAGATTTGCCTGGGTGTAAGGCTTGAGATTCTGCACGACGCCTTGTGAGACGAGTGCCAAACCCAGGATCACGCAGAGCGGCAGGAGAATCCAGAGCAGGCTGCGCGTGCAATCCACCCAGAAATTGCCGATGGTTTTCGATTCCTTGCGCGCAACGCCGCGAATCACCGCGATGGCGAGAGCCATTCCGACCGCAGCAGAGGTGAAGTTGTGATAAGCAAGCCCCGCCATCTGCGTGAAGTAACCCATGGTGGATTCGGGGACGTAGGACTGCCAGTTGGTGTTGGTGGTGAAGGAGACCGCGGTGTTCCATGCCAGGTCAGGAGCAATGTTGACGAGCTTTTGCGGATTCCACGGGAGCCACTGCTGGGTGCGCTCGATCAGGTAAAGGATGAGCAGCGAGACGCCGCTGAAAAGCAGCATGGAGAGGCCGTAGCCTTTCCAGTCCGTTTCCCTCGTGTCATCGACGCCGCAGACGCGGTAGATCAGGCGCTCGATGGGTCGCAGAACCGGATCGAGGAACGTGGGTTTGCGTTCGTAGACGCGATACAGGAAATTGCCCAGCGGCTTGGTCACGGCAAGCACAAGGCAGAAAAAGAGAAAGATCTGGAACCACCCGTTGCCGGTCATGATTAGAATTTCTCCGGTTTCAGGAGGGCGTAGAGAAGATAGCCGCAGAGCAAAAGAGAGATCACGATGAGTAGGATGTTTCCAATCATGGATTTACCGGGTCACTTCAGGCGCTCGCAAGCGCGCAGATAGAGGATGCTGACAACAAAAAAGATGATGGTGCAAATCGCAAAAATAAGGTCACGCATAACTCGCTCCTGGTGCCATGAATAGAGTAGCTGAATACCCTAAGAAAAAGGTGAATCCCACATTAGGGAAACGTAAGCGCGGGCAGATGGGGAAGCGGCCTCGCTTGTTCAGATTAAGCGGGCGTGGGACACTGGACACCCGAACTGCAAATGACTGAAACTCCTGCTTCTCCTTCACAAGCTGCGGCCCCTCCTGATGCGCGCGTGGAATGGGCGTATCTGCATCTCGGATTTGTGCTGATCGGGATCAGCATGACGATGCTTGGGCCGGTGCTGCCGTATTTCACGCACCGATGGAATTTAACGGACGAGCAGGCGGGGCTGTTTTTCTCGACGCAATATTTTGGGAGCTTTCTGGGCACGCTGGCGACCAGTTGGCTGCTGCCGCGGTTGGGTTTTTCGAAAGTGATCAGCGCAGGGTATCTGTGCTTTGCGCTGGGGTTGGCCTGCCTGGGGTTGGGACCCTGGTATTTTTCGACCGTGTTCGTGGCGATTTACGGGACCGGGTATGGGCTGGCCACTCCGTCGATCAACCTGCGCGCGACGCATTTGCCGTCTTCGAACGTGGCGGCGGCGGTGAGCTTGGTGAATTTTTCGTGGGGGATCGGCGCGGTTTCGAGCCCGTTCCTGGTAGCTTTCTTCCTTGACCACCTGAGCTTGCGGGCGCTGGCGGCTTTGCTCGCCGCGTGCTTCCTTGCGCTCGCCCTGGCGCATTTCGTGCAGAAAGCGGATCCGGTCGCTTCCCCGGAAACAAGGCCGAAGCGATCGTTTGCGGTGTGGCGCGCGACGCTGCTGCCGGCACCGTGGATTTCACTGGTCCTGCTGTTCTTCCTTTACGTGGGAATCGAGATTTCCGTGGGCGGCTGGGTGGCGCTGGACGAAAAACGCATGGTGGGATTTAACGCTGCAAAAATGGCGGCTGCCCCCGCGTTTTTTTATGGATTCCTGCTGCTGGGACGGTTCCTAGTTCCCATCGTACTGAGGTATTTTTCGCAGCGGGCACTTTCTGTGGGAGGCTTGGTGCTCACGACCGTCGGCGTCGGGCTGGTGGCGTTTGCGCAGACGCCGATGGTGCTGCACGCCGGCGCATTGCTGGCGGGGCTTGGTTGCGGGCCGCAATACCCGATTTATGTGACGTGGCTGGCGGCGATTTTCAAGGGCGATGCGACGTGGCTGGCGGCGCTGTTTTTCGGCGCGGCAGGAATCGGGAGCTCGCTGATTCCGTGGCTGGTGGGCGTGGTGGCGTCGCAAACACACTCGCTGCGTTTTGGATTCATGTTGCCGCTGGTGTCGGCGCTGTTGATGATTCCATTTGCGCTTCGTGTCTGTCCAAATGGCGGCAGTGACGCCAGCTAGACGAGCGGAATTTGATTTCAAAGCTCGGCTGAAAATGAAGGGCCTCCAGATCCGGCGGATCGGAGGCCCTTCCTCATTTCCCTTACAGAATTTTCTAACGTTCGATGGTGAGGGGTTCGGCAAGTTTGAAGGTGATGGAAGTCTCCGCCGGGAATTCGACGTTCTTTCCACCGGTGGTACCAGAGGCCGCGAGTCCGCCGCCCGCACCGACGCCTGCGCCAATCGCTGCTCCCTTGCCACCGCCAGCAAGGCCGCCGATCAGTGCGCCGATCGCCGCGCCGCCGCCCGTGACGACTGCGGTGCGCTTGCCCTTGCCTTTTTGCGTGCCGCCGTAGGTGTCGGTGGCGATCATGTAGCCCTTGCCGTGAGTCTCGACGCGCGTCAAACGGATCGCCAGGTCAGCTTCGCCTTTGAAGGTACCTTGCTTTTTGGCGTTGACGACCGTTCCGGTAACGTGTGCACCCTTCGGAATGGCGGTTCGACCTTCGACGACTACGGGTTCCGAGACGGTGGCTTCAAATTCGTCGCCGGGCTTGGCGACGCGGGAACTGATGGTAGTGGACAAAACTACGGTGACCGGGGTGCCTGCGGGTACGACGATCGGCTTCGGGGGCTCCGGAGGGGGAGCGGGTTGCTGTGATGAGGCGGATTGACCCGCGCCCTGTTGGCTGCTGTCGGTGGATGGATTTGTCGAGGTGTCGCCCTTATTACAGCCGGCGGCCAGTCCGAGCATTGCCGCCAGTCCGAGTGTTGCCCATTTGTTGTTCATGGTTCCCCCACTTTTCTTGAATGTGAAATTAATAAAGCGATGCCGCTCAGGTGAATGTCTTGCCTGGGTTCTGCTGGGCGCCGCGGCTTGCAATACTTCGAATATTATCATTTCTCGCTTCGGCTGAGTAGAGAAGGCTCGCGAGAATCGCGCGCGATTCGTTCCTGATTCGCGCACTTGCGAAGGGCAGAGCACCAGCCGGCCACATTTGCCGAAGCGCGAGTGGCCCATTACAATTTTGCACATGATGCCAGAAGCGAGAGTTGCGG
>Ga0210410_10000434_pt1 | contig 47493 bp, 37 predicted proteins | sample IncBWC4MmetaG_FD_161058 | JGI IMG/M metagenome (GOLD analysis project Ga0210410, IMG submission 161058) | Forest soil microbial communities from Barre Woods Harvard Forest LTER site, Petersham, Massachusetts, United States - Inc-BW-C-4-M | ecosystem: Environmental > Terrestrial > Soil >...
CAAAAACAGCAAATTCCCCACCGGGCGCCCCGGCGAATTCAGCCCCGCGCAGAACACCTGGTACAGGTCCACCAGCGCCTGCACCCCTTCCTCCTGCCCCACAATCTTCGCCCGCAGGGCCGCCTGGAAATCCATAGTCTCAGTGCTGCGCTTACTAGGATCTAGTGGAAGGATGTAGTCGCTCATGGCCGTCTCCTGAGCCCGCAACGCCGGGTTCGCACTTATGAAAGCCCGCGCCTCTGATTCAACTGAGTGAGTTTAACCTCCATCGTCGATTGCAGCGGGCCCAATTGCAACAAAATTTTCTGCTCCTTGTTCATTAGATTCCAACTTAAACCTTCCGTTTCATATGCTATGGGCAATGCGCCTGACGAACTCTAGCTGCTCACCCTCTGTTAAACCCGCATTTTGCTTTTTTGTCTTGTCGTATCGGCATCGCATCTTTACGATAAAGACCAGTTTCCCTATGAGGTTGATTCGCAATGTCTTGGGATCCTGTTTATCGGCTTGTGAAACAAATACCCCGCGGGCAGGTTCTAACCTATGGGGCGTTGGCTCGAATCCTGCGCCTCCGCGGCGGTGCTCGCACTGCCGGCCGCGCTATGGCGGCTACACCTTCCGGGAAAGGCATTCCCTGGCACCGCGTGGTCGGAGATCATGGCAAAATTCTCATTCGCGAACCGTATGCCTCGCTCCAGAAAAAACTCCTCTTGAGTGAAGGCATCGAAATTGTCGAATCCCGCCTCAACCTGAAGCGCCACCTTTGGTCTCCTCCCGCCCGCTCAAAACGAGGAGGAACTGCGGCTCGGCCGGTCGCTAAACGCTAGCGCGGCTTCCTTTTGACCTACGTCGTTCAGGACGCCAAAACCCTTCTGCGGTATCCTAAGGGCCACCGAATATGCCAGAACCCATTCTTCAGGTCGAAAACCTGGTCAAGAACTACGGCGAAGTTCAGGCGTTGCGTGGCGTGAGCTTTACCGTGTCGGAAGGCGAAGTCTTTGGCCTGCTCGGCCCCAACGGCGCCGGTAAGACAACTACCGTCGAAATTCTCGAAGGTTTGCGCACCGCGGACTCCGGCCGCGTCAGCGTCTGCGGCCTCGATCCCCAGGTTCACTCCAGCCAGCTTAAGCACGAAATTGGCGCCGCCCTGCAAGCGACTTCCCTGCCCGATAAGATTCGCGTGATGGAAGCGCTTAACCTCTTCGCGAGTTTTTACAAGCGCCATCGTAATCCGGAAGAGCTCCTCAAGCGTTTCGGTCTTGAGGAAAAACGCGATGCCTTCTACAACCAGCTTTCCGGAGGTCAAAAACAGCGCCTCGCGCTCGCCATGGCGCTTGTCAACGACCCCCGTGTCTGTTTCTTTGACGAACCCACCGCCGGGCTCGATCCCCAGGTTCGCCGCGAAATCTACGATGTCATCGAAGAGCTGCGCCGCGACAAAAAAACGCTCTTGCTGACCACCCACTACATCGAAGAGGCCGAACGCCTTTGTGACCGCGTCGCCATCGTCGATCACGGAAACGTCATAGCTATCGGCACGCCCCGCGAGCTGAAAGCCCGGTCTGGCGATACCACTCGCATCGAAGTGCGCCTGGCCAAGCCGGAGTCCTGCGGCACGCTGAAAGACCTCGAAGGTGTGTTGGACTCCCGCGAAGTGGACGGCGGCTACGTCATGCACTCTCAGCGCCCGCCGCAGGCTATTGTCTCGCTGGTGAAACATTTGGAAGCTCGCGGCAACGAGCTGGTCAGCCTCGAGATCGCCACGCCTTCTCTTGAAGACGTCTTTATCGAGCTCACCGGAAGGAGATTACGCGATTGAACAATTTCGTTGCTTTGACGCGTATGCGCGTTCAACTTGCTTTTCGCAACAAGATGTTCTTTTTCTTTGTGCTTGTCTTTCCTTTCGCCATTTTCTTCCTCTATGCGGGGGTGTTCGCCAAGGGTGTGCCGCGGACCGTGGCTTTTTATCTCGGTCCGGTCCTTGCTTTTAACGTTATGGGAAGCTTCTGGGGCCTCAGCGCCACCCTCGTGATGTTTCGCGAACAAGGTATTCTTCGTCGCTTTCATGTTGCTCCGGTGACTGCCAGCGATATGCTCGCATCAAGCATCGTCGCCAATTACGTCCTCACCCTGCCCATCGTCCTTCTTGAAATATTTTTTGCTCGCTTCATCTTCCACGTCCCGAGTCTTGGCAACCCCGTTTCCATGTTTTTGCTCATCTCCGCCGGCATCATCGCCTTCGGTTCGCTCGGGTTGGTCGTCGCCAGTGTCACCAACACCATGCAGGAGACTCAGGTCCTTAACCAGCTTCTCTGGCTGCCGCTGATCTTTCTTTCCGGCGCCACCTTTCCGCTCGCCTATTTGCCGCATTTCGCGCAGCGCTTCGGCTTGTTTCTCCCCGCCACCTACCTCGTAAACGGCCTCCAGCAAACCATCGTAAACTCCGCCACTCCCTGGAGCCGTTATGCGGAGATCCTCTCCCTCGCGTGCTGGGCCGCATTGACGTTTTTCCTGTCCGCTCAGCTCTTCCGCTGGGAACCGGAAGCCAAAACTCCGCGCCGGGCCAAGCTTTTGATCGCCGCGACCGCAATTCCATTTCTTATTCTGGGCGTCGTGGAAAATAGGTCCGATCGCATCCTTGTCGAGGCCCGCTCGGCATTCCTTTCTTTCACCTCTTCCGACTCAGCTCCCAAACCTCCCGCGATCGGCTTGCCTCATAAACCGTCTGCAAGCGAGAACCCTTCCGATAACGACAAGAAATAGTTCGCCGACGCGCCAATTTGGTTTCCGCGCTCTTCTTACTACTACGTTCTGCGCATTGACGCTGCCCCTCTCCTACCGTATTCTCAAATTTCGAGCATCGCGCCACCCCTGGCGCGCCGGGAGAGGAAGCGACCATGCCCATTCAGAAGACCGAGAAAATCTGGCACAACGGAAAGTGGATCAACTGGGAAGACGCCACCCTGCATGTTTTTTCCCACGTCATCAGCTACGGCTCCTCCGTCTTCGAGGGCATCCGCTGCTACGACACCAAGCAGGGCCCCGCGATCTTCCGCCTGCGCGAACACATGCAGCGCCTCATCAACTCCGGCAAGATTTACCGCATGGAGCTGCCCTACTCGCTCGATGATCTTTGTAGCGCCGCCACGGAGCTCGTTCGCGTCAACAAAATGAATGCTTGTTACATCAAACCAATCGTTTTGCGGGGTTACGGCGAAGCCGGCGTCAATCCGCTCAAGTCCCCCATCGAGGTTTACTTGGGTTGCTGGCAGTGGGGCGCCTACCTCGGCCCCGAAGCGCTCACCAAAGGCGTGGATGTCTGCGTCAGCTCCTGGAACCGCATGGCGCCCAATACGCTCCCCTCGATGTCCAAGGCCGGCGCGAACTATATGAACTCCCAGTTGATCAACATGGAGGCCCGGAGCAACGGTTACGTCGAAGGCATCGCGCTCGATTCCTCCGGCCACGTCAGTGAAGGTTCGGGCGAAAACATTTTTCTCGTCCACGATGGCACGCTCTACACTCCGCCGCTAGCGGCCAGCGTTCTCCCGGGCATCACCCGCAACACGGTCTTGACTCTCGCCGAGGATTTGCGCATCCCCACGAAGGAGCAAGTCATCCCGCGCGAAATGCTCTATATCGTCGACGAACTCTTCTTTGCAGGCACGGCCGTCGAGATCACGCCCATCCGTTCTGTCGACCACATACAAATCGGCAAGGGCGAGGCCGGGCCTGTAACTCGCAAGCTTCAGGAAGAATTCTTCGCCATCACCAGCGGCAACAAGCCCGACCGGCACAATTGGTTCACGCCGGCAAGCTCTCCGGTCAGCGCCGCTTCCCGCTGAACGGCCTCCGCGTTGCTCCTCGAGCCTCCGCGATCTTCGTGTGGTCGCGCCATGTACCGCCCCACAGTCCGAAAAACTAGAAACTGCAACTCACCACTAGCGACTCGCTTGCGTTCCGGCTAGAATGCCGCCGTTCGCGCCGGGTTCAGTTCCCTTCCCGGCAAGGAGGTTTCCGCGTGTACAGCCTTCCTCAGAAACTCGTGGCCGAATTCATCGGGACATTTGCGTTGATTTTCTTCGGAGCAGGCGCCATCTGCTCCGAACAATTCCTCCACGGCACCGCCGGAATCGGCCTCGTCGGCGTCGCCTTGGCCCATGGCTTGGCCATCGCCATCATGATCTGCGCGATGGGACACATTTCCGGCGGGCACTTCAATCCTGCCGTCACCATCGGCTTCTGGGTCACAAAGCGCCTCAGCACGTTTGATGTTGTTTTTTACTGGGCCGCGCAGCTCGCCGGCGCAACCGCCGCGGCGTTCATCCTCAAAGCTCTTCTTCCCGACGATGCCTGGCGCAACGTCTGGCTCGGCACGCCGGATTTGGTCCGCGATTTTTCCCGTCTCTCGGGAATCCTTCTGGAAGCAGTGACGACGTTCTTCCTGGTCTTGACCGTCTTCGCCACCGCCGTCGACGAAAGCGGCTCTTCGCGGACGTTCGCGGGTTTTGCCATCGGCCTGAGCATCACGCTGGGCATTCTCGTGGCGGGCCCGTTCACCGGCGCCGCTCTCAATCCCGCCCGCGCCTTTGGCCCCGCGCTGGCTTCCACGCACTGGATGAATCATGGCGTGTACTGGGTCGGTCCGCTCGGCGGGGGTTTCGTCGCGGGCTTGCTGTACGATTCGCTCTTTCTCAAGAAATCCTGAGTTCACCAAGAGCTTTGGATCGTTCACCTTTCCGGCTACTGTTCGGAGCTTCTAGCGGTCAAATATCCGCCTAAACTGGCCTTCGGTGCAGGTTACTAGCGCGCTACCCAGTCGTACGGGTTGCTTGCCCGTCCGCACCTCGGATGCTACTGTCGCGATTTAGCGGCACTCTCGCGGAGAACATACCGACATGGCACTTTCGATTGACGATCTCCTTCGACGCGGCGTCGAAAACAAAGCTTCCGACTTGCACCTGAAAGTCGGCAACCATCCTTATCTCCGCGTGGATGGCCTGCTCACCGCCCTCACCGACGTCCCGCGCATCACCCCGGAAGAAATGCTTTCCATGGCGTTCAGCATGATGACCAACCGCCAGAAGCAAAAGTTCAAGGAAACCGCCGAGTTGGATATGGCCTATGGCGTCGCGGGCCTCGGGCGTTTCCGCGTCAACGTTTTTCAGCAGCGTGGCAACGTCGGCATGGTGCTCCGCGTCATTCCCACGAAAATCCGCACCGCGGAAGAATTAAATCTTCCTACGGTAGTTTCGAAAATTTGCGAAGAGCAGCGCGGCCTGGTGCTCGTCACCGGCACCACTGGTTCCGGTAAGTCCACCACGCTCGCGGCCATGATCGACCGCGTCAACGCCAATCGCGCCGACCACATCATCACCGTCGAAGACCCCATCGAGTTTTTGCACCGCGACAAAAAGGGCTTCATCAACCAGCGCGAAGTCGAAGTGGACACGGCGAGCTTTTCGACCGCCCTGCGCGCCGCCCTCCGTCAGGACCCCGACGTCATCCTGGTCGGGGAAATGCGCGACCTCGAAACGATTTCCACCGCGCTGCTGGCCGCCGAAACCGGCCACATGGTTTTCTCCACCTTGCACACTCTCGACGCCACCGAAACGATTCAGCGCATCATCGCCGTCTTTCCGCCGCCGGAGCAGAAGCAAATCCGTCTGCAGCTTGCCGCCACGCTCAAGGCCGTCATCTCGCAGCGCCTCGTGCGCCGCGCCGATGACAAGGGCCGCGTCCCTGCTTGCGAAGTCATGATCGCCACCGCGTACATTCGCGATTGCATCATCAATCCCGACAAGACGCGCCTGATTCACGACGCCATCGCCGCCGGCACCAGCCAGTACGGCATGCAGACCTTCGACCAATCGCTCTTCGATCTCTACACCCGGCAGCTCATCACGCTCGACGAAGCGCTCGCGCGCTCCTCGAACCCCGATGAGTTCAAGCTGCGCATCCAGGGCATCCGTTCGGCCTCCGACTCCGCTCGCGAAGAGATGGAGCGCCAAATGGCCGACTTCGAGCGCTTCGCCCGCAAGTAGCGGTTTTGCTGTGTCGAGCGGTGCACTTTAATGCCTTTTCCCGAACAACAAGTCGAGTGGCTCCTCGCCAATCGTGCGAAGATTCTCCGTTTCGCTTTCGTACCTCAATTGCTCGCCGCTGTGGCTTTGCTTAGCGTCGCGTATTTCGCTGGAAAAACCGATGCCCCGCTGCTCTTCAAAGGTACCCGCACACGGGGCAAAATCGTCGGCTTCCAGCCGCGCGAGCTTCACACCCATCGCAATCCCAGCTCTACCGGCAGGTTCGGCCGTATCGTGTACCTTCCCATTGTGGAGTTTGAAGCGCAAGGCACCGTCGTTCGCTTCGAGGAGCACAAACTCGTCGTCCAGGGAGAAGGCGTCGGCTGGCCAGTCGCTGTACTCTACGATCCCGACAACTTGTCCCTAGCTATGATCGATCGTCCTTTCTGGAACTGGATACCCTGGGCTCCAGCGCTCGTTATGGGCGCATTTCTTGCACTCGTTTCGCTCAAGGGTCTCTTCGTCTTCCTCGCTCTTCCTCAGCCCGCCCCAGCTCTGCGTTCCTGAGCCCGTTCTCGCTCTGCTCCTTACGCTCTGCTCTGCGGTGAATTTCCTCTCCGCCCCTCTCTTTCTTCTCTTCACTCTGTGTCTCTGTGCCTGCCTGCCCGTCCGTCCGGCAGGCGGATCTCTGTGGCAAATCCCTCTTTCTTGCATTTTCTTTAAAGCGTTATTTCTTTCCTTCCTTCCTTCCTTCCTTCCTTCCTTCGTCTCCCCTCTGTGCCCTCTGTGTTCCGATCTCAGTGCTCTCTGTGTTAAGTCTTTTTCTTCGCTCGCCACTAGCCACTCGCCACTTTCTCTTCTATCCTTCTTTCATGTTTCCCAGGCCTCGCACGATCGATTCGGAACCCGCGCTCTACGATGCGGCCATCAAGATCCTGATGCGCCGCGCGCACTCCGTCTCCGAAATGAAAAAAGCCCTCATCCGCCGCACCGCGGACGAGGACCTCATCAAAAAAGTCATCTCCCGCCTCAAACAAAACGGCTTGATCGACGACGCACGCTACGCCAAACAATTCGCCCGGCAACGCACGGAACTGCGCAAACAAGGCAAATACCGCGTGGCCCGCGAGCTTCGCGCCCGGGGCGTCCCCGACCGCCACATCGAAGCCGCGCTCGAAGAAGCCGCCAAGGACACCGACGAAGCCGCCGTCATCCGCCAGCGCATCGAGCGCAAATTAAAGCTTTTTTGTGGCGAGGTCGACGACCGCAAAATCGCCTCCTTGTTCCGCTCCCTCCTCCGCCTCGGCTTCCCCGCCGACCTCATCCGTCGCGAACTCCGCTCGATGACCCGTGAAGATGTTCCCGACGTCGAAGCAGAGTCGCCCGAACCGTAGCGGCCGCGGTTCTCCCGCCGAGGCCGCGGACCGTCGCGGGCATCTTTCCTTTCTTCCACCTCGCCGCCCCGAACACATCTTTCTTTCCAGTTCCAGTACTCTCTTATCGATTGACTTACGGTATCTTTTGTGATACCATTTGTTGTGAAAATCAACAAAATCTCGCTAACTCCTTTCCTTGCCACAGATCCGAAAAATCGCTCTCTAAGTCTTTTCTTTGCCACACATCCAAAAACACAGGTACTTAAAGTCCTGTGTTTGCCACACATCCGAAAAATGGCGGCGGCACCCCCCTCTGGTCCTACCAATTCCCTTACATTGCCGCCCTTCACATTGGCACAGGATTGCCGCGTCTGCGATAATCGGGGCGACTTGAGGGCAACGTGCCCGGTAAGGGCACACAACAAAATGTCCGGCAAGGGCACACGACAACGTGTCCGGTAAGGGCACAAAAAAAATGTCCGGCAAGGGCATACAAAAACGTGCCCGGTAAGGGCACACAGAAAAATGACCGGCGCGCAAACACAGACAAAGTCCTGGACCGGGAACGAGATCCGCGAGACGTTCCTGCGCTTCTTTGAGAGCAAAGGGCACCGCCGCGTGCGCAGCAGTTCGCTCGTGCCCCATGGCGACCCTACCCTGCTCTTCACCAACGCCGGAATGAACCAGTTCAAGGACGTTTTCCTCGGCCTCGAAAAGCGCGATTACAAGCGGGCGACCACGGCGCAGAAGTGCGTGCGCGCGGGCGGCAAGCACAACGACCTCGAAAACGTAGGCTTCACCAAGCGGCACCACACGTTTTTCGAGATGCTGGGCAATTTTTCCTTTGGCGACTATTTCAAGAAGGAAGCCATCGCCTACGCTTGGGAACTGGTGACCTCGCCGGAGTGGTTTGGCATCGACAAGAGCAAACTGTACGCGACGGTGTTTGGCGGCGCGGAGGTTTCACCGGGAAACACGTTGGGCGTCGATGAAGAAGCAAGAGGTTTCTGGCTCGAACAAAATGTTCCGGCGGATAGAGTTTTCGCGATTCCCGGACTGAAGGAAAACTTCTGGGCCATGGGCGATACCGGCCCGTGCGGCCCCTGCAGTGAAATCTTCTATGACATGGGGCCGGCCGCGTCCGAAGAAGGCCACGCCGACTGCAAATTTCCGTGCGACTGCGGCCGCTATGTCGAAATCTGGAATCTCGTTTTCATGCAGTTCAACCGCGAGCCGAGCCTCATCGACACGGTTGGCAGAATGCCCCCCTTGCCCAAGCCATGCGTTGACACCGGCATGGGCCTAGAACGAACCGCCGCAGTCCTCCAAGGCGTCATCTCGAATTACGACACCGATCTGTTCGTACCGCTGATGAAGCGCGCAGCCGAGCTTTGCGGTGTCGATTTCGCTCGTGAAGAAGCATTTGAAGAAGGAAAAGGCGGGGCTGCTTCCCTACGCGTAATCGCGGACCACGCCCGCGCGACCACATTTCTTATCACTGATGGTGTATTGCCATCCAACGAGGGCCGCGGTTATGTCCTACGCAAAATCGTCCGCCGCGCTATTCGCCACGGTCGCCTCCTTGGAGCACAGAAACCATTTCTATGTGAGATGGTAGACACCGTGCGCAATCTGATGGGAGGAGCTTATCCGGAACTATCTGAGCACACGCGCAATATCTCCAATATCGTGCTGGCGGAGGAGAATCGATTCGCACACACACTTGAGATAGGGCTCAAGAAGCTCGAGGAAGATTTGGAACCACTAGGGTCGGTCAGTCAGCAATACCGACAGGGAAATGTCCTACTTGCGAGCGTTCCGGATTTTGAGTTCGGGGGAACGAAAGAATTAGACTCTGACGTCGTCGATGTGCGGCAACCCGGATCACGAGGACACAGGATCTCGAATCAGCACTCGGCCAAATTACTTGTGAAGGCCGGGACCAAGTACGTTTGGGTTTTCAGCAATCAGGTGGATATTGTCCATGATGGTCACCGACCTCTCACGTTGCCCAAGGGAGTGTATGAGGTGAAACTTCAGCGTGAATACAAGCCTCAAGCGACTTACTCTGGCGAGAAAGCGTTTAAGCTCTACGACACCTATGGTCTACCGTTCGACTTCATCGCCGATGCGGCCCGGGATTACCGGGTCATTGTGGACGCTGTTGGATTCGAGCGGGCCATGCAGGAGCAGAGGACGCGGGCGCGGGCTTCCTGGAAAGGCAGCGCGAAAGAAGCCGCGAATCCGGCGTTCGCCAAGATTGCGGAACGATTCACCACCGAGCCGGACTTTTACTTCTCGACCAGCACCAAAGATGCTTGCATCGAGGCCATCGTCACCAAGAGCGGCCAAGTGCCCCAACTGAAAGCCGGCGAGACCGGTGAAGTTGTGCTCGACCGCACGGTGATCTACGCGGAGTCGGGCGGGCAGATGGCCGATACGGGCACGTTTTATGATCCCTCCGAGTCGCAGGTCGTGGCGGAAGTCAAGGGCGCGTACTACCCCGTTGCGGGACTCATCGCGCACAAAGTGGTTGCGAAAGAGACGCTGCGCGTGGGAGATCGCGTCGCGGTTGCTGCAGATGCCTCGCGGCGCGATTTGATCATGCGCAATCATACGGGAACGCACCTGGTCCATGCTGCGCTGAGGAATATTCTCGGTACGCACGTGAAGCAGGCTGGCTCGCTCAATTCACCCGAGCGGCTGCGCTTTGACTTTTCACATTTCGCGCACGTCGACCCGGAGGAGCTGCGCGACATCGAGCAGCAGGTCAATGACGAGATCCGCTTCAACACGCAGATCGAGACGAATGTGAGCTCGCTCGAAGATGCGCTGGCTTCCGGCGCCCTGGCGTTTTTCGGGGACAAGTACCCCGAACACAACGTGCGCGTAGTGACCATTCCCGATTCGCGCGCGCCCAGAGGGTTTTATAGCAAAGAGCTGTGCGGCGGCACGCACGTACACCGCGTGGGCGACATCGGCGTGCTGAAAATCGTCAGCGAGCAGTCGGTGGCCGCGGGAGTGCGCAGAATCGAAGCGGTGACAGGAGTCGGCGCCTTGGAGCACTATCAGCAGAGGGCGCAGATGCTCAGCCAGGTTGCCAGCAAGCTCAACGTGGGCGAGGACGCTGTTCTGACCACGGTGGAGAAGCTTGCGGAGACCGCCAAGCAGCTCGAGAAACAGCTTGGCGAGCAGAAGCGCAAAGGCGCACTGGGGCAGCTAGAAGAGTTGGCGGGGCGGGTTCAGGTCGTGAAGGGGGTCAAGGTCATTGCCGCGGAGGTCCAAAACGTGGACCGGGAGGGCCTACGCCAGCTCGTAGACAGCCTCCGCCAGAAGCTGGGCTCTGGGGTGGTCGCCTTGGGGGTGCCCAACGAGGGTCCCCCGCCCCGGGTTGACCTGATAGCCGGGGTTACCAAGGACCTGACCGCTAAAGTCCATGCTGGCAAGCTGATACAGGCATTAGCCCAAAAAGTAGGGGGTTCAGGGGGTGGGAGACCCGATTTGGCGGAGGCTGGCGGAAAGGACACATTAGCCCTAAAAAGTGCCCTTAGTTCTATCCCCTCCCTGCTGGAGGGGTGGCTATAATTTCACCCAGCGCCAGAAGCGTGTCTGGAAGGAGACACTTTCCTATTTCCAGGCAGGCTTCGCAAGACGAGTCGTCCCGATAGCATCGGGACGCCCCGAACACGGTAGTCGCTTTATAGTTGGTTTTGCCTTCCCCAGAGGCACGATGGTAAAACGCACGACAGTCGCGGCAAGCTTCATTCTGGCAACGCTGGCGGTTTGCGCAATCGCTGCCAATGCCCAGATCGCAAAGATAACCAACACGGACGGGCGGCAGTTGTTCATCAACGACGCGCCTCCCAAGCCGGTGAGGATCCACGCGTTTGGCTCCGCAAAGCCCCGCGCAACCATCTACCTCCCCGCGGAATCTTCTTTTATAGGCCCATCCCGCCCCGCGATGAGCATTGATCGCGACGGCGTCGAGAAGCTTGTGCGAGAAGCTGCGGATCGTCACAACATGGACCCTGCTTTGGTCCGTGCGGTGATCGAGACGGAATCAAACTGGAATCCCGGAGCGGTTTCCAACCGGGGTGCAGTGGGCTTGATGCAGCTGATTCCGACGACGGCAGAACGATTTGGAGCGAGAGACCTGTTCAACCCGAAGCAGAATGTCGACGCCGGAGTCCATTACCTGAAGACGTTGCTAGAACGATACAATGGCAACCTGGATCTGGCTTTAGCGGCGTACAATGCGGGTGAGGGGGCTGTAGCCAAGGCACACGGGGTCCCGGCGTTTCGAGAGACGCGGGATTACGTGCAGAAAGTGCAGAATGCTTACTTCCGGCCTGGCTCGGGACGTCTTGCGGATGCATGGTTCCACCCACACGCAATCCACAAGGAAGTCAGTACGAGCGGCCGCGTCGTCTTCACGAATGAATGAACCGGTCCCGGCAATGCCGGGAATATTTCCGTTTCGATTCAGATAAGGACGCAGGGCGCGCATGTCGGCAGGACGAAAAATTTTCAACAGGAGTTTCGCCCGTGTTTCGCCGGTTTTTGTAATGCTGGCGATAGCGTTGCTTTGTCCTGCGCTTGCGCCTAAGCTCTCCGCGACGAATACCGCCAGCACGAAACGCAAGGTGGCGGAAACTCAATTCGCGAAGGCGGAAGAGCAGCGCGCACTGCTGAACAGCAAACCAAATGAGAACCGCACGCTCGCGGACTACAAACAAGTTGTAACGAGCTACCGCCGGGTATACCTGATTACACCGCACGCGATTGAAGTGCCGGATGCCCTACTGGCGGTGGCGGAACTTTACGCGGAAATGGGCGACCGCTTCGGGCGGAGCTACTATCAATCGGCCGTGGATTCCTATCTGTTCCTCGTGCATGAATATCCGAAGAGCAAGTTTTGCCAGGAAGCGTATTTGCGCGCGGCGCGCTTGCAGAAGGATCAGCTGGGAGACCGGGCGCAGGCCAGGGAAAATTACGAAGAATTTTTGAGCAAGTACAAGAGGTCGCCGCGGCGGCGCGAAGCGGAAGAGGGGCTTGCGGAATTGGCGCTGCTTGAAAGCAGCGAGGAACCCGCACCGGCACCGGCGGAAAATTCCGGTGCGAAGAGAGAAAAGGGCGAAGAGAGCGTGGCGGCGCCGGCTCACGGGGTGCCAAACGCGCCCGATTACACGCCGGGGACAAGCGTGCCGCGCGTGCGCCGGATCACTACAAGCGCGGCTGCGGATTCCACACGTATCACGCTGGATCTGGAAGACAGCGTGCAATACACCTCGGCGCGGATCAAGAATCCCGACCGCATCTTTTTCGATCTGCATGCGGCGCGGCTGACACCGGAGATTGCGAAAGGCAGCATTGCGGTCGACGGGAAATTATTGACGGGAGTGCGGGTCGCGCAAAACAAATCGGGCGTGGTTCGCGTGGTCCTGGACGTGAACGGCGTGAAAGATTACACCGCTTCGCTGATGAACAATCCGCCTCGGCTGGTCATTGATTTGTACGCCAGCGCCTCGGCGTTGCGGGCCGCAAAGGCGAAGCGCGCGAAAGAGAAAGCGGATTCGGATGACGATACCGCGGTGGCAAGCGCCACGCCTCCCGCGGAAAATGGCCGCGGGATGCAAAATATTGCGGCGCGAGACGCCGCAGTGAACCCCAACGGCTCTGCCGTGCAACCAACGGGAAAAACTGAAGGCGCAGCTGAGAATTCTGCGGGGGCAAGAAGTTCTTCCACGGTTGTGGGCACGGCGGGTCCGGAGACAAAAAGTTCGCGATCGAAAGCGTTGAAGGCCCTGAACGGCAAGCCCGCCGGGACGGGCAAGCCTGACCTGATTCAGCCTGCGACGGCGCCGCAACCCACGCGCGACGGGCAGTCCACGCTCACTCGGGCGCTGGGCTTGAAGATTGGGCGCATCGTGATCGACCCGGGACACGGCGGGCACGACACCGGTACGATCGGGCCAACCGGATTGATGGAGAAGGACCTGTGCCTGGACGTGGCACTGCGGCTGGGCAAGATCGTCGCGCAGCGCCTGCCCGGAGCCGACGTGGTGTACACGCGGACGGACGACACGTTCATTCCGCTCGAGGAGCGCACCAACATCGCGAATCAGGCCAAAGCCGATCTGTTTATTTCAATTCACGCGAATTCGAGCCGCAATCATGACGCTCGCGGAATCGAGACCTACTACCTGAACCTGAAAGGTTCGCCGGAAGCGATGGAAGTCGCGGCGCGCGAAAATGCGTCGTCAGAAGAGGGCGTGCACGAACTCGAAGACCTGGTGAAGAAAATCGCGCGCAACGAGAAGATCGACGAGTCGCGGGAATTTGCCGAAGACATTCAGGATTCGCTGGCACAGCGCATCCAGAAATCAGCCAAAAGCGTGCGGAACCGCGGCGTGCGCAAGGCGCCCTTCGTGGTGTTGATCGGAGCGGACATGCCGTCCATCCTGACGGAGATTTCCTTCCTGAGCAATCCTGCCGACGAAAAGATGCTGAAGAAACCGGAGTACCGCCAGCGCGTGGCGGAGGGACTTTATCAGGGCGTGGCCAGTTATTTGCAAAGCCTGAACAGCATGACCGTCAACCTGCCGGGGAAAACAGCGCCCGCGCGAACCACAAGCGCCACCTCAGTTGAACAATCCAGGAACCAACAGTAAGCTGGTGGTGTCAAAGAAAATGTCAGGGATGCGGACTCTTCACCTCATTGCGGTTTCTTTGTTGCTGTTTGCGCTCGCGCCAAGCCTCTCCGCAGGGCAAGCATTGCTTCCAGACCACTTTGGCACCATGCATATGGGAGCGTGCGTGGCGAAAATCGTGCCCCCTGCCCTGTCCGCGGAAGCCGGCGAAGAGAGTCTTCTCTCCTGTGAATTTACGTCGGGGAATCGGAACGTCACGATCTGGGCCGGAAGGTTTCGCGATCCGAGCAGCGCCTACGAAATCTATACTTCGAAGATCAATCCGGGCATGCATTCCTCGGTGATGGGCAAAAACTCGGCCGTAGATCGTGAACGATTGGTAGCGCTGGTGGGTAACATTGTTTTCGAGGTTCGACCCCCTCAGGCGATTTCCACTAATGATTTGCAAGCGTTGGTAAATGTGCTGCAAGCGGGCGCGGACCAGACACCGCTGCCTCCGGTCCGCGCTTACTTGCCAGAAGGCGAAATGCTCGATGGTTCACAGCGCTACGCGCTGGGGACGGCAGGGTTTCAGGCAACGGCGGGCAGTACATTCGCCGGATTAGCGGAGAAGGTGGGATTCAACGACGGTGCAGAAGCAATGTTCGCAGAATACAGGGACGGGAAAGAGGAAGGCGTATTGTTGCTGCTCGACTACCCGACGCCGCAATTGGCGACGTACCACCAGAAGCACCTGGAACTGGGGCTGAGGGAAATTTCGAAGCTGGAAGAGACACCTATCGAGCGGAGAGGCTCGCTGCTGATGATGGTGCTGTCTCCCAGTTCGCCCGCGTATGCGGAAAAGTTGCGAAAGTCCGTGAATTACGAAACGCAAGTGACCTGGAACGAGCCGACGCACACGATTACAGACCCACCGTGGGCGCGGGTGCTGGCGAATATTTTCATCTGCACGGGAATTTTCATGCTCGCGGCGGTGGTGCTCGGCATTGCGTTCGGTGGGGTGCGCGTGGTGACGAAGATATTTTTTCCCGGAAAAGTGTTCGATCGCCCGGAGCGGATGGAGATTCTGCAATTGGGACTATCCGGGAAGCGGATCGATCCGCGGGATTTCTATTAAAGATCCCGGCAAAAGAAAAATATGCCGTGCCGAGGCCCGGTGCTGTCAACCCTTCCTACTGCAAGAAGTAACGGATCGACGCACAACGCGTCTAATCAATAGCTTGCAACTCCTCTCCGCTTGGTGATGGTTAAAAGGTGTCGTACCATTTAGCGTGGAACGGATAGGGTGTAGTGGAAATGCCGCCTCGCAAATGTGAAGAAAAATCGAAGACATGCGGCCTTAGGTGCGCCGCCATGCTGGTACTGGCTGCGGCCGGAGCGCTGGCAGGATGCGGGCAGAAAACGGCGGCCGACGGTCCGGGGGCGGGCGCAGCCCCTGCTATGCCTGTGCAGGTGAAAATCGCGCAGGCCGTCAAGATTTCACAAACCACGGAATACCTTTCGATCCTGAAATCGCGGCATTCCGCCGCTATCAATCCGCAAGTCGAAGGGCAGATCACCAAGATTTTTGTGAAGTCGGGCGACCGGGTGAGCGCCGGGACGCCGCTCCTTCAAATTGATCCTCTGAAACAAGAAGCCACGGTGAACAGCCAGGAAGCGACGCGCGCGGCGCAAGAGGCAAACCGGCGGCTGGCGCAAGTTTCGCTCGAACGCGCGAAGAAACTGTTTGCGGCGGGAGTGATCAGCAAACAGGAGCTGGACAACGCGCAGAGCAATTTCGATGCGACGGACGCGCAAGTGAAAGCCCTGGAAGAACAAGTAAAGCAGCAAAAAGTGGAGCTGCACTACTACATGGTGAGCGCGCCGATGGGAGGCATCGTGGGCGACATTCCCGTGCGCATGGGCGACCGCGTGACGGTTTCCACGTTGCTGACGACCGTGAATGAACCGGGAGCGCTCGAAGCGTACGTGTACGTGCCCGCGGACCGCGCAAGAGAGCTGCGACTGGGATTGCCGGTGCGGTTGCTCGATGAAAACGGCGATGGCGTGGCAAACACCCGGATTACGTTCATTTCGCCGCAGGTGGAAACGGACACGCAGACGATTCTTGCTAAGGCCACGGTGGAAAATCCTCAGGCCAAGCTGCGTATCGCGCAGCAGATGCGCGCGGAAGTGACCTGGGGGACGCATGAAGGGCCGGTCGTGCCGGTACTTGCGGTCAACCGCATCAATGGGCAATTTTTCGTGTTCTTGGCGGTGAGCGACGGAAAAGGCACGGTCGCGCGGCAGAAGAAGCTCACGCTGGGCGATACTCTCGGAAACAACTATGTCGTGCTCGACGGACTGAAACCGGGCGACCACCTGATTATCAGCGGTACGCAATTCCTGCAGGACGGCTTTCCGGTGGCGGAGCAAATTCAAAAGTCCGATGCAGGCAGCGAAACGGGCACCGGCAAGGACCCCGCGGCGCGATAGGACCACTACCCGATGAGCGCCGCGAAATCATCCCAACCTAAGGCGGAACCCGGCATTGTTCGTTGACTTTTTCATACGACGGCCGGTATTCGCGACGGTGTGCGCCCTAATGATCATTCTGGCGGGTGCCATCTCCATTCCCACGTTGCCGATCGCGGAATTACCCGATCTGGCGCCACCGCAGGTCATCGTCAGCAGCGGGTATATCGGCGCGAACGCGCAAACGGTGGAATCGGCAGTCACGATTCCGCTGGAGCAAGCCATCAACGGCGTGGAAGGCATGAAGTACATCACCTCGACGAGCGGCAACAACGGAACGAGTCAAATCACGGTGGTGTTTGATATCAGCAGGAATGTGGATTTGGCATCTGTGGACGTCCAAAACCGCGTGAATCAGGCGCTTGGCCGGCTTCCCAACGAAGTCAAGAACACGGGTATTATCATCACAAAACAGATCGGAGGTTTCGTTTTTGGTGCTGGCGTATATTCCGACAGCGGGCAATATGACAGCCTGTTCCTGAGCAATTATCTCGATTTGTACGTTAAGGACGCCTTGAAGCGCGTGAAAGGTGTGGGCGACGCGGTTGTTTTCGGGGAACGCAAATATGCCATGCGTCTCTGGCTCGATCCCGGGAAAATGGCGCAACGCGGATTGACAGCGACGAACGTGCTGAGCGCTCTGCAAGAACAAAACGTCCAAGTGACGGCGGGCCAAATCGGGCAGCCGCCATCGGCACAGGGGCAGGCTTTCCAGATCAGCGTGCGGGCCATCGGACGGCTGAGCGAGGCTTCTGAATTCGACAACATTATCTTGAAAACGGGTAACGATGGGACGCTGGTCCGCATAAAAGATGTGGGACATGCGGAACTCGGAGCTGAGGATTACGGCAGCATCCTGCGATTCAATGGACACGACGCGGTCGGCCTGGCGGTCACGCAATTGCCGGGAGCCAATGCGCTCGATGTGGACAAGGCAGCGAAGGCGGAACTTTTACGACTCTCCAAAGATTTTCCTCCAGGGCTAAAAGCTGCCGTCGCGTTCGATACCACAACGGTCATCGGCGAATCGATTCGCGATGTGCTGATCACGCTGCTGCAGGCAATCGCGCTTGTCATTTTCGTCATTTACGTGTTCCTGCAAGACTGGCGGACCACATTCATTCCCGCCATCACGATTCCCGTTTCGCTGGTCGGGACATTCGTGTTCGTGAAACTGCTGGGCTTCTCGATTAACACTCTGACGCTTTTTGGGATCACCCTGGCGACCGGCCTGGTGGTGGATGATGCGATCGTGGTCATCGAAAACGTTGAGCGTCACATCACGGAGGGCATCACCGAGCCACACAACGCGGCGTCGGTGGCGATGAAAGAGGTTACGGGAGCGGTAATCGCAACTTCGCTCGTTCTGGTGGCAGTATTCGTGCCTGTGGCTTTGTTTCCGGGAACGACGGGAATTCTCTTCCGGCAATTCGCGCTGACAATTGCATTCTCCGTCTCGATCTCTACGTTCAATGCGCTGACGTTGACCCCCGCATTGTCAGCCATCTTTCTCGGGCATCATCGGGAGCGCGCGCAAGGCCGCTTCTTCAAATTGTTCAATGACGTTTTTCTTGCGGGTACAAATCTCTACCGGAGGAGCGTGCGCCAGGTGCTGAACTGGCGCGCTGTGTCGCTGGTTGTTTTTCTCGCTCTACTCGGATGTACCTACCTACTCTATCGGCGCGTTCCGCGCGCCTTCCTCCCCGAGGATGACCAGGGCTATCTCATGTTTATCGTCCAGACTCCTCAAGGCGCTTCTCTCACCTATACGCGCGACATTTGCGGGAAGGCAGAGGAAGTAATCTCGCGAGATCCGGAAATCGACGGCGTCTTCTCCATCGTTGGGTTTGGTGCCGCCGGTTCGGCCTCCAACCAAGCCATCCTTTACGCGAACCTGCGTCCGTTCGAAGGACGCAAGGGAGAAGCACACACCGCAGGCGCTGCGATTCAACGGTTGCGCGGGACTCTTTCAGCGATTTCGGGAGCGCTAGTGGTGCCGTTCAATCCACCAGCGGTTTTTGGCCTTGGCCAGTTCGGGGGGTTTCAATATGAGCTCGAGGATCTGGGCCGCAATTCGCTACAAGCCATTTCAAACACGGCAAACGCGTTAGTTGCCAAGGGCAATGGAAGCCGGGATGTGACGGGGCTATTCACCGCCTTCACTGCGAACGACCCGCAGTACCTTGTTCGTATCGACCGTGAAAAAGCGAAAAGTTTGCAGGTGCCGCTGAGCCAGGTCACCGATGCGCTGCAGGTTTTTATGGGCTCGGTGTACGTGAACGATTTCGATTTCAATAACCGCTCTTACCGGGTATACATACAAGCGGACAGTAAGTTCCGCGCGCAACCAAAAGATATCCGCCAATATTATTTGCGGTCGGACCTAGGCAAGATGATTCCGCTCGACAACCTGGTGACGGTCGAGCAGACTGCGAATCCGCAAGTCATCAGCCACTACAACTTGTTTCGGTCCGCGGAGATTGACGGATCTGCCGCCCCGGGCCACAGCACAGGCCAAGGTATCTCCACGATGGAAGCGCTTTCCAAGCAAGTTTTGCCGAACGGCATGAAGTTTGAATGGAGCGGGCTCTCGCTGGAAGAAATTGAATCCGGAGGGAAGGCCCTGATCCTCTTTGCGCTTGGTCTTGTGGTCGTCTACTTAACTCTCGCGGCGCAGTACGAAAGTTACGTTCTTCCCTTCATTGTGCTGCTGGCCGTGCCAGTGGCGTTGCTGGGCGCGCTGGGTGCGCAGTCGTTGCGTGGACTGCAAAACGATGTGTACTGCCAGATCGGGCTGGTGATGTTGATCGGCCTGGCCAGCAAGAATGCCATTCTGATCGTGGAGTTCGCGGAACAGTTGCGGGCGCAGGGGCTCTCGATCCTGGAGGCGACGATCGAGGCAGCGCGCATCCGGCTGCGGCCGATCCTGATGACCTCGCTGGCGTTTATCCTGGGCGTTGTGCCGCTGGTGCTGGCGCATGGCGCAGGCCGCGCGGGGAGAATCTCCTCCGCACAACCGTTTTCGGAGGCATGATCGCCGCGACCACGCTGAACCTTCTGTTTATCCCCGTGTTGTATGTTGTGGTGAAGAGTATCTTCCCCGGCCAGAGACCCGAGACAACTCCGTCAAGCAAATAGGTTGAGGTAGGACAGGCGGCCCGACTCAGAAGGCGGACCTACAGGAGCGCGCCCAGTTCTTGCCGGTGAGCACAACGGACTTCGGGAGTCTCCGCTTTGTTTTTTGCTGCGTCTTGGGCATGAAGCGTTTGCGAAATAAAGAGCAGAAGAATGAGCTTTTTCATTTTGCGGAGCGCCTTACTTTCTTGAGGTCAGTGCTTCGAGCGGGAAGTTTATAACTCATTCTCCGGAGCCCGGCTAGGAGGTAAATTAGTTTGAGAGACTGGAGCCGAGGGCGAGAGTTGAACTCGCGACCTGCCGATTACGAATCGGCTGCTCTACCACTGAGCTACCTCGGCCCTTGATAACAAACGACTTATTCCCCCGGTTTAAGCCTTCCGAACAACTTGCGTTCTTCCTCTCTGGTTTTCGGCGCTGCGCTACTTCACTTCTCACCGGAAATGCGAGACACGCTCGGAAACCATCTTGCGCTCTGCTGACCGGTGATCGCCGGGCTTCCGTTTCCGAAACACCCGCGCTTTTCCTCGCGTGCCCAAGGGAATCGATCGCGCACCAAATGAAAGAAGCCGCAAGCATTTTAGCTTTGTCTGATTCCTTTCGCAAGGTCTTGAATTTACGCGGTTTGGCGTCGAGCATGCCGTTTAACTGCCACTTGGTCCCTTGCCGGACATGCGAAAGCCGTCAACCTTCTGGATCCGTCTTGAAGCGGTTCTTATCGATTTTCAGCGCGTTAATCTTAGATTCCAGCGTTGACCGGGGAACGCCCAACTTTGCCGCGGCCCCGGTGGGTCCAAACACACGTCCACGGCTTGCCTTTAGAGCCTCCTCAATCATGTTCTTCTCTTGCGCCTCAAGTCTTCGAGGAAGCTCAATGTGGCGCTTCGACTCTGCTGCCGGAAGCGGCAAAGGTAACCAGCTTTCGTCGATCGAGAATATCTCTGTTTCGCAGAGTATTATGGAACGCTCGATAATGTTCTGTAATTCGCGGATATTCCCCGGCCAAGGATACGACTGAAGTACTTGAAGTGTTCTCTTCTCGACATTCTTGAAGTGCTTGCCCGCTTTTCGCGCATAGCGATCGATAAAGTATTCCACCAGCAGAGGGATGTCCTCTCTTCGTTCTCGGAGAGAGGGCATCTCAATCGGGAAGACATGTAGCCGATAAAACAAATCACTACGGAAGGACCCAGTGGTGATTGCCGCCTGCAAGTCACGGTTGGTGGCTGCGATCACTCGCACGTCAGCGCGGATTCGATGACTGCCGCCGACACGCTCAAACTCGTGCTCCTGCAAAACACGCAGGAGTGCAATCTGAGTCTCAACTGGAAGTTCTCCGACTTCGTCGAGGAAGATCGTGCCTCCATTTGCCAGTTCAAACCGACCCAGGCGCTGCTGAGTCGCGCCCGTGAAGGAGCCCTTCTCATGGCCGAACAACTCCGACGCGATCAGAGCGCGAGGGATTGCCGCACAGTTCACGCCGACGAACGGGCGTGAGACCCGATCTGATCGTCGGTGGATGGCGCGTGCAACGAGCTCTTTGCCCGTTCCCGTTTCGCCCGTGATCAGAACGGTCGAATCTGTAGCAGCTACTTTGATCGCCCGCGAAATCACAGCCTGCAACGCCGGCGACGTTCCCACAATCTCTTCAAACATGGAGACCCGATCCACTTCATTTCGTGGAGCCAGGTTCTCCTTGTCGAGCTGTTCCCTTGATAGCTCTAATTCCTCGACCGCGGATTGCAGGGTTGCCCTTCCTTCAATCTCGTTGTCAGGATGCTCGCTCGGCGGTGTACATGTCCGGAACTTGGCGCGTGGTTGCAGTCGCTCTGTGCTAGCATGCGAACTCTGGCCAACTACATCGAGGTCACCAACACTCTGGTGACTATCTCGGAAAGCTACCGTTTGTGTCGCCATAAATCCGAGCTCCCTTGCTAAAGAGGTGAATCTGGACCTCGCTGGGCCGTATTCTCAAGGAGAGGCTTTGGGAAGTCCTTCAGGTAACCCTGAAAAAAGGTGAAAAACTCTGAATCGCCGTATAAGCTCCTTCCGGTGAACAACCTGTACCGTTTCGGACAGTTTGTACTAGATCCAGGTAGGCGCACGCTGTCTCGCGCGGATTCACCCATTTCTCTGACCCCTAAAGCTTTCGACGTCCTGCTCTTTCTAGCTCAAAACCCCAACCGTCTGGTCACCAAGGAGGAATTGTTGCAAGCCGTGTGGGGCGACACCTTCGTGGAAGAGGGGAACCTGACGCAATACATCTCGCATTTACGCAAGGCCCTCGGGGACAACTCGGAAGACGCCCGCTTGATCGTGACCATTGCTCGAAAGGGATACCAGTTCACGGCGGATGTCACCATTACCGAAGCGGCAGACACCGCAATACAAACCGCGGTCCAAGTCCCGACCGCCGAAAGTTCGCTAGCGGATACGCAACCCGCCCTCCGGAGTCCCACAGATGAGGCGATTCCAAAAGCGCCCAGGCGCTGGCGGAAAGCTGCGATCGCGGGTGTGTCTGTGGTCCTTTTGGTGCTGGTGTGTTTTGCGTCCTGGCGGCACTTTGGGGGGATCACGCCTCCAAGGCCACAAAAAATCATGCTCGCGGTACTGCCGTTTGAGAATCTCACTGGCGATCCCAATAAGGAATATCTGGCGGACGGCCTGACCGAGGAAACGATTTCACAGTTGGGCCGGCTTAACCCGGAACAGTTGGGTGTGATCGCCCGAACCTCCGTGATGGGATACAAACACAAGGACGAACGGCTGGATCAGATTGGACGCGATCTTTCTGTGCAGTATGTGTTGGAAAACAGCCTCCGCGAAAGCGGAGATCACCTACGCCTTACCGCTCAGCTTATTCAGGTGAAGGACCAAACTCACCTGTGGTCACAGGATTACGACTATCTGGCGAAAGACACTCTTAATGTCCAAGACGATGTAGCCAAGGCTGTTGCGCGCGAAATCAGGGTACGTTTGACTTCGCAACAGCAAGCAGAGTTGGCCCGGTCGCACCCAGCTAATCCGGAAGCCTTCGATGCATACTTGCAGGGATATTCCTTCTTTCAGCGGAGCACCGACAAAGATGCGGACATGGCTGCAAAGTATTTCGAACGAGCAACCCAGTTTGATCCCTCCTATGCGTTGGCTTGGGTTGGGTTGTCTCGGGTGCGCAACTGGCAGGTCAACCTAAGCGTTATTCCCGCTGAGGAGGGTCAGCGGCTTGCGCGTGAAGCAGTTGAGCGAGCTTTAGCGCTGAACCCGAACCTGGCAGAGGCCCATGCCCAAATGGGAAGGCTTAGGCAAACGGTCGACTTCGATTGGGCTGGAGCGGATGCTTCCATGCAGCGGGCGATTGCTCTCGAACCCGGAGATCCCGACATTGTACGATCAGCGGCTTCTTCGGCAGCCTTGCTCGGCCGCTTTGACGAAGCTCTTCAATTGAATCACCGAGCCGTTGACTTGGATCCGCTCAATGCAGACAGTTGGGAGCAGCTTGCAGAGACCGAGTTTTTCATGGGGCAGTTAGATAAAGCCGCAGCGGATGGCAAGAAGGGGCTTGAACTGAGCTCCGATGCTTGGCCTGGCCCTGCCCTGTTAAGCGAAATCTATGTTATGCAAGGGCGGCCTCAGGATGCTTTGCCCGAAATCGAGCTAGTACGCGATGATCTCATACGTGCGTTTCTCTATCCGATTGCGTACCACGCGCTTGGCCGGGAAAAAGAGTCGGACGCCGCATTAAGTGAGTTAGTTACGAAATACCATGCAAGTAGTGCGTACCAGATCGCCCAGGTTTATGCTTTCCGGAACCAGTCCGACGAAGCGTTCGAGTGGCTGGAGCGAGCTTATGCCCAACGTGACAGCGGTCTGGTAGGAACGAAAGTGGACCCCCTATTGAAAAGCTTGCACAAAGACCCGCGATACGCCGCATTCTTGAAGAAGCTCAACCTGCCGGCATGAAATATGTTGCCATACGAACAATCTGAGAAGGGATCCTCAAGCTCCCCGATGGGGCCTGAAGCGATTCTTGTCGATTTTCAGCGACCGAATCTTCGATTCCAACGTGGACCGCGGGATGCCCAACTTGGTAGCGGCCCCCGTGGGTCCGAATATCCGGCCGCGACTCTCTTTCAGGGCGGCCTCAATCATGTCCTTCTCTTGCACGAGGAGTCTCCGAGGGAGCTCAACTTGCTGTTTCGTTTCCGGTGCCGGAGGCGGCGGCTGCGGTAACCAGTTTTCGTCGATCGAGAAAATCTCTGTTTCGCAAAGTATCACCGAACGCTCGACGACGTTCTGCAGTTCGCGAATGTTTCCCGGCCAGGGATATAACTGAAGCAATTCCAGCGTCTTCTTGTTGACACGTTTTATGTTCTTGCCAGCTTTTCGCGCATAGCGATCGATAAAGTATTCCACCAGCAGAGGAATGTCCGCTCGTCGTTCTCGAAGAGAAGGTATCTCAATTGGGAAGACATTCAGCCGATAAAACAAATCACTACGGAAGGACCCAGTGGTGATTGCGGCCTGCAAGTCACGGTTAGTGGCCGCGATCACTCGGACGTTAGCGCGGATTCGACGACTGCCGCCGACACGCTCAAACTCGTGCTCCTGCAAGACACGCAGCAGAGCAATCTGAGTCTCGGCTGGAAGTTCTCCGACTTCGTCGAGGAAGATTGTGCCTCCATTTGCCAGCTCAAACCGACCCAGGCGCTGCTGAGTCGCGCCCGTGAAGGAGCCCTTTTCATGGCCGAACAACTCCGAAGCGATAAGATCACGGGGGATTGCCGCACAGTTCACACTAACGAACGCGCGCGAAACACGATCTGATCGCCGGTGTATGGCGCGTGCAACAAGCTCTTTGCCTGTCCCCGTTTCGCCCGTGATAAGGACCGTGGAATCGCTTGGCGCAACTTTGGAAACACGCGAGAGTACAGCTTTCAAAGCAGGAGAGGTTCCAACAATCTCTTCGAACATCGAGGCCTTGTCGATTTCTTCACGCAGAGCGACGTTTTCCTGCTGCAGTTTCTCCTCAGCCCGCTTCCGGTCGTCGATATCCGTACTCGCGGTATACCAACGCGTGATCTGTCCCTTTTCGTCGCGTAGCGGGTTGAAACGAGCCAGAATCCAACGAAACTTCCCATCACCGTTTTGCACCCGCAACTCCAATTCGCAAGCAGAGCCACTCGATGAAGCTCGGTTGAGCCGCTCCACATCATCAGGATGAACGTGAGTGTCCATAGGTCTCTGCCGCCACTCATCCAGGTTCATTCCAAGGAAATCGAGCGAGGCTCGATTGGCATAGAGCGGGCTTCCATCAGGCCCATGTACACCGAGGTACAGCGGCGTGAAGTCCAGTATCTGCCGGAGCTCTGCTTCACTTCTGCGGAGTTCCTCCTCTGCTCGTTTACGCTCAGTGACGTCGATCACAGTACCGGTGTACTCAATGAGATCGCCACGCAGGCTGAAAACAGGATGACCAATGCTGTGAATGTCCCTGACGGCGCCACCCGGGTGCACGATGCGATAATCCACTTCTTCGTCTAACTTGCTATACCTGGTCCTCTTGGCAGATTCCCGGAACGCCGGTTGATCGTCGGGATGAATTCGCCGGATGAGGTCTTCGATTCGGGGCGCACCATCCCGTGGATCAAAACCCAGAACGCGGTAGCATTCCTCCGACCAATGCCTGACGTCGGTGTCGGGACTCCAGGCCCAACTGCCGGTGTGGCTCAGCCTCTGCGCTTCCGCCAGGTACGCTTCACTTCTTCGGAGGGCTTCCTCCGCCCGCTTTTGTTCACTCAGATCGAGGACGAAGGAGACGCCCTCGTTCGAATCTTGAAACAGCGCGCCTCCCAGAAGCACGGGCAAGCGGCTGCCATCTTTCCGGAAAAACTGCTTCTCGTATGGCTGGAAAAACCCGGTTACCAGTGCCTCCGTCACGGCACGTTGGTCGCGTTCGCGCAATTCGGCCGGCGTCATATCCTCCCAGCGCAATCGGCCCGAGCGGAGATCCTGACGGTCGTATTGAAACATTTGCAGAAACGCCTCGTTGGCCTCGACAATTTCACCCTCGAGGTTCGCGATGAAGATCCCCAGAATGCCGGCGTCAACCAGGCGCCGGATCTTAGCTTCGGTGGTCTTGCGTGCGGTGATGTCGCTCACGGCTCCGACAAACTCGCCATTGCCAGACGCATCCTGTAGAACGTGAGCTATCGCGTGGACGTGCTTGACTCGCCCGTCAGGCAGCAGCAAACGATAGGCATGGTCGAAATCTGTCGCCCCCCGAGAGGCGTCATCGATGACTTTCTGAAAGTCGGCCCGGTCCTGCGGATGGACGCGCTGCACCAGTGAATCTATTGTTGGCTTAACCGAGCCGTCGTACTCGAAAATGCGGTAGGTTTCGTCTGACCAAACGATCTCTCCGGTATCGGGCTTCCACCCGAAGCTGCCCGTCTGGCTGAGCCTCTGCGCCTCCGCCAGATACGCTTCACTGCTCCGCAGGGCTTGCTCCGCCGTCTTTCGCTCGTGAATATCCATGCTCGACCCATACCACTTGACGATGTTGCCGTTTGCATCGTGAAGCGGCACTTTCCGGTGGAACATCCAGCGGTATTCTCCATTGGCTCCGCGGACCCGCGTTTCGTATTCGAAGATTTCTCCGGTCACCAGGCACGCTCGCCACCTGGCCAAGATCCCCTCGACATCCTCAGCGTGAATAACGGCCGTCCAATTCCAGCCGGTCACTTTGTCCAAAGTGACGCCCAAGTACTCCAGCCAAGGTTTATTGAAGTAATCGAGGTAACCGTCGGGTCTGGCGGTGTGAATCAACGCGGGAATCGAGTCGACCAGGAGTTGGGCATTCAAACGCTCGGTTCCTTGTCCTGAGGAGGCCATGGCGGGCATGATACACCCAGAGAAGCTGGATTCGGCGGCCGACCCCATTGTTGTACCTGAGTTTGGCTGAACGTGAATCGGCTCGGCTTTCTTCATCGGCTTGCCCTCCTTTCGGTGATGTGCGCCGATTGTCGCGCTGCCGGAATCCTGTCGTCTTGAACAAACTTGGCGTGTTTGGAATGTTTCCGTGATCTGGATCACATTGGGTCGTGATCCGGGTCACAATTTGGCTGGATCTCGGGGTGCCGGGACTGAAGAGGTTCGGGAGAGGCGGACGTTTCTGCCTTGGTCAGGGACTTTACGTCGCTAAGCTGTTTTCTCTTATAGGGTTACGCCATGCGGAGGGGGGTTCCCTTCCGACCAGCGGACCTGGCGCGGGGACACTCCAGCCCACCGCCGGAAGTGTCGGGCTAGATGGCTTTGGTCAGAAAAACCAGTCGCCAGGGCTATTTCCGACAACGGAGCATGTGTCTCCCGCAGCATGTGTTCCACGTGTTCCAAGCGCCGCCGCAACAGATACGTGTGCGGCGGTACCCCCACCGACTGGTGGAATGCCCGAGCAAAATGGTCGCTGGAAAGCCCCGCCAAGGCGGCCAGTCCATCGAGCCGGATCTTTTCATCGAGATGCCCTTCAATATAGTTGCAGACGCGGCGCGTCACGGCTGGCGACAACCCGCCACGGCTCGGAGTTGGAATTGTTTCCGCCGATAAGTTTTCAAGCGTGCTCAGTCGAGGACGCGAGTGGATCATGGCATATTCCGAGTTACGCAGTTCCTTGGACGTTCGGAGGGGCGGCGTGATTAACACGTTCCACGCGCTTTCCGAATCGACGCGGATCCATTGCGCCGAAGAGTCCTGTTCATCACCACGTCGAAAGAGGGAGCGGTCGTAGTGAAAAAACGCGGATAGAGATCTGCCGCTTAACAGATTCCTCTCATCGAGGCCTAGTGCCTCACGGGCTACGCGATCCGCGCCAACAACGCGCTGATCGTCGTCGATGGCCAGGAGTAGCCCTGCGCCGCTGGTCTGCGGGGGAGCGGCAGCAATCGTCCAAGCACGACGAAAGGAGTACCGGAAAAGCCGCTCTTCAATGGCGCGCACAGAAGCGGTTACGGCAGCCAGCGCCAGGCCATGGGTGCGGTCGGATCGTCCCAGATCGATTCTGGAAACATCCAAAACCGCGATGAGTTTGTTGTCCGCGTCGAAGATAGGGGCCCCCGCACAACTCAGGTTGGCATGGCGCGTGCGAAAGTGCTGTCCGCAGTGCACGAGAACTGGACGTTGTTCAACAATCGCAGTTCCGATTCCGTTCGTCCCCTCGACTTGCTCGGACCAAACTCCCCCTAGCCAGATGCCCCAATGTTTGAACTCCTCCGCTTTCGTCTCGTCACCGCGATGCTGAATGGCGATTCCTTCGCGATTGCACAGCAAGACGACGTAATCCTCTTGCCGGACAATGGCATAAAGGCGGTCGATCTCTTCCCGTGCGTGGAGGAGGACGTCACTAACAGGCTCCTTGAAGACGGTAAGCTCGGTCTGAGTAATGATGTGTGGTGTCGACCTGCTGCCGGGATCGACATGATAGTCGCCGATGCAACGGCGCCACGAAAGGACGATTTCACTGTCCGTCTGAACGGGGCTTTCGCCAGCGACAGCCGACTCGACGAGATCCGCATGACGTGATCGCGCCACTGGGGGATCGATCCTATGAAGATCTGCTGCAGGCACTGATACCTTCCAACGAAAAGCAGGCGGCACTCAAGGGTTCTTTTCGCCTACATCCCCACTGATTTGGCGGCCGCCGAGCGCCACATCGTCGTGACCGATTAGAGTAGCACGTTCCCCGCTACTCGAATGAAATGAAAGGCAATTCCATCGCTCGCCAAGGATTTTGTGACGTATATCAGGAAGACGATGGCGAGCCTTTGCGACGGCTTTAGCCGACCGCATATATCTATCGATTGGCGGAAGCAGCCCGTCAACGTGTCGGTCTTGAGTGCGAGAATCACTCGGCTCTTGAGCGAAGAACCGCCCAAGTCGACGATTTTCATCCCCGTTGTTTGTTCAACCGTCCGCCAATTGTCGAAATCTCGGCGTTGCTTCGCCAATGGCGGAGCCGTCTTTTCAACTACTTACGAGTGGCGCCTTAATTGCCATTTAAACGACGCAAGTTGGGATTGCGACGAGGAACCAGATGCTGAGGATCACGAGAAAGGTAAACGGGGCAGTAATCTTTAAGGTTAGCGGTCAACTGAACGCGGAAAACGTGGCGGAGATGGAGACACTCATTGCGGCAGAAACAAAAGGCAAACGAATTGTCTTGGACTGTACAGACCTGAGATCGGTAGATGCCGAGGCGGTTAAATTTCTGGAGAAGTGGGGGGCCGACTCGATCAAGCTGAAGAACTGCGGCCTTTACATCCGAGAGTGGATCAGGAGAGAGCGGCTGGAAAGAGAATCAGGCCAGAGTTCGGATAAATGAGCAACAAACGGGTCCCGCTGAGTTGAGCTTGTGCAGTAGAAGGAGCAGTTATGATGACAGCAACACAATCGACCCATAAAAGAGAACGCGGTCCGCATCTGGGAAAAGGGGCGGATCAGGGGCTCTCCCGGTTTTTAGACGCGGAAAAACGCAGTGCTACGGCTCGCCAGTTTGAGCATGCGATGCGGCAGAAAATCGTCGGTCAAGACGAGGCCGTGGGAGCGCTTGTTGATATCTATCAAGTGTTCTGTGCCGGTCTGCATTCTCCCGGACGCCCCGTGGGGAATCTGCTCTTTCTGGGACCCACAGGTTCAGGCAAAACGTGCACGGTCGAGGCCGCTGCCGAGATTCTGTTCGGAGACAGTCGCGCAGTTATCAAGGTGGATTGCGCGGAATTCCAGCACTCCCACGAAATTGCGAAATTGATTGGTTCGCCGCCAGGATATCTGGGGCACCGCGAAACACACCCGCTCATAACGCAAGAGGCGTTGGCCGCAAGCCACCGCGAGCACCTGAAACTGAGTTTTCTGCTGTTCGACGAGATTGAGAAAGCGAGCGACGCGCTATGGCAGTTGCTGCTCGGAATGCTGGATAAAGCGACACTGACGTTAGGTGATAACCGGAGAGTGGATTTGTCGCAGACGGTGATTTTTCTGACATCGAACCTCGGAAGCGGGCAGATCGCCGATCTGATGCACGGAGGCATGGGATTCATCCAGCCGAAGGACAAGGCGACAACCGGATTGCACGAGAAAGTAGAGAGGACCGCGGTGGAGGCGGCGAGACGGAAGTTCTCGCCAGAGTTCATGAATCGCCTGGACAAAGTTGTAGTGTTCCATCCCCTGAAGCGCGAGGAACTGGACGAAGTGCTGGAGATCGAGCTGGGAAATGTACAAAAGCGGGTCTTAGATAGCACAAGGCGGCCGTTCCTATTTCGAATCACCGAGGAAGGCCGAGAGTTCCTGCTGCAAGAAGGAACCGATCAGCGGTATGGAGCGCGCCACTTGAAGCGAGCTATAGAGCGGTTTGTGGTGTACCCAATTGCCAGACTACTGGCAACCGCGCAGGTGCATCAGGGTGATGCGCTGGTTATCGATCACCATCTTAGCGAGGAGGGACTTGTTTTCTTAAAAGACACGGAAAACCGGTCTTCCGATCTTCCCTTAACGAACTCGGGACGGCTGATGACGGCGGAAGTTCCGGCTTAGTTCCGGCAGCGTTCTTTTGCCAGCAAAGGTTTTTAGAAAAGGAGCAGAACGTGAGCACAGCATCAAACTCAGTTATGGAACTTACCCGGTACCCGGAAAGCGTTTCGACAAATACTCCCCTCTACCGTGCGGACCACCGAATCACACGGATGCCGGAACGCGCGGAAACCTCGTTCTTGGAGACGATCGTTGGGCACCGCGGCAGCCTTCGCGCAATCCTCAGTCAGGTAGAAGCCGTGGCCGGCACCAACACAACCGTCTTAATTACAGGAGAAACCGGCACCGGCAAGGAAGTAATAGCGCGAGCGATTCACGAGCTCAGCCCCCGCCGAAGCCGCAATCTGGTGAAGGTGAACTGCGCGGCGATGCCTGCCGGCCTTCTCGAAAGCGAGCTGTTCGGACATGAACGTGGAGCCTTTACTGGCGCGGTTAATTCTCATGTCGGACGATTCGCGCTAGCGGATCGCGGCACTCTATTTCTCGATGAAATTGGAGACATGCCGTTGGAGCTGCAGCCCAAGTTGCTCCGCGTGCTCCAGGAACGTGAGTTTGAGGCCGTCGGCAGTACACGGACAACGCGAGTCGATGTTCGCGTCGTTGCTGCGACCAACCAGGACCTGAAACAGATGGTTCGGGACCGTGAATTCCGCGAAGACTTGTATTACCGGCTGAATGCTTTTCCGATCTATCTGCCGCCACTCCGCGAAAGGAAAGCGGATATCCCTCAACTCATCGAATATTTCGTTCAACAGTTTGCCGACTCCATGGAGAAAACAATCGAAACCATACCTGAGGACATCATGCGATCCCTGGTTCGTTATCCCTGGCCTGGGAACATTCGAGAGCTCCAAAACTATATCGCCCGTGGCGTCATTCTCTCCAATGATGGCGTCTTTGAACCAGCGCCTCTCGAAAGTTATCAGCCATTGGAACCCGAGATTTCAAACCCCACCCTCGAAGACAAGGTGCGTGGAGAAATTCTCGCTGCTTGCCAGCGCGCCAATTGGAAGCTCGGTGGTCCACGGGGAGCAGCCGCCAGACTCGGCTTGAAGCGCACCACGCTGTTTTACAAGATGAAGCGCCTTGGTATTACGCCACCAGCAGACCATTCGCAGGACTGAGTCGAAAATCCGAAGTGCACATCGGTCTCCCACTCGTCTTCGCAGCTTCATGTGGGCGAAGGCGTAATCGCCTTGCGTCACGACCTCGACGTTATCGTCAAAATCCTTGGCGTGACATAGCTGCAAGGGAAATTCCTCAATCTGCACCTGGTACCCCGGATGCCGCTTTGTGTTGATAACAAAGCGGATAGCCGAGTCTCAGACGCATGTTCGGCGTTGGACATACAGTTGCTTCCCTCGCGGGATAGTTTCGAGGCAATCAATCGAAAGGGGAATCTGAATCGTATGGCTCAACAATCATCAAACGGCAGTCGCCCAAAACTGAGTGAGAAGGGACTCTTGACTCCAGATAATTGCGTCGTGGCGCTGATCGACCATCAGGGCCAAATGCTGTTTGGAACAAGCAATTTCGACCGCCAGGGAATCATCAACAACACCGTGGCCTTCGGAAAAGCCGCAAGAGTGTTCGACGTACCTGTGGTTTTGACAACAGTTGAGACGAAGTCCTTCAGCGGGAATATGTGGCCACAGCTGCGAGCCGTATTCCCGGGGCAGGAACCCATCGAGCGCTCTTCCATGAACTCTTGGGACGACAAAAACTTTGTCGCCGCAATCGAAAAAAGCGGACGCAAGAAGATTCTCATTGCCGGCCTTTGGACAGAAGTCTGTGTTGCGTTTCCGACGGTGCAAGCGATTCATGACGGCTACGAGGTCTACGTCGTGGAGGATTGCTGCGGCGACGTGAGTCAGCTTGCTCACGACAACGCGATGAAGCGTGCCATTCAAGCTGGCGCAAAGCCGGTCACATCCATGTCCGTCATGCTCGAATGGCAGCGCGACTGGGCCCACAAGGGCACCTACGATGCAGTGATGGACATCGTGAAGAACCACTACGGCGCGTACGGGATCGGCGTCGAGTACGCATACACCATGGTGCACGGTGCGCCCGCTACGAAATTCCCCGAGTACGCGGTTCCCGTTGCACTTGCAGCTCACAAGTAAACCCGAAGGGCGGAGCCACCTCCGCCCTTCTCAATCCATTTGGAAAACCCAGAAACGGAGACTGCCGTGTCTGCTGAGATCATATTGCACAACGCCAAGATTGCCACGAACGGGGTACCCTCGTTTGTCGAAGCGATCGCCATAACGGCCGGAAATGTAACCGCTGTCGGGAAGGATCACGAGATTCTGCGCCTGCGTGGCCAGCAAACGCGCGTAATTGACGGCCGCCGACGAACTGTCATCCCAGGCCTCAACGATTCACACATGCATCCGATCCGGGGCGGGCTCAACTACAACTTGGAATTGCGCTGGGACGGTGTCCCTTCGCTGGCCGATGCATTGCGGATGCTGAAAGAACAAGCTGCACGAACTCCCGCGCCTCAGTGGGTCCGAGTGATCGGAGGCTGGACGGAGTTCCAGTTTGCCGAACGCCGGATGCCTACGCTCGATGAGATCAACGCAGTTTCCCCAGACACACCCGTGTTCGTGATGCATTTGTATGACCGCGCCTTATTGAACGCAGCGGCGTTGCGGGCGGTGGGCTATGACAAGAACGCTCCAGATTTCCCGGCTGGTGAGGTTCAGCGTGACCGTCACGGAAATCCCACGGGTCTTCTCATCGCCAAGCCCAACGCCAACATTCTCTATTCCACTCTCGCCAAGGGACCAAAGCTTTCCCGCGAAGATCAACTTAATTCTTCCCGGCTCTTCTTCCGCGAGCTCAACCGCTTCGGCATCACCAGCGCGATCGACGCCGGTGGTGGTTTCCAGAATTATCCCGACGACTATGGCGTGGTGAACGAACTGCACCGCAATCGCGAGCTGTCGATTCGCCTCGCATACAACCTCTTCACCCAGAAACCGAAACAAGAGCTATCGGACTTCCAGAGCTGGACCAAAATGACAAAGCCCGGTGACGGGGACGACTTCTATCGTGTCAACGGCGCGGGAGAAATGCTGGTTTTCTCCGCGGCGGACTTCGAAGACTTTCTCGTGCCGCGCCCGGACATGCTCCCCGTCATGGAAAGCGAGCTGAAAGCGGTGATTCGCCATCTCGTGGAAAATCGCTGGCCGTTTCGCTTGCACGCTACCTACAACGAAACCATCGAGCGGGCACTGAATGTCTATGAAGAAGTGAACCGGGAAACCCCCTTCGACGGCCTGCATTGGTTCTTCGATCACTGCGAAACAATTTCCGACCGCAACATCGAGCGCGTAAAGGCGCTGGGCGGCGGTATCGCTGTGCAGAACCGCATGGCCTTTCAAGGCGAGTATTTCGTCGAGCGATACGGCTCACAGCAAGCCAAACGCACTCCGCCGATCCGACGCATGCTAGAGATGGGTGTTCCAGTGGGAGCTGGCACCGACGCAACCCGCGTTTCGAGTTATAACCCTTACCTTTCCCTCTACTGGCTTATCACCGGCAAGACCATTGGCGGTCTCAGTCTTTACCCGCAAGAAAACCGACTAGACCGGGCGGAAGCGCTCCAGCTCTACACGATGGGGAGTAGTTGGTTTTCCACGGAAGATGGAAAAAAGGGAGCTCTCGCTCCGAGCCAGTTAGCCGACTTGGCTGTTCTCTCTGCCGATTACTTTTCCATTCCCGAGGAGGAGATCAAGCGTCTCGAATCGGTACTCACGATACTCGGTGGGAAGGTCGTCTATGCCACCGCAGAATTCTCAAATCTTGCGCCGCCTCCGTTGCCAGTGAGCCCAAGCTGGTCTCCGATCAAAGAATACGGTGGCTACGCGAATGGCTCAAAAGGAGCGCTGGGAGCGTCACATTCTAGAGCTCTCTCTGCGGTTTGTCCTGGATCTAGCACCAAGAATCACCACATTTCAGTGCTGGGTGATCTTGGGATCTGGCATCTGGGATGCGATTGTTTCGCCTTTTGAAAAATGGCAGCCGAATTCTTAACAAGAGAAAAAGAGAGAATGGGAATGTCAAATATCACCGACAAGGTTGTAGTAATTACAGGGGCCAGCAGCGGTGTTGGCGAAAGCACGGCTCGCCTTCTCGCAAGGAATGGCGCGAAAGTCGCGTTCGGAGCGAGGCGAAAAGATCGGATCGACGCCCTCGTCAGGGACATCACGGCTAAGGGAGGCTGCGCTCTCGGTTTCAAGACCGATGTGACAAAACGCGGAGATGTCGAGGCTCTAGTCAAAGGCGCAGCTGACAGGCACGGCCGAATCGACGCGATCGTGAACAATTCCGGGATCATGCCCATCGCGCCCATGGCGGCGCTCAAGGTCGAAGAATGGGATCGAATGATCGATGTGAACATCAAGGGCCTCTTATATGGGGTGGCCGCGGTGCTTCCGATCATGCAAAAACAAAAGCTGGGCCACATCATCAACATCGCTTCTGTCGCGGGCTTCAAAGTCTTCGCGCCGGGCGGCACCGTCTACAGTGCGACGAAGTTCGCCGTGCGGGCGTTGACTGAGGGTCTGCGCCTGGAGCACAGGGCCGACAACATTCGTTGCACCATAATCTCTCCTGGCGCCGTTGCCACCGAGCTGCCTGAAAGCAGCTCAGAGGAAGCCACCAGAAAGAATTTGCGCGAGTTCTACAAAATAGCTATTCCGGCCGACTCGATCGCTCGCGCAATCGCTTACGCCATCGAGCAACCAGCCGACGTGGAAATCGGCGAGGTCGTCATCCGGCCCACTGCGCAGGACTTCTAACGCGGAGGCAAATTATGCGCCCTTTTTGCTCGTCACGTTGGCCCCAATTCTTGGAGATTTCCGGCCTGATTTGGGCAGGAGATATGTAATGAGAGTCTTGCTCATATCCTTTGTAGTTGGTCTGAGTGTAGGGATTTTGTACGGTCTGATTCGTGTGAAGAGTCCGGCGCCGCCCATCGTCGCCTTGCTCGGCCTCTTGGGAATGGTGATAGGCGAACAGTTTGGGATTTGGGTCCAGACGAAAAAGCTGGACGTTTCGCATGCCGCATCGGTTTGCCTTGTCGGTGAGCGCTACGACCGGCCACATCGGTCAGAAGCGCCTTAACTTCCCAGTCGCGGGAATTTGCAAATCCGGGAGAGACGAATGGATTTGAAAAAGATACTCGCAGGAACTTCTGTTGCAATCTTTTTGACGGTTGCGTTCACGAGCGACTCGCAGCACTTCAGCACGTTCGCCCAAACGGCGCGACCAGCCGAAGCCAAGGGCATTGCTGTCGCCCCGCAGTACGACACGACGCACGTCTACGTAAGCCCTCAGGACTTTGACCGCTTCGTCGCGAGCCTGATTGCGACGTTCGGCGGCACAACGACGAAGCAGGGAGTCTTCACGGTAACCCCTACTCCAAGCAGCACCATGTCGCAGTTGGTTCTGACCCCCGCGGGGAGTGTGTCGGTGTTCGGATTCAAAACTCCGATTCCCTATCCGTTCGGCGGCGAGCGAACGGGCTATCTAGTTACCGACATCGACGAAGCGGTCCGCGCTGCCAAGGCAACCGGTGCAGACGTGTCAGTCGCTCCATTCGATGATCCGATTGGTCGGGACGCAATCATTCAATGGCCCGGTGGCGTGAACACACAACTGTATTGGCACACCACCGCGCCATCTTATGCCCCGCTCCAAACTATTCCAGAGAATCGAGTCTATGTTTCACAGGACCGGGCGGAGGCGTTCGTGCGTAGCTTTATCGCCTTTTCTCACGGGAGTGTCGTCTCTGATGAACCGCGCGCACCGGGCGTCGAAATCGGAAGACCTGCAGAGACCTATCGGCGAGTGAGGATCGAATCTAAGTTCGGCAAGTTGACCGCGCTGGCTACCGACGGTCACCTTCCGTATCCGTACGGCCGGGAAATGACCGGATACGAAGTGCCGAGCCTAGCGGACACGCTTACGAAAGCCAAAGCTGCGGGCGCGGAAGTACTCGTACCTCCGTATAAGACCGGCGAGCGTGAAGCCATCGTCGTCCAGTTCCCCGGAGGATACATCGCGGAAATCCACTCCGTAACAAAGAAATAGGACGCGCAAACACCTTCCCACGATGCTGGGCGAAAAGCAGCGCCGCACTTGGGGTTAGAACCAAGAGATACATGTGAACGTTGACGATTTTAATTAAGCCCCCTAATAACCAACTTTGGAGGTAAAAAGGCATGAGCGGACGGTTACCTGTCGTCTTTCTAGTGGATGTGGACGATACATTGCTTGAGAACGACCGGATTCAAAACGACCTCCGAGAACATCTCGAACGCGAGTTTGGCGCAGCTTGTCGGGATCGTTACTGGAAGATCCTTGAGGCCCTCTTTGAAGAGCTGGGCTATCGCGATTACCTCGGCGCTTTACAACGTTACCGGATTGAGCATCCGACGGACATTCGCTTGCTGGGTATGTCCTCCTACCTGGTGGATTATCCCTTCGCCGACCGACTCTATCCCGGTGCTCTCGAGGTGCTGAATCGGCTGCGGAGTTTGGGGCAAACCGTGATCCTTTCGGATGGCGATGTGGTTTTTCAACCGCGTAAGGTCGAGCGCTCTGGAATCGGCGGAGCCGTCAGCGGACATGTGCTCATCTACATTCACAAGGAGCTGGCATTGGCCGATGTCGAGCGACGTTACCCAGCGGAGCGCTACGTAATGGTGGATGACAAGCTACGCATCCTTGCCGCGACGAAGAAGGTGTGGGGCGACCGCGTGACGACGGTGTTTCCGCGCCAAGGTAAGTTCGCCAATGACCCGGAGGCGCTCGCCGCCTATCCGCCGGCGGACGTGACCGTCGAGCGCATTGGCGAGCTCCTTTCCTACGAACTGCCCAACCTGCGTGCCCTTTGACTAGCGCAGGCAGCTTCAGCTAACTGAGGATAAGAATTTCAATTCATGAGCCGCGGATTAATCAATCTAGGTTTAATGGTCATGTCTTTTGCGATTCCGCGACTTTCGCAAGGCCAATCGGTTCCTACCACTGAATCCCCGGCGCCGGCACGGATCTATCACTTGCTTCGAGAGGATGATGACTGGAGTTTTCTTGCCGATCCGGCCCTGTGCCAGGAGTTCTGGGATCCCATCAAATACGTTCGTCTACGGCCTGGTCGGAATGACTGGTTCCTGTCCATGGGGGGCGAAGGTCGCGAGATTTGGGAACAAATAGGAAATGACAACTGGGGTCAACAGCCCTTCATGAATGGCTATTTCAACGAACGGTACATGTTTTATTTCGACGTTCATTACGGCAAGCACGTTCGCTCGTTCGTCGAGTTCAAGAGCGGTTTGAATTCTTACCGCATCGGTGGTCCGAGGCCGATCGACGAAAAAAAGCTCGATTTTCAAGTAGCATTTCTCGAAGTCGGAGCGGGGGATGAACGCAACTGGATCAAGTTAAGAGCCGGGAGACACGAGCTGGAATATGGCTCCGGGCGCCTGATCGATGTTCGCGAGGGCCCCAACGTACGCTTGAGCTTCGACGGGTTCAAGGTGAAGGCCGGTGTCGGTTCTTGGCAGATTGACGGCTTCGCCGTTCGCCCGGACCTGGACAAGCCGGGCTTTTTCAATAACGTGCCAAACCACGCTGTCGGATTTTGGGGCGTATACGGCGTCCGACCTTTGGCGAAGACCATCACTCTGGACGCTTACTACCTTGGCCTCGATCGAAAAACAGCTGCATTCAACCGGGGTGTAAGTCACGAAGTGCGGCACAGTATCGGTGCGCGTCTTTCTCGTCCCGTCGCCGAGATGAAGCCCGGCTGGGATTTCGACGATGAAGCGCTTTGGCAATTCGGAACCTTCGGTTCCGCAAACATAAGCGCCTGGACAGTCGCATCGGAAACCGGTTACCGGTTTCCGAACGTTGCCCTGAAACCGCGATTCAGCGCTAAGGCGGATATCTCGAGTGGCGACGATCCGAGGACGAACACCCTCGGCACATTCAATCCGCTATTCCCTAAGGGCAATTATTTCGGCGTTCTCGCCACGGCTGGCCCCGGCCCCATCAACTTTATCGACGTACACCCTCGCGCTGAAGCGACGCTGCCGCACAGCGTGACTGCGTCCGTCGATTGGATCTTTCAGTGGCGGGAGAGTTTGCGAGATGGAGTGTACTCCGTCCCCGGATTTCTGATTATTCCTGCAGGAAAGAGCAATGCACGCTTCGTCGGACACCGTCCAGGCACGGAAGTGCGCTGGCAGGTGAATCGGCATCTCTGGTTTCAAGCCGACTACGGGATTTTTTATCCAGGCAAATTTGTCAAAGAAAGTCAGCCAGGCCGCAACCTCAATTACTGGGCTCTATGGACGGGATACAAGTTTTAGGGGCAAACAACATGAATCGTACTTACCAGTTCGTCTTCGTCGTATACCGAATGGAAGGGGCCCAACACTCAGGGAAAAAATCCCTTAAACACTCACCACTGGACAGGGTGAGTCGCGAATCAGTGAATAGCTGAGATCCCTCAGGCGGCCAGCAGAGTGGAGACGGGGACTTCTTCCAATCACGAGAACATCTGCAAACGATTGCCGGGCCGCATCGAGCAATGTCTCTTTGACCGAACCGGCAACGATGGACACGGGAGCGTCGGAGCCCAGTCTGCCCTGGAGTTCGGCGAGGCCCTGCCGCGCCTTCCGCTCTTCTTCCGATGGCGTTTGGTTTTTGGAAATCGCGCCGCTGGTCTGAATTGCATGAACCAATGACAGTCTTGCCCCTGCCGCCGACGCGGCGTCTCTCGCATAGCGAAGCACTCTTTCCGAGTCCAAAGTCAATCCGATGGCACACAGCCATTCCCGGTGCTCCAAAGTCCGGGGTGCCATTGTCGCAGCGTGCTCCGTCGTCAACACCGGGCAGGTCGCGTCATCGAGTACCTTCGCCGTCGTCGAGCCAAGCAGCATTTGCCGAAAGCGGCCGGCATGCGTCGGCATTAGGATCAAGTCGAATTTGTCCCTCTTGGCAATCTCCGCGATCTGACTTGCGGCGTCGCCAGTCAAAAGAATCCTCGGACACTTTGCGGCCGGAAACTCAGATTTAAGGAAGAGTCCGAGTTTGATCCGTGCAAGACTCAGGTGCTCCTCTGCAATGTCGTCGGCTGGTCGCGCGTAGAGTTCGAATCCGTTATGACTGCTGAGATCGCAGACGTGAACGATGGTCACTTCCGCACCGAAAATCGCCGCGGCTCGTTCCACATAGGCGGCCATGGCGACGCAGGAAGGTGAAAAGTCGACCGGGAACAGAATCTTTTGAATCATTTCTTTGCGGTCGCCGGGCAGCCGACGGCTCCTCGATCCATCATAGTTGTCTTTGCAGTGATTCCAGTTCAATGCTGCAGGTGTTGCTGAATTGTTTCAACGGGTCTTCGTCGCTCACCGCGTGCGAGTCTTTCACAATGACTCCTTCAACTCCGGCGGTAGACCCTCTCAAACTCGTGAAAGCACTTGCAGCAAGAACACCAATGGGAGATAGGCCACAGAGACCAGGAGCAGCCGGCGAGCTGCCAGGTTCGATCGGACAACGGCAAGTCTTGCGGTGAAGTAAAGGAAACTCAGGCTGAGCACCAACGTTCCCGCTCCGAAGACCGGACTGGCGTGCCGCAAAGCCATCGGTGCAAGAGTGATCGACACTAAGACGAGCGTCGGGAGCACACTCTGCCACCCCATGAACCGGACTTTCCCTTTTCCCGTTGGAAGAACCGTATATCCCGCTCGCGCGTAATCTTCCCGATACATCCACGCAATCGCCATGAAATGCGGAAATTGCCAAAGGAAGAGAATCGAATACAGCAGCCATGCTTGAGAGTCGAGCTTCCCGGTCGCTGCGACATACCCAATCAATACAGGCATGGCGCCCGGAAATGCGCCGACGAGTGTGCACAGTGGCGTTCGACGTTTCAGAGGTGTGTAAACAAACAGATAGCCACCAAGCGTTAGGAAGGCAAGGAGGCTCGCAGCAGGGTGCACAGCCAAAGCCAGGTAAAGGACACCCGTAAGCGACAATAGGGTTCCGAAAACCAGGGCGTGGACTGGTTCGACTCGGCCAGCTGCGATCGGACGCCGAGCCGTGCGCCGCATTTGCGCGTCGAAGTGCCGCTCGATCAGCTGATTTAGAGTACCGGCACCGCTCGCAACCAAAACCGTGCCGAGCAGCGTGTGTAGAAGAAGCAGCCACGGGAAATGCGCCATTGGCTTCGGAGAGCCGAGGCAAAAAGCGGCCACGGTGGTCATGGCAATCAAAAAGTTCACTTCGGGCTTCGTTAGCTCCCAGTAGTCGGACAGAGCGCGCGAATGCACTGAATGACGGCGCTGAAGGGCAGTCAGTTGGAAAGCGGCGAGAACGGGCTCAGTTGCCATTCTCAGAGAACCTCTACTCTCGTCGGATTACTGCCTGGTGCCACGCTGCGGAGAAATTCCGATTGCGATAAGTCGGCTCCCGAGTTCCGCGGCGCGAGCAGCCGAGTGGAGAGAATAGCCGCCGGAACGAGATAGACGATGGTGATGCAGGTCCACATCAATGCACCGGCGCACTGCTGATCCGCGAGAACAGAAAGGCCAGACTGCCGCGAGGCCGAAAGGTACACCGGATAGACGACACGCTCGGAAAAGACAAGAAATGCCGAAAGAATGTCGCAGGGCAACGTGGCGAGAAAGAGATATAAGAGAATCGACCATCGCGGCTCCACTGGGGCATTTGGCCAGGGCTGAACGACCGGCCACCAGAAAAGAAGGCCTGCCGCAAGGAAGGTTGCCTGCTCGAACAAATGCCACACACCCGATCGCAACGCGAGCGTAAAGATCGCCGGAACATGCCATCCGACCAAGGTCGCAGTTGCCGCCAGCCAGGAAAATGCAGGTCGCACGAGCATTCGCCCTAACCTTTGCATCGGCGGCCAGCGGAACAGTGGACCAACCGCTTGCTCAAATTGATGGGGCAGACCCTGCAAGAAAGGCTTAAGGGGCAAACCGAGCAGTATCAATGGAGCAGCAAAGGTCATGAGCAGCAGATGCTGAATCATGTGGACCGTCAGCATCTGCTCGTCGAGCGCGGCCAGGGGTGAGCCCACAGCCATCCAGATCAAGAATAGGCCGAGGGAGAAACTAATGACGCGCCAGGCTGGAATGAGCTTCACGGAGGCTGAACGAAGACGAAGCCATCCACGCAAGTAAAGCAACTCCGTGAGCAGCAGGGCTAGTGCTAGCGAAACCGGAAACCACCCGGATCCCGATGCGCCATGAACGTGAGGTGACATGGATTGGTTTTTATGGTTGTGCGCCAGGACGCTTTTCCTGGGCGTCACTGAGCACCACATCGCGCGATGCATCACGCGCTGGGGCCTGTCCGGCTGGATGCAAAGTCTCGAGAAACGCGACGAGCGCCGTCGTTTCTGCCGGACTCAAGTTCTTCCCATACGCCGGCATGTTGCCACCTCCCTGGATCACTTGGCGGATGAGCTGGTCCTGCGTGAGCCGTACGGCGACGCTATCCAGGGCTGGGCCTCTTTGCCCGCCGACCTCCCCAAGCGAATGGCAGTTGCGGCACTGCTTGACCTGAAAAACGAGCGCGCCTTGCCGCTCAAGCGCTTTGCTGCCATGCAGGAATCGGTCGGGCACTGGATCACCGCTCCATGCATTCATGTGCGGACTCCATGGCGTGAATCCGGAAAGATGCGTAAGTGTCCCCAGTGATATCGCGATCAGCAGGATCGTAAGTACTGCGATTGGCCGGCGGCGCCAACTTTTTTCGCCTTCACCCGACAGGAATGGAAGAAGAAGCAGCGCAACGATTATGATTACCGGGCCGATGAGAAGTGCGGGCGTCTCCATCGAGGGAGGCAAGAGAGAGAGCAAGGCGTAGAGCCACAGGAAGAAATAATCCGGTTTCGGCGCCGTCTGAATAATCGTCGGGTCCGGGCGGCCTGTTGGACCGAATGGACCGAAGTACAGCGCGCATACGGCCACTGCCAAGAGAATAAACGCCGCGAAGAACATGTCTTTCCAAACGGCATAAGGGACGAACGGCGCGCCGTCCTTCTTTGTCAATTCGTGGTACTCAGCCGTGTAGGTCGCTCGCTTCACGACTCGTCCGGGCATCGGCCATTCGTTGATCCCCAGCTTCAGCACCATCAAGAGATGAAGGCACACGAACCCGATCAGCATCCCGGGAATCACGAAAACGTGCAGCGCAAAGAATCGGGTGAGCGTCGCGCCAGCAATGATCGGCCCGCCCAGCATCAATTTCACAATCGCGGGGCCGACAATAGGGACGCGGCTGGCGATCGACGCTCCAATCCCAAGTCCCCAATAGGCGTCTTGATCGAAGCGCAGCACTTGCCCGCTGAACGCCATGCCGAGTGTCATCAGGAGAAGAAAGACGCCGACGATCCAGGTCAGCTCGCGCGGAAACTTGTAGGCGCCAAAAAGGAAGACCTGCACCATATGAATGAGAACAATCGCCACCATGAAGTTCGAGCCCCATCCATGCAACGCGCGGATGAACCAACCGAGAGTCACGTCGTGGTTCAGGGCCTGAAGACTGCTCCACGCCTCGCTTCCTGAGGGGACGTAAATCAGCGCAAGCAAGATTCCAGTCACCAGTTGCAGCATGAACACGACGAGCGCGGCACTGCCAAAGACGTACCACCAGCTGGCGGTGTTGCGCGGTACTGGGTGCTCCGACACCTCGCGAATCGGGGCGGCCAGTTGCAGACGCCGGTCGAACCATTCCCCGACCTCAGTAATCAAGCGGCGCACGGCGGCTTCCTTCCAACGAGCGCTGCGGTCGGTGCCCCCGGCGTAGGCAGCTCACCCGCCTGAATGGTAACGAGACCGTCCTGCACCTTGTACGGGTATTCAAACAGGCCGCGCTCAGGTGGCCCCGAGGCACGCGACCCATCCTGATAATAAGCCCCTCCATGACAAGGGCACATAAACAGGCTGGATTGCTGAAACCATCGAACTGGGCAGCCGAGATGCGCACAGTTGATCGCAAACACCTGGAACTGCTCGCCTTCGATACGCCGCACCCAGCACGCCGTGTCCGCTGTCTTGCCGTCGGTTGGCGTTACGTAGGGATTCCGGAAAGTGGCCAGACGCGTCTCGCCTTCTGGGAATTCGTTCACCCTACCGAGTGGCACCCAGGAAAGGTAAGCGTTAGCACGACCGCGCGTGATGGAAGACAGAAGAAATCCGACAATCGGCACAGCCAGCGCGGTAGCCACTAAACCATTGAAGAGAATTCCCATCTTCATGAAAAATCCTCGGCGGGACACCAAGTTTTCATTCGACATCGTCAAGCTCCTAATGCTGCGCATAATTCGAAACGGAATAGGGTTGCCCAGGATTTTGAGATCGCCGCGAGCCGAGCCACGTAACCACGTCGGTCACTTCCTGGTCCGACATGGGCTTGCCAGGTACATTTCCGCGCCAGTCTGGGGCCCCCAACTCAGGACGACCAGCGATCACGATCGTCCGCAGGCCCTGATCGCTGACCAGCGCGAGATAGGAATCGTTCGTGACCCCACTGCCCTTTTGCCCTCCACGGCCGCCGGGCCCATGGCACGATTCACAATATGTCTTGTACGCGACCTCGCCTCGCTGGGCGTCGCCTGGGAATTTCGGGGCATAGGAAGGCGGAATGGCTCCGTTGAGAATTCCCTGACGGCTCCAGCGCGACCGCATTTCGCTGGTAATGACGTCAATCTGTTTGTCGGTCAGCATTCCGCCAGCGCCTTCGGCGAACGCTGGCATTGCCGTTCCGCGCACGCCGTTCGCAATGACTTTACGAATCGCCGCGTCATCCGCTATGGCCAGATAAACTGGATTGGCAAGCGCGACGGCGGCTCCTCCCCGCCCGTCTATGCCGTGACAGCCAGCGCAGTTTTCCGAGTACAGGGTTCGAAATTCCAAAACTTCATTGGGCGCCAGAGATTCGGAACCTTGCCGCGGCTGGCCATGGGGAGAGCTGCAACCCGAGAGCAACGTCATGCCTAGCGCAGCAGCTGGACTTAGATATCGAACTAGGTTCACGGGCGTTTCTCCCCGCTTTCACGTGACGGAATCATCCCCGGAGCTTCAATTCCTGCGCGCATGGCGAAGGGCAAGTTTTCGCGCGTCGTCACGCGTTCCTGGCGCACCACAACAAGGCCAGCGACGAGGCCGAATGCAATCTGCGAGGCCATGAACCAGACCCAGTCAATGTGACTCCCGAGCACAGGATTGAGAATGCCCAGAGTGGAGTACAGCAGTCCGGACCACAGAACCGGAGCGATCAGCCCGCCTAGCAGGATGGGATGGCGCGCGAACATGGGAAGCATGGCGCCGTAGAGTAATCCCACAAGTATCGAAGTGACGAGATGTAAGAGCACGGCAAGGAAAAAGAGGCCAGCGTGAAAGGAGTTAAATTGCGATATCGAAGGCACCTCCGACGGCGCATACACTACCGCGGCAAGAAGATTGATGGGATACCAGATGCTTCCGGCCTTCAGTACACCGTAGGCACAGGCCAGCACGGCCATAGCGACGCTTCCCGCCAAGCCTCCCTTCACGCCGGCCGATATCGGGTAAGTGTGGACGGGAAGCCAGGCGCGCAACTGATCTGCCGCGACCGGAAGACGGTCGACGACGCTGCGCTCAGTGGCTATGCGAATTTCCTCTGGTACGAGCGGCACAATTACTTCATGCTCGTGAGGGAAGACTTCCCTGAACCAGCCGACGCAACCGGCCACGGCAAGCACCGCGCCTAGGACGCTCACCGACGCGCTGGTCAAGAGTCCTGCGAACACCAGCGTAAATCCGAAAGCCAGAACAATAGGCCACGCCGTTGGCGCAGGCGATTCGATCTCGCCGGGCGCCCGACGGCTTTGCTCCATTTGTTCCGCGGATAGCTGCGATGCCATTGCCTCTCCTTAGCGTCCGAGTATGTAAACCACGGTGAAGACCACAACCCACACGGCATCCACGAAATGCCAGTACATGGAAAGCACGTCGATGCGAGCAGACTGCTCGCGCCCTACTCGCCCCGCCAAGCCGAAGAGAAGCACGATAGTGAGCATCAGCAGACCTAGCGTGACGTGCGTCGCGTGCAGACCGACAAGCGAATAGTAGGTCGTTCCAAAAAGATTAGTGGAGATGGTCAGACCATGTTCGTAAATCAGGCGATGCCATTCCCGCGCAGTGCCATACATAAAAAGAGCGCCCAGGACGATGGTGAGAAGCCATAGGATGAAAAATCCGCCGCGCTTGTCGCGTTCCAGAAGTCTTGATGCGAGATGAATCGTAAGGCTGCTGGATAACAAACAGACGGTGAAGAAAATCGGGGTCTCGAGCACCTCGCGGGGCGTCGGCCCCGTGAGGCTCCTTCCTGTGTAATAGAGGTACGCGACGACGAAGATCGTGAAGATCGCCGACTCGGCAATAATCAAGCAGGCCATGCCGACTCTGCCTCTGTAGGGAAGCTTCCAAGTCGCCGGTGTTTCGGGAAACGGAGTTGTGATTGCGCTCATCGCTCGATTCCTTCATTCATACCGGCTGTCCGGGTCTTCCGGGTGCTTCAAATCCCACAAAGGCCTGCGGCTGGCGACGGTCGGGATCACGGCAAAGTTGTAGGGTGGTGGCGGCGAACTCACCGACCATTCGAGAGTCCAGGCGTCCCAGGGATCGTTCCCGGCCTTCGCCCCTTTGAAGTAAGAAATAATGAGGTTGGCTACAAAGATCAGCGTGGCAATACCCTGAATAAACGCGCCAATGCTGACGAGCAGATTCAAGGTATCCCAACCGCGTCCGGGCTCGTAGGTGTAGATTCGCCGCGGCATGCCGAGGACACCGGGAATGTGCATGAGATCAAAACACACGTGAAACCCGATGAAGAAGAGCCAGAAGTGAAGCTTGCCTAAGCGGTCGCTCAGCATTCTTCCCGTGATTTTTGGGTACCAGTAATAAAACGCCGCGAAGATTCCAAACAGAAATGATCCCGAGAGGGTATAGTGAAAGTGCGCCACGACAAAATACGAACCGGTAAGCTGCCAGTTAAAAGCTGCGCTGCCCAGCATGATGCCGGTGAGACCGGCGATTAAAAAATTAAACAAGAATCCAATGCAGAAGAGCATTGGCGTCTTAAGGATGATCCGCCCTCCCCACATGGTCCCAAGCCAGTTGAAGATCTTAATGCCAGTCGGAACAGCGATAGCCATCGTCGTCAGCACGAAAAAGGTGTTGCCGTAAGAGCTCATCCCCATAGAAAACATGTGATGGGCCCAAACACTCATGCTGATGAACCCAATGGCTATGGTGGCTCCGACCATCACCGGATACCCGAACATAGGTTTCCGCGAAAATACCGGAATGACTTCGGACAAAACCGCAAAAGCGGGGATAATCAGGATGTACACTTCCGGATGTCCGAAAATCCAGAAGAAGTGCATCCACAGCGTTGCGGACCCTCCGGCTTGGGTGTCAAAAAAGTGTCCGCCCAGATAGCGATCCACGCAGAGCATTATCTGTGCCGCCGAGAGTGGTGTGATGGTGATGAGGACCATGCCGGACACGACAAGGTTCAGCCATACAAGCAAAGGCATGCGGCTTAGCTTCATTCCGGGGCAGCGCATAGACAGAATGGTCGCAATGATGTTGATGGCGGTGCCGATGCTGCCGAAACCGGCGACGAGCAGCGCGATGGTCCAGTAGTCTGAGCTATGCCCCGGCGAGAAGGCACGCGACGTCAAGGGAGCGTAGGCCCACCATCCCACGTCCGGTGCATTGCCTGCGCCGTAGAGTCCACTGCCCCCCACAAAACTGAAGTAAAGAAGAAATCCCCCTAACGCCGTCAGCCAGAAACTGAAGGCGTTCAGGCGCGGAAACGCCATGTCTCGCGCACCGATCATCAACGGAACCAGGTAATTCGCAATTCCGAACAACACGGGTATGCCTACGAAGAAGACCATGGTCGTGCCATGCATCGTGAATATACGGTTGAAGACTTGCGGCGAAACAAAGCTGCTGTGCGGATACATCAGCTGGATGCGGATGATCATGGCTTCCGAGCCAGCGACGGCGAGAAATAGCAGCGCATAAAGGATGTACAGAATGCCCAAGCGCTTGTGATCGACCGTAGTCACCCACCCGTGCAGCGTCTCGACCCATGGCCGGCTGCCTACATCTGTTCCCT
>Ga0210410_10000435_pt1 | contig 47409 bp, 47 predicted proteins | sample IncBWC4MmetaG_FD_161058 | JGI IMG/M metagenome (GOLD analysis project Ga0210410, IMG submission 161058) | Forest soil microbial communities from Barre Woods Harvard Forest LTER site, Petersham, Massachusetts, United States - Inc-BW-C-4-M | ecosystem: Environmental > Terrestrial > Soil >...
CACGCCGCTGACGCGGCCGCCATGCCCGGCGCGTTCACGCCGACCGAGATCGACGCGGCGATGCGGGCGGGCGCGGACCTCGTGAAGCTCTTCCCCGCCGACCGGCTCACCCCCGCGGATCTGCGCGTCCTCTTGGCCGCGCTGCCGGACGCGCCGCTCCTCCCCACCGGCGGGATCGCCGCCGCGAACGCCGCCGAGTGGCTCGCGGCGGGCGCGGTCGCCGTGGGCGTCGGCGGCGCGCTCACGCAGGACCCGAGCCGCGCCGGTGAACTGCTCGCCGCCGTCGCCGGCTGAGCACTGTCCGTCTGTGCATCGCATGGATGTACGAACGGACAGTGGTCGTCGAATCAGGCGATCGGCATGACCGGGGCGGGCTCGGGCTCGCCCTCCCGCCCCTCCGCCGGCTGCGCCGCCGCCGGCACGCCGAGGCGCGCCTCGCCGGCTCTCAACAGCCGTTCTCGGATCGTGGCGGCGACCTCGGGCGTCGGGTCCCAGGCGGTGACGTCGGGCAGCTCGTCGACGCTCTGGAGGCCGAACAGGCGCAGGAAGAGGTCCGTGGTGCGGTACAGCACGGCACCGAACTGGGAGCGACCGGCCTCCTCGATCATCCCCCGCTCGATCAGCGTCTGCGCGGCCGACTCGGCGTTGACGCCGCGGATGCGGGCGATCTCGGGCCGCGACACGGGCTGGAGATAGGCGACGATCGCGAGCGTCTCCGCTTGCGCCGGCGTCAGCGGCGGCGTGCGCGGCTTCGCCAGCAGGCGCCGCGCCGCCTCCTCGGCCTCCGGGTGGGAGGAGAGCTGCCAGCCGCCCGACAGCTCGCGCAGGACGAGTCCACGCGCGTCGGCGTCGAGCGACGCCGCGAGCGCCTGCAGCGCCTCCTCCGCCTCATCGTCCTCGATGCCGATCGCCTCGGCCAGCGCGGCGGCCGGGACCGGATCCGCGCAGAGGAACAGCAGCGCCTCGAGCGTGCCGGCGAGCTCGATCATGCGGACGCCCCGATCGGCTCGACGGCCGCCACCGCGACCTCCGCGGCGTCGGGCTCGACGTGCGGAGTCCGGATCGGCTCGGCGCCCGTCGCAGGCCCGGCGAGGTCCGGCCACGGACGCTCGGCGAGCGCCTCGACGGTGATGTCGGCGAACGGCTCGTCCTGCTCCCACGTCGCCTCGCCACGCTTGTAGAGCTCGAGCAGCGCCCAGATCGTGACCGCCACGGTCACCCGATCGGCTCTCGCGACGGCCTCCTCGAACGAGAAGCGTCCCCGCGACAGCAGCGAGCGCAGATGTCTGAGGCGTTCGACGACGGTGACTCTCTGGACCGTGACGTGGTGCAGCGAGATCTCCGGCGGCATCCGCAGCAGGCCGCCGAGCGCTCTGCCGAGCACGGCCGAGTCGTAGACGGCCTCGGAGTCCGCGAGCGTCGAGCGGCGCAGCATCGACGGAAGGGGGGCCGAGCGGAAGCGGTAGCCGGACTGCTGCTCCAGGAGACGGGCGAGGTGCTCGGCGGCGCCGCGGTAGCGGTGCGCCTCCAGCAGCCGCGCGAGCAGCTCCTCGGCTGCCTCGCCGGGCTCCAGGTCGAGCAGCTCCTGCTCCTCGCCCGGCAGCATCAGGCGCGACTTCAGCTCCAGCAGCGCCGCGATCAACACGAGGAACTCGGTCGCCAGGTCGAGGTCCAGCTCGCCCCGCGCTTCGAGGAAGTCGATGTACGTGACGACGACGTCGGCGAGGTCGACTTCGAGCAGGTCGACCTCTTCGCGCAGGACGAGCGTCAGCAGCAGGTCGAACGGCCCGGCGAAGACATCGAGGTCGAGATCGAGGTCGGCGGCGCGCACCGACAAAAGCTATCGCGGGACCCGGCGACCGTCGGCCGCGCGGGCGACGCCGCCTTCCGCGCGTCCAGCGAGCCGGGCCGACGGCGGCGAGCCGGCGCGGCCCGCTCAGGCGACGGGACCGACGCCCATCGCGCGGCGCACGTCGGCGAGCACGGGCGCGGCGAGCGAGCGCGCCTTCTCGGCGCCCGCGGCGAGGATCGCCTCGAGCGCGGGCTCGTCCGCGCGCAGCCCGTCGTAGCGCTCGTGGACGGGGCGCAGGTGCTCGATCACGGCCTGCGCGACGGCGAGCTTGAAGTCGCCGTAGCGCGAGTTGGCGTGCGCGGCCTCGACCGCCTCGAAGGACGTGCCCTGCACCGCCGCGAGGATCTCGATCAGGTTCGAGATGCCCGGCTTCCCGGGATCGCGTCGGATCTCCGTGCCGGAGTCGGTGACGGCGCGCTTGAACTTCCGCTCGATCGTCGCGGGATCGTCGAGCACGAGCACGGTGCCCTGCTCGGTGCCGCCCGTCGTCGACATCTTCCGCTGCGGCTCCTGCAGGTCCATGATGCGCGCGCCGACCTCGCGGTAGACGCCGGTGGGGACGACGAGCGTGTCGCCGAAGCGGGCGTTGAAGCGCTCCGCGACGTCGCGCATCAGCTCGATGTGCTGGCGCTGGTCGTCGCCGACGGGGACCGTGTCGGCGCGGTAGGCGAGCACGTCGGCCGCCATCAGGATCGGGTAGGTGAAGAGGCTCGCGGAGACGAGGTCGCGCTGTGCACCGGCCTTCTCCTTGAACTGGTGCATGCGGTTGAGGTCGCCGAACGCGGTGACGCTGGACAGCAGCCACGTCAGCTCGCTGTGCTCGGGCACGTCGCCCTGGCGGAAGAAGACGCAGCGCTCGGGGTTCAGGCCGGCGGCGAGCAGGATCGCCGCCGTGTCGTAGAGCCGCTCGCGCAGCTCGCCCGGCTCGTACGGGACCGTCGTCGCGTGCAGGTCGACGATGCAGAAGATCGCCTCGCCCTGGTCCTGGTGGTGGACGTACTGCTCGATCGCGCCGATGTAGTTGCCGAGGTGCTTGCGCCCGGTCGGCTGGATGCCGGAGAAGATCCGCACGGCGCGGGAGCGTATCGACCGGGGCCGGCCCGCGCCCGATCCGCTGCCCGCAGCGTCCTGCCGGGACGCTCCGCGCGCGATCCCTCGCCGAGGAGGCTTGTGTGAGATCGCGCACAGTACGGCCCGTACTGTCGCAAGTGGGCTTTGACCTTGGTTCAATCGGACGCATGACCGCCACGATCAGCCCCGACGCCCCCACCCGGCCGCGCCTGATCGGCGAGGCCCCTCCATCCCCCTCCGGCCCTGCCCCGGACGACAGCGCGCCGCTCAAGCTGCCACCGGCGCTGACGCTCGCGCGCGGCCTCACCGCGCTGCGCTTCAGCGTGCGTCAGGTGCCGCTGCTGTTCAAGACGCGCCGCGAGCTCGGCGAGACGTTCGCGCTGCGCTTCCCGATGCGGCGCAGATATGCCGACGACCACACGTGGTTCATCACCCACCCCGACCACGTCAGATCCCTCTTCACCGCCCCCGAGCTGGCGATCTCGACCGCCGGCGAGTCGCCGCTGCGGCCGATCGTCGGGCCCAACTCGGTGCTCACGACGGTCGGCCCGGCGCACATGCGCCAGCGCAAGCTTCTGCTGCCGCCGTTCCACGGCGAGGCAGTCGAGCGCTACACGGCGATGATCGCCGAGGTCGCCGAACGCGAGATCGACAGCTGGCCGCTCGGGACCCCGTTCGCGCTCGCCCCCCGCATGCAGGCGGTCACGCTCGACGTGATCATGCAGGGGATCTTCGGCGTCGAGGGCACGCCCGCGCCCGGTACGCCCGAGCACGGACTGCGCACGACGATCCTGAGACTGTCGGCGCTGACGACGACGCCGGTCGGCCAGGTCGCCGAATTGATGAACATCGGCAGAGACGAGCCCGTCGGGATCGTCAAGCGGCTGCTCGACGGCCTCGACCGCGAACTCTACGCGGTGATCGCCGCCGCGCGCCGCAGCGAGGGCGCCGAGGACCGCACCGACATCCTCTCGCTGCTGCTCGCCGCGCGCGACGAGGACGGCGAGCCGATGACCGACGAGGAGCTGCGCGACGAGCTGCTGACGCTCGTGCTCGCCGGCCACGAGACGACCGCCAACTCGCTCGCGTGGACGTTCGAGCGGCTGCTGCGCAACCCGGCCGCGTACGACCGGCTGCGGGAGAGCGTGCGCGCCGCGAAGGAGGACGACGACGGAGCCGACTGGGTCGAGGCGACGATCCACGAGACGATGCGCAACCGCCCGGTCGTGCCGATCACCGGCCGGCGCGTGACGGTGCCGTGGCAACTCGGCGAATACCGCGTGCCCGCGCGCAGCCACATCCTCATCTCGGTGGCGCTGCTGCACCACCGCGAGGACGTCTACCCGGACCCCTTCTCGTTCCGGCCGGAGCGGTTCCTCGGCGTCAAGCCGGGCACCTACACGTGGGTGCCGTTCGGTGGCGGGATCCGCCGCTGCCTCGGCGCGACGCTCGCGATGGCCGAGCAGCGCGTCGTGCTGCGCGCGATCGCCCGCCGCACCGACATGGCTGCGCCGGACCAGCGCCCCGAGCGCGTGCTGCACCGCAACGTCACGATGATCCCCGCGAAGGGCGCCGAGGTCATCGTCACGAGCCGGCGCGCGGCCTGACCGCGCGCCGCTAGAGGGGCTGGCGGAGGACCGGCGTCTTCGCCGCGCGCGCCTCGTCGAGGCGGCGCACCGGCGTCGAGTAGGGCGCGTTGCGGGCGATCTCGGGGTCCTCGGCGGCCTCGCGCAGGATCGCGGCGATGATCGCGGCGAAGCGGTCGAGCGTCTCCTTCGTCTCGGTCTCCGTCGGCTCGATCAGCAGCGCCTCGTCGACCAGCAGCGGGAAATAGACGGTCGGCGGGTGGACGCCGTAGTCGAGCAGCCGCTTCGCGAGATCCAAGGTTCTGATCCCCAGCTCGCGCTTCATCGGCGCGCCCGAGAGCACGAACTCGTGCATGCAGATGCGGTCGTACGCGACCGGCAGGTACTCGGCGACCCCTTCGCGCTTGAGCAGCGCGAGCAGGTAGTTCGCGTTCAGCACCGCAACCTCAGAGACCTCCTTGAGCCCTTCCGCGCCGAGCGAGCGGATGTAGGCGTAGGAGCGCACGAACACGCCGTAGTTGCCCTGGAAGCCGCGCAGCTTGCCGATCGACTTCGGACGGGCTTCGTCGAGGTCGAACGCGGGGCCGTCGTCGTCGCGGCGCACGACCTGCGGCCGCGGCAGGTAGGGCTCGATCCGCTCCGACACCGCGATCGGGCCGGCGCCCGGCCCGCCGCCGCCGTGCGGCTGCGTGAACGACTTGTGCAGGTTGAAGTGCACGATGTCGAAGCCCATGTCCCCCGGACGCGTGATCCCCATGATCGCATTGAGGTTCGCGCCGTCGTAGTAGAGCGTCGCGCCCACGCCGTGGACGATCTCGGCGATCTCGGCGATGTTCGGGTCGAACAGCCCGAGCGTCGACGGGTTCGTGAGCATCAAACACGCCACCTGCTCGTCGGCCTTCGCGCGCAGGTCCTCGACGTCGACGCCGCCGTCGGCGTTCGTGCCGACCTTCACGACCTCGTAGCCCGCCATCGTCACCGTCGCCGGGTTCGTGCCGTGCGCCGTGTCCGGCGTGAGGACCTTCGTGCGGTGCTCGCCGCGGTCCTCGTGGTAGGCGCGCGTCAACAGCACGCCGGCCAGCTCACCGTGCGAGCCGGCGGACGGCTGCAACGAGACGTGCGGCAGGCCCGCGATCTCGCCGAGCGCCTCCTGCAGGTTCCACATCAGCTCCAGCGCTCCCTGTGCGCGCTTGACGTCCTGCAGCGGGTGCAGGCGCGCGTTGCCGGGCAGCGCGGCGACGCGCTCGTGGAGCTTCGGGTTGTGCTTCATCGTGCAGGAGCCGAGCGGATAGAAGCCGGTGTCGAGGTCGAAGTTGCGCTTCGACAGACGGTGGTAATGGCGCACCAGCTCCGGCTCGGAGATCTCCGGCAGCCGCGCGGGCGTCGTGCGACGGAAGCGCGCCGGCAGCAGCTCGTCCAGGGGCCGCTGCGGCACGTCGAGCGCGGGTGCGACGAACGCGCGGCGGCCGGGCTGCGAGCGCTCGTAGATCGTCAGCGTGTCGTCGGCGGCGGCGATGGCGGAGCCGCCCCCGCGCGCGGCGCGCGGCTGCTCGGCGGCGCTCATGCGCCCACCCCCGCCGTCGCGGCGCCGCGTTCGGCAGCGAGCGCGTGGCCGAGCGCCTCGGCGAAGCGGTCGATCTGCGCGCGCGTGCGGCGTTCGGTGATCGCGACGAGCAGGCCGTCCTCGTACTCGGGATACGCACGACCCAGGCGATAGCCGGCGTTGATCCCCTCCCCGGCGAGCCGCTCGACCACGCGCTCGACGTCCCCGTCGATCCGCAGCGCCAGCTCGCGCACGACCGGCTGGCCGTGCAGCAGCGACACGCCGTCGAGCGCGCACAGCGCGTCGCGCGCGTAGGCGGTCCGCTGCAAGAGCAGCTCGCCCAGCTCGACGAGCCCGCGGCGACCGAGCCAGCTCAGGTACACGACGCCGGCGAGCGCGTTGAGCGCCTGCGAGGTGCAGATGTTGGAGGTCGCCTTCTCGCGGCGGATGTGCTGCTCGCGCGTCTGCAGCGTCAGCACGAAGCCGCGCTTGCCGTCGACGTCCACCGTCTCCCCCGCTATCCGTCCGGGCAGCTTGCGCAGGTGCTCCTGCGCGGCGGCGAAGAAGCCGAACGACGGGCCGCCGAAGTCGAGCCGGTTGCCGAGCGTCTGCCCTTCGCCGACGGCGATGTCGACGCCCTGGGCGCCGGGCGGCTCGAGGATCCCGAGCGGGATCGGGTCGCAGGCGCAGATGACGATCGCACCGGCCTTCTTTGCCGCGCCGGTCAGGGCCGCGACGTCCTCGACGGCGCCGAGGAAGTTCGGCTGCTGCAGCACGACGGCGCTGACGTCCTCGTCCGGGCCGAGCGCGGCGACCAGCGCATCGAGGTCGGTGGCGCCGTCCTTCAGCGGGATCTCCTGGACCGTCTGCGGACCACCGGCTGCGCCGGCGGTGCCCCCGCGCGCGAGCGTCGTGAGCGTCTCGCGGCTGTGCGGGTGCACACCGCGCGAGGCGAGCACGCGCGGGCGGCCGTTCGTCAGCTTCGCCAGATAGGCCGCCGCGCCGACGGCGCTCGGGCCCTCGTAGACCGACGCGTTCGAGACCGGCAGCCCCGTCAGCTCGGAGATCGCCGTCTGGTACTCGAACATGACTTGCAGCCCGCCCTGCGAGATCTCCGGCTGGTACGGCGTGTAGGGGGTCAGGAACTCCGAGCGCGACAGCAGCGTGTCGACGAGCGACGGCACGTAGTGGTCGTACATGCCGGCGCCGAGGAAGCTGACCTCGTCCTCGCACGACACGTTCCGGCCCGCCAGCTCGCGCAGGTGCTCATAGACCTCCTGCTCGGCCATCCCCGCCGGCAGCGCGAGCGGACGGTCGAGCCGCAGCGCGCCCGGGATGTCGGCGAACAGCTGCTCGATCGACATGACGCCGATCTCGTCGAGCATCGCGCGGCGGTCGGCGTCGGTTGCGGAGGTGTACGTGGTCACTGTCGGCTCTCGGGTCGCGGGTCAGGTCGGCGGGGCTTGCTTCAGCCGAGCTGGGCCTGGTAGGCGGCCGCGTCGAGCAGCGCGTCGCGCTCGCTCGGCTCCGTCAGCCGCACCTTCACCATCCAGCCCTCACCGTAGGGATCGTCGTTGATGCGCTCGGGCGCGTCGGCGAGGTCCGTGTTGACCTCGACGATCTCGCCCGACATCGGCGCGATCACGTCGGAGACGGCCTTCACCGACTCCACCTCAGCGTAGCTCTCGCCCGCCTTGACCTCGGCGTCGACCTCCGGCGGGTCGAAGAAGACGACCTCGCCGAGCGAGTCCTGCGCGTACCACGTGATGCCGAACGTGGCGACCTCGCCGTCAACGTCGATCTTCACCCAGTCGTGCTCGGGGTGGTAGAACAGTCCCTCAGGGTAGTCGCCCGCCATCAGTTGGTCCCTCCCTTTCGATGCGCCGGTGAATAGAGCGGCTTGTCCTCGATCGTCGCAGGACGGATCTTGCCGCGCACGTCGATCTCGATCGCCGTGCCCGTCGCCGCGTGTGCAGCGGGCACGTACGCCATCCCGATGCCGACGCCGCGGCACGGCGACAGCGTCCCGCTCGTCACCTCGCCACCGCCGACGACCGGGTTGCCCTGCCGCGGTATGCCGAGACCCGTGAAGGCGAACGGCACGAGCAGCTCGGCGGGGCCGGCGGCGCGCGTCGCAGCGACGGCATCGGCGCCGACGAAGCCCGTCTCCTCCTTGCAGCACCAGCCGAGGCCGGCCTCGATCGGACCGCGCGACTCCATCAGGTCGTTGCCGTAGAGGTGGAAGCACGCCTCCAGCCGCAACGTGTCGCGCGCGGCGAGGCCGGCGGGCAGGACGCCGGCCGCGAGCAGCGCGTCCCACAGCGCGGGCGCCGCGCTCGGCGCGCACAGCAGCTCGACGCCGTCCTCGCCCGTGTAGCCGGTGCCGCACACGAGCGCCGGGGCGCCGGCGACGGTCAGCTCGGCCGTGCGGAAGCGCGCCGGAAGCTCCTCGCCGGGGCCGAGCAGCGGCGCGAGCAGCCCGCGCGCGGCCGGGCCCTGCAGCGCGAGCATCGCGTAGTCGTCGATGCGGTCGAGCAGCTCGACGTCGAAGCCGGCCGCGTGCGCGCGCAGCCATGCGAGGTCCTTCCCGTGGTTGGAGGCGTTCGTGACGGTGAGGAAGCGCTGCTCGCCGAGGCGGTAGGTGAAGAGGTCGTCGAGCACGCCGCCGTCCTCGCGGCAGAGGACGCTGTACTGCGCCCCGCCGACCGCGATCTTCGCCACGTCGTTCGACAGCACCCGCTGCAGGAACGCGAGCGCGCCCGGTCCGCGCGTCTCGACCTCGCCCATGTGGGAGACGTCGAACACGCCCGCGTGCTCGCGCACCGCGACGTGGTCCTCACGCACGCCCGCGTACTGGACCGGCATCTCCCAGCCGGCGAACGGCACGAGTCTCGCGCCCGCCGCGACGTGGCGGTCGTGGAGGGCGGTATGGCGGAGCGCGTCGGCGGCGGCAACCACGCCGCGACCCTAGCAACGCGCGCCCCGACGGTGGAGCGTGAGACCGGCTAGGAGATGGTGAACGGGTTGCTGTCGACGGACAGCGTGCCGTCGCTCGCCTGCAGGATGTACCCCGTGCCGCTCTTGTTGATCTTGCAGCCGCTGAACGTCGTGACGCCGCTGCTGAGGTTCGCGTTGCAGTTGTTCAGCGAGGCGTTCGACGCGCCGGTCCCCGGCACGATCGAGAGCGAGACGTTGCCGTTGTAGCCGGTCGCCACGTTGCCGCCGGCGTCGACCGCGGTCACCACGGGCTGCGGGTTGAGCGACGCGTTGCGCGCCGCGCCGCCCGGCTGCGTCGTGAAGACGAGGCTCGTGGCGGTGCCCGCGGTCACGTTGAACGCGCCGCTGGTCACGCTCAGCGTCCCGTCGCTCGCTCTCAACTGGTAGCCCGTCCCGACCTTGTCGATCTTGCAGCCCGAGAACGTCGTCACGCCGCTTCTCAGCGAGCCGGAGCAGCCGCTCAGCGTCGCGCCCGACGTCCCGGTGCCGGACACGATCGACAGCGAGACGGTTCCGGAGTAGCCGGTCGCCGTGTTGCCGCCCGCGTCCTGCGCGGTGATCACCGGCTGCGTGGTGAAGGCGGTCCCGCCCGTCGCGCCCGCCGGCTGCGTCGAGACGACGAGTCTCGTCGCCGCGCCCGCGATCACGGTGAACGCGCTGCCGTCGACCGCCAGCGTTCTGTCGCTCGCGTGCAACTGATAGCCGCTGCCGGCCTTGTCGATTTGGCAGCCCGAGAACGTCGTCACGCCGCTTCTCAGCGAGCCGGAGCAGCCGCTCAGCGTCGCGCCGCTCGTGCCCGTGCCCGAGGTGATCGACAGCGACACCGTGCCGGCGTAGCCCGTGACCGTGTTGCCGCCCGCGTCGACCGCCGTCACAGCCGGCTGCGTCGTGAACGCGGTGCCGCCCGTGGCGCCCGACGGCTGGGTCGTGAAGAGGAGCTGGGCGGCCGCGCCGACGGTCACGTTGAACGCGGAGCTGGTGCCGGTGAGCGTCCCGTCGCTCGCTCTCAACTGATAGCCGCTGCCGGCCTTGTCGATCTGGCAGCCCGAGAACGTCGTCACGCCGCTTCTCAGCGAGCCGGAGCAGCCGCTCAGCGTCGCGCCGGACGTGCCCGTGCCCGTCGCGATCGACAGCGACACCGTCCCGGAATAGCTTGCCACCGTGTTGCCGGCGCTGTCCTGCGCCGTGACGGCCGGCTGGGTCGTGAAGGCGGTGCCGCCGGTCGCGCCGGACGGCTGCGTGGTGAAGGCGAGTCTCGCCGCGGCGCCGGAGGCGAGCGTGACGCTCGCGGTCGTGCTCGTGGCCGTCCACGTGCGCCACGCCGCCGTGACCGTGTACTGGTGCGAGCCGGCGGCCACGCCCGTGTCCGTGCAGCTCGTCGCGCTGCTCGGCGCGGAGGAGCTGGGGCAGGCGGCGCTCGGCGCGCCGCCGTCGCGGGTCACGTAGTAGGTCACCGATCCGCTCGCGGGCGCGGAGACGGTCGACCACGTGAGCGTGACGGTCCCGGCGCCCGTGCTCGTTCTCGTGATCGACGGCGCGGCGAGCGTCCCGACGCTCGCCGTGGCCGCGGCGGTCCCGCTGGCGGTGTAGTACGCCGAGGCGTCCATCACGGCGGCAACCAGAGTGACGGCGGCGACGGCGACGGCGATCGCCAGCGCGCGGCAGAGGTGGCGGGCGCGCGCGCTCACGAGTGCGAGCTCCCGCTGTAGGCGAACGTGTAAACGGCGCCCTTGCAGGCGTCCTGGTTCGTCGGCAGGTTGAGCATCGTCACGCTCGGCGCGCTGACGCCGCCGGACGGAAGCGTGACGCTGCCGTTCGCGGGCACGGTGAGCGGGTTCGCGGCCGACACGTTCGACTGCGCGACGCCGAGGTTGGCCGGCCCGTCGCAGCCGGCATTCGAGCTGCCCGGCTGAACCGTCACCGTGAGGCTCGTGACGACGATCGCGGACCCGTTCGGGTTGCTGATTCTGAGCGCCAGCGTGCCGGTCTTGCCGGGGTAGAGCAGGCCGCCGTAGCCGCCGGAGATCGTGAACGGCAGGCCCGTGGTGGACGCGGCGACTCTCCACGTCGCCTCCGTCACGCCGCTTCTGTTGCCGGCGGCGTCGAGCGCGCGCACGTCGAAGCGGTGGGTGCCGTTCGAGAGGCCGTTGTACGTCTGCGGGCTGGCGCAGCTCGCGTACGCGGCGCCGTCGAGCGAGCAGACGAACGTGACGCCGGCCTCTCTGTCGGTGAACGCGAACGTCGCGCTGCTCGACGCCGACGGGTTGGGCGGCCGCTGCGTGAGCTGCGGCTTCGGCGGCGCGACGGTGTCGATCGTCCAGGTGTAGGAGGTCGCGGGACCGCGGTTGCCGGCGGCGTCGCGCGCGCGCACCATGAACGTGCGCACGCCGTCGTGCAGCCCCCACCAGGTGACAGGGTCGGTGCAGGCGGTCCAGTCACGGCCGTCTACTCTGCACTCCCAGCTCACGCCGGCCTCCGCGTCCGTGTAGGCGAACGTCGCGTGGTCGACGTTCGTGATCGTGGGCGGCTCCTGCGTGATTTGCGGCGCCGCCGGCGGGACGGTGTCGACCGTCCAGGTGCGCGTGGCGGGGTCGCCGGCGCCGAGTCTCGGGTTGCGGTCGCGCACGCGGAACGTGTGCGCGCCGTCGGCGAGGCCGCTGTACGTCTTCGGGCTGGTGCACGCCGCGTAGGGCGCGCCGTCGAGCGAGCACTCGAGCGTGTCGCCTCTCGCGCCGACCGTGAACGTGAGCGTCGCGCTCGTGACGTTCGTCACGCCCGACGGGCCGGACGTGATCTTCGGCGTCGCGACCGAGGGACCGGCGTTCGCGGCGACCGCGTAGCCGGCGACGACCAGGAGGATCAGGGCACCGAGCAGCGTCAGGGACCGCTTCGTCCTGGCGCTCTTCGCTGTCCGTGTCGTGAGGAGGTTGCGCATGTGCAGAGGCCGAGCAGGCGGGGGACGCAGCGTCCTGCGGCGTCCCCCGCGTGCGATCGTCGGCGTCCGACTAGATGCCGCTGTTGTCGACCTTCAGGTGGAGGACCGGCGAGGCCGCCTTGCAGGCGTCCTGGTTGGCGCCGGTGTCGGCGAATCTGAGCGTGCCGGTCTCGTTCAGCGTGCCGCCCGCGGCGATCTCCGTGTTGACCGTCACGTCGGCGAAGCTGAAGTCCGACGCGTTGCAGCCGACCGGCAAGCCGGTGATGCCGTTCGTCCCGGCGCTCGTGTCGGCGACGACCTTGCCGACCTTCGCGGGCGTGTTGGACGAGGAGTTCGTGATCGTGTATCTCACGTTCGTCGAGCCGCCCGGGTAGAGCGTGTTGTCGAACGAGACGCCGGTGATCGTGACGCCGCTGTCGGTGCCGACCGACGCCGTGCCCGAGCCGGTGCCCGAGGCCGTGAAGTACGCGACGGCGACCCCGGCCACCGCGAACGCCGCGATCACGACGACGGGGACGAGGATGCGCTTGCGCATGAGCTTCCGCATGAGAGCAATGCTCCTTTTCGAGGGTTCGCCCACCTGGAGCGAGTGCTCCTTGCGGCAGGTCCTTCCGCTGGTGAAGGAGCTTGCGCGAGCGCGGAGGTCGCCTCAATGGTCCGCACGGGGCATTTCGCGTTCATGTGCGTGAACGCCGTTGCGCGTTCCGCCGCAGCGCGCGGCACAGTTGACGCTGCCGTGACGACGCCCGAGATCATCCGCGTGCTGCTCGTCGACGACCACGACGTCTACCGTCACGGGCTCGCCCAGCTGCTGCGCGATGAGGGGCTCGCGATCGTGGGCGAGGCGAGCGGCGGCGAGGCGGGAGTGCGACTCGCGGCCGAGCTACGCCCCGACGTCGTGCTGATGGACCTCAGCATGCCGGGGATGACCGGCGTCGAGGCGACGCGCGTCATCGCCGCCGGCGAGGCGCCCGCACCGCGGGTCGTCGTCCTGACGCTGTCCGACGACGACGCCTCGATGCTGGAGGCACTGCTCGCGGGCGCCGCCGGCTACGTGCTGAAGGAGGCCTCGCTCGAGCAGATCGTCGCGGCGGTGCAGGCAGCCGCCGCGGGCGACGCGGTGATCCCACCACGCGTCGCGCCCGAGCTGCTGCGCCGCCTGCGCGCGGCCGAGGCGGCGCAGCCGGTGGACGCGGCGGGCACGGCGGAGCTGTCGGAGCGCGAGCTCGAGGTGCTGCGCCTGATCGTCGACGGACGCGACAACGCGGCGATCGCGAGCGAGCTGTTCATCAGCCCGAACACCGTCAAGAGCCACGTCGCGAGCATCTGCGCGAAGCTCGGCGTCGAGAGCCGGCTGCAGGCTTCAGTGCAGGCGCTGCGCCGCGGGCTCGTCGCCTGACGGGGCGCGCTCGCGGATCCGCTCGCGCAGCGTGCGCAGGTGCGCGCGCAGCTCCCGCTCGCAGGCGGCGAGCCGCAGCTCGCGCTCCGACAGGTCGAGCGCCTGCGCCCGCAGTCGCCGCCGCGCGCCCTCGAGCGCGAGCGCCGACGCGTAGCCGCCGAGCAGCAGTTCCTCCGCCTCCCCTCCGAGGTCCGACGCAGCGCAGCATTCGCGCAGCTCCTCAGAGATGCGGGCGGCTTGGTCGAGAAGCGGATCGGCGGGTGCTGACACGGGTCCGGACATCCTCAGCGACGGGTGTCGCAGACGCCATCGCCCGTGCGGGCGCTTCGCCGTTCAGACGCGTGAACGAACGCGCGCGCCGGCGGCGGCGCGCGCCCGCTCGAGCAGCGCGAACGCGGCGCCGCGGTCGGGCACCTGCAGCTTGCGCAGCACGGCCGAGACGTGGCGCCGCACCGTCACCTGGCTGATGCCGAGCCGCTCGGCTACCTCGGCCGTGCTGGCACCGCCGTGCAGCAGCTCGAGGATCTCCCACTCGCGCGGCGTCAGCTCGGCGCCACCGCCACGTGTGAGCGGAACGCGTCGCCGGCGACGCCCGCCGAGCTCGGCGACGATCCGCCCGACCAGTGCCCGCGGGATCGCCGCCTCGCCGGCCAGCACGCCCGCCAGCGCGAATGGGAGCCGCTCCGGGTCGACGTCCTTCAGCAGGTAGCCGACGGCGCCCGCCTGGATCGCGGCGAACAGGTCCTCCTCGTCGGCCGAGACGGTCAGCATCGCGATCGCCGTGCCGGGCAGGCGGGCCGCGATCTTGGCGGCGGCGTCGATCCCGCTGCCGCCCGGCATCTGCACGTCGAGCAGGCAGGCGTCCGGGTGCTCGCGCAGCGCGGCCTCGACGGCGCCAGGCCCGTCCGGCGCCTCCGCGCAGACGACGAAGCCGCCGCGCTCGAGGGCCGCGCGCACGCCCGCGCGTGCCGCAACGTGGTCGTCGGCGATCAGCACGCGCCGACCGCCGCCGACGGTCTCGCTCACGGCAGCGTCACCTCGACCTCGGTGCCCCTCCCGGGGGTCGAGCGGATCGCCAGGCGTCCGCCGAGCGCGGCAGCGCGCTCGCGCATCGCCTGGAGGCCGAAGGCGCCGTCCGGAACGCTGGCCGGATCGAGGTCGAAGCCGCAGCCGTCGTCGCGCACGAGCAACCGGCGCGAGCGTCCGGCGCACAGCACGATCGTCGCCGAGCGGGCCTGACCGTGACGCGCCGCGTTCGCGAGCGCCTCCCCGACGATGCGCGCGAGCGCATCGCGCACCTCGGGCGCGACGTCGACGTCACCGTCCGCGTCGACGCGCACGTCGAGCTCGAGGCGCCGGCCGAGCTCGTTCGCGATGCGCTCGAGCGTCGCCGCCAACGGCTCGTCGAGCGGCGCGCGCAGCGTGGAGATCGCCGAGCGCGACTCGGCGAGCGCCCGCTCGGCGGCGGCGAGCAGGCGGTCGGCCTCCGGGCCCGGTCGCTGCGCCTGCAGGCGGCGCGCCTGCGCGAGCAGGTGCAGGACCTCCTGCGCGACGCCGTCGTGCAGCTCGCGCGCGACGCGCCCGCGCTCCTGGAGCGCGGCGATCCGCGCCCGATCGCGCTGGGAGTCGCGGATCTCCGCGACAGCGCCGGCCGCGAGCAGCAGATAGGCGGCGAGCGCGAGCACGTCGCCGGCGTAGAACCAGTTGACGTACAACGACGGGACGAGCAGGTAGTTGAGCCACGAGAACGCCAGCAGCGCCGTGCCCCACGACAGCAGGACGGCGAGGCGGTCGCCCCGGCGCAGGCCGCGCACGGCGAAGCCGACCGCCGCTACCGCGATCAGCCCGAGGCACGTCCCCTTGAGGACGATCGAGGCGGGGCTGCCGGCGAGCGGGCCGTACGGGGAGTTGGCGGCCGGGGCGCTCGCGTCGACCGGCAGCGGCAGCTGCCGGTCGAGCGCCGCCAGTGCCAGCGCCAACAGCGCGACGGCTGCGATGCTCGCGACGGCGAGCACGCGCGCCGCGTGGCGCGGCCGCGCCGGAGCCCACGCCGAGCCGAGGGCCGCGCCTGCCAGCAGGGCCGCGGCGACGAGCCGTCCCGACACCGGCATCCACGCGAGCGGGCCGTGCGGGCTCTCCCCCGTCGCCCCCTGGATCCCGCTCGTGAGCAGGTTGGAGACGCCGAGCACCGCGAACGACAGCGCGAGCAGCAGGTCGCCGGCGAGCGGTTGACGGCGGTAGCGGCCCGCCGCCAGCAGTGACACGAGCAGCGCGACCAGCGCGGCCGTGGTCGCGATCTGCACGTGCAGGGCGGGGCGCTGCGGACCGAAGCGCAGGCTCGGTGCCGACGCCACCAGCACGGTGACGCCCGCCCCGGCCGCGGTCGCGGCGAACAGCCCGATGCCGCTCCAGCGCCCGGGCGGCGCCGGCACGCCCGGTCCGCGGCCGCGCGCACCGACGCGCACCGCCGCGGGCCGGCTGTCGATCGTCGGCATCGGGATCCCGTGCAGTCGCATGGCCTCAGACTGCTCTTCGGCGCGCCGCCGCGATTCCTCGACCCCTGCAACGCGTCACGTTGACCAGCGCCGAGTCCGATCGATTGCGCGCCCGAGGCGAGCAGGGCGCCGCGCCCCGGCCGTGCACGCCGGGCTGCCGCGGTGCGTCAGAGGATCTCGAGCACGCGCTCGACGGGCCGTGCAAGCACGGCGCGGTCGCCATTGACGACGAACGGTCGCTGGAGCAGCTCGGGGCGCGCGACCATCGCCGCGACGATCGCGTCCTCGTCGCCTGCCGCCGCCAGCTCAGCGGCGCCCTCCTCGCGCATCCGCAGCGCCGCGCTCGCGCGGATCCCCGCCTTCGCGAGCAGCGCGCGGATCTGCCGCTCGTCCAGTCCCTCGACCTGATACTCGACGCGCTCGAAGTCGATGCCCTGCCCGGTCAGCAGCTCGGCGAGCTTGCGGCAGGTCGTGCAGGTGCGCTTCTCGTAGACCGTGATCGCCATGCCGGCGCGCAGCCTAGCGGGCGCACCGACCGCGGCGGCCGCGCTCACACGGCGTGCGCGGGCGGCGCGGCGCCGGCCCGCAGCGGCGTGACGCCCTTGAGCAGGTCGGCGGCGCGCTCGGCGATCGCGATCACGGGCGCGTTCGTGTTGCCGCGCGGGACGAGCGGCATCACGGACGCGTCGACGACGCGCAGGCCGTCGAGCCCGTTCACGCGCAGCTCGTCGTCCACGACCGCCCCGATCGCGCACGTGCCGACCGGGTGGTAGATCGGGAACGTCGTGCGGCGGGCGTGCGCGCGCAGGGCGTCGTCGGAGTCGCCGTCGGGCACGGTCATGCCGGTCGTGCAATACGGCGCCATCGCCGGCTGGGCGGAGATCTCCAGCATCAGCCGCAGCGCCGCGACCATCCGCTCGAGGTCGCGCTCGCCCGCGTAGAAGCCGTTGCGCACGATCGGCTTCGCGGTCGGGTCGTTCGAGGCGAGCCGCACCGAGCCGCGGCTCTCGGGCGTCAGCAGGCACGGCGTCACGACCAGGCCGTGCCCCTCCGGGTCGGCCGTGCCCTCGTCGAGGATCTGCACCGGGATCACGTGGAACTGCACGTCCGGGGCCGGGGCGCCCGCCTCGACGCGCACGAACGCGCCGCTCTCGGCGAGGTTCGAGGCGAACGGGCCGGTCTGGGTCGCCATGAACTGCTCGAGCGCCGCCGGCTCGGCGGCGAGCAGCAGGCTCTCGGGCTCGTCGGTCCCCCACACGCCGTACGTCGCGGCATGGTCGGTGAGGCCCTCCCCCATCGCCGGCTGGTCGAGCAGCGGCTCGATCTCGCGCATCGTCAGATGCTCCGCCGGGCCGACGCCCGAGAGCATCAGCAGCTGCGGCGAGTTGTAGGCGCCAGCGCACACGATCACCTCGCGCTCGGCCCGCAGCTCCTGCACGTGGCCGAGCTGCGAGGCCTCGACGCCGACGGCGCGCGTGCCCTCGAACAGCACGCGGTGGACGAGCATGTGCGTGAGCACGGTCAGGTTGGGGCGCGAGGTCGCCGGGTGCAGGTACGCCGCCGCGGCGCTCGCACGCAGCCCCCCGCGCTGGGTCACCTGGTACATCCCGGCGCCGTCCTGCTCGGGCCCGTTGAAGTCGTCGTTGCGCGGCAGCCCGGCCTGGGCCGCCGCCTCGACCCACGCCTGCGAGATGCGGTTGCCGGAGCGCTGCTCGGCGACCGGCAGCGGCCCGCCCACGCCGTGCCACGCCGAGGCGCCGCGCTCGTTGTCCTCGGCCTTGAGGAAGTACGGCAGCAGGTCGTCCCACGCCCAGCCGGGGATCCCCCAGTCGTCGTAGTCGCGGCGATTGCCGCGGATGTAGACCATCGCGTTGATCGACGACGAGCCGCCGAGCACGCGCCCGCGCGGCAGCGGGATGCGGCGTCCGCCGCAGTTCGGCTCGGGCGCGCTGAAGTAGCCCCAGTCGAGCTCCGTGCCCGCGAGCTTCAGGTAGCCGAGCGGGACGTGGATGTTCTGGTTCGCGTCCGGCGGCCCCGCCTCGAGCAGGAGGACCGTGACGTCCGGGTTCTCCGTGAGGCGCGCCGCGAGCACGCAGCCGGCCGAGCCGGCGCCGACGATCACGTAGTCGTACATGGAGCGATGCTCTATGAGTTGGAGCGGCGCGTCAAGCGCCGATGGCGGGCCGACGCCGACCACTGGACGCGCGCACGTCGATCGGTGAGAGTGAGCGCACGACCCACTCCGCATTCAGGAGGCTCACATGGCCACGACGTTCGTCCTGCACCGCGTCGCCGACTACGACGCGTGGCGCCGCGTCTACGACGACGTCGCCGACCTCCAGCGCGAGGGCGGCGTCACCGACAAGGCGGTGTACCGCGCCGCCGACGACCCGAGCAACGTGCTCGTGATGCACCGCTTCGCGACGGCCGACGCGGCGCGGGCGTTCTTCCAGGATCCCGACCTGAGAGCGGCGATGCAGAAGGCCGGCGTCGACGTGGCCTCTCTCCGCTTCGAGCTCTACGAGGAAGCGTAGCCGCGCGGGCGCGGATCAGCGCGGGCGCGCCGAGGTCGGCCACGCCTGCGCGGATTCCACGGGATTCCTTGACCGGTGCCTGCGGGAGCAGCTACGGTCGTCCCCCGACTCGCCTTTACACAGGAAAGGGGTACAACGTGGCCGAGTTCCGTGTCGTCCGGTAGGTCGGGCATGACGTCGCCGACGCCGGAGCCTGAGGAACAGCGGCGCGACGAGCCGCTGGCGTGCCCGAGCGCACCCGCGCAGCCGGGCTCGTCGCTGCTCGCGATCGTCGGCAGCGACGGCCGCCTCGCGCACCTCTCGCCGCCGATCCCGGTGGACGAGGCGTTCGTCGCGGCTGCCTCGCGGCACGGCGCCCCGGAGGCGCGCATGCGCTTCACGGCGCCATGCCTGCAGGAGGGCTGCGCGCACTGGACCGGCTCGTCCTGCGGCGTGATCGAGCGCGTGCTGGCCGGTGGCGCCGGCAGCGGCGAGGACCAGTCGGCGAAGCTGCCGCGCTGCGCGATCCGCAGCGGCTGCCGCTGGTACCGCCAGGAGGGCGCCGCGGCATGCCGCGCGTGCCCTCTGGTGCTGACGGACGGGACGTGACGTCGCCCGCAGCTCGGCGCTTGCGACGAGCGGAGGGCGAAGCCGACTACGTCTGCTCGCGCACCGGCAGCGCGATCTCGCGCTTGAGGATCTTGCCGGTGGGGCCCTTCGGCAGCTCGGGCACGAGCCAGACATGGCGGGGGTACTTGTAGGCGGCGATCCGCTCCTTCACCCATCCCTGCAGCTCCTCGCAGCTGGCATCGGCGCCGGCCTTCAGCGCGACCGCTGCGCCGACCTCCTCGCCCAGCTGCGCATCGGGGATCCCGACCACCGCGGCCTCGGCGACGGCCGGGTGCTCGTAGAGCACCTCCTCGACCTCGCGCGGATAGACGTTGTAGCCGCCGCGGATGATGAGGTCCTTCTTGCGGTCGACGATGAAGAAGTAGCCGTCCTCGTCGACCTTCGCGAGGTCGCCGGAGTGGAACCAGCCGCCGCGCATCGCCTCGGCGGTCGCGTCCGGGCGCTGCCAGTAGCCCTTCATCACGTTCGGGCCTCTGATCACGATCTCCCCCACCTCGCCGGCCGGCACGTCGGCGCCCTGCTCGTCGACGACCTTCATCTCGACGTCGCGGATCGGCGTGCCGATCGAGCCCGGCTTGCGCTCGCGGTCGGGGTGGTTGAAGGACGCGACGGGCGACGTCTCCGACAGCCCGTAGCCCTCGAGGATCTGCGTGCCGAACTGGCCCTCGAACGCGCGCAGCACCTCGACCGGCAGCGACGCGCCGCCGGAGATGCACGTGCGCAGCGAGGAGGTGTCGGGGCGCTCGCCCTGCGGCACCGCCAGCATCCCGTTGTACATCGTCGGCACCCCGAGGAAGACCGTCACGCGGTCGCGCTCCATGATGCCGAGCGCCTTCGCCGCGTCGAAGCGCGGCAGCAGCGTGAGGCACGCGCCGGCGAGGATCCCGGCGTTCATCGCGGCCGTCTGGCCGAACGAGTGGAACAGCGGCAGCGCGCCGAGGATCACGTCGTCCTCGGACAGGCGGATCAGCGTCTCGACCTTCGTCAGGGCGTTGCCGGCCAGGTTGGCGTGCGTCAGCTCGGCGCCCTTCGGCTTGCCGGTCGTTCCAGACGTGTAGAGGATCACGGCCGTGTCGTCGTCGGCGACCGCGTGCAGGTGCGTGACCGGCGCCGCGGCCCCGACCTGCTGCTCGAACGCGCCCGGCACGACGTCGATCAGCTCGGCGCCGGCCGCCTCTGCCCCGGGCCGCGCGTCGTCGCCGAAGTCGTGCCAGGCGAACAGCAGCTTCGCGCCGGAGTCGCCCAGGTAGTACGCAACCTCGCGCTCCTTCAGCAGCACGTTCATCGGCACGACGACGCCGCCGGCGCGCAGGATCCCGTAGTAGACGACCGGGAAGTACGGCACGTTGGGCAGCATCACGCCGACGCGGTCGCCTGGCTTGAAGCCGTGCTCGGGAAGCAGCCCGGCGAGGTGCGCGGAGGCGCCGTCCAGCTGCGCGAACGTCAGCTCCGCGTCATCGAGCTTGATCGCCGTGCGCCCGGGCAGGCGTGCGGCCGAGTCGGTCAGCAGGCTCGCGAGGTTGCGCCCCATGACGATCGCTCCTCCTAGGTTCGACGGCTCTCTCCGAGATACGTGGCCATCAGCCTAATTGACGCCGGGGTCGGGCGCCACGTGCAGCGCAGGGTCGCCGTGCGCTACGCCACGCCCGAGTCGAGCACGCGCGCCGGAGCCTCGCCCCACAGCTGCTCGAGCCGGTAGAACTCGCGCGTCTCGGGCGTGAAGACGTGGACGACCACGTCGAGGTAGTCCATCAGCACCCAGTGCGCCTGCGGCAGTCCCTCGACGCGGCGCGGGTGCAGTCCGTGCTCCTGCTTCATGCCCGCGTGGATGCCGTCGTGGATCGCCTTCACCTGACGATCGGTGTTGCCGGAGCAGATCACGAAGTAGTCGGCGTAGCCGAGCACGCCGCGCAGGTCGAGCTCGACGATCTCGATCGCCTTCTTGTCGGCGGCGTAGCCGGCGATCGCCTCGGCCATCGCGGCTCCCGCCAGCTCGTCGTGCCCGCTCATGCGTCGTACCAGCCGTGCGCGGCGATCGCGCCGGCGACTGCCTCGGGCACGAGGTAGCGGATCGGGCGCCCCGTCGCGACGCGCTCGCGCACGAGCGACGAGGAGACGTCGATCCGCGGCATGTCGAAGAAGCGCACGCGCTCTCTGGTGGCGCCCCGAAGCGCGCGCAGCTCGCCGCGGATGTCCTCGCGCTCCGATCCGGCGCGCTCGGCCACGGCGAGCGTCGCCAGCTCGAGCACGGTCTCGGGCTCCCGCCACGTCGGCAGGCTGCGGGCCATGTCACCCCCCACGATGAAGGTCAGGTCGTCCTGCGGATTCAAGTCGTGCAACGCCCTCAGCGTATCGACCGTCCAGGACCTCCCCGGCCGATCGAGCTCCAGGCGCGAGACGTCAAAGCGCTCGTCGCTCGCGACGGCGAGCTGGCACAGTTCGTAGCGCACCTCCGCACCGGGGTCCGCGGCGACCTGCTTGTGCGGTGGGATCCCGGCCGGCATCAGCACGACGCGGTCGAGCGCAAGCTGCTCGTGCGCTTCCTGGGCGCAGACGAGGTGACCGAGATGCGGCGGGTTGAACGTGCCGCCGAGGATGCCGATGCGCATGCGCGAGTTCGCCGTCGCCCGCTCGCGCGGGTCACGTGCGCACCTGGCCGGTGCCCTCGATCAGGTACTTGAAGGTGCACAGCTCGCGCAGGCCGATCGGGCCGCGCGCGTGCAGCTTCTGCGTCGAGTTGCCGATCTCCGCGCCCATCCCGAACTCGCCGCCGTCGGTGAAGCGGGTCGAGGCGTTGACGTAGACGCAGGCGGCGTCGACGCCGAGCTGGAAGGCGCGAGCGACGCCGAGGTCCTCGGTCACGACCGCCTCGGAGTGGCCGCTGCCATACCGGTTCACATGCGCGATCGCCTCCTCGGCCGAGTCGACGACGCGCACCGCGAGAATCAGCGCCAGGTACTCGGTCGCCCAGTCCTCCTCCGTCGCCTCCGACACCGGGATCTCGCCCTCGTGGTCGCGCGCGTGGGCGCGCGTGCGCTCGTCACCGCGCAGCTCGACGCCGACGGTGTGGAGCGTGCGCAGCGCGCGCGGCAGGAACTCGGGCGCCACGTCGGCGTGCACGAGCAGCGTCTCGGCCGCGTTGCAGACGCCGGGGCGGTGGACCTTCGCGTTGAGCGCGATCGCCTCGGCCGCGTCGAGGTCGGCGTCGGCGTCGACGTAGACGTGGCAGTTGCCGGAGGCGGCGTAGATGACCGGCACGGTCGCGACGGCCTTCAGCGCGTGCTTCAGTCCCTCGCCGCCGCGCGGGAAGATCAGGTCGACGACGCCGTCCTGCGTCGCCAGCTCCGCCAGCTCCGCGCGCCCGCCGCCGGAGACGAGCTGGATCGCGCCGTAGGGGACGCCCGCGGCCGTCGCCGCCTCGGAGGCGATCGCCGCGAGGACGGCGTTCGAGTGGGCCGCCGTCGAGGAGCCGCGCAGCACGATCGCGTTGCCGGACTTGAGGCACAGCGCGGCGGCGTCGATCGTCACGTTCGGGCGCGCCTCGTAGACGACGGCGACGACGCCGAACGGCACGCGCACGCGGCGCACGTCGACGCCGTTCGGCAGGCGGTGTCCGTCGATCGTCTCGCCGACCGGGTCGGGCAGTGCGGCGATCGCGCGCGCACCGTCGGCGATCGCGGCGATGCGGACGGGGTCGAGCGCGAGGCGGTCCAGCAGCGCGGCGCCGATGTCGCTCGCGCGACCGGCCTCGAGGTCCTGGGCGTTGGCGGCGAGGATCTCCGGCGTGCGCGCGACGAGCGCGTCGGCGATCGCGTGCAGCGCCGCGTCCTTCACGCGCGTGTCGAGCGCGGCGAGCGGCGCGGCGGCAGCCTTGGCGGCGCGGCAGGCGTCGGCGACGACCGACGTCGTGTCGTCGGCAGCGTCGGCGACGGGACTCAGGGCCATGCGGAACAGGGTACCGGCCACCTGACGAGCGCATCGGCGTGCCTGGCAAGGACGGGGCACCGCCGGCGAAGCCGGCGGCCGGTGTGGCGGGCTTCGCACGCGAACTCGGTCGCGTCGCGCTCGAAGCGGCGATCGCCCACGTCGGCGATCCCCGCCGTGTCGACGAGCTCGCGCAGCTCGTCGATCAACGCCCGCGTCATGGCGGGAACTGCAGGGCCGCCGCGGGCGCTGCCCTACGCCAGCACGAAGTAATCGCGATGAATCGCCTCTTCGCCGTGGTCCGGCAGCAGCTCCCGCACCTCGGCCGACTTCATGCCCTTGACGGCGCGCAGCTCGCCCGCGGTGTAGTTGGTGATCCCCTTCCCCACCTCGAAGCCATCGTGCCGCACCTCGACGGCGTCGCCGGCCTCGAAGCGCCCGCCGACGTCGACGACGCCGACCGGCAGCAGGCTCGTGCCGCCCTCGCGCAGCGCGCGCGCGGCGCCCGCGTCGACGGCGATCGTCCCGCGCGTGGGCTTCGCGTACTTGAGCCACAGCTTGAAGCTCGAGTGACGCGGCTCGCCCGCCGGGAAGCGCGTGCCGATCGGCTCCCCGGCGACCGCGGCGGCGATCGCGCCCGGCGTGCGGCCGTTCGCGACGACCGCGGGGATGCCGGCCGCGGTCGCCATCTCGGCGGCGACGACCTTCGAGCGCATGCCGCCCGAGCCGAGCGTCGTCGTCGTCTGGCGGATGTCGAGCGCGTCGAGCGCGGCGAAGTCCTCGACCAACGGGACCAGCTCGGCGCCGTGATCGAGGCGGGGATCGGCCGTGTAGAGGCCGTCGGTCGAGGTCAGCAGCACGAGCAGCTCGGCGCCGATCAGGATCGACACCTGCGCGGCGAGGAAGTCGTTGTCGCCGAACGTGATCTCGTCCGTCGCCGTCGTGTCGTTCTCGTTGATCACCGGCACGATGCGCCAGTCGAGCAGCTTGTGCAGCGTGCGGCGGGCATTGAGGTAGTGCGAGCGCTCGCCGCTGACGTCGTGGAAGGTGAGCAGCACCTGTGCGCTCGCGATCCCCTGGCCGCCGAGCAGCTCGTCGTAGACGCGGTACAGCTTGCCCTGCCCCACGGCGCTGGCCGCCTGCAGCTCCTCGATCTCGGTCGGACGCGCGGCGAGGCCCATGACGCCGATGCCGCGGGCGATCGCGCCGCTCGTGACGACCACGACGTCATGGCCGGCGCGGTGCAGCGCAGCCGCCTCCTCGCAGACGTGCGCGAGCACGTCCATGCGCGGTTGCCCCACGTCGTCGGCGACGATCGAGGAGCCGAGCTTGATCACGACGGAGCCCATGAGGGCAGGGAGGTTACGCGGGCGGGCTGCTCCCGCGTCGACCGCGGCGGCGCGCGCGCACCGGCCCGCCCCTCACGACGGGTCCAGCTCGAACTCGATCCCGCCGATCTCGACGTCGTCGCCCGCCTCGAAGCCGGCGTCCTCGAGCGCCTGGATCACGCCGATGCGCTTGAGGCGCCGCTCGAGGTGGGCCATCGCCTCCTCGTTGTCGACGTCGTAGCGCAGCACGAGCCGGTCCACACCGCTGCCGAGGACGCGGAAGCGGCCATCCTCGAGCTGCTCGACGCGGAAGCCGCGCTCGGCGGCCGGGCGGAAGACCTGGTGCTCGGCGAGCCCCTCGACCTCCGGCACGTCGAGCGGCGACGCGAGCGGGACGTGCTCCAGCAGCGCACGGCGCAGCGTGTCGAGGCCGTCGCCGGTCGCGCTGGAGGTGAGCAGGACCGGAGCCGCCTCCCCCAGCCGCTCGCGCCATTCCGCCGCGGCCTGCGCCGCCGCCTCGGGCGTCACGAGGTCGACCTTCGACAGCGCGAGGACGCGGGGAAGCGCGGCGAGGCGCGCGTCGTGCGCCGCCAGCTCGCGCTCGATCGTCGCGTGGTTCTCGACCGGGTCGCTCCCGTCGACCGGCGCGAGGTCGAGCACGTGCACGAGCAGGCGCGTGCGCTCGACGTGCGCGAGGAAGTCGTGGCCGAGCCCGGCGCCGTCGCTCGCGCCCTCGATCAGCCCGGGGATGTCGGCGAGCACGAGCTGGCGGTCGTCGGCCTCGATCGTGCCGAGCACCGGCTCGAGCGTCGTGAACGGGTAGTCGGCGATCTTCGGCTGCGCGCGCGTGAGACGCGAGAGCAGCGACGACTTGCCGGCGTTCGGCAGCCCGACGAGCCCGACGTCGGCGAGCAGCTTGAGCCGCAGCTCGATCCAGCCCTCCTCGCCCGGCAGCCCCCGCTCGGCGAAGCGCGGCGCCTGGCGCGTCGGCGTCGCGAAGTGCTTGTTGCCGCGCCCGCCGGAGCCGCCTCTCACCACGGTGGCGCGCTGGCCGGGCGTCACGAGGTCATGGCGCGTGCCGTCCTCGAGCTCGGCGACCGTGCCCGGCGGGACATGGACCTCCAGCAGCTCCCCCTCCGGCCCGAAGCGCAGCGCGCCTCTGCCGTGGCCGCCGCGTCTGGCCTTGAAGTGCGCGGTGCGGCGGAAGAACTGCAGGTCGCGCAGCGAGTCGTCGCAGACGAGCACGACGTCGCCGCCGCGCCCGCCGTCACCGCCGTCCGGGCCGCCCTTCGGCACGCGCGACTCGCGCCGGAACGACATGCAGCCGTCGCCGCCGCCACCGGCCTGGACATGGATGCGTGCACGATCGGAGAGCATGTGGGCCACATCCTGACAGCGAGCAAGGGAGCGCCCCGTGTCCGACCCCGTCTTCCTCATCACCGGCGCGTCGTCCGGCATCGGCGCCGCAACGGCGCGGCAGGCCGCGCAGGCCGGGCACCGCGTCGTGCTGGCAGCGCGCTCGACCGACAGGCTGGAGGCGCTCGCGGACGAGCTGGGCGGACCGCAGCGGGCGCTCGCGGTCGCCTGCGACGTGACCGAGTGGGAGCAGCAGCAGGCGATGGTCGCCGCCGCACTCGACGCCTTCGGCCAGCTCGACGTCGTCTTCGCGAACGCCGGCTTCGGCGCGACGCGCGGCTTCCTCGAGGAGTCGCCCGAGCACTGGAAGGCGATGGTGCTGACGAACGTCTACGGCGCCGCGCTGACGCTGCGCGCGACGATCCCGACGCTGCGCGAGGCGCGCGGCCATCTGCTGCTGACCGGCTCGGTCGCCGGCCGCGTCGCGCTGCCCGGCTCGCTCTACTCGTGCACGAAGTGGGCCGTGACGGCGATGGCGCAGGCGGCACGCGGCGAGCTCGACGACATGAGTGGCGTGCGCGTCACGTTGATCGAGCCCGGGATGGTCGCGACGCCGTTCTTCGAGAACGACGTCTCCGCCTGGGCCCTGCCGCCCGAGGCCGTTGCGGACGCGGTCATGTACGCCGTCAGCCAGCCGAAGACAGTCGACGTCTCCGACATCATGGTCCGCCCGATCCTGCAGCCGAGCTGAGCGCCGGCTGTGCTACTCGGTCGCGGCGGGCGTGACCGAGATGACGCGGCCGCGGCGGCCGGTTCTGAAGTCGACCGTGCCGGCCGCCTTCGCGAAGATCGTGTCGTCCTTGCCGATGCCGACGCCGTCGCCGGGCTTGAAGCGCGTGCCGCGCTGGCGCACGATGATCTCGCCGCCGGCGACCGTCTGGCCCGCGAACACCTTGACGCCGAGGCGCTTGGCGTTCGAGTCGCGGCCGTTGCGGGAGGAGCCGAGCCCCTTCTTATGCGCCATCGCCCGTGCCCTCCTCGTCGGTCGCTCTCGCTCTCGCCGCAGCTCTTCTCGCGCCGAGTCTGATCGTCGTGATCTGGATGCGCGTGAGGTCCTGGCGGTGGCCGTTGCGGCGCTTGTATCCGCGCTTCGGCTTGAACTTCACGACGCGCAGCTTCGGCCCGCGCTCGTGCGCGAGCACTCTCGCCTCGACCTTCACCTTCGCGAGGTCGGCGCCGTCGACGATCTCGTCGTCGCCGCGGTACAGCAGCGGCTGGAGCGAGACGTTCGCGCCCTCCTCGACGGCAAGCTTCTCGACGAGGAGGTACTGGCCCTCCTCGACCCGGTACTGCTTGCCGCCGGTCTTCACGATCGCGTACATGGTGGTGGTGTCTCTCGTCAGTCGTCGGTCGTGCCGGCGGTCGTATCCACCTTGGCACGGGAACGGCGCCGTCCGCCCCTGCGGCCTCGGCGCCGAGCAGGAGATTCTACGCCATCCTCGCCGTCCGCGGCGTCCTCGTCGCTGTCGCTGCCGTTCAGCGACCCGGCGGGCCCGTTGCCGTTGTCGACGAGCGTCGCCACGGCCGCCGTGCGGCCGACCTCGTCGATCCGCACGAGCCGCTTCTCGCCGACGTGGCGACCGCCGCCGGTGACGGAGACGATGTAGCCGTCGATCTTCGCGACCGCGTCGTCGACGTTGTACATGTGCGGCTCGACGATCGTGACGAGCACCTCGTCGCCTTCGCGGAACGGCAGCGCCCGCTCGGCGACGGCGTCGCGCGTGCCCTCCATCGTGATCGCGAAGTGGTCGAGCGGGAGCCCCTCGGAGCCTTCGAAGTGGAACCACTTGCCCGTCTGCTGCTCGAGCTGGCGCAGGATCTTCGCGCCGTCGCGCGTGAAGACGGCCGACACGCGCGGGTTGATCTGCAGCAGCAGCGCCTCGGCGTCCTTCTCCCTGCAGATGTCGCGCAGCCGGCGCTCGAACGAGATCGCGATCGTCTCCTCGGAGCGGATCACGCCCTCGCCGTCGCACGTCGGGCAGTGCCGGGTCATTATCTCGCGCACGCCCTCCGTCACGTTCTGGCGCGTCATCTCGACGAGCCCGAGCGGCGAGATCTCGACGACGAACGTCTTCGTGCGGTCCTCGTCGAGCGATCTGCGCAGCGTCTTGAGGACCGCATCGCGGTTGCGCGCGCGCGCCATGTCGATGAAGTCGATGACGATGATGCCGCCGATGTCGCGCAGGCGCAGCTGGCGGACGGCCTCCTCGGCCGCCTCGAGGTTCGTTCTCGTGATCGTGTCCTCGAGCCGGGCGCCTCTGCCGCGGCCGATGAACGAGCCCGTGTTGACGTCGATGACGGTCAGCGCCTCGCCGTAGTCGATCACGAGATAGCCGCCGCTCGGCAGGTCGACGCGGCGCGAGAGCGTCCCGTCGATCTCTCTCTCGACGTCGTACCGCTCGAACAGCGGGGTGTCCTCGTCCCACAGCTCGACGCGGTCGACGAGCTCGGGCGCGGTGCGCGTGAAGAACGAGATCAACCGCTGGTGCTGCTGCGGGTCGTCGACGATCGCGCGCTCGAAGTGCTCGGAGAAGATGTCGCGCACGACGCGCACCGACAGGTCGGCCTCCTGGAAGACGAGGTCGGGCGCCTGCGTGGCCTCGACGCGCTTGTCGAGCACCTCGTGGAGCTTGAAGAGGTACTGCAGCTCGCGCTCGAAGTCCTCGCGTCTGGCGCCGAAGGCGGCCGTGCGGATGATCGCGCCGCCGCCGTCGAGGTCGAGTCTCGCCGCCTCCTTGCGCAGGCGGTCGCGCTCCTTGTCGGGCAGTCTGCGCGAGACGCCTACGCCCTCGCCCTGCGGCGAGTAGACCATGTAGCGGCCGGGGATCGCGAGCTCCATCGAGAGCCGTGCGCCCTTCGTCTTCAGCGGGTCCTTGACGACCTGGACCGTGATCTCCTGCCCAGGTCTGAGCAGGTCGTGGATCTTCTGGCTCTCCTTGCCGCCGGCGCCGCGGCCGCGCTTCGGCGTCTCGACGCCGGGCAGCACGATCTCGTCGACGTGCAGGAAGCCGTTCTTCTCCAGGCCGATGTCGACGAAGGCGGCCTCGAGGCCCGCCAGCACGTTGTCGACCTTGCCCTTGTAGATGTTGCCGACGATCGAGCGACCGCCGCGGCGCTCCAGGTACAGCTCGGCGACACGATAGCCCGCAGCCGGGTTCGCCGGCTTTCTGCGACGGCGTCTGCCGGCTCTGGGGGCGGCGGCGACCTGTCCGGTCGCCTCGAGCAGCGCGACGCGGGTCTCCCCGCGGTCGACGCTCACAAGCACTTGCTTCTTCACGATGGTTGCCTTCTTCAGGAGAGGACGAGCGCGCGGCCCTTCGATCCCTGCGCGAGCCGACCCTGGATGTGGATCGACTGCAGGAGGCCGAGCGCGATGAACGTTGTCAAGACTGAGGCGCCGCCGAAGCTCATGAGCGGCAACGGGACGCCGGTGACCGGCATGATCCCGATCGTCATGCCGACGTTGACGAAGACCTGGAACATCAGCATCGCAAGGATGCCGCCGGCGATCAGCACACCGAACAGGTTCTTCGCCAGGGTGATGATGCGCAGGATCCGCCAGATCATGAGCGCGTACAACGACAGCACGATCGCGGCGCCTGCGAAGCCGTAGGTCTCGCCCACGACCGAGAAGATGAAGTCGGTGCGCTCCTCCGGGAGGAAGTGCAGCCCCGTCTGGGTCGCGTGCGCGACGCCCCGGCCGGTCTTCTCGCCGGAGCCGATCGCGATCAGCGACTGGTTGATGTGGTAGGTCGCCTTGTTGGGATCGTGAGACGGGTTCACGAACCCGACGAGTCGGTCGACCTGATAGCTGTGCAGCAGATGGACGCCGGCGGCCGGCGCGACCACGAGCACGATCAGCGTCGCCGCCACGAACAGCCCGGCGACGCCGCCCAGCTGGCGCAGCGGCGTGCCCGCCACGAACAGCAGCGTCATCGCGATCGCGATGTAGACGAGCCCCGTCCCGAGGTCCGGCTGGACGATCACGAGCACGGCGGCGCCCAGCGCGAGCAGCATCACCCGCGCGGTCGTGTCGCGCTCGTGCAGCCGCCGCGCGCGGTCGACGATGAACGCCGACAGCGCGAGGATCAGCAGCACCTTGCCGAACTCGGAGGGCTGGAAGTTGAAGAACGGCAGCGGGATCCAGCGACGCGAGCCGCGCGCCACGCTGCCGATGACGAGCACGATCACGTTCAGCGCGATCAGGGTGCCGTAGATGCCGAGCTTGAACTCGCGCAGGCGCGAGTAGTCGAAGCGCATGAGCGCGAAGCAGACGACGAGGCCGACGACCGCGTAGGCGAGCTGGCGCTCGAAGTAGTAGAGCGGCGCACCGGGCACGGTCGTGCCCGTCGCGCCCTTGATCGTGATGAGCGAGCAGGCGATCACGCCGATCGACGCGAGCAGCAGCCACGGGTCGAGCAGCAGCTGCGGCCCGCGGCGGGTCGTGACCTCGTCGACGCTGCGCTGGATCGGGGTCGCGCTCACAGCGTGTGCGAGCTCCCGGTGACGACCTGCTTCTTGACGCCGAACCACTGCGACAGGATCAGCCGCACCGTCGGCGCCGCCGACTGCGCGCCGAAGCCGCCGGACTCGATCGTCGCCGCGACGACGATCGGCCGCTGCGCGTCGGGCACGTAGGCGACGTACCAGGACTGGTCGGCTCTGTTCGAGAACGACGCGGTTCCGGTCTTGCCGTGGACGCGGTACTGCGACGGAAAGCCCGCGAAGACGTCGACCGACGTGCCGCCGGTGCTGTTCGCGGCGGCGTAGAGGCCGTCCTGGATCGTCTGCACGTTGGGGATGTCGACGTGGCGGGCGGCCTTCGGGTCGATCTGCTGCAGCACTCTGCCGTTCGGGTCCGCGATCTCGAGCCCGAGGTGCGGACGCACGACGGTGCCGCCGTTCTCGATCGCAGCGTAGGCGACCGCGAGCTGCAGCGGCGTCGCCAGGAAGTCGCCCTGACCGATCGCGAGGCTGACGTTGTCGCCGACGGTCCAGGGACGGTTGGTGCCGTCCGCGAAGACGCAGCCGGACGGGTAGAGGCGCCTGGCGCGTCTGGCGCTCGTCGCGCGCAGGGCAACGCATCTGGCCTGCGTGCGGTTGAGGTCGTCGCGCCGGCGCGGCGTCGGGATCGTGCCCTTGTGCTCGCCGCCGAGGTCGATCCCCGTCGGGCTGCCGAAGCCGAGCTTGCGCGCCCACGCCTGCAACTCGCCGCCGTCGGGATGCGACGCGGGGTCGGCGTTGAGCTTGTCGCCGAGCCAGTAGAAGAACGTGTCGACCGAGTAGCTGATCGCGTTGCGCAGCGTGACCGTGCCGTAGCTTGAGCCGCCCGCGTTGTGGCGCACCTGCGCGCCGAGCCGGAACTCGCCGGTGTCGGTGTACGGGGTGTCGGGCGTGATGATCGCGTTCGCCAGCGCCGCCGCCGCCGTGACGACCTTGAACGTCGAGCCGACCGGGTAGTCGGCGGCGATCGCGCGGTTGATCAGCGGGTCGTCGTGGCCCGGACCGAAGTGGGCGTCGTACTGCTGCTGGCTGAGCGGCTTCGCGAACAGGTTCGCGTCGTACGTCGGCGCCGAGCCCATCGCGAGCACCTCGCCGTTGCGCGGGTCGAGCGCGACGAACGCGCCCCCCTGCGACGGGTGCCCGATCTGGTTCGCGAGCCCGATGCCCGTCGCGAGCGCCGCCTGGCCGGCCTTCTGCAGTCTGAGGTCGAGCGACAGGCGCAGGTTCGCTCCCGGCACCGGCGCGCGCTGGCGCAGGTAGCCCTTCGCGTTGCCGAGCGCGTCGACCTGCACGCGCTGGGCGCCGTCGGCGCCGCGCAGGTAGCGGTCGTACGTGTACTCGAGACCGGACTGGCCGACGAGCGTGCCGCCTCTCACGCCGCGGTAGTGGTCCTGCTTGAGCTGCCCCGGGTCGACCTGCCCGATCGTCCCGAACAGCTGCGCGCCGACCTCTCTGTAGGGATAGGAGCGCAGGAACACCTGCGGGATCGTGACGCCGGGGAACTCCTGCTGGCGCTCGGCGAGGTAGAAGGCGACGTCGGACGGGACGTCCGTCCTCACCGTCACGTCCGCGTACGGCAGGATCCAGACGCCTCTGCGCACGAGGCAGTCGACCTCCATCACGTGCATGACCTGTCTGCCGACCTTGCAGCGCCGCGGCTGCGTCGACATGCCGAGCACGCCGCTCAGGCGCGCCAGCTCGTGCACGCGCGCGGCTGCCCCCTGGGGCAGCTTCGGCGGTGAGACGACGACCGCGACCGCGCGACGGTTCTCGACGAGGGGCGTTCCGGTGCGGTCGATCATCTCTCCGCGCGGCGCCTGGATCATGACGTCGCGCACGCGGTTGGTCGAGGCCTGCGCGAGGTACTGCTCGCCCGACAGCACCTGCAGGAACCACAGGCGGAAGAAGACGATCGCGAACATCGCCAGTGCGACGCCGCCCAGGATCGCGACGCGCATGGCGAGCTGCGGCGTGATCGGCGGCCGGCGGTCCTCGGGCGGCGTGAGCGAGCTCATCGCGCGGACGGCCGTTGCAACGGCGAGAGGCCGCCGGTCGTGTAGGCGCGACGCCGGCGTCGGCGCGGGTCGTCCGGCAGCGAGCCCTGCACGATCCGCTTGACGAGCGCGTAGGTCGGCAGCGCAAGCAGCGTGCCGAGCAGGATCGTGACGAGGATCTGGCGCGGCAGCAGCCAGCTCACGGGTGCCCGCACGCCGAGCAGGAACTGCATCAGCGAGAAGCCGATCGTCGCGATCGCCGTCGCGGCGGCGCCGACCGCGAGCGGCACGAGCCCGTGCGCCGGGTCGCGCAGCTCGCGCAGGCGCCCCGCGCCGTAGCCGATCGCGATGTACAGCAGCGACGTCACGCCCAGCGTCTGCACGAGTGCGACGTCGACGAACAGCCCGACCGCGAAGCCGAAGACGGCGCCCGGCAGCGAGCCCGCGAGCAGGCCGACCGACGCCACGACGAGCGGCGAGAGGTCGGCGCTGACGCCGAAGACGGTGACCTGCGAGATGGCCGCGATCTGGATCACGACCGTCAGGAAGCCGAGCGCAGCCAGCCGCAGCGGGAGCTGGTAGCCGTTCCCCAGGCTCACGGACCCACCTGCGCCCGCTGGCGGGCGGGATCCGATCCCGAGGGGCCGATCAGGATCTGCACGAAGTCGAGATGGCGCAGGTCCGCGATCGGGGCGACGTGGATCTGCTGATCGGTCGCGAGCTCCTGCGGGTCGGCCTTCGTGACGCGGCCGATCGGGATGTTCGGCGGGTAGAGCGACTCGAGTCTGCTCGAGCGCGAGCCGGCCGTCACGACGATGTCGTCCGGGCTGATCTGCGCACGCCGCGGCAGCAATTGCACGAGCAGGTCGAGCGGATCGCCGACCGAGGGCTTCAGCAGGCCGAAGTCGCCGGCCGTGTTCAGCACGCGCACGGAGACGCTCGAGCTGGGGTCGGTCACGAGCGTGACGAACGACGAGTTGGACGCGACGAAGCTGATGTGGCCGACGAGCCCGCCGCCCGCGATCACCGGGTCGCCGACGCGCACGCCGTCGCCGCTGCCGGCGTCGACCTGCAGCGTGTCGCGCAGCAGGTTGTTCGGCGCGCGGCCGGTGATCCGCACCGTGCGCTTGTCGTAGGAGCTGAGCCCGTTCGAGTCGTCGACCGCGAGGATCCCGCGCAGCTTCTGGTTCTCCTGGAGCGCAACCTTGTAGCCGACGACCTCCTGCAAGAGCTTGTCGCGCTGCGCCTTGAGCTGGTCGCGCTCCGTCGTCGCGCGCGCCGTGTCGCCGAACCAGCCGAACAGGTCGCGCACCGGCTTGAGCGCGCGGCTCGCGCCCTCCTGGATCGGCGAGAGCACCGTGATCACGCCGCGCTGCACGCTGTGCAGCGGGCTGCTGGCGGACTCGCCGAAGTAGGCGGTCAGCAGGATCAGGGAGACGACGACGAGCAGCACGAGGACTGCTCGGCGACGGCGAACTTGCTTGTCGTACACGGTTGGAGTGGCTCCAAAGCTCGGTGCTCCTGCGCAGCGCTGGACGGCTGGGTGGCCATCAGTAGCGGCGGCGCCGGTTGTTCCTTGCATTCTTGTGCGAGCGGTGGATCGCCTCGAACTCCTCGAGCGAGCGACCCGACCCGACCGCGACGCACGTCAGCGGAGACTCCGCCAGGTGCGCCGGCATCTGCGTCTCGTGCCGCAGGCGCTCGTCGAGCCCCTGCAGCAGTGCGCCGCCGCCCGCGAGCATGATGCCGCGGTCCATGATGTCGGAGGCGAGCTCCGGCGGCGTGCGGTCCAGCGTCTCCTTGACGGCGTCGATGATCTGCGAGATCGGCTCCTCGAGCGCGGTGCGGATCTCCTCGCTCGTGAGCACGACGGTCTTCGGCAGGCCGGAGACCATGTCGCGGCCGCGGATCTCCGCCTGGACCTCTTCGTCCATCTCGTAGGCGGAGCCGATCTCGAGCTTGACCTCCTCGGCCGTCTGCTGCCCGATCAGCAGCTTGTACTCGCGCTTGACGTAGTTGATGATCGCCTCGTCGAGCTCGTCCCCGCCGACGCGGATCGACTGCGAGACGACGATCCCGCCGAGCGAGATGACGGCGACCTCGGACGTGCCGCCGCCGATGTCGACGACCATCGAGCCCGTCGGCTCGCCGACCGGCAGGCCGGCCCCGATCGCAGCGGCCATCGGCTCCTCGATCAGGTAGGCCTGGCGCGCGCCCGCCGACAGGCACGCCTCCTCGACCGCGCGCTTCTCGACGCCCGTGACCCCGGAGGGCACGCAGACGACGACCCTCGGGTGCGCCCAGCGGTTCTGGTGCACCTTCTGGATGAAGTGGCGCAGCATCTCCTCGGTGACCTCGAAGTCGGCGATCACGCCGTCCTTCAGCGGGCGGATCGCGGAGATCGTGCCGGGCGTGCGGCCCAGCATCCGCTTGGCCTCGATCCCGACCGCGTGCACCTCGCCGCTGCGCGAGTCGACGGCGACGACGGACGGCTCGGACAGCACGATGCCGCGCCCACGCACGTACACGAGCGTGTTCGCGGTTCCGAGGTCGACCGCCATGTCGCGGCCGCCGAACCCGGTCAGGTAGCTGAAGAAGCCCATTCGTAGTGGAGAGGGGAGGCGAGCGAGGGGTCGAAGCGCGTCATGGCATGCGCGCTCAGCGGGGGCCTTCGCTCAGCGCCGGAGTGTAGCGGACGCCATCCCCCGCGCCAGCCTGCAAGGCCGCTGTCGCCGGCGCGAAGACGCTGCAAATCGCCGGCTCACGAAGCGCCGTGCACGATTCCCGGCAACAACTCGAGCAGCGCCGTCACCGGCAGCCCCACGACGTTGAGGTAATCCCCCGCGATCCCCGCCACCAGCGCCGCCCCGCGACCCTGGATCGCATACCCGCCGGCGCGCTCCCGCCACTCCTCGGTGGCGATGTACCAGTCGAGCGTCGCGGCGTCCAAGCCCCGAAACGTCACGCGCGTCGTCGCCGACGCCGTGCGCACCCCATCCTCATCTACGACGGCGATCCCGCTCACGACCTCGTGCACGCGACCCGAGAGCCGTTCAAGCACCTCACGCGCGTCAGCCGAGCCTGCCGGCTTCCCATGGATGACGCCGTCCAGCACCACGACGGTGTCGACGCCGAGCACCACACGCGCCGATCGGGCGGGTGGCGATGAGGACGCACGTGCGCCGGCCGAAGGTCCGGCGTGCGCGCGGGTGGGCGGGGCCGATTCAGGACCCGCCCGCCACACGGCCTGGGCCTTCAGCGCGGCGTTCGACACGGCGACCGTGACGGGGTCGCCGGACATCAGCTCGTCCACGTCCGCGACGACCACGTCGAACGGGATCCCCAGCTGTGCGAGGATCGCGCGCCGCTGTGGCGAGCGCGAGGCGAGGACGAGCCGGTTCGGCAGGGCCTCAGCCCAGGTTGGGGAAGAAGATCGCCGCCTCGCGTGCGGCCGACTCGTCCGCGTCGGAGCCGTGGACCAGGTTCTGGCCGACCTCGAGCGCGAAGTCGCCGCGGATCGAGCCGGTCGCGGCCTCGAGCGGGTTCGTGGCACCGATCACCTGGCGGGCGGCCTTGACGGCCTCGTGGCCCTCGAGCACCGCAGCGACGAGCGGACCGGACGTGATGAAGTCGACGAGCTCGCCGAAGAACGGGCGCGCCTTGTGCTCCGCGTAGTGCGTCTCGGCCGTCTCGCGCGAGATCTGCTGGCGCTCCAGCGCAACGATCGTGAGGCCCTTGCGCTCGAAGCGGGCGAGGATCTCGCCGGTCAGGCCACGCGCGAAGGCGTCCGGCTTGACCAGGATGAGGGTCCGGTCCACGGCGGTTCTCCTTGAGGTTCAGGTTGAGGGTGAGACGACTTGGCGGCGCGGCGCGGGAGCGTCTAGGAGGTCGGCTCGGCCGCGCTCTCGGCGGAGCTCTCGCTCGTGCGCCGACGGCGCCGCCGCGAGGCGGTCGACTGACCCGCGACCTCGGCCTCGCAGTACGGGCAGATCTTCCACGTCGGGTCGAGCGGTCTGCCGCACTGCGTGCAAGGGTCCTTCAGCTTGCGCAGGCAGCTCGGGCAGCGCAGGAAGTCCTTCTCGACCTCGGCGTCGCAGTGCGGGCAGAGGTGGAAGCCGTACTCGGCGAGGCGCGCCTCGGCCGCCTGCATCTCGAGCTCGCGCTCGCGCACGTCCTCGAGGTACTCGGGCGGGCGCACGATCACGTAGACGAACGTGCCGACGAACGGGAACAGCGACGCGGCGGTCGCGCAGGCGACGAGCATCGAGTCCTCGACGCGGCGACGGGCGTCGGCGTACGTCCAGTAGATGAGCGCGATCCAGACGACGACGAGCGAGAGGATCACCAGGTTCACGGCGAGGTTGAGGCCGCTGCTGTCGATCCCGAAGATGGCGAACGGGAGCATCGGGGGGCGAGTGTAGTGGTTCGGGCGGCGCCGGGATGCCGCGTGGGCGGCGTCGCGACCGGGTTCGCGGCCTACAGGAACATGCGGCCGAAGAGGTAGCCGATCGCGAAGAAGACGAGGATCACGACGGCGACGATCGCCGCCACGAGGCCCAGCATCGGCAGGAAGCGCGGTCCGTCGTCGGGTTCCATCACAGCATCGAGGCGCTGCGCTGCCCGGCGGGCGCCAGCAGGTCGGCGACGAGGTAGATCGAGCCGGTCGCGAGCACGACGCCGCCGGCGCCGGCCAGCTCGCGGGCTCGCGCGAGCGCGCGGCGCGGGTCCGACTCCAGCTCGGACCTCACCCCGCCCGACCCGTCGAGCTGCGCGCACAGCGACGCGAGCGTCGCCGGCGGCAGTGCGCGCGGGCTCTGGTTGCGGGTGAAGACGACGTGCTCGACGTGCGGCAGCAGCTCCCGCAGCATGCCGGCGGCGTCCTTGTCCTCGAGGATCGAGACGACCGCGACGAGCCGGCGACCGGCGGTGAGCTGCGGCAGCGACTCCGCGAGCGCAGCGACGCCCTCGGCGTTGTGGGCGCCGTCGAGCGCCGTCAGCGGCTCGTGCGCGACGACCTGCAGCCGGCCCGGCACCGTCACCGTCGCGGCCGCAGCGCGCACGCGTTCGAGCTCCAGCGTGCCGAGATACGCCTCCGCCGCGGCGCGCGCGAGCGCGAAGTTGCGCTGCTGGAAGCCTCCAGGCGCGGCAACCTCGACGCCCGGGTCGGCCGACGCCTGCACGAGCTTGGCGCCGTGGCGCTCTGCGGCGGCGCGCGCCTCCTCCTCCGCGTCGGGATGGAGCCCCGGGCCGATCACGAGCGTGGCGCCGTCGCGCACGACCGCGAGCTTCTCGCGCGCGATGTCGCGCACGGTCGGGCCGAGCCAGCGCGTGTGCTCCAGGCCGACGGTCGTCAGCACCTGGACCTTCGAGGGCAGCACGTTCGTCGCGTCCCAGCGACCGCCGAGCCCGGCCTCGATCACGGCGACGTCGACCTCGCGCGCGGCCAGCTCGGAGAAGGCGGCGGCCGTGAGCGCCTCGAACTGCGTCACGCGGTCGTCCGCGTGCTGGCTGCGGTCGACGAGCGCGGCGGCGTGCGCGGCGCGCTCGACGGCGCGCGCGAACGCACGTGGCTCGACGTCGCGGTCCGCGACGCGGATGCGTTCGGCGAACGACACGAGGTGCGGCGAGAGGTAGGCGCCGACGCGCAGGTCGTGGCGCTGCAGGATCGCGGCGATCATCCGCGTCGTCGAGGACTTGCCGTTCGTCCCGACGACGTGGATCGTCTCGTAGCGGCGCTCGGGCTGGTCGAGCGTGGTCATCAGGCGGTGCATGCGGTCGAGCCCGAAGCGCATGCCGAACAGCTCGAGCGAGCGCAGGTAGCGCTCGGCGTCTTCGACGCTCCAGTGCTGCGCGCTCACAGTCCGCTCAGCTCCTCGCGCAGCCGCGCGAGCTTCTCGCGCTCCGCCGCGATGACCGCCTCCGGCGCCTTCGCGACGAAGCCCTGGTTGGAGAGCTTGCCATCGCAGCGGGCGATCTCGGCCTCCAGCGTCGCACGCCGCTCCGCCAGCTTGCGCCCCGCAGCGCCGAGGTCGACGGCGTCGCTCGCGTGCACGACGACCGTGCCGCCGGGGATCGCGATCGTGGCGGCGTCGACGGCGCCGTTCGGCGGTCCGAGCTCGAAGCGCGCGAGGCGCGCGACGTGCGCAGCCGTCTGCTCGTAGCCGTCGGCCTCCAGTCGCGCGGGGATGCGGGCGCCGGCGGCCACCCCCACTCCGTCGCGCCAGCCGCGCAGCGCCTGCACGGCGCCGATCGCGTCGGCGAGCGCCCGCTCGGCCTCCGCGTCGCGGGCAGCGCCCGACGCGGTCTCCCGACGCGCACCGAGCAGCCCTTCCGCGCCGGGGACGAACGACCAGATCTCCTCGGTGACGAACGGGATCACCGGGTGCGCGAGCTGCAACGTCTCGGTGAGCACGTGCAGCAGTGTCGCGTCGAGGTCGGCGCGCTCCTCGCCCTCGGCTTCGTAGAGGCGCGGCTTGACGAGCTCCAGGTACCAGTCGCACAGCTCGCCGTAGACGAAGTCGTACAGGGCGAGCGCGGCGTGCGAGAAGTCGAACGCGGCGACGTGCTCGTCGAACGTCGTGCGCGCGGCGGCGAGGCGCGAGAGGATCCAGCGGTCCTCGATCGCGCGCGGCTTCGCCGCCGCCCGCGCGTCGGGGTCGACGCGCGTGAGGATCAGGCGCGAGGCGTTCCACAGCTTGTTCGTCAGCTGCTCGCCCTGCTGCACCTTCTCGGCCGAGTAGCGCACGTCCTGCGAGGAAGACATCGCGAGCAGGCCGAAGCGCACGCCGTCGGCGCCGTGCTTCTCGATCTCGTCGAGCGGGTCGATCCCGGTGCCGAGCGACTTCGACATGCGGCGGCCGTCGGGCGCCTGGATGACGGAGTGGATGTAGACGTCGCCGAACGGGACGTCGCCGGCGAACTCGAGCCCCATCATGATCATCCGCGCGACCCACAGGAAGAGGATGTCGCGCGCGGTCGAGAGCACGTTCGTCGGGTAGAAGGCCTTCAGCTCGGGCGTCTGCTGCGGCCAGCCGAGCGTCGCGAACGGCCACAGCGCGGAGGAGAACCACGTGTCGAGCACGTCGGGGTCCTGCTCCCAGCCCTCGCCCTCCGGTGGCTGCGCGCCGGCGTACGTCTCGTCGTCGCGGTACCAGACCGGCAGCCGGTGCCCCCACCACAGCTGGCGCGAGACGCACCAGGGGCGGATGTCCTTCATCCAGTCGAGGTAGACGCGCGCCCAGCGCTCCGGGTGGATCCTCACGCGGCCGTCCTTCACCGCGTCGATCGCCGGCTTCGCCAGCTCGTCCATCCGCATGAACCACTGCAGCGAGATGAGCGGCTCGATCCGTTCGCCGGAGCGGTGCGAGAAGGGCACGACGTGCGGGTGCTCCTCGCTTCTGACGATCCGCCCCTCGGCCTCCAGCGCGGCGACGACCGCCGCCTGCGCCTCCTTCACCGTGAGGCCGGCGAAGCGCTCGCCGGCCTCGCCGGTCATGCGGCCGTCCTCGCCGATCACCGACAGCTCGGGCAGCCCGTGGCGGCGGCCGATCTCGAAGTCGTTCGGGTCGTGGCCGGGCGTGATCTTCAGCGCGCCGGTGCCGAACTCGGGCTTGACGTAGTCGTCGGCGATGATCGGCAGCTCGCGGCCGACGAGCGGCAGGATCGCCGTCCGCCCGACGAGCTGGGCGTAGCGCTCGTCCTGCGGGTTCACGGCGATCGCGGTGTCGGCGAGCATCGTCTCCGGGCGCACGGTCGCGACCGTGATCGTCTCGTCGCTCGCCTGGCCATCGGCGCCGGCGATCGGGTACGCGACGTAGGTGAGCGTGTCGACGACCTCGCGGTCCTCGACCTCCAGGTCGGAGATCGCCGAGCCGCTGCCGGGATCCCAGTTGACCATGTAGTTGTCGCGGTAGATGAGGCCCTTCTCGTAGAGGTCGACGAAGACCTTCACGACCGCCTCGTGGTAGCCGGCGTCGAGCGTGAAGCGCTCGTCGTCGTAGTCGAGCGAGGCGCCGAGGCGCTGGAACTGCTCGATGATCGTCGAGCCGTACTGCTCTCGCCACCGCCACACGCGCCGTTCGAACGCCTCGCGCCCGATCGCCTGGCGGCTCGTGCCCTCCTCGGCGAGCTGCTTCTCGACCTGCTTCTGCGTCGCGATGCCGGCATGGTCGGTGCCGGCGATCCACTTGGTGCGCTTCCCGCGGGCGCGGTGGAAGCGGATCAGCACGTCCTGGATCGAGCCGTTGAGCGCATGGCCCATGTGCAGCGCACCCGTGACGTTCGGCGGCGGCACCGCGATCGAGTAGCTCTCCCCGTCATCGCCCTCGGGGTCCGCGTGGAACAGGCCGGAGTCGAGCCACCGCCGCAGCACGCGCGGCTCCACCTCCGCGGCGTCGTAACGCGTCTTGGCCTCCAGCGTGGACATGAGCCGCAAGTGTATTGGCGATTCACGCGAGGGCTAACGCAGGCGACCGTGGGTTGCCGCCAGAGATCGACTGACCATGCATATGCTGTAGACGCAATATGCTCTATCTCCTATGTTGACCGGCATGGCCTCCCCACTTCTCATCCGAGCTGCGCGGCGTGACGCGAAGCTCACTCAGGCCGAGCTCGCAGACCGGCTCGGGACCACACAGCCGGTGATCGCCCGCCTGGAGCGGCTCGACTCGAATCCCACGCTCGCAACGCTCGAGCGAGCACTCGAGGCAGCCGGTTACCTGCTCGAACTGCGAGCCGTGCCGAAGCGACAATCGGACGTCGATGAGTCCCAGATCCTCGAGCGCCTCCGCTGGACGCCAGCGCAGCGGCTCGCCGTGTTCACAGCGTCGAACCGCAACGTCAACGCGCTCGTCCGTGCCGCACAGCGGAGCAGCGATGCCCGGAGATGATTTCGACCCACAACGGATCCTCGGACTGCTCACAGCGCGTGGCGTCGACTTCGTCGTCATCGGAGGCATTGCGGCCGTGCTGCACGGCTCCCCCAGGACCACACAGGATCTCGACGTCTGTTTCGCCACCGACAACGCGAACCTCGATGCGCTCGGCAAGGTCCTCACCGAGTTGGACGCGCGTCTCCGCGGCGTCCCGGATGACATCCCGTTCGCACCCGATCGCGACAGCCTGCGTCGGGTGGAGGTCCTCACCTTGGAAACGAGCGCCGGCGACTTCGATGTCCTTGCACGACCGGACGGCGCACCGCCTTATGCGCGGCTCCGGCAGAACGCCGACCGCTACGACCTCGGGGCGTTCGCGGTCCTCGTAGCGTCGGTGGAGGACCTGCTCGCGATGAAGCGCGCCGCCGGGCGCGCCAAGGACCTCGGCGACATCGAGGAGCTGACGGCGATCGCGCGCCTTCGCGCGCGACTGCAGGACGGCTAGGCCGACTCCTCGCGGAGGTCGGCCTCCTCGTCGGCCTCGGGCGGGGCGGCCTCCGTGACGAGCGTCGGGGCGAGGCCCTTCTCGATCGTCTCCTTCGTGACGACGCACTTCTTGACGTCGCGGCGCGAGGGCAGTTCGAACTGCACTTCGAGCAGGACCTCCTCGATGATCGAGCGCAGGCCGCGGGCGCCGGTCTCGCGCTCAAGCGCCTTGTCGGCGACCGACACAAGCGCCTCGTCGGCGAAGACGAGCTCGATCCCGTCGAACTGGAAGAAGCGTTGGAACTGCTTGACGAGCGCGTTGCGCGGCTCCGTCAGGATCGTCATCAGCTCGCCACGCGACAGCTGGTGGACCGCCGACATCACCGGCAGGCGGCCGATGAACTCGGGGATCAGGCCGTACTTGACGAGATCCTCCGGCAGGCAGTTCTCGAAGATGCTGCCCGGGTCGAACTCGACGACCTCCTCCATCGCCGCGCCGAAGCCGATCCCCTGCTTGCCGATGCGCCGCTCGATCACCTGGTCGAGCGCGGCGAACGCGCCGCCGCAGATGAAGAGCACGTTCGTCGTGTCGATCGTGAGGAACTCCTGGTGCGGGTGCTTGCGCCCGCCTTGCGGAGGCACCGAGGCGCTGGTCCCCTCCAGGATCTTCAGCAGCGCCTGCTGCACGCCCTCGCCGGAGACGTCACGCGTGATCGACGGGTTGTCGGCCTTGCGCGCGATCTTGTCGACCTCGTCGATGTAGATGATCCCCGTCTCGGCCTTCTTGACGTCGTAGTCGGCAGCCTGGATCAGCTTCAGGAGGATGTTCTCGACGTCCTCGCCGACGTAGCCGGCCTCGGTGAGCGCGGTCGCGTCGGCGATCGCGAACGGCACGTTGAGGATCTTCGCGAGCGTCTGCGCGAGCAGCGTCTTGCCGCAGCCGGTCGGTCCGAGCAGCAGGATGTTCGACTTCTGCAGCTCGATGTCGTCTTCGTCCGACTGCAGCATCTGGACGCGCTTGTAGTGGTTGTAGACCGCCACGGAGAGCGTGCGCTTTGCGGCCTCCTGGCCGACGACGTACTCGTTCAGCACGTCGTAGATCTGGCGCGGCTTCGGCAGGTGTTCGAGGTCGAACGACGGCGGCGCCGTCAGCTCCTCGTCGATGATCTCGTTGCAGAGATCGATGCACTCGTCGCAGATGTAGACGCCGGGACCGGCGATCAGCTTCTTGACCTGACGCTGGGACTTCCCGCAGAAGCTGCAGAGAAGCTGTTCGTTGGAATCCGTGGGGCGTGCCATCGTGCTCTCCAAGTGGTCGGCAGCAGCCGGCCTCGACCTTAGTGCTGGGTGATCACCCGGTCGATGATGCCGTAGTCCTTGGCCTCCTCGGAGCTCATGAAGTAGTCGCGCTCCGTGTCGCCCTTCACGTCCTCCACGGGCTTGCCCGTGTGGTGGGCGATGATCTCGTCGAGGCGGCGGCGGATGTCGATGATCTCTCTCGCGTGGATCTCGATGTCGGTCGCCTGACCCTGGAAGGACGACGACACCTGGTGGATCAGGATCTTCGCGTTCGGCAGCGCCATGCGCTTGCCTCTCGCGCCGCCCGACAGCAGCAGCGCGCCCATCGACATCGCGATCCCGACGCAGATCGTCTGCACGTCGGGCTTGATGAACTGCATCGTGTCGTAGATCGCCAGCCCGGCGTAGACCGAGCCGCCCGGCGAGTTGATGTACAGCGAGATGTCCTTGTCCGGGTCCTCCGACTCGAGGTGGAGGAGCTGGGCGACGATCAGGTTCGCGATCTGGTCATCGACGGGCGTGCCGAGGAAGACGATGCGCTCGTTCAGCAGACGCGAGTAGATGTCGAACGCACGCTCCCCGCGCGACGTCTGCTCCACGACCATCGGTACCAGGGGGCTCATAGTCCTCGCTTTGTTTCGCTTCCTCGGCTCGAATCCTTCCGGCGGAGCCGAGTGCATTCAGCGCCCGACCGGTGGGGCGAGTCTAGCAACCGCCCTGTGGCGGTCGGAGGGGTCGGCGCGCGGCTCGGCGCACCGGGAGTCGAGGCACGGCGATGCCCCGAGAGGCAGGGCGACGCGGGCCTGGAGCGGCGTCCGACGCCGAGCGTCAGGCTCTTCTGGAAGCCGCTCTGGCCCTGTCTCTGGCAGCAGCTCTCGCTCTGCCTCTGGCGGCGGCTCTCGCAGCGGGTCTTCTGGCGGCCGCGCTCGCGGCTCTGGCCGCTCTGGCGGGTCTCGCGGCACCGGCCGCTCTGGCGGGTCTCGCAGGTCTGTCGCCCTTGGCGCTGTCGGGCACCCACAACTTCTCGCGCTCCTCGGCCTGCGCGAGCGAGATCGGCTTCGCGCGCTCGGCCAGCAGGTCCATCGCCTTGCGCGTCGCGACGTCCTCGCGCAGCGCGTCGAGCGAGCCGGCCTTGCGGACGCGCTCGAGCAGCTTCTCGGGTCTCACGCCCTCGCGCTCGGCGGTCGAGGCGAGCGCCTCGGCAAGCTCCGCATCGCTCGGGTCGATCCCCTCGGCGACGACGACGGCGGCGAGCACCGCCTCGCGCTTCAGCGCGCGCTCGGCGTCGGGCTTCGCCTCGGCGAGGATCTCCGTCTCGGTTCTCCCGGAGATCTGCAGGTAGGCCTCCTTCGACAGCCCGCGATGGCTCAGCGAGTGGAGCATCTGGTCCCACAGCTCGACCGCACGCGCCTCGACGAGCGCGTCCGGGACCGCAACCGTCGCGCGCTCGACGGCCGCGTCCAGCACCGCCTCACGGAAGTCGGCGTCGACGGCTCTCTCCTCCTGCTCGACGATGCGTCTGCGGACGTCCTCGCGCAGCTCGTCGAGCGTGTCGAAGCCGGCGGCGTCGGAGGCGAGCTCGTCGTCGAGCTCGGGCAGGACTCTCTCGCGGACCTCCTTGACGGCGATCGCGAACTGGGCCGGCTTGCCGGCGAGGTGCTCGGCGCCGTAGTCGTCGGGGAAGGTGACGTCGATCGTGCGCTCGTCGCCGGCGCTCGCGCCGAGCAGCTGCTCCTCGAAGCCGGGGATCAGACGCCCGCCGCCCAGCTCGATCAGCTGGTCGTGGCCCTCCCCGCCCTCGAACGGCTCGCCGTCGATCGAGCCCTTGTAGTCGACGACGACGAAGTCCCCCTCGGCGGCGCCGCGCTCGGCCGTCTCGAGCTTCGCCAGGTGCTCGCGCAGCTGCTCGAGCTCCTGCGCGATGCGCTCCTCGTCGACCTCGGTCTCGCGGCGACCGACCTCGAGCCCGGCGTAGTCGCCGAGCGTCGCGACGGGGCGCACGCCGATCTCGATCGAGAACGCGAGCGGCTTGCCCGCGGGCGGCAGGTCGCCGAGGTCGAGCCTCGGCTCGCCGATCGGCGCGATGCCGGCGGCGCCGATCGCGTCCGCGTACCAGTTGCCGATCGAGCTGCGCACCGCCTCGTCGAGCACGTACTCGCGCCCCACGCGGCGGATGAAGACCTGCGGCGGCACCTTGCCCTTGCGGAAGCCGGGCACGCGCGTGTCGCGCGCGAGACGGCGGGCGGTCTGCGCGACGCTCTTCTCGACCTCGGCCGCGGGGACCTCGGCGTCGACGCGCACGCGCGACTCGGGCAGCTCGGTGACGTTGGTCTTCAAGGCGGAGGCCATCACGGGCGGCGAACGATACCGTGGCAAGGTGCGCTCACGACTTGTGGGTCGAGCGGTCACGGGACCGCTCGCATTCCTCCTCGCCGGCACGATCGACGTGAGCCTGCTGTGGATGCAGTGGGGCGCGAAGACGGCCGCGGCGCGACTCGCGCGCCGCTTCGCTCGCTAGGTTGCCGGGCGTGAGCGCCGTCGACGAGATGCTGCGCAACAACGCGGCCTACGCGGCCGCGTACGCGCACGGCGCGTTGCCGGCTCCGCCGCGCAAGCCGGTCGCGGTGCTCACCTGCATGGACGCGCGCATCGACCCCCACCGCATGCTCGGCCTCGCAGAGGGCGACGCGCACGTGATCCGCAACGCCGGCGGGGTCGCGAACGACGACGCGATCCGCTCGCTCGTCGTCTCGCAGCGCAAGCTCGGGACACGCGAGATCGTCGTGATCCTCCACACCGACTGCGGCATGCGGACGTTCGCCGAGGATGACCTCCTCGCCGAGCTGGAGGCCGAGACGGGCACGCATCCCGCGTGGGAGACGACGGAGTTCCACGGCGAGATCGACGTCGACGTGCGGCGCGCGGTCGAGCGCGTCCGCAGCAGCCCCTTCCTCCCCCACGTCGACGCGGTGCGTGGCTTCGTCTACGACGTCGAGACGGGCCGGCTGCGCGAGGTGCCGTAGACTGACTGGCTGACCAGCCAGATGACTGCGACCGCGCTCGACCCCACGATCCTCCCCCCGCCGCGGCCACCGCGCTCCGCGCTGCCGCCCGGCCCGTATGCCCCCGGCCTGTGGCAGGCGCTGCGAATGTCACGCGACCCGATCCGCTACGGGCTCGCGGTCCACCGCCGCTACGGCGAGCCGTTCAAGATGGAGAGCCCCGGCTTCGGGACCTCGATGGTCTTCAGCTCGCCGGAGCTCGTCAAGCCGATCGTCACCGGCGACCCGCAGGTCTTCCACGCCGGCCTCGCGAACTCGCCGCTGAAGCCGGTCGTGGGCCCGTGGTCGCTGCTGATCCTCGACCGCGCGCCGCACATGCAGCAGCGCAAGCTTCTGCTGCCGCCGTTCCACGGCGAGCGGCTGCGCTCCTACGCCGGGCTGATCGCCGAGCTCGCGCAGCGCGAGGTGCTGAGCTGGCCGCTCGGCACGCCCTTCCCGCTGCACGAGCGGATGGAGCGCCTGACGCTCGAGGTGATCCTCGCCGTCGTCTTCGGCATCACCGACGAGGCGCGCAGGGACGAGCTGCGGCGCCTGCTGCCGCTGCTCGTGCAGAGCAGCCGCATGCTCGTCTTCTGGGGCGCCGTGCTGCGCCGCGACCTCGGCCCGCTGCGCCCGCAGGCGACCTTCGCGGCGCGCCGCGGCGCGGTCGACGCCCTGCTGCACGCGGAGATCGCCGAGCGCCGAGCGATGGACCGTGCAGCGCTGGAACGACGCTGCGACATCCTCTCGATGCTCGTCGAGGCCGAGCACGAGGACGGAACGGGGATGGGCGACGCGGAGATCCGCGACGAGCTGCTGACGCTCGTGCTCGCGGGCCACGAGACGACCGCGACCGCGCTCAGCTGGGCCATGGACCTGCTGCACCGCAACGGCGAGGTGCTCGCGAGACTGCGAGCCGGCGCTGCCGACGACGACGAGTACCTCGACGCCGTCTGCAGAGAGGTGCTGCGGATCCGGCCGGTCGTGCCGATGGTCGGGCGCACGGTGACCGAGCCGGTGCGGATCGGCGAGCACGACGTGCCGGCCGGCATCGACCTCGCCGTCGCGATGATCATCACCCACCACCGTGAGGACGTGTTCCCAGAGCCGTCGCGCTTCCGCCCCGAGCGCTTCCTCGCGGGCGGCGAGGTGCCGTCGTACGGCTGGCTGCCGTTCGGCGGCGGCGTGCGCCGCTGCATCGGCGCGAGCTTCGCGCAGTTCGAGATGGCGACGATCCTGCGCGTGCTCGCGAACAGCCCCGTGCAGCTCGCCGTGCGCCGGCCCGAGCCGGTGCGCGCGACCGGCGTGACGATCGTGCCCGGTCGCGGCGTTCGCGTGGTGCGCCAGGCGGCGTAGCCCCGCGGCCGCGACCGGCGGCGTTCGCGTGGTGCGCCAGGCGGCCTAGTTGTAGTTCCTGAGCACGTTGTTCATCCGGGCCTCCTTGGAGGCTGGTGGTTCTCGAGGCCGCCAGTCCCAAGGGAGGACACCGGATGAAGTTGCACGCTAACGCCGCGCTCAGTCTGA
>Ga0210410_10000436_pt1 | contig 47352 bp, 52 predicted proteins | sample IncBWC4MmetaG_FD_161058 | JGI IMG/M metagenome (GOLD analysis project Ga0210410, IMG submission 161058) | Forest soil microbial communities from Barre Woods Harvard Forest LTER site, Petersham, Massachusetts, United States - Inc-BW-C-4-M | ecosystem: Environmental > Terrestrial > Soil >...
GATTGGGCTGTGGTGGCTGGGAATTGACGTTCGGATTAGCCGGACGGTCATTGGGAGGATTGGTCGAAGGCTGTCTGTTCAGTGTCGCCGGATTGTTTGTATTCGGATTGGCATTGTTCGGGGGCGCGGGCCGGTCGGTGTGACGGTCTGGTGGCGGCGGAGGGTTATTCGCAGCCGGCGGCCGATTCGTTTGCAAGGGTTCGGGAGTGGCGGTATTCGGGTTCGCCGGACGATCGGTTGGGTGGTTAGCTGGAGGATTGTTGGGCTGCACGGTCTGGGGTGCCGCTGCTTGAGGAGGCTTATTTGCCGCCGGCGGCCGATTCGTTTGCAAGGGTTCGGGAGTGGCGGTATTCGGGTTCGCCGGACGATCGGTTGGGTGGTCCGCAGGATGATTCGGAGGCGGTACGGCTTTGTTGCCGGCATTCGGCGCCACCTGCGCGGGCTGCGCAGGCTGCGGTTGAGCGGCCGGAGGCTGGCCCGGCCGGTTCGCTACGGGCGTCCCAACGGGTACCGGGGCCGCAACGGCCTTGGGTACAGGGGCGATATTTACGGGCGCTTCGCGGTGCGCGGTTGCAGGTGCGATCTGTTGCACCTGAACGCTAGAGAGCGGTTTGCCGCCATTGCTCTTGATCGCTTCCTGCCGTTTTTCAAATGTGGGTGGAGGCGGGGGCGGGGCTACTTTGGCGACGACCGCGCGCATCTCGATTGCGGCGGGTGGTTTTGCGGCGGCAGCTCCTGTGCCGAGAACCGCTTGTTTGGCAGGGGCGGCTGACGGCGTGAATGCCCTGACAGGCGCGCTCGCCACTTCCCGCTGATCCACCTTCACGGCATTCTTGTTGACGGATTGGGCGCCGGTGAATGCACGCGGAGTGGTTGCCGCGACTGCTCCGGGCACACTCTGATTCACATATTTCACGTTCGTCACATTCACATTATTGTTGACGACGGTGTTGTTGTAGTAGTTGTTCACGACTGTCGAATTCACTGTGGTGTTCGACACGTTGACATTGTTTACGTAATTGCGGCTCACGCGATAAGAGGGCACGTACACTTCGCGGGGGGCTAGCGGAAACCACCCGACGCTCTCGCCGGACTCATTCTGCCCGCCACCAACTCCGACGCCGATTGCGAAATGAGGGCCTCCGACCCAAGCCACCAAGGCAGGCGCGTATACGGGACGCACGTAGGCGACGCCCTCAGACCGCGGAGGAGCCGGCACCCAACCCCATGAGCCCTGATAAGAAACCCAGCGGCCGTAATGGAATGGCGCAAATCCCCATGGCTCATCATCCACCCAGGTGTATCCCCACGGCTCAATATAGTCCCAATGGCCGTAGTGATAGGGAGCCCAATCCGGGACGGAGGTGCGGGGGAACCAAACGTTGCCGTTGTCGGGAGTTTGACGCCAGGAGCCGTGATCGTCCAGATCCTCATAGCCAACGACGTCAGCAGAGACATAGCGGGCGGAGTTGGAATGCTCTGAGCGGCGGTCGCGAGTAGCGGCCCAGTTATCAAATTGGTCTTCTTCGTTTCCGTAATTTTCAGAATTGGCGCTCAAGCGATCGAAGCCGCTGAAGGTAGCGTAATCGTTGGCGTGTACCGAGTAAGCGGCGCCTCCGCCGGTCACTTCGCCCGCGCCGGTTCGAATCCTGATGGCGGTTGAATCACCCGCTTCGTTCACGCTGATCTTGTACAGGCCGGGGCGCAACACGGAAAACGCCAGGTTCGGGGTGTCAATTTCGTAGGTCTCGTTGTCATCGAGTCGGCGAACGCGAACCAGAACAGTTCCTGCGGATAATTGAATTTGTGTGACGGTGTTGCTTAGATTCAGGAATGAAATACCGGTGTTGTTCGACAGGCGAATCATGGACCCATCGAGTTGCAGTTCCACGCGCCCATCCCGATCGGACCACAATTTGTCACCCGTGGTCGCCGGGCGGTTCAGTCCCGCGGTCACCCAATCGTCGGTTCCAGCCGGCTGGAAAGAAACAGAGCCCTGTGCATAAGCGAGTCTCGCTGCACGCGAGGGGGGATCGTCGTCGTCGGCCAATACCGGCAACGCATAGGAAGCGATGGCAACTAGCAGGGTGAACAAAGTCAGGCGTCTTACGGCGCGTTTCATAAACATAAAATTGCCTCTTCTCTGGGGTCCCGGGTCTTTGGACTTCGCCCGATGAGAGCTTTCTTCAAAGGTCGCACCGAAATAGAGATTAATCTGTCTAATTTGGCACACCAACGGGGAGCGATTCATGGATTGCCGGGGGATGAGTATTGGGATTCCTCTGTCAGATCAGCGGCCCTTTGTGGACAGGGTTAGCGAGAGAGTTTGGGTAATGGTCCACTCTTAAACCGGTGGAATTCTGTGGCCGTTGACTTCCGAGCCTCGGCAACGATATAAAACAACAGAACTTTTTACAGCCCTCAATGGGAATTCAACTGAAGCCTGGCCTCGCACAACCTGCCTTTGTCCTTGCGGTCTTGAGCTTTTGTTTGCTTCCGGCCCGGTCGGCATCCACCGATACGCCGGAACCCTCCAAATACATCGGCCCCGGTTCCTGCGCGGCCACCAGTTGCCACGGCAGCGTGAAGCCGGTGGCGGGCAGCCGCATCTATCAGAACGAATATTCGACGTGGATTCTGCAGGACAAGCACAGCCGCGCGTACGGTGCGTTGACCGGCGACGTCGGCGAACGGATGGCGCGCATCCTGAAACTCAACAGCAAGGCCGAGGAGGCGCCGAAATGCCTTGCGTGCCACGCGCTGTATACGACGCCGGAGCAGCGCGGACGGCCGTTTGAGCTGGCCGACGGAGTCTCTTGCGAAAATTGCCATGGCCCGGCGTCGGCGTGGCTTGGACCGCACACCACGCGAGATTGGCCGCACGAAAAATCCGTGGCGCTCGGGATGCACGACACGCGCAACGTGATCCATCGCACGGAAAAGTGCCTGGAGTGCCATCTGGGGACGAAGAACAAGTTTGTGGACCACGAGATGATCGCGGCGGGGCATCCGGATCTCTATTTTGAACTGGACTCATTTTCCGCGGTAATGCCGCGCCACTGGAAAGTGCCGCGCGAATCCGTGCCGTGCAAGCCCGCGGAAGACGGGGCGTGGGCCGGAGTGCGGGATTGGGGCACCGGGCAGGCCGTTCAGCTTCGCGCAGAGATGGAGCGCCTGGTGTGGCGCGCGCGCAATGAACGGTTTGATAAGAAGGATGTGTGGCCGGAGTATTCGGAACTTTCCTGTTTTGCGTGCCACCACTCATTGGGGCAGGCGAAGGACAGTTGGCGCCAGGCGCATGGTTACGAGGGGCGCCGCCCGGGTGACCCGGCGTGGAATTCATCACGCTACGCGGTATTCCGCTTGTTGGCGAAGCAGATCGATTCGGGGAACGGGCAGGAGTTGGACAAGCACCTGCTCACCGTGTCGAACGAGATGAGCAAGCTGAATCCTGACCGCGCGGTGGTGGCGAATGCGGCTTCCGCGGCCGCGCCACTGGCGCAGCAGATTGCAGAACGGCTGGCGGCGATGCAATACGATCAGGCGGTGACCCTCCGCATGATGCAGCGCATAGTCGATGACGCGGAAAATATCGCGATTGCCGACGAACGCGCGGCCGAGCAGGCGGCGATGGCGATGGATTCCCTGTACATCGCGTATGCCAAAGACACGAAGCCTGCGAACGATGCGGAAGTGCGCGCCGCGATCAACGTGCTGTTCCAGCAGCTTGAGAATCCCTCTTCGTATAATGCCGACCAGTTTGCCGCGGCCCTGCGGCGAATCCGGCCGATGCTGCACTAGTCGCACTTCCTAAAAATTAAGCATTTCTTATAAATTAGAAGTTTCTGGCTCTCGTGCGTTTTTCAATCAAGTAATTCCGTTCACGCGGTCGTTGCCTGCGCTAGAATAGAAGTTCCCCGGCACACAACTATGAACCGCATGGAACATTTCTTCTGCTCCACTTCGCTGTGGCGGCGCATGACGCACCGCTTTCTCCTTCCCTGGGTATTGTCCGAAGGGCGGTTGGGCGACCACGTCCTGGAAATCGGGGCGGGCTATGGCGCGGCGACGGGGCACCTGCTGAAACTTGCGCCGCGCGTCACCTCATTGGAGTACGATCCCCGCCTGTTGCGAAAACTGAAGGCGAACCACCAGTGCGCAGAACTGACCGCGCTTTGTGGCGATGCGGCGACGCTGCCCTTTGCTGACCAGTCCTTCTCTTCAGCCGTTGCCATCCTGGTGTTGCACCATTTGAAAAGCAGGGAACTGCAGGATCGCGCGTTTGCGGAAGTGCACCGCGTTCTGAGGCCGGGCGGCTCCTTTTTCGCGTTTGAGATTAATGACGGTTGGATTCACCGGGCAGCGCATTACCGGAGCACTTTTACGCCGGTAACCCCGGGTTCCGCGTTTGCGCGCCTGACCAAGGTGGGCTTTGCGAAAATTTCCGTGGATTTCCGCGGCGGAGGATACCGCGTGAGCGCGCGCAGAGCGGCCGCGGAAACCGCGGAAGAGAAATCCGTCGCCGCGTCAGCGACTGCTTAGAGCGCCGCCGAGTTCGCTGCGCGTTTGAATGACGCGCAGAATGGCATCGCGCGTAACGATCCCCACGATATGCGCGGAGCCGTCTTCGCCGTGGCTCACTACGGGCATCTGGTTCACATCCGCGGACAGCAGACGCTCCAGCAAGCGCTGCAACGGCTCTTCCGGCGAGGCCCAAATGATTTTGTCACGCGCCACCATCACCGCCTGAACCGAGTTCATATTCCATTCATCGCGCGACACCTTGTTCAATGCCGCCACGTTCATCAAACCGACGAGTCGGTCGTCCATCGTGACAATGTGCATGCGGCGTCCGGTACGCAGCACTTCGTTGCTGTACTCTTCCAGGCTCATGTTCGCGGGGATGGTGGGAACTTCCTGGCTCATCACGTCGGAGGCGCACAAGCCGGAAAGCGCGCCGCGGATCGTGACTTGGGCGACGCTGGCATGCGCCGCGTTCACCAGATACCAGCCGATCAAGGCCAGCCACGCGCCGCTCCAATTTCCGTAGGCGATCGAACCGATACCGAAGATGATCAACGCGTAGGCGATAAGCTTGCCGCTGGCGCCGGCGACCTGCGTCGCGCGCGTGAAGTCCTTGGTTGCTCCCCAGACGATGGCGCGGAAAATGCGGCCACCGTCCAAGGGAAAGCCGGGAAGCAGATTGAATACGGCCAGCGAGAGATTGGTTTCCCAGAGATAGGTGGCGAGGGCGCCGAGCATTGGTTTGCCCGGGAAGAACAGCGTTAGAGAAAAGAAAAGCCCGGCGAGAAATCCGCTTGCCAGGGGGCCGGCCACGGCGATGTTGAACTCCTGAATCGCTTTCGTAGGTTCTCGGCTGATACGGGCCAATCCGCCAAAGATAAAGAGCGTGATGGAGAGTACTTTGATTTTGTAGGCCTGCGCGACAACGCTGTGGGCGAGTTCATGAAAAACGACGGAAGCGAAGAAAAGCAGGGTGGTGAGGAGGCCCACGGTCCAGGTCTGCGCGGTCGTCCAGTTGGGATGCTGCGTGGCGAAATTGCCGGAAATTGTGAACGTGATCAGGCCAAAAACAAGAATCCAGCTGAAATCAATGTAGATGGGTATGCCGAGAATGCGGGCGACGCGAATCCCTTGTGCTTGAGACATCCGTTCCATCGTACCGCAAATTTACTGGAGCCGTAGTGCTCCGGAGATTCTGCCGCGGGTGAGATTTCCAATTCGCAAACTCGTGTTCCGAGGACGCCCGGAGCTCAAGCCCAATACACGTTGGGGTGGTGCAATGCTCTGGACAATTCGTGGCAGGTTGGGCATCCTTTGGCTGCCACTACCCCGGCTCGTTTCCAGGCGCGACGGATTACTAGAGAAAGCGAAAATCATGAAACCAATGTTTTGGGTAGGAATTATTCTGATCGCTCTTGGCGCACTGGCGCTGACTTACCAGGGATTTGATTACACTCATCAGGAAAAAGTGCTGGACGTGGGCCCGATTCACGCAACCGCGGAAGAGCAGAAACACGTATCGATTCCTCCGGTGCTCGGCGGGCTGGTGCTTGTCGGGGGAATTGCGTTGGTGATTGCCGGAGCCAAGAAGAAATCCTAGCCACGGACATGAGGGATATTACCGCCGAAACGATCCTGGAATATACCAGCGAGCGTAGGTGGCGACTCCCAGAAGAAGAACGATCCACCAGCCAACCAGGACACTTCTCATCCACAGTTTGTAGCGAATGAGCCGCAGCCTTTCCGGCACAAGCGTCGTGCCCGCCGCGAGAATAAGGTACAAGCCAGCGCATTCCACAACCGCCCCGAGGGCCGCGTGGGCGGTGGCCATGGCGTAGAAAGACCTGCCAAGCTTCAGGGGAATTCCGGGGACAACCTGGCGGCGCAGAGGAGGCAGCATCACCAGCGCGATGACGCCAGCATTTAGAACGACCACGACCGACTGGCACCACGCGTGCGCCTGAAATTTTCTCAAGCGTGCGAGGATTGCGCCGGCGAGCAGCGTCGCACCCATCGCGAGCTCCATAAGGAGAATCAGATCCGCGTGGAGTGACGCTGCCGTTCCTAGGAAGCCTTCGTGCAATTCGCTATCCCGGTCCGTTTACGCCGCTTAGGAAACCGCCGAGGTGGCCGGTCAGCGCGATGATGGCTACTGCCGCTAGCTCGAACCACAAACGATAAACGGGCGGCATTTGCGGGCGCTTGCGCGCGCGAAAATGGACCGTCCAAATCACCCAGATCAGAAGGCTGGACGTCCAGGCGAGGATTATGTGCTCGAGAAGGATGCCCTTTATCTTTTGCCCTTCGAGAGCAAATCGCCAGGCGAGGATTCCCGTTGCCAAGGTGGGGACAGTCGCAATGGCGGCTGCCAGAAAATTGAAATAAGCGGCTTCCGCCAATCCACGCTGGTTTCGCCACTGGCCGATGAAATCGAAGGCTGCACCCGTGATCAGCAACGCGATCGGGAAGTGGATCAGCACCACGTGCTGGGCGTGCTTTGCCAGCAGGGTGTAGTGGATGTCGAAGGGATTCAGGCTCATGCAGAGGTCACTTCACCACGACGGTCGCGGTCATTTTCGGGTGAATGGAGCAGAAGTAGGGGTAGGTTCCAGCCTTGGTGAAGGTGAAAGAAAATTTTTCGTCGGTATCGAGAACCTTGGATTTGAAGACGCTGTCCGTGCTGACGACGGTGTGCGGGATGTCGTCGTGATTGACCCACGTGACTGTGGTTCCGGGAGCCACGGTAATCGCGGCCGGGCCAAAACTGAAATTGTCGATTTTCACTTCGGCGGTTGCGGATTGCTGCGGATTTGCCGACAGCCCCGGTGCGCCTGCCAGCATCGCGGCCAACATCAGTGCCACGGCCGTAAAAACTAAAACCCACATCATTTTGCTGCTCATTCTTTTTGTCCTTTTCTGTTCTATCCGAAGACTTTTGCTTCGAAGACTTTCGCACTTTGCGCAGGTTCAATCCCTGTCGGAGGCGACCTGCATTAGGTAGACAATTTCGGAGCGGAAAATATTCCTGCGGAACGAAGATTTGGTTGAATGAAGCGCGAACCGGGAGGATACGCGGCCCAAACCGGCCTGTTTTCAGAACCTTGGCGCGTTGCCGACTGACGCCCCGGGAACACGTCGTGTCACCCCAGCCACGAAACTCCAGGTTCCTAATTCCAGTAAGTCATGCAGTTTCAATACTGTAGATGTGGCTTCCTACCTGCCATTGGCTACCGCGAAGAGTTGCACAGCCCAGCGCACCTTGGGAGAACACACATGGAAACCATGCTTGGATTCACGGGAGTGGTCGTCATCACGTTGCTGGCGCTGTTTGCCGCGCTGGCGCTGCAGACCGCGCTGCTTCACCTCACGCTCCGGCTGATGCAGCCGGCTACTGCGGACCGCCGCCCAATGCGCGTGGCCGTGGCGCACGGCACGCGAATGGTGGCGCGCGCATTTCAGATGCAGAGGTAGCTTCACGGAGAGTTTCCGGCGCAACGCCTGAACGAGGACGCGGTTCGCTCCTCGCAGGGTTACCGGAAGAGAGAAAAAGGGGAAAGATCATGCTGGCACTGAAATATATCTTGATGATCCTCGGAGTCGGCCTTTTCGGCAGCTCGGGGATTCTGGTCGCGTACGACATTTACATCGCTGCAAGGCTCAGGTGGCTGCTTGAGCAAACCAGTGGGGAACCGGGGACGGAGGCGGTGCAGCGTGAGGCGGCGCGCCCTTTCGGTCCGGTACGGTGGAGACTCGCGCTGCAATTGGCCGCGGTCGGCATCGTGCCGGTGCTGTTGGCGCTGAGTATCGTGGTGGTGCCCGATGGCACCGCGGGGATTCGCGTCAGCCAGCTTTCCGGCGTGTGCCCCGGTACGTTGTATCCCGGCGTCCACTGGGTAACGCCGCTGGTGGACGACGTGGTGCTGTACGACACGCGGGAGCAGGTGTATACGACTTCGGCGTCGTTGGGGACCAAGCCGAGCACGGAAGTTTTGACGGTGCAAGCGCGTGAAGGACTGAATCTAGGGCTGGCCGTCAGCGTTCGTTACCGGATTGATCCCTCGAAACTTTACAGCATTCACCTGAATTTGCCGCAGCCGGTTGGCGAGCAAGTGGTCGCGCCGGTGGTTTCCTCCACCTATCGCCAGCTTGCGCCCAATTATGTGACCCGTGAGATTTTTGCCGTGAAGCGCGAAGAGCTTCGCACGCAGGCGGCGGAGATGATCAAGACGCGGCTGGCTTCGGACGGGATCGTGGTGCGCGAAGTGCTGCTGCGCGACATCCAGTTGCCCGCGGAATACGCCAAGGGACTGGAAGGCCTGCTTCTGAAGGAGCAGGAGAACGAACGGCTAGGCACGGAGCAGGACATCAAGCTGAAAGAAGTGAAGATTGCCGAGCTGGAGGCGGATGCGCAGAAGGCTCGCGAAGTGAAGCAAGCAGAAGCCCAGGCGCAGGTACGCGTCTTGCAGGCCAAGGCGGAAGCGGACGCGATGCAGTATACCCTGCCGCTGAAGCAGAAACAGATCGAGCAGACCAAGCTGGAGGCGCAGGCTCGCAAGGAATCCACTTTGCAGAACGCGGAAGCCGCCGCGCAAGCCAAGATCATTGACAGTAAGGCGGAACTGGAGCGCCAGCGCAATCTCTCGGATGCCGAGGCCAACCGGATTCGCGTGACTGCGGCAGCCGATTCCGAACGGATGAAGTATGAAGCCGCGGTGCTGAAGCAGAATCCGATGCTGATCCAGAAAATTATCGCCGAGCGCTTGTCGGACAAGCTGCAAATCATGATGGTGCCCATCGACGGCAAGAACTTCTTCGCGTCGGATGTGATGCGCTCCGCGTTTCAGGGCGGCCTGGGAGCAGGTTCCGGTGGGGAAGACTCGGACAATCCCGCGCCAGTGGCGACCGCCGCGGCGCAGCGCAAGGGGAACAAGCGCCCGTAGGCCAGATGAAGTAAAGAAGCAACGAAGTAAAGAAGTAAAGATTTTCGGGGAGGCGGTACGAGCAAGGCCGCCTCTCAGGAACGTCGGACAAGACCCCTGGGGTGGCCCGGACCGCGTCGCTGGAGGAGCAGCCATGAGCAAAAAGACAAGCACCGCCGCGCTTGAATCGATTTGCAAAGGGCAGCTCCCAAACCGGCGCCGCGCTCCGCGCCACCCGGCCGGCGGAAGAAGAAGTAATGAAGTAAGGAAGCAACGAAGTAACGAAAGACATGGAGAGTTCGGGCAAGCGCGGATTGTGGTTCAGCGGGAGGATGCCGTGAACAGGAACGCCGTTTCAGGAGAAGGGAAGTTTCGCGTGATTTTGCCGGTGATTTTGCGGATTACTTTCAGCCTGGTGCTGTGGACGCTGGGCGTGACGACTATGACGATTGCAGAGGCGAGCGGCGATCCAGTGACTTCCACCAAACAAGAAGAAAACAACCCTCAACTGACCCGCCGGGCGGCCCTGACCACGCCGCCCGGCGTTTTTTCGCGATTGGAGATTCGCTGAGGCGAGCCAGGCTTTGCGGGCAATTTTGCGAAGGGTGGTAGCATCTATCTGAAGGCATTTGGAGAGGTGAGGATTGCGGCGAACGGCGGCGGCACTTGTGGTTTGGGCGATGGCGATGGGAGCGGGAATGGCGCGGGCGGACGCTCCATCCTGTACGGATCTGCGCGCGCAAAAGGAAAAAGTTTACGGATTCCACCTGACGCAGCTGAACGAGACGCAAATTGACGCGAAGAGCAAGGAGATTGACGCCTATTGGAAGCAGATTCAGTCGGCCGGGCCCGAAGGCGTTAGTTGTTTGAAGGACATGCTCGCGGCGGAGAAGTCGGACCACATTTTTCAGTTCGATGCCGCGTCCTTTTTGTTCCAGCTCGACAAATCTCCGGAATCGCTGAATCTGGTTAAAGACTCGATCGTGCAAACGGATTTTCAGGAGACCGATCCGGCGAACTATCTTTCTCTTGCGCTCGAACTCGGACAGCGTGGCGTGAACATCCAATCCCTCGCCGCCAGGCTGCTGCTGTTTCCGAATGCGATCATCCATATTTCCGAGCACTCCCTCGATCTGGACTCGGATACCGCGGCGCTCTTTTTGTACGGCAGCATGGATTCCGCGAAGGCCAGCAAGGCGCTGATTGCGCAGCTTCAGGCGACAGAGCCTTTTGTGCGCGCGGCCGCGGCCCACCTGCTTGCGGAAGAGATGACCGAGGAAGCGTTTCGCACGCTCAGCACCTGGGGCGGCCTTGCCGAAATTAAGGAGGACTATCGCCGCAACGACATTCAGTCGGTGATGAAATACCAGGCAACGGACCCGGCGGAATTGGCCAATCCGAAATGGACGCGCGAGCAGGTGTTGAAAATTATTGCCGGGCTGCCGCATACGCGGAAAGAGTTCGACGACGTGATGAGCACGCGCGGCGCAGAGTTTGACAGGCAGATGCGGGAGAAAAAGCCGACGCAGGATGAACTCACCAAAATCGTGGCCGAGAGCGAACCCATCTACGGAATCGCGGACCGGACGGCGTTCCAGAACAGCGCCGTGGCCACCTTGAAGGCCGAGGATTTCGAAACCCTGCGGGAAGCGAGGCGGAAGGCGCTCTACAACATTTCCGACGAGAGCCTTTCAGAATATCTGGCGTACACCCAGGTGATGATCCGGCTGCTGAACCGGCTGGATCTGTACAGGGATTACCGCGCTCACTGAGGCGGAACAGACAGGGCGTGACGCGGCGGAGCGAGCGTGCAACCTTTCGGGAAAACTTGCAGCAGAATAGTTTCGACACATTTGCTTTTTCCGCGGATTCTGATTTTGGTCGCCATGCTGGCGGCCGGAGGCTGCTTCTCCGCCTCTGCATCGGCCGATGGGGACGTTAGTATGCGGGAAGCCGCCCAGAGGCTTGCGGAACGCGTGGCCGGCATTCCCGGGTTGCACGGCGCCTTGCGGTTCGAATGGCACCAGGCTGGGGAGTGGTCTGAAGGCGAGAGCAAGCATTGGCGGGAAATGCTTCGCGATGAATTTGAAAAGCGATCTCTGAACTTGACGGAAGATGGGACAGCGCCCGCAATTGAAGTTTTCGCGGTCGAAACTCCGGCGCAGGTGGTGCTGACCGCAAAGACGCGCGCCGCGGATCGCGATGAAATCCGGATTGTTGCCGTGGCCCGCGCGTTGCTGCCGCCCGGGTCGCTGGCGGCGCCACCGGTCCGGCTGGAGCGGCGGATGATTTACGAAAGCGCGGACCGGATTCTGGACGCTGCTTCCGCAGGAAATGGAACGGAGGCAGGCCTGGCGATCTTGCTTTACCGGGATTTCGAAATTGTGGCTTTGCGTGTGGATTTGAAAGGCGCCGTGAAACAGAATGTGCCGCTGATCGCCGCCAATCTGAAACCGTCGCGCAATCCCCGCGCGGAATTGACACCGCGGGGAGGTGTGATTTCTGTCGAGCTTCCCGGCAAAGCTTGCGAGTTTTCCTGGGAGTTCCCGGCTGATGTGAAATGCCATGTGGAGAAGCCTGCAGCTGGCGACAAGCCCCTCTGGCGCGGTGCGACGGTGTTGACTTCCCCGTGCGATGGAAGCAATTGGAAACTGCTTAATTCCGGCAGCGAGCCTAATGCAAGGGAAGTCTTGCAAGTGGTTCCGGACGGGACAAGCGGGCAAAGCAACTCCGCGGTACTGAGCGAATTTCCCGGCCCGATTCTCGATACCAATGGGGAGCAGAATCCGGGCAGCGCACTGGTGATTACCCGAAATTTGCGAACAGGCAATTATGAGATTTACAAAATCACGCTGGCTTGCGGCAACTAGCGCCACCATGGCCGCGCTGGCCTGTTTCGGCGCTCCGGCCGCAACCCCGCGTTATGGCGGCACTCTGCATGTGAAACTGCGTGCGTCGAGCGTCTCGCTCGATCCCCGCGAGTGGACACCCGGGTCGTTGTCTACGGCGGCAGGCGAAAAACTGGCGAGCCTCGTCTACGACCGGCTGGTTACGCTGGACGACCACGCCAGGTTTCAGCCTGCGCTGGCGACGGAGTGGTCGCACGACGCGGCCGGAAGGAGTTGGCAATTCAAGCTGCGCCCCGGTGTGCGGTTCTCCGATGGGACGCCGCTCACTCCTTCCGACGCGGTCGTGTCGCTGCAGATCTCGTTGGGCAAAGGGTTTGAAGTGACGGCTGCCGAAAACGGCGTCGTCATCCGTTCATCGCGTCCCGCTCCTGATCTTCTGGAGCAGTTGGCTTCCGGACGGAATTTTATTATTCGTTGGCGGCCCGACGGCACACTTTTGGGTACCGGCCCGTTTTTAGTGACGGAATCCGTGGCTGCCGCGCCATCGGAAGCAAATCCGGCAGCGATCAGGCCCGCGAAAATAAAATTCCAGGCGAATGACGGGGCTTGGTCGGGGCGGCCATTTGTCGATTTTGTGGAAGTCGTTCTGGGCGAGCCCGCCTTGCGCCAGTTTCTCGATCTGCAAGTGGGAAGGGCTGACATTGTGGAGATCGCGCCAGACCTGGTTCGCAAAGGCCGGCAAGAAGGGCTGCGCATCTGGAATTCCGCGCCGCAGACGCTGGTGGCGTTGCGATTCGAAAACGCGCTTGCAGCGCTGGCGTCCGACCAGCTTCGGGAAGCGCTGTGGCTGGCGCTCGATCGCGACACGATGGCCAGCGTGTTGCTGCAAAAGGAAGCACAGCCCGCCGATTCTCTTTTGCCGCAGTGGCTATCGGGATATGCTTTCCTTTTCGAGAGTCCGATGAACTTGCAGCGCTCAAGGGAATTGCGGGCTGCCTTCCCCGGCGGAGTGCAGGGCGCAAATCAGCCGCTGCGGTTGCGTGTGGACGCTCCGGGCGATCTTTTCAAGTTGATGGGGGAGCGAGTAGCCGTGAATGCGCGGCAGGCCAATTTACTGGTGCAGGTAGCGCTGCCGGCAGGCGGAAACAATTCGCCTGCGCCGGCGATTGGGCTGCACCTGTTTGCGTGGCATTACGATTCGCTTTCGCCGCACGCGGAGCTGGAGGCTTTTGTGAAGCAAATGCTGGACGGGACGGAATTACCGGGCAACACGACGGACCCAGAACAACTATTCGCCCAGGAGCGACGGTTGCTCGAGGAGCGCCGCATCCTGCCGCTGGTGCTGCTGCCGGAGTATGTCGGCGTGCGGAGCAACGTGCACAATTGGAATGCATCGCCCTGGGGCGATTGGCGGCTGGCCGACGTGTGGCTCGATTCCGAGGATCCGATGACAACGCAAGCGCCGGCGGGCCCGCCGAAAAATAGTTCGACGGCTCGCAATCCGGGAGCAAGACCATGACATTCCGCACCAAAGTATTTCTGATTTTCCTGATTACCGTGCTGGCTTCGGTGTCGCTGGTGGCCTATGGCGTGACTTTCTACACGCAGCGCGCGTTCGAGCAGATGGACACGCAGCGCACGCACGCGCTGGAGGTGCAGTTCGAAAAGGAGTTCGCGCAGCGCGGGGACACGATTGTCCAGCAGGTGGAAAACATCACCAACGCCGACGTCACTGTTCGCATGGTGCTCGATCTGGCGCGACCCAACGCCGACGCTTCGCTTTACCTGCACGATGCCAATGGCGCGGCGCAGAGCCACGGCCTGGATTTCGTGGAGTTTGTGAATTCCGATGGCACACTGGTTTCCTCGGCGCAATATCCTGCGCGCGTCGGCTACAAGAATGACTGGGTAACCTCGACCAGGAACTGGGACACCACTGGCGCATTTCTGAAGCGCGAAGAGTTGCCGGACGCCGCGGCGCTTTCTCTAAGCGCCGTGCGCACGCAGACCGTAGGCAACAAGACGATCTATATCATCGGCGGGCGGCGATTGGATCAGAACTTCCTTGCTTCGCTGGAGCTTCCCGAGGGGATGCGCGCGCTGCTTTACAGGAATCTGGAGCCCACGTTTGTGGCATCGGCGCTTACCGATGCGAACGGGGGCGTCCCACGGGCGGAAACGTTCCAATCCCTGATCGAGGAGATTCAGAAGCAGCCACAGGATATGACCCGGACAATTTCGTGGGATCACGATCCGGCCAGCGCGGAGACGTTTCATGCCATGCCGCTCAAGGGGCGCAATGGCGAATTGCTCGGCGTGCTGCTGCTGGGGAGTTCAGCGAAAGAACTGGTGCTGCTGAAGCGCGAAATTTTGAAGATCGCGGGTGTTGTTTCGCTGGCGGCATTGTTCATCGGCCTGCTATTAAGTTGGTGGGTCTCGCGGCGGATCACGCGGCCGGTGGAAGAGCTTGCCAACGGCGCGCGCGACGTTGCTTCGGGCCGGTGGGACACGAAGATTGAGGTGAAGGGCAGCGACGAAATCGGGCAACTGGCGAACGCCTTCAACGAAATGACCGGCACTCTGGCCGCGCAGAGGGAAAAGCTGGTGCAGACCGAGCGCGTCGCGGCCTGGCGCGAACTGGCGCGAAGACTTGCCCACGAGTTGCGCAACCCGCTCTTCCCGTTGCAGATTACCGTGGAAAACCTGCAGCGCGCGCGGCAGCTTGGCCCGCAGCAGTTTCAAGAGGTGTTTACGGAGGCGACCGCCACGTTGAAGACGGAATTCGCCAATCTGAACAGCATCGTTTCCCGGTTCAGCGATTTTTCCAAAATGCCCGCGCCGGAGTTTTCGAAAGTGAACGTGAATGAAGCCCTTCGCGGTGCGATTCGATTGTTCGAGCCGCAATTCACCGCCGTGGGGAAGCCGCACATCGGTACGGAATATTTCCTGAGCGATTCCGTGCCGGAGATTGATGCCGATTCCGACTTGCTGCACAAGGCATTTCAAAATCTGGTGCTGAACGCCATGGACGCCATGCCCGCCGGCGGGACGCTTTCGCTGCGCTCCAGCGATCGCGGAGATATCGTGCGCATCGAGGTTTCAGACACGGGAAAAGGTCTGACACCCGAAGAATGTTCGCGGTTGTTCACGCCGTACTACACTACGAAAACGTTGGGCACCGGCCTGGGGCTTGCGATTGTGCAATCCGTCGTCAGCGATCACCACGGGACGATTTCCGTTTCGAGCGAAGAGGGACGCGGGACGACCTTTCGCATTGAATTGCCGAAACGCCAGGGTGGCGCCGCGCTCAAACCGAAAGCGGAAGCAAAGCCCGCGCAGAAGGAGTCGGAGCGCGCCGCGACGGCGACGGATTAGCGCCCAACACAAGGACTAACTTGCCGCGCAAAGCTCACTTGCTGCTGATCGACGACGATCCGAACACGCTGGCATCGCTTGGGCGCGCTTTCCGCCTGGCGGGGCATGAGGCTACGGTTTGTGACAACGCTTCGCGAGCGGTGGATCTGGTGCGCGCCGAACACTTCGACCTGATCCTGTCCGATGTGGTGATGCCGGGGAAAAGCGGCATGGAGTTGCTGGAGGATTTGAAGAAGGCCGGTGTGCAGACGCCCATCGTGTTGATCTCGGGGCAAGCGAACATCGAAATGGCCGTGAAGGCGACGCGACTGGGCGCGCTGGATTTTCTGGAGAAGCCGTTGAGCACGGACAAGCTTCTGCTCACGGTTGAAAATGCGCTGAAACTTTCGCGCCTGGAAGACGAAAACCGCGAATTGAGGCACCGGCTAGGCAAGCACGAACTGGTCGGCTCCGGCGCGGCGATGAAAAAGATGATGGCGCAGATCGAACGCGTCGCCGCCAGCGAAACGCGCGTGTGCATCCTCGGTGAAACGGGCACAGGGAAAGAATTGGTAGCGCGAGCGATTCATGAAAAATCGCCACGGCGGGAAAATGCGTTTATCACTTTAAATTGCGCCGCTGTTCCCGCGGAGTTGATCGAGTCGGAACTCTTCGGCCACGAAAAAGGATCTTTTACCGGAGCCGCGGGACGCCACTTGGGGAAATTCGAGCAGGCCGAAGGCGGCACGCTTTTTCTCGATGAAATTGGAGACATGCCGGTTTCCATGCAGGCCAAGCTACTGCGCGTGCTGGAGGAGGGCGAAGTGGAGCGCGTCGGCGGCGAGAAGCCGATTAAGGTCAACGTCCGCGTGATTGTGGCCACGCACCGCAATCTGGAAGAGCTCTCGAAGAAAAATGAGTTTCGCGCCGACCTGTTTCACCGCATCTACGTTTTCCCATTGTTCCTGCCGCCATTGCGCGAGCGTGGCGAAGATTTTCCTGACCTGGTCGGGCACTTTGCTCGTCAGGTTGCCGCGCAGAACGGCTGGAAAGAGAAACTTTTTTCGGCGGAGGCGATTGCCGCGCTGCGAAAATATTCCTGGCCGGGCAACGTCCGCGAATTGCGAAACATCGTCGAGCGCCTTGTCCTGCTCGCTGCTGAAGACGCGATCAGCGGCGAAGAAGTGCGAATGGTGCTCCCCGGCGGAGATGCGGCAAGTTCCGGCGGCAGCACGGATACGGGGCAGGGAACGCTTCTCGAGCGCACCGAAGCCTTCGAGCGCGAAGTCCTGCTCGGTGAAATTCGCCGCCACAATTTCCACATGACCAACGTCGCGCGCGCACTCGGCCTCGAACGCAGCCACCTCTACAAAAAGTGCCAGCAACTAGGGATCGATCTGCAATCTCTCCGCAAACCGGAGTAGCAATTACACTATTCTAGGTTTTCTCAAATCGGGCATATCCCCATACTTAATTGAGATAATTAGACTTAACGGGGCATTCCGATTTCGCTTGACAAATTACATATTGCTATATATAAATAGCATATCGCAATATTCAAGGAGGGCACCCACCATGACTCTCGGAGACAAACTTCGCTCCCTGCGGGCCATCGAGGGTTCTTTGCGCGGCTTTGGGCGGCCTATGACGCAGGCCGAGCTTGTGGAGGCCATGAAGGAAGAACTGGGGCGCGGGCTGAGCCAGGCGTACGTTTCGCAACTGGAGAGCGGGGCCCGCCCGCACATGACCAACACTTCCCGCGAGCTGCTGGCGCGCTTTTTCCGGGTCTATCCGGGCTTTCTGGTGGACGACCCGGAAGGTTTTTCGCGCGAACTGCAATCCGCGCTTCGCATGACGGATTCGACGGTGGATGCCTGGCTGTATGCCGGCGCCGACCAATTCAGTTCGGATCCGGAACTCGAGAAAGCGCTGCTGAGTATCGCTGAGCATCTGGACTCGCGCAGCGCGCTGCTTCTCCTTGGCGAAATACTTCGCACGCCCGGCCTAGCCGAGCGGCTCGGCGAAGTCCTGCGACCTTCGGCGGTAACTGGCTCCGGCCATCCGCCGCCAATTCCTTCCCAGAATTAACCCGATAAGGGCCAACGCACGGTTCGTCCAAGCGACGGGGTGTCGCTTCGCGGGGTGTCGTATGACTTGGTCTGACTTCTATCTCTTCTGCTTTCTGGTGGGCTTTTCGCTCAGCGTGCTGTCATTTCTTGCCGGCGCTGTGCACCTGCACTTGCCCTTCAAATGGCATCTGCCGTTTCATGGCGGGCATCACGGCGCGGGTGGCGGCATCGCCATAGGCGGCGCGCACCTTTCCTGGTTCAACGCTTCCAGCGTGCTGGCGTTTCTCGCGTGGTTTGGCGGGACCGGCTATTTGCTGACGAAGCATTCGAACTTGATCGCCGTCATCTGTCTGGGTATCGCTATTGCGGCAGGGCTCACAGGCGGCTGGATCGTGTTCCGGTTCATGTCCCGGCTGCTGCGCGACACGGAAATGCAAATGAACGAGTGGGACTACCGCCACGAAGGCTCGATCGGCAGGGTGAGTATCTCGATTCCTGTCGGCGGGACAGGGGAAGTCATCTTCGAGCAGCACGGCGTGCGGCGCAGCGCCGGGGCGCGGAGTGACGACGGTTCTCCGCTCGAAAAAGGCGACGAAGTGGTGATCAGCCGCTACGAGAAGGGCATGGCCTACGTCCGCAAGTGGGACGAGTTCACAAAGGCGTAACACCTGTGTAGTGGCCGATCTTCAGATCAGCCAGTAGGGCCCACCTTCCGAGGCGGGCCGCCGGTGAAAAGGTTTAAGGGACTGAAGAACGCTGCAAACAGTTCCGATCGGATGAAAAGGGAGGTCTTTATGTTCGAGTTCTCGAGTGTTTGGGTCATCGCCGGTCTGGCGGTGCTCGCAGTCTTATTCCTGATGGTCCTTGCGGCGCGGATGTACCGCAAAGCGGGCCCACACGAAGCCTTGATCGTTTACGGCTTCCGCGGGACGCGCATCATCAAGGGCGGTGGCACGATCATCTTTCCGATGGTGGAGCAGTGCAAGGAACTCTCCCTCGAATTGATGTCGTTTGACGTGGCGCCACAACAGAGTCTGTATACCAATCAGGGCGTCGCGGTCACCGTGGAAGCGGTGGCGCAGCTCAAGGTGAAATCGGATCCGGTGTCCATCCGCACCGCGGCGGAGCAGTTCCTGACGAAACGCCCCGAGCAGCGTGAAGGCCTCATCCGCCTGGTGATGGAAGGGCACCTGCGCGGCATCATCGGGCAGCTCACGGTCGAGCAGATCGTGAAGGAGCCGGAAATGGTCGGCGGCCACATGCGCTCCACGTGCGCCGACGACATGAGCAAGATGGGGCTCGAAGTCGTGAGCTTCACCATCAAGGAAGTGCGCGACAAGAATGAATACATCACCAACATGGGTCGCCCGGACATCGCGCGCATCAAGCGCGACGCCGAAGTAGCCGCGGCCGAAGCCGATCGCGACATCGCCATCAAGCGCGCGGAAGCGACACGCGCCTCGGCGATCGCAAAAGCCCAAGCAGACCAGGAACGCGTGGCGGCGGAAACCGCTTCAATGGCCAAGCAGGCGGAAGCCGAGCGCGACCTGGACATCAAGAAAGCCAACTACCTGGAAACCAGCAAAAAGGCCCAGGCGCAGGCCGACAAGGCCTATGAAATCGAAACCAACCGCCAGCAGCAAACCGTGATGCTGGAGCAGGTACGCATTCAGCAGGTGGAACGCGAAGCGCAGGTGAAGGTGCAGGAAGCCGAAATCGCGCGCCGTGAACGCGAACTGATCGCCACCGTGCTGAAACAGGCGGAAATCGAACGGCAGCGCATCGAAACGATCGCCAATGCCGAACGCCAGCGCCTGATCAGCGAAGCCGAAGGCCGCGCGTCCTCCATCCGTGCGCAGGGTGAAGCCGAAGCCGAGATCATCTTCAAGAAAGGCGAAGCGGAAGCCCGCGCGATGAACGTGAAGGCGGAAGCCTTCCAGGAGTACAACCAGGCGGCCGTGCTGGACAAGCTCATCAGCGGATTGCCGGAAGTGGTTCGCGCGTTGAGCGAGCCGCTCAGCAAGGTGGACAAGGTGACCATCGTTTCGACAGGCAATGGAGACGCCGCGGGGGCGTACAAGCTCACCGGCGACGTCACGAAGATTGCGGCGCAGGTGCCCGCGCTTTTCGAAGCGCTTTCCGGCATGCAGATGTCGGAGTTACTCAGCAAAGTGCGCTTGATCGGCGACAAGGCGCCGAGGCCGGAACCACCGGCAATTAAGGCGTAAGCATCTTCCGCCGGAGCGCTTCGCAAGAGGCGCTCCGGCGCCGCAGTAGCACGAGCTTTAGCCTGTGTCCGAAGTCGAAGTTGGCCAAGGGGTGTCTTATGGAGGAAAGGGTCATGAGTCTGACGATGCAGCAGAAGCGGGGACTGTTCTGGGCGCTGGGGATACTCATCATGCTAACGCTGAGCAGTGTCGCCTGGGCCCAGATCAACACGGCACTGGCACATCTTTGTTCGGTGTTTTGAATTTCATGTAGTGGCCGGCCTTCAGACCGGCCAGGCCTGTAGCTCACGCCTTCAGGCCTGAGGGTTTCCATGGCGCGGGCAATCATCTCACCGCATTGGAAACCCTCACCCCTAAAGGGGTGAGCTACAAACTTCGTAGTTTGGGAAGGAGCAGCACCATGGGACTTTTAGAACGCGTCAGCACTTTAATTCGGGCCAATCTCAATGACATGGTGGATCGCGCGGAGGATCCGGAAAAAATGATCAAGCAGGTGATCCTCGATATGGAGAATCAGTACCTGCAGGTAAAAACGCAGGTCGCCGTCTCCATCGCCGATCAGCACATCCTGGAAAAGAAACTTCGCGAGCAGGAAGACACCGCCAAGGACTGGATGCGCAAGGCGGAAATTGCCGTGGACAAGACGCAGGACGATCTGGCACGTGCTGCGCTCGATCGCTATCAGACCGCGCAGCGGCTCGCGCAGAGCTTTCAGGAACAGGTGAACGACCAGAAAGCGCAAGTAGAAACGTTGAAAAACGCGCTGGTGAAGCTGGAACAGAAATTGGACGAAGCCAAGTCCAAGCGCGAAATGTTGCTGGCCCGCCACCGCCGCAGCATCGCGCTGGATAAAGCCGCCAAGGCTCAGGTCGCCGTCGGCGAAGGATCGAAGAGCGGCACGTTTGACCGCCTGAAGGAGCGCGTGCACCACACGGAAGCCACCGCCTCCGCCGAAGTGGACCTGCTCAACGACGACGTAGCCGAAAAACTGAACCGCCTCGACCGCGACACCGAAGTCGAGCGCCTGCTCAACGACCTGAAAGCGCGAAAGGGCCTACCGGCGTAGCAGCGATCACAGCGATTCACCAATTGCTGCGTTGAGGCGTTTGTCATGACAGAATAAAGGCGATGGATTCATGGATGATTGAAGCGCCCGCGGCGATGGTGGCGGGTATTGCGGGATTAACCGCTTATGGAGCGGCGTATCCGCGCGCGCAGCTTTTTGGACCTACGGTTTGCCGCACTGCAGCGGCTAACAAGCTGGCGATTACGTTTGATGATGGACCGAATCCCGCGATTACGCCGAAGTTGCTGGATCTGCTGGCGAAGCACAACGCCAGGGCTACATTTTTTCTGGTGGGGAAGTTTGTCCGCGAGTGCCCCGATTTGGCCAAAGACATTCTGGCGAGGGGGCATGCCCTCGGCAATCACACCGATACTCATCCCAATCTATTTTTGTGCGGCCCTCGGAAAACCGAAGCAGAGTTGAAGCGGTGTGCCGACGCGATTCGCGAGGCTGTGGGAGTCGAACCGCATTGGTTCCGGCCACCGTTCGGTTTTCGCAACCCGTGGCTTGGCGAGATTGTTAAGCGGCACGAGATGCGGACCGTGATGTGGACTCTGATCCCCGGCGACTGGCGCGTGAAGCCTGCGGAATGGTTGATCAAGCGCATGAATCCGATCGCCGAGCATGCTCGCAAGAAGCTGCCGCCGGGCACGGGCTATGCTGGGGGGCTGACCGGAGACATTCTTTGCCTGCACGACGGAAATCACCGCCATCAAAACGGTGACCGCGCCCATACCGTGGCGGCGCTTGAGTATTGGCTGCCGCGCTGGAGCGATTTGGGGCTCGAATTTGTTACAATGGACGAAACGCTGAAGAAGACCGTCGAGGACTAATGGACGAACGCAGCTTTTACACGGAAAAAGAAGAGATTCGCAAGGTCAAGTTAGTATGCCCCAGTTGCCGCGGCGAATTTGAAGCGCCGGTCCGCTGGAAGGTCTGCCGCAAGAGGAAGGAACTCCCGCGCGGCGCCGGCGAGGAAGACCGCCGCAAGTTTGCGAAGGCTGCATCTTACATGGTGCGTCTGGAAGACCTGGTTGCCTGCTACAAGTGCCGCAAGCGGTTCGAACTCACCGGGCAGTCGACGGTGCTCATCAACGACAATCTCGGCGATCCGAACGAGGATCCGGAGAATTTTGGGAATCGGTGAGGCTGTAGATAGCAGCGTACGGTTATCGGATAACAGAAAACAGATAGCAGATAACAGCGATCAGGAACCTTTCTTCCAACAATCTTTCGAGGCAAGCATTTGTCGCGGCCGTATTGAGCTACGGAATTTCGCTGGGCAACTTCTCCTGCCACAAGAACGTCGTATTGTGCTGCACTCCGTTTCTTCGTTTTCACAGAGATCATTTATCCGAGGGGTCTGAATGCACTTAAAAGCATGGTTGCCGCTTATCTTTGCATTGGCTCTTACATTCAGTGGCACAGCGCTCCGCGCGCAACAGCCAGCTGCGGGAAAAATGCTCCCCGTGTTGTCCTGGTCGGAGCAAATCGAAGTGCGCGAGGGCTGGCTGGAGAAACATCACGCATTGCTGCTGCCGATGATGCGAAAGCACAACGTGGGAATGTGGATCGTGGTCAACGAGGAGTTTCATAAAGATCCACTAACCGAGTTCATCGCGCCGCCTCGCATTTACACGGGCAACCGGGACATTTTTGTGTTTGTGGACGCCGGCGAGCAGGGATTGAAGAAATTTGCGGTGACCGGCTACGCGGAGGAAAGCTTAAAGCGTTTCTTTGTCACCCCGGACGATCCGCGCCCTCCGAAAGAAGCGTTGAAAGAGCTTTACGACACTTACCAGCCGAAACACATCGCACTCGGAATCGGCGGCGACCGCGGTGTTACCCGCAGCTTGACTCTAAGCAGCTATAACTTTCTCGCTGACGCCATGGGGCCCGAAGCCGCGAAACTGTTCGTGCCCGCGGCGGAGTTGATTGAGGACTATCTATCGACGCGCATACCGGAAGAGTTCGACACCTACACGCAGATGGTCTTAGCGACGGAAATTCTGACGCGTCGCGCCCTGTCCAATGAAGTCATCCAGCCCGGCAAAACGCGTGTTGGCGACATCCGGCGCTGGCTCTACGACCAACTCTGGCAGCTGCGTTACACCACCTGGTTTCAACCCGATATCCGTTTGCAGCGGCAAGGAATGACGGCCAACATGTCACGCGGGTTTCTTGGTGTGGCTCCTGAATCGCTGGTGATTGAGCCAGGAGATGTCTTGCACATCGATTTCGGAATCACCTACATGGGGCTGAATACCGACTGGCAAAAGATGGCGTACGTGCTGAAAAAGGGAGAATCCGCGCCACCCCCCGGCTTGATTGCGGCGATGGCGAAAACTAATGCCCTGCAGGATGCGTTGACCGGCGACGCGAGACCCGGCAAAACCGCGGGTGAACTCTATCGCCAGGTTTTGGCGGAAATGCAAGCACGCGGGATCGAGGCGCAGGTTTACAGCCATCCAATCGGCGCGCAGGGCCATGGCCTTGGTCCGGCAATAAGCTCTCGAGCGGGCCAGCAATACAGCACGGAAGGGGCAAAGCCACTTGTGAACGGCACTTATCTTTCCGTGGAACTCAACACCGCTTCAGCCATTCCCGAATGGGGCGGGCAGAAGATCTTCGTGATGATGGAAGACGACGCGTATCTTACCGACGCCGGTTACAAATTCTTCCGTCCCCGGCAGACGGAATACTACCTGATTCACTAATCGGGTTCAGATCTCCGGATACATTTCAAAAAACGCGTCAATCGACTGGCGGAAGGTATCTTCGATCTCTTCCTTGCTGCCTTCGATCAGGTGCATCGCCACGCGCGCGGTCCGGCCGCTTTTCAGTACGACGGTGGCTTCTTTCACTTCTCCCAAATCGTCTACCGGCAAAAGCCTCATGCCGTAAATCAGAGCCAGTTTCGCCATCCACTTCCTCCTTACCACGTTCCCAGACTAAGCGGGAGGCGCTCGCCGGTCAAAGGGTCGCGCGATAACTTCGCTTCCCGGCCGATGCTTCGCCTCGGTGCTGCCGTGAAGAACCCCGTGAATCCGTGCTCATCTCCACGAAAAATCGCTGCGCCCGGCAAGCATCTCTGTGTCAGAATTTCGCATCGGAGGAAATACACGGGGGAATCCAATGAAACACCGCCTGTTCATAGCAAGTTTACTGGTCGTCCTCGCAAGCGGTGCGCACGCCTTTGCGCAGGCCTCGGATGGGCCGCAAACCGATCCGCCCGCCCCTGCCGCGCGGCCTGCCCCCGCGCCTGCTGCGAAAGCGGCCGGCACCGGCCAGGTCATCATCGTGCCTGCCGGCACGCGGCTCGGCGTGACCCTGGAAAATGGCATTTCCACAAATTCCGCGAAGCCGGGCGACTCCGTTTATTTCCGCACTTCGTTTCCCGTCACCATGAACAACAAAGTTGTGATTCCGGTCGGCTCGTACTTGAGGGGAGAAGTTACGGATTCCAAGCGGCCCGGGCACGTAAAGGGCAAAGGCGAGCTCCGCATCCGGCTGAACACGCTGATTCTTCCCAATGGTTACACGGTTGACTTGAATGCCGAGCCGCACAGCTCAGACGCCGCCGGAACGAGGACCGATTCTGAAGGAAAAATTACCGGCCCCGGTGGCAAGGGCAAAGATGCCGAAACCGTTGCAACCACTACGGTAGCCGGTGCGGGCATCGGCGCTATCGCCGGCGGAGGCAAGGGTGCGGGCATTGGCGCGGGCATCGGGGGACTCGCGGGGCTGGCAGCGGTGCTGCTCACGCGCGGCCCGGATGCGCAGTTGCCACGCGGCTCTTCCATGGACCTGGTGCTGGAGCGAGACTTGCAATTGGAAGCCGACCAGGTTCATTACACCAACGCAGGCCAGGCGAACACGGTCATCGTTCAGCCAGTCCAGCAGCAACAATAATACAAACGATTGGTTACGCGCCGCGGCTTTGGCGCGTTTCCTGAAAACGCATTGGACTGAACGGGGCCCAGTCCTCGCTCACTTTCTGCGTTGCCACCCATTCGCGAATCAGGCTTGCCGTAATCGGCGTGAGCAGAATCCCGCTGCGGAAGTGCCCGGTGGCGATAAGCAAGCCGTCCAAATCTGTTGGCCCGAGGATCGGAAGATGGTCCGGCGAATCCGGGCGCAAACCCGCCCAGGTTTCTTCGATGCGCGCGGATTCCAGCGCCGGCACCAGGGAAATTGCCCCGCCCAGAATTGTTTTCATGCCCGCAACGGTTACGTTGCGATCGAAGCCTTCATATTCCACGGTTGAGCCGGCGATGATTCTGCCATCATTCCGCGGCACCAGGTACATGTGCCCGAACCACAAATCTTTCTTGAGATTCACAGAGTCGCAGCGCAAGGCCATCATTTGGCCTTTGGCAGGCGTCACGGGCGCATAAGCCGATACGCCGTCAATCCGGGCGCAGAAGCATCCGGCGGCGATCACCGTCCAGCGGGCTTCGACGCGGCCGTTTTGCAGCTGAAGACCTTTGCAGATGGCGCCGTCGGACCACAAGGCTTTTGCGCCATTGCTGGGAAAAATCTCCACCCCTTTGCGGCGCGCGGCTTCGAGGGTGGCTTCGGTGAGAAGCCGGTTATCCACGGAAGCTTCATCGGGCCGGTGGATGGCTCCCCGAATCTCACCTGCTAAAGATGGCTCGATTTCGCGCGCCTCGGGGCCGGTCAACAATTCGGCGCGCAAGCCCGCACCACGGTGCAGCGCCAGAATTTCGTCGATTTCGTTCTGATTGGTTCCGTCCAGCAACAGATCGAGCGCGCCGTCTTTGCGATAGCCGACGGATTTGCCGGAAATTTCCTCCACGCGCTGGAGGAATTGGGGATAGCGGCGCACACTGGCCAGGCTGATGGGCAGCAGCGAAGCCATCGCGGAACTTTCGGGCGCGGGGGAAATCATACCCGCGCTGGCCCAGGAAGCTTCGCGGCCGGGATTCTGTGCGTCGAACACCGCAACGTGCATCCCCTCATCGGCCAGTTCGAATGCGATCGAGGCGCCGATGAGTCCACCGCCGGCCACAACTGCATCGTAGTGCTTCATGGATTTATTCTATCGCAATGCGCGCCAGGAAGAGGCGATGGGAGAATACGATCAGGGATTCGGCGAGAATTCCTTCGACAGCACTTCCGCTTTTTTGGCCTGAGTGCGCGCACGCTGCCAGTCATTTTCCTTCATCGCCTCCCGCGCGCTTTCCACGAAGCCGCGGATCTTGGAAACCAGATCCCGCTGCGCCACGTTCAGCGGCTTGCCCTGGATGAGGCTCAGATTTCTTTCCGCAACGATCAGGCTTTGCTGCGTTTCCAATTTCGCCGTTGACTGCTGCTCGTCGCTGAGTTCCGGCGCCATGATGGGTTCCGGCGATTTTTCGGCCGCCGCGGGGCCGGGCGCCGGAGCAGAGGCAACTCGCGGCTTTGCAGGGGCCCCGCGCGGAGTGACGAGACGCGGCACGAGTTCCAATTCGAAGGGAATATCCGGCGCATCCGTCAGGCTGACTTCAAGTGGTTGCGGCACGATGGGGCGGCTTATCGCCAGACGGTTGATGGGGGACGCCGGGCGTTTCTTGGTAACACAGCCGGCGCAAGCCAACGCGCCCGCACAAGCCAGCAGCAGCAGCTTTTTCGACGAACCATAGTTCGTGTAAATCAGGGCGGGGATGATCTGCATGCTTAAGCGGCGAGCGGCAACTCGATTCGAAAAGTGGTTCCGCGGCCAACCTCCGATGTAAAGTTTATCGAACCGTTGTGAAGCTGCACAATTCGGAAGGTGCTTGCAAGTCCGATGCCGCTTCCGCCCGGCCGCGTTGTAAAGAAAAGTTGAAACACTTTTTGCTTGTCCTCCGTGGGAATCCCTTTTCCAGTATCCCCTACCGTAATCTCCGCCATTTCGCCGCGGCGGTTCAGCGTCAACTGGAGCTGCCCACCGTTCGGCATGGCCTCGACGGCATTCAAGATCAGGTTCAGCACCGCTTGCTTTAACAGATCGCGGTCCACAAAAACTTCCGGAATTCCGATCGGCAGGAGCCGCGCCACCTCCACGTTGGCCTTCTGAAGTTGCGGCTGCGCCACTTCGAGCACTTCGCGGAGCAAATCGGCAAGTTGCGTAGGTTCCAGCCGCACATCCACAGGGCGTGAGAAATCCAGGAAGCGTTTCACGACCGCGTCGAGGCGGTCAATCTCGACGTCCAAGACGTGCACGGCTTGCAGCGCCGCGCCATCCGCATCGGCGGGTAGTAATTCTTTCAAGTTCTCCAGCCAAAGCCGCATCGAGTTCAGCGGATTCTTCACTTCGTGCGCCACGCCGGCCGTGATGCGCCCCACGGCAGCCAGGCGTTCGCTTACCTGCAATTGCGTGTTGATGCTTTCGATGGAATCCAGGTCGCGCAAAGTGATCAGGGCGCCCATCCGGTCGCCCGCCCCCTGGATTTCCTGAACGCTTACGCCCACGCGCCTGCGGCCGGCGGCGGTGTCCACTTCGGTCTCCGACGCCACCTCGGTCAGTTGCTCGCCATCGAGGTGCAGCGCTTCAAACAGCGGATGGCCGGGCGGAAAAATATCCGTCACGCGGCGGCCCAGGAAGTCGCCGGCCGGCGCGCCCAGGAATTTTTCGGCCGCGGGACTGATCATCACCGCGCGGGCATCCTTCGTGAAAAGCAGCAGCCCGTCTTCCAGGCCGGCCATCACGGAATTCATATTCTCGCGCAGGGAACTGAAGATTTCGTGCACACCCCGCAATTGCTGACCGACTTGCTGAATCTTCTCGCGCACCTGGCCGAGTTCGTCGGTGCTGCTGCCCGGTTCCTTTGCCGAAGCCGCGGGAGAGTCGTAAACGCCGACGGAAATGCGCTCGAGTTGCGCCAGGATGTCGCGTATCGGCGCAAGCGCCGCGCCGCTGACCACCGCCGCCAGGAACGTCGAAAGCACCAGCGCCAGCAACGCGATGGAACCCCATCGCTGCAAGCGAGGCCTGATGTCGTTGAACAGGAGAGCGGTTGAGACGGCGACGCGCACTTCTCCGAACGGATTTCCGCGCAGCTTGAACGGATAATCCACTTCGTAAATTCGCGCCTGTTCGGCAAGGGCTCGCACCTGGCGGACAAAGGAGCTTTGCACCAGTTGAGAGAAGGGAGGCTTGCGCAGCGCGGTTTTTCCCGCCAGGGCAGGGTCGCTCGAAACGAGAACGACGTCATCCCGGTCGACAATAGTCACTTCATAGATGGACGGTGAATCGGTTGCCGACTGCAACCGTGCTGTCAGACCTTCGCTGATTTCGAATGCATGGGCGACATAATCGTGGATTTCCTGGGGATCCTCGGAAGCCGGCCGCAAACCCTGGGCCTTGGCGTCTTCGAGCGCGTGGCGTGCCGAATCGAACGCTTCACGCGCCAGTTCATTCGCGCGCTTGTCCGTGTCGTGCAAAACCTGTTGCAGGAGCAGTTCGGAAAAGACCAGCGACAATACCGCGGTGGACAGGAGCACCAGCCCCGTCATGACCATCGTCAGTTTTGCGCGCAGTCCAAGCTGCATACCCGGCTAGGACTCCGTTTCTGTTTTTTCGCTGCCGTATTCCTTCAACTTGTTGTGCAGGGTTTTCAGGCTGACGCCCAGCAATTCCGCCGCCCGCGTTTTGTTGTTTCCGGTGGCCTGCAGCGTTTGCAGGATCAATTCGCGCTCCATCGCGTCCACCGTGGTGCCCACAGGGAATTTGATGGAAGACAAGTCGCTCGGCCCCTTGGTCGAAACTTTCCCAAACTCGCCGGGCAGAGAGCTTCGTGAAATCAGATCCTTCTCGGACATGATCGCGGCGCGCTCCAGGACATTACGCAATTCGCGGATGTTTCCGGGCCAGGTGTGGCTCATGAAAATGTCCAGCACTTCCGCGCCGATGCCGCGCACGCTCTTGCCGTGTTTCGTGTTGATGTCGCGCAAAATGTGCTCGGAAAGCAGCGGGATGTCGTCCTTGTGATCTCGCAGGGGCGGCAGGTGGATGTGGAAGACGTTCAGGCGGAAATAGAGGTCCTGGCGCATTCCGCCGTTGGCGACTGACTGCTCTGGATCCTTGTTTGTTGCGGCGAGCACACGGACGTCCACCGGCGTTTCCGTTTTGCTTCCCAGCCGCCGCACTTTGCGGTCTTCCAGTACGCGCAGCAGCTTCGCCTGCGTCGGGGCCGGCATTTCGCCGATTTCGTCGAGCAGCAGCGTGCCGCCGTCCGCCAGCTCGAAGCAGCCGATGCGGCGTTCCGCGGCGCCGGTGAACGCCCCCCGCTCGTGGCCGAAAATTTCGCTTTCCATCAGTGTTTCAGGAATCGCGGAACAGTTGATAGCCACGAACGGGCCGCCCGCCCGAGGTGAAAGCTTGTGAATCGTCCGCGCCACGATCTCCTTGCCGGATCCTGTCTCTCCCGTGATCAGCACCGACGCGGAACTCGGCGCGGCCATTTCGATGATGCGCATCACTTCCTGCATCGGCTTCGAATTGCCGACGATGTCGCCGAGCCGCCCGGCTTCGCGCAACTGCCGCTGCAAAACCACCAGGTTCCGCGCGTCGTGTGCCTTGCTCAAAGCGCGGTCGAGCAATGCGCGCAGCACCGGCCCCTTCAACGGCTTTTCGATGTACCAGAAGGCGCCGGACTCGATCGCGGCTACCGCGCGTTCTTCGCTGCCCTTGCCGGTGATGATGATCGCCGGAACATCGTGTAACTCTTCACCCAGTTGCTTCAGCAAGTCCAGGCCGTTCATGCCCGGAAGTTCTACATCCGCGATCAGTGTGTCTGGCTGAAAGTTGGAAAATTTTGCGAGCGCGTCCTCGGCAGTGTTCACGCCCAGAACTTCGTATCCCCACCGCTGTAGCAGCTGTTCGTAACCCTTGCGAGCGTTGTCTTCATCCTCCACGATCAGGATGCGGTCTTTGTGTTCGCCGGTTTCCACCGTGCGTACCGCTTTGCTTTCGTCGCCCATGCGCCTGTGCCTCGTCTCCTCACACCACGATTCTATTGTCGCACTTTGGGTGGGTGAAACGACTGTAACAAGCGCCATTCGGAATGCCAAGCGCCCGGCGGCGCCTGAGCATTCCGGCGTTTTCTTCTTTGACTGAACTTGAGGACAGGGGTAGGTTCTACTCGCGGACCAGATACAGAGCGCGCTCCAATTCGAGTTCAAGCTTGGCGCCTTTGGGCAGATCGATCTCCTGGCCGCGCCCGGCTTCCATCAGGTAGGCTTCCAGCGCTCCCAACGCTGCGCCTTCCGCGGCTTCTTTCTTGTTCTTGTCCTTCACGCCGTGCACTGCGCCCATGGCCGCGCCCGCGGCTGCGGCTTGTGCGGCGTCTTTTTGCGTGCTACTGCGTCCCTCGATCACGCCTTCCTGCAGGGGGCCGGGCTTGATGCTGTGATCGCCCGGCACGGAGGCTACTTCGGCAACGATGGGAAGCTTGCCGAAGCGGGTATGAATTTCGTCAAAGGTCAACCAGATTTTCGCGCGGCCTGTTGTCCCCGCGGGATCGACGCGGCTGACATGCCCGATGATCACTGCGCCGGGCGGCAAGTAGTTACCCTGACCGGCCTCGAGCGGTTCCAGAGTGCGCACGTGGAACGCCTGATTTTTGTGAACCTCTTTCGTATTCAGATCGCTTTCAAGGCGTACGAGGAATCGCGTGCCGGGCACGACGGCAAACGTCTCGACGGGTAAGCCACGCCGGTCTCCATCGGCGGCGTGTGTATCCGCACGCGAACTGGACGACTCGGTCTGCAATTCGTCCCGGCTGCTGACTGGTGCTTGTTGCGCTGGCGAGACTGTCACGCAAACGAATGCCAAATTTGCGGCAACTGTCAAAACTGTCAGAATTTGCTTGGACTGAAATCTCATGGACCAACCTCCGGGATCGACTTCGAGGAGAGGAGAGCAGCCCAGGGTCCAAGGGGCCAGGTTCTCCGTGCATCCAACGAACTGAAAGTAAATGGGATACATCGAGTACGGAATGTGGGCCAAACCCTGTGCCTGCTACTGCCTCCAATACTGTCAGAGCAATCCTGCATGTCGTATTGCCCCTCCTGCGCCGTTTGCGTCGTCGGGAGCTGGAAAAATGTGTAACTCGGGGCCGGATGGTTAATCTTAATAAAAGAGGGAACTTTCAAAAGATGCTCCTACAAGAGAAGCCGGGATTAACGAACGCCGACGTGACTCCGAGAGCCGTGTATCAGAACCGTCGCAAATTCCTGAAGAATGCGGGATTGTTGGCCGCGGCATCGCTCGCGGGCCGTGAATTTTGGGAACTTGCTTCGCCATCCTCCCGCGCTTTTGCGGGAACGAAGCTTGCCGGAGTCTCGAAGAGCCCGTTCAGCACCACGGAGAAGCAAAACACCTACGACGACGTGACGCACTACAACAACTATTATGAATTCGGGGTGGACAAGACCGAACCGGCAAAAAACGCGCAAGGCCTGAAAACGTATCCCTGGACCGTTTCCATAGAGGGCGAAGTGAAGAAGCCTCGCCAAATCACCATTGACGAAATTCTAAAGCTTGCTCCCCTTGAAGAACGTATTTATCGCCATCGCTGCGTCGAAGCCTGGTCGATCGTAGTGCCCTGGATCGGTTATTCGTTCAGCGCAATCGCCAAACTGGTTGAGCCAACCGAGCAGGCAAAGTATGTGGCGTTCGAATCCTTTTACGATCGCAATCAAATGCCCCTGGCAAAGTATGCCGGGATCGATTTTCCGTACGTGGAAGGCCTGCGCCTCGATGAAGCGATGAACCCGCTCACCCTGCTCTGCGTCGGCATGTACGGGGAAACTCTGCCAAATCAGGACGGCGCGCCGGTGCGCATGGTGATTCCGTGGAAATATGGATTCAAGAGCGCCAAGTCCCTGGTGAAAATTCGTTTTCAGAAAGAGCAGCCGCCAACAACGTGGAATCGCCTCGCTCCGAACGAATACGGCTTCTATGCCAACGTGAATCCAAAAGTGGATCACCCGCGCTGGAGCCAGGCCAAGGAGCGACGCCTAGGGGAATTTTTCAAACGAGACGCTCTGTTGTTCAACGGCTACGGGGATCAGGTGGCCAGCCTGTACACCGGCATGGATCTGAAGAAATTCTACTGACCCCTAAAGCATCCATGCGCAAACTGCTGATCAGCAAGTGGTCCAAAGCCGGCGTTTTCGTGATTTGTCTATTGCCTATCGCGGCGCTCGTCTGGCGCGGCCTGCACCACGGGCTAACCGCGAACCCGATCGAATTCATCACTCACGCCACGGGCGATTGGACGCTGCGCTTTATCGTATTCACGCTCTGCATCACACCGCTCCGCAAACTCCTTGCTCTGCCGGACTTGATCCGCTTTCGCCGGATGCTGGGACTCTTCGCTTTCTTTTACGGCTGCCTGCACTTCACCACCTACATCTGGCTCGACAAATTTTTCGACCTGAAGGAAGTCTGGAAGGACATTGCCAAGCGGCCGTACATCACCGTGGGGTTCCTTGCATTCGTACTGCTGATTCCGCTGGCGATCACGTCCACGGCCGGGTGGATTCGGCGGCTCGGCGGCCGGCGCTGGCAGATGCTGCACCGCGCGATTTACATCAGCGCGGTTGCCGGGACGGTTCACTATTATTGGCAGGTGAAATCGGCGGTTCTGCGGCCGCTGGCTTATGGCGCGATTGTCGCGGCGCTTCTGCTGTGGAGATGGTTCGAAAAAGTCCGGGCGAGGCCGGGCGCGATGAAGGCAAGCCCGCTTAAACCGCAGGCAGGGATTTAAGGCCGGGACAAATAGGTGCGGATGCGCTTGAGCACGCTGGCATACATTGCTGGCGTCAGGCGACCGGTCTGCGTATTCTGCTGGCTGGGGTGATAAACGCCGAAGAGGCGAGGCAGATCGTCCGCGAATGCGCACTCGGCGCCGTGAGAAAAACGATGGGCAGCGCGCGATTCGATTTGCCCGCGTTGCTTCAAAATTTCAAGATAGGCGTCCCAGGCAATTTTTCCGAGCGCCAGCACGGCTCGCGGCTGCAGTATTTGCAGTTCGCGTTCGAGATAACCGCGGCAATGCAGAATTTCAGCGGGCAAAGGCTTGTTCGCCGGAGGCGCGCACCGGACGGCCGCCGCGATGTAAGCGTTCTTCAATTCCAATCCGTCGTCGCGGTGCACGGAAGTGGGCTGATTCGCGAATCCGGCCTTGTGCAGCGCCTTGTACAGAAAATCGCCCGAGCGGTCGCCGGTGAACACGCGCCCCGTGCGATTCGCTCCATGAGCGGCGGGAGCAAGCCCAAGGATGAATAACTGGGCGCACGGATCGCCGAAGCCCGGTACACCGCGGCCCCAATAATTCCATTCGCGGAACGCGCGCCGCTTCTCCCTCGCCATTTTTTCCCGGTATTTCACCAGCCGCGGACACTTGCGGCAGGCGCAAACTTCTTCCTGGACAATTCTCAACGCGGATTCCGCGTTCAACGCTTCCTCTTCAGCACATCCGCCAGCACCACCGCCTGGTTCTGCGTTTCGTCGTTTCTTCCGTAAAGCAGCGTCACAGCTTTGTGGTCGGATTCCAGCTTTCGAATCTCGTTTAACAGCTCTTTCTTCTCCGCCAGCTCCTCGCGGTAGCGCTTTTCAAACTCCGGCCATTTCTCCGGTTCGTGCCCAAACCACTTTCGCAGCGCATCGCTTGGAGCGATTTCCTTCATCCACATGCCCACTGCGGCGCGCTCTTTCGTCAGGCCACGCGGCCAGAGGCGATCCACAAGCAAGCGGAACCCATCCTCCCTGGCGGGCTTCTCGTAAACGCGCTTGACGCGGATCATCGGCCAAGTCACCCCAAATATTTCAGCACCGCTTCGTGCAGCAGCCCATTGGTGCTCACGAATCGACCTTTGTAAATCGTGCGCTCGCCGTCAACCGTGGTTGCTTTCCCGCCCGCCTCCTCCACGATGATTCCAAGCGGCGAAAGATCCCACGGCTTCGAAATCCAATCCACGGCGCACTCAACCGCGCCTTCCGCCACCAGCATGTGTTGCCAGAAGCCGCCCATTGAGCGGCTGTTGCGCGCCGAGTCGGCAAGGCGGCGCATGCGCTCCCGGGCCTGGGCGTCTTTGCTCGGTCCCGTGCCAGTGGTGAAAACCATGGACTCCGCCAGATTTTGCACCTGGGAGACGTGAAGCCGTTGCGCGCCGCGCCATGCGCCCTCGCCGCGGTACGCTCCCCATCGCGAACCTTTCTCCAGCGCCGGAGCGCTTACCATGCCGGCCACAATTTCCGCGTTTTCCTCAATCCCAAGCAGCGTGCCAAACGTGGGGATGCCCCGCGTAAATTCCTCCGTGCCGTCGATTGGATCGATGATCATGCGCGCGCGGCCGTTGGTTGCCGGGCCCTTGGGCGGCTCGCTGCTGGTTTCTTCACCCACCACGTCGATCGGCAACCCGCTGGCTTTCACTCTGGCAATCGCCATCTGCTCGATCTGTTTGTCGGCCAGCGTCACAACACTTCCATCCCGCTTGCGTTCGACGCCCATCGCCCCGCCGCGGAAATACCTCATCGCGATGGCGTCCGCTTCATTCACGATGTCGTCCAGCAACGCACCGTATTTATCCCTATAGCTCATCCGCTCTCCTACGTCCTCTTGTAGCGGCCACCTTCAGGTGGCCAAGTCCAAGTTAGCAACCCTCACAATACTCAAACTAGCGCCTTCAGGCCGATTTGACACGCTTGTCCGTACTCCCTAGCATACAAGTTCAAGCCCATGAACGCCCACGCCAACACGGGGACTGTGCTCGACCGTATCCTGGAAGCGCGCCGCGCCGAGGTGGATCACCGCAAGAAGGTGCTGCCAGAGACGGCGCTGAAGTATGGCGTAAAAGCGGCGTCGCCGGTGCGCGATTTTGCCGCCGCGCTTTCCCGGGACGCCCTGAATGTCCTTGCCGAGCTCAAACCGGCTTCACCTTCGCGCGGAATCATCCGCAATCCATTTGATGCGCCCGGGCTTGGAAAGGCGTTAGAAATGGCCGGCGCCGCCGCGCTTTCTGTGCTGACCGAAGGCGAGTTTTTCCGCGGATCGCTGAAAAATCTGCGCGATGCGCGCAAGGAGATTGCGCTTCCCGTTTTGCGCAAGGACTTTATTTTTGATCCCTGGCAGGTCTGGGAATCCCGCGCGAACAACGCTGACAGTTTTCTGCTGATCGTTGCCGCCCTTTCCGATGAGCTACTCCGCGATCTGATCTCGCTTGGCCGGGATCTGGGTATGGAGCCGCTCGTCGAAGTCCACACGCACGAAGAACTCGATCGCGCGCTGGCCGCCGGAGCCCGCATCATTGGCGTCAACAATCGCGATCTCAAGACGCTGACTGTACGAATGGAAACCTCCTACGAACTTGTCGAGCGCATTCCAGACGAGTGCATCGCGGTGGCGGAATCCGGCCTGGGTTCCCACGACGACCTGAAAAAATTGCGCGCCGCGGGCTTTGACGCATTTCTGATTGGCGAGCACCTGATGCTGTCGCCGGATCCGGGCGCGGCGTTGCGCGCTCTTCTCCTTCCGCCCGTTTCCGGGGGATAATTCTTCATGGTTCGCGTGAAAATCTGCGGCATCACCAACGTCGAGGACGCGCTGCTCGCCTGCGAATTTGGCGCCGATGCCATCGGTTTGAATTTTTACGACAAGAGCCCGCGCTGCATTTCACCGTTCGCGGCCAGCAAGATCATCCAAAAACTCCCACCATTCGTCGCGCCCATCGGCATTTTCGTGAACTGGCAGGCCGCGCCCGTTACTACGCTGGCGAAAGCTCTGGCCCTTGCCGCCGCACAGTTGCACGGTGACGAGCCTCCGAAGATGGTTAGCGAAATCGCGAAGAGAGTTTCGGTGATTAAGGCTCTGCACCTGGGGAAGGGAAGTGCGTTACCGCCGTTTGCCAAATATCGAGGAGCGACGGCCTTCCTGCTTGACGCGCCGCACTCCGGCCAATATGGCGGCACGGGCCAAACCACTGACTGGAGCCTGGCGCGCACTGCCGCGGAATCTCATCGTATTCTTCTTGCAGGCGGTCTGAGGCCCGAAAATGTCGCCGAAGCGATTCTCGCCGTTCGTCCTTATGCCGTGGATGTGACCAGCGGCGTGGAATCGAAGCCCGGGAAAAAAGATCCCGGGAAACTCCGCGCCTTCTTCGATGAAGTAGTCCGCGCCAATCAACAAATCTGCCCGTAGCGCCGGGTTTGCCGGGAACGAAAGGCGCAACGGGGCCGACTCGAAGTACAATAAAAGGCTAGGCTATGACCACACAGCTCACTATACCTGCCGCTGTCCCCGGCCGATTCGGACCCTACGGCGGCCGCTACGTTCCGGAAACACTGATGGTGCCGCTCTACGAACTGGAGCGCGCCTACGAGCTTGCGAAGACCGACTCCGCGTTTCAGGCTGAATTCCAATCGTTGCTGAAGAATTTTGCCGGTCGCCCGACGCCGCTGCAGTTTGCCGCGCGGCTCACGGCCAAACTTGGCGGCCCGCGCATTTACCTGAAGCGTGAAGACCTGCTGCACACTGGCGCACACAAAATCAACAATGCCATAGGCCAGGGGTTGCTCGCGGTGAAGATGGGCAAGCCGCGCATCATCGCCGAGACCGGCGCGGGCCAGCACGGCGTTGCCTCGGCCACAGTTGGCGCGCACCTCGGATTGCAGTGCACGGTTTATATGGGCACGGAAGATATGGCCCGCCAGGCGCTCAACGTCGCGCGGATGCGCATGCTGGGCGCGGAAGTGATCGGCGTGGAATCCGGCAGCAAAACCTTGAAAGACGCCATCAACGAGGCCATGCGTGATTGGGTCACCAACGTGCGCGACTCTCATTACCTACTGGGCTCCGTTCTCGGCGCACATCCGTATCCGACGATGGTGCGCGACTTTCAGGCGGTCATCGGTCGCGAGGCGCGGCAGCAGATTCTCGCCGCGGAAAAGCGCCTACCTTCGCACCTTTACGCGTGCGTCGGCGGTGGCTCCAATTCGATCGGATTGTTTTTTGAATTTTTGGAAGATGCCGACGTGAAAATGATCGGCATCGAAGCCGGCGGCCGCGGGAATGGTTTGGGCGAACATGCAGCACGTCTTGCCGCGCATCAGGGCTTCACTGGCGCGCGCCCCGGCGTTCTCCAGGGCACGTACACTTACGTTTTGCAGAACGAAGACGGCCAGATCGCGGCTACGCACTCGATTTCCGCAGGACTCGACTATCCTGCCATCGGCCCCGAACACGCTTGGCTCGCCGATCAGCGTCGCGCCGAATACGCTGCCGTTGACGATCAGGCGGCGCTCGAAGCGGCAAAACTGCTCTCGCGCACCGAAGGAATTATCCCCGCGCTTGAATCCGCGCACGCCATCGCGGGCCTCATCGAACGTCTGCCGCAGTTCAAGTCCAGCGACCTGGTTATCGTCAATCTCTCTGGCCGCGGCGACAAGGACATGGACACCTATAAGCGGCTGCTTTAATCTGCCAACTCCAATGACAAACTTGTCCCAAAACTCGACCCGTATCTCGAAGCGTTTCGCCGAATTGCGCGCCGAAGGGGAACTGGGCATCGTCGCGTACATCACGGCGGGTGACCCGTCGCTGGAGGCAACTCTCAAATTTGTTCTCGCGCTGGCGGATGCGGGTGCGGATGTGATCGAACTGGGCGTCCCGTTCAGCGACCCGCTGGCCGATGGCCCCACGATTCAGCGTGCTTCGGAGCGCGCTTTGAAAGCAGGCGCGTCGCTCGCGGGCGTCCTGGAAGTGGTGCGCCGCATCCGCGAAAGCAGCCAGGTGCCGCTGGTTCTTTTCACCTACTTCAATCCAATCCTGCAGATGGGTCTTGAAAAATTTGCTGCTGCAGCGGCCCATGCCGGAGCCGACGGCGTGCTCGTCACCGATCTGACGCCCGAAGAGTCGGAAGACTATCGCCGCATTATTCGTGCGCAAAATCTCGATACGATCTTTCTTGCCGCGCCGACGTCCGATGATGACCGGCTCCGGAAAATTTCGGCGTGCTCTTCCGGCTTTCTCTATCTCATTTCGCGCACCGGCGTGACCGGCGCGAAAGATTCGCTTCCCGACGATCTTCCCGGCCTGCTGCGCCGCGTACGAAATTTTACGGAATTGCCCGTTGCCGTGGGATTTGGCATTTCGCTTCCCGGCCACGTTTCGGTGCTGGGCGGTCTTGCGGATGCCGCGGTGGTGGGTTCCGCGCTGGTTTCAGAGATTGAAAAATCTTCGTCAGTCGAAGCCGCCTCCGCCGCGCTTCGTGATCGCGTCCGGATGCTGAAGGAAGCGGGCCGGCACGGCATGTCCCGGCGAGAAGCCACGATATGAACATCTCCGACTGGCGGCAGCGCATGGACGAGATTGACAAGAAGCTGGTTGAGCTTCTAAATGAGCGTTCGCAGTGCGCCCTGGAGATTGGACGCCTGAAACAGGCCGCGGGCATGCCGATCTATCAGCCCGCTCGGGAAAACGAAGTGCTTTCGAACGCCGCGCACAACAATCGCGGCCCGCTGACGAATGCCGCGATACGCCGCCTGTTCGAGCGCATCATTGACGAAGCGCGTTCCGCCGAACGCGTTGCCATGCACGGCGATTCGGCCAATGAGGAGAAGGACACGAAATAGTTTTTGTAGGGCCCACCGCGGGTGGACAGCATACGTCCCGGATGCCGCGCAGCAACGGACGCAATGGCAAAACCCGAAATTCTTGGGAATGAGGAACGAGCTATGGTCATCGTAATGCAAGAAGGCGCAACCGAAGAGCAGATCCAGCATGTCATTGACCGCGTGGTCGCCAGCGGCTTTGACGTTCACCGTTCGACTGGCGCGTCGCACACGGTTCTTGGCGCGGTCGGCGTCCATCGCGATTTCGATCACCGCGATTTTGAGCTTTTGCAAGGCGTGCGCGAAGTGGTGCGGATTACACAACCGTTCAAGCTCGCCAGCCGTCACTTTAAGCCGCAGGGAACAATAATCGATCTGGGGCGCGGCGTGAAAATCGGCGGCCCGGAAGTGGTTGTCGCCGCCGGGCCGTGCTCGGTTGAATCGCGCGAGCAGATTCTTGCCGTTGCCGAAGCCGTCTCCAAGGCCGGAGCCAAGATCATGCGCGCCGGCGCGTTCAAGCCGCGCACTTCGCCTTATGCCTTCCAGGGCCTCGGAGAAAAAGGCCTGCAATTAATGCGCGAAGCCGCCGACAAATACGGCCTTTTTGTCGTTAGCGAAGTGATGGATGCCTCGCAAATCCAGATGATGGGCACTTACGTGGACATCTTTCAGGTGGGCGCGCGCAACATGCAGAACTATTTTCTGCTGCGCGCTCTGGGTGAAGTGCAAAAGCCCGTGCTACTGAAGCGCGGCATGTCCGCCACCATCGAAGAGCTCCTGCTCAGCTCCGAATACATTCTGGCCGGCGGGAACTACAACGTCATCCTTTGCGAGCGCGGCATCCGCACCTTCGAAACGTATCTCCGCAACACGCTGGACATCGCCGCCATCCCGGTGATCCAGAAACTTTCGCACCTGCCGATTTTTGCCGATCCGTCTCATGGCACCGGGCGACGCGACAAAGTCGGCGCCATGGCCCGCGCCGCCGTTGCCGCTGGCGCAGACGGCCTGCTCATCGAAGTTCATAACGACCCCGACCACGCTCTTTCCGACGGCGCCCAATCGCTGGAGCCCACGCAGTTCGCGCAGCTCATGAGCGAAATCCGCATCATCGCGCCCGCCGTCGGCCGCCGCGTCGCGTAACGATGCCCCATCTGATTCAACGCGCAGCCATTCTCGGCACCGGGCTTATCGGCGGTTCGTTCGCCAAGGCCCTGCGCAAATACACGCCGGACATGCACATCACCGGCTGGGACCGCGAGGATGTCGCGCATCAGTTGAAAAGCTCCGGCGTGGCCAACGCGACATTTTCGGGTGCCATTGAACCCGCTATTCGCGGCGCCGACCTGATTTACATTGCGCTGCCTATTGGCGTGACGCTGGATATCCTGCCGGAAATCGCACAGAACGCCGCGCCGCATGCGTTGGTGACCGACGGCTGCAGCACCAAGCTACGCATTTGCACGGCCGCCGCCGAACTGTTCGACGAGGAAGAATCCAGCCCCATTTTCCTCGGTGGACATCCGATGGCAGGGCGCGAGCTTTCCGGCTTCGCGCAATCGGACGCAGACCTGTTTCAGAAAGCTACCTACGCGCTCGTCGGGCCGTCGCAGGAAGATCGCGACCCGCGTATCGTTGCCTTTACGAAAATTCTGGAAAAACTGGGTGCCCGGCCAACGTGGCTTGGCGCGCAGCAGCACGACTACGCTGTCGGCCTCGCCTCGCACCTGCCGCAGCTTACTGCCGTTGCACTGGGCTCGTTTCTCTACGATCGTCTGGACGAGAACGGCCTGCCCATCACTTTGGCTGGGCCTGGATTGCGCGACACGCTGCGCCTCGCCGGCAGTTCCTACGCCACCTGGCGCGACATCGTCCTCACCAACAGGGAAGTGCTCTCCGCGGCGCTCGATCTCTTCGCCCGCCGCCTCGACGATCTCCGCGAACGCCTCGGCTCCCGCGAACTCGAAGCCGACTTCGACGCCGCCAACGAACTCTACAAGCTCCTCCGCTCCCTGTAGCACAGGCTTCAGCCTGTGCGCCACCCAGGCTAGACTGCTTGCCAATCGCTGACTCGATTGGCAAGCAATTCTAAGACACAGGCTAAAGCCTGTGCTACTACTTCGCCGCCTCTTCCTTCACATACGCAGCGCTCAGCGTCCCCTTCTTCTTGGCAATTTCAATCAGCGTGGGGTAGAACTGCACAAAGGTCGTATCCACCGCGGTGTGCTGCGCGTGGCACGAGTAGCAGTCCTTATCTGTCGGGATCATTTTGGCCGTCGCCCCACTGTCGAAGCCGAAGAACGCCCACTTTCCAGGGAAGCGGCTCTCATCCTTCACATGCACCTCGCGGCCCATGAGCTGGGTGCCCTGATAATGGCCCGCCTTGTTGATTGCGGATTTGCTCTCCGCCCCGCGCACTTCCAGCACCAGCATGGTTTTGTCCGGCCAGGTGCCGTTGGCCACGAAATATTTGTAGGCCTCGGGATTCACGAATACGTTATCAAACATGGAGTGATCCATTCCGCCTCCCGGGCCGTAGCTCATGTCAATCCCGCTGCTCAGGTACACCCATTCGCGGTAATTCTCAGGGAACTTCAACTGCCCGTCCGCCGTATATTGGGGCAGGTTCGGGGAAACGGGATTCGCCTGGTTTGCCGGGGGAAGCACGCTCCCCAGGATCAACAGCGCCAACGAGATGCTCAGCAGAACGCCAATGCGCAACATGGGTTTTCCTCCGTCGGAGTCTCGGCCACTCTGGCACGAAACTAACCAATCTAGCCTTACCGCGTCTAGAACAAAAGCAACATCTTTCCGCGCAGGGAATCTCCATGGCTGAAACGCAACCTATTCCCACCGGCGAAGCCCGTCTTCAAGGCGGCCAATTTTTCGGCGCTGTCCGCCATCGTCTGGAGCATTCCGGAGCAATCTTCAGCGATCTGCACCATCCGGTGCCTCGCAAACTACCGATGCACTCGCACGAGCTGCCGTTTTTTGGCCTGCTGCTTCGCGGCTATTACGGCGAACGCTACGGCCGCCAGCAAAAACAGTTTTCTCCCATGTCGCTGATGTTCCGCCCCGCGGGCGTTCCGCATCAAGACGAAATCGCTCCGGGCGGCTTGCGCTTCTTCCACGTCGAACTGCGGCCCGGATGGGAAGCGCGTCTCGCCGGATGCTCCGGCAAGCTCGACCAGGGATGCGAGGATTCACGCGGCGGCCCGCTGTTTTGGCTGGCGATGCAGCTCTTTCGGGAAACATTTGCGGTTGAGCAGGCAGACCCGCTTTGCGTGGAAAGCTTGCTGGCCGAAGTGACGGGCCTCGCGGCGCGGTTTCCTCTAAAGGAGAAGATGCACGCTCCGCACTGGCTCGCCCGGGTACTGGAAAAACTGCACGCCGAATGTTGCGCCCGCCTGACTCTCGATGACCTCAGCGCCACAGCCGGAGTGCACCCCGTGCACCTCTCTCGCGTCTTCCGCCGCTTCCAGCGCGAGGGCATCGGCGAATACACTCGCCGCTTGCGCATCCGGGCTGCCTGCCGCTATCTTCTCGATCACGAACTGCCCCTCGCCGAAATCAGTTTGCTCACCGGCTTCGCCGACCAGAGCCACTTCACGCGCGAGTTTCGCCGCATCACGGGCCTCACACCCCACGCCTTCCGCTCGCAACTTCTCCCCGCCTGTTGAATCATCGGCTTGGACTTTCTTTCACGCCGGACGCACTCCCACGCCTCCAGCAGTTGGAGTACACTGCTTCTCGAGCAATCGAGCGAACCTGATTTATGGACAAACGCATCGCTTCCGCCGAAGCCGCTATCGCGAATCTGCGCGATGGCATGACCGTGTTGATGGGTGGCTTCGGCTTATGCGGTATTCCGGAAAATCTGATCGCGGCCGTGCGCGCCAAAGGCACCAAGGACCTCACCGTGGTCAGCAATAACGCCGGGGTGGATGATTTTGGCATTGGCCTGCTGCTGCAAAACCGCCAGGTGAAAAAAATGATTTCGACGTATGTCGGCGAGAACAAGCTGTTCGAGCAGCTTGTTCTTAGCGGTGAATTGCAGGTAGAACTGAATCCGCAAGGCACACTTGCCGAGCGGTTGCGCGCGGGCGGCGCGGGTATCCCGGCCTTCTACACCCCCACCGGTTACGGAACCATGGTCGCCGACGGAAAGGAAACGCGCGAATTCGACGGCCGCCACTTTGTTTTGGAGCGGGCCCTGCTCGGTGATTTCGCTTTCATCAAAGCCTGGAAGGGCGATCGCTGGGGCAATCTCGTCTTCCGCAAAACCGCGCGCAACTTCAATCCCGTGATGGCCACCGCTGCCGACTACGTCATCGCCGAAGTCGAGCAACTCGTCGAACCCGGCCAGCTCCCGCCCGACCATGTCCACACGCCCGGTATCTACGTAAATGTCATCTTCCAGGGCGCCAATTATGTAAAGCGCATCGAAAAACGGACCGCCCGCAAGTAGGCGTGCCATGAAGGGATCAATTCTCGACTCGCGATTTCAAATAGAGATTGCCCGTCGGGCGAACTACCATGAAGGTTGAGTTTATGGACATGCAAGACAAAAGCAATCCGTTGAATGGCACCACGATTGGCAGCGGTCAAGAGCTGGCATCTATTCTCGACCAATTGCGACATAGGGAGCCTTTCGGCCTGGAGTTGGATGGTGAGAATGGATTTTCTCTTACCATACTGCTGGCGGAAACCTTCGGCGCGGTGCAATACGCGGCAACAGGTAGTGACCCTCCTTATTTTCTCGCCGTGGCACCGGACAGTCCGCCGCTCCCGACTTCCAGGAAGGCCAGCCCACACTTCCTAGCCTTCAAGGCTGACGAAGAAAAGGGGGTACCTTCCCCGGAGTTCTTGGTCGGAGGAACAGGGACTCCCATGCCGACGCGTTATTGTCTGCCATACGACCTTGTGAAGGGAATCGCGCTATATTTCTTGGAAAATGGTGCTCGCAATCCAGATCTAGTTTGGGAAAGCGTTTAGAACCACCTTGAGGCAGTTCCCGAGACAACATTATGCCCCTCTCCGAAGAACAAAAACGCGAACGCATCGCACGCCGCATCGCCAAAGAGCTCCGTGACGGCTACTACGTCAATCTTGGCATCGGCATGCCCACGTTGGTGGCCAACTATGTTCCCGCTGGCGTGGACGTCATTCTACAATCTGAGAATGGCATGCTCGGCGTAGGCCCCTATCCGCTCGAAGCTGAAGTTGACCCCGACCTCATCAACGCCGGCAAGGAAACCGTCACCGAACTTCCAGGAACCTGCTATTTTTCTTCCGCCGATTCTTTCGCCATGATTCGCGGGGCCCACGTGGACCTCACCGTCCTTGGCGCGCTGCAGGTGGATGAAAAGGGAACGCTCGCGAACTGGGCCATTCCCGGCAAAATGCTGAAAGGCATGGGCGGCGCGATGGACCTTGTCGCTGGAGCGAAGCGCGTCTTCATCGCGATGGAGCACGCCACCCGCGACAACAAGCCGAAAATTCTGAAAAAATGCACCCTGCCGCTGACCGGCGTCGAAGTCGTGGATCATATCGTCACAGAACTCGCCTTCATAGACGTTACCCCGCAAGGCCTCCTCCTCCGCGAACTTGCGCCCGACGCGACGTTTGAGCAGGTGCAATCGCTGACCGAGCCAAGACTTCATTTGCCCGCGAGCGGTCCCGCAGTCATGCCGGGGTAGAAAAGCAGTGAGAACCGTGAAATCCACGGCGATTCGCAAGAAGCCCGCTAGCTCGGGACCGAAGCTTCTTCCTGTTTCGGAAGAGACGCGCCGCTGGTCGGCCCTGCTCGAATCCGAACTGCTCTCCTGGCCCGGCGTGATCGCCAAGCGCATGTTCGGACTCCGGGCCCTTTATCGTGGAAAAAGAATCTTCGCCGCTCTCCCCAACTCCCGGGGATTTGGCCCAGACGCCCCTCTGCTTCTGAAATTTGATCCCATGCCGCCTAGCGTCATGAAGCGAGCCGAAAACGACACCCGCCTTCGCGCCAATTCGCCGGGCAAGGGATGGTTCTCGTTCACATTGGCTTCCGATACGGATTTGCACGACGCCCTCGAGTGGCTCAGCCAAGCCTACGAATCCGCCAAACAAGGAAAAGCAAGCTGAAGCTTGGCCTGGCCATAACATGATTTGCCGGAAACTCCGCCTGCAACTCTTGGCCGAATTTTGATTCGCGTGCGGTATTCTGGAGAGGACACAGGACAGCAAATTCATGGATCCCAATTCAATCGTCATCGTAAGTCTGCACTCGCCCCGGGAGAAAATCTGGGGCATCTTGCTGGAAATCAATCCGAGCGGCGTCACCATGCGCGGCGTCGACCTGAATTCCTTTGATCATTTCGTCAGCCAGATCAACCAGCTCGATGCCGAGCGCATCGGGCTGCCTACCGTCTTTTTTCCCATGACCCGCGTGGAGCGCATTTCGCTCGACGAGCCTTCCGGCTCCATCCCCTCCATGGCCGAGATTTTCCAGCGCAAGATCGGCCGTTCGCTGATGGATTACCTCGCGCAGTTCGCCTGAACTGCGTTATCCTTTTCCCCAATGAAAGCGCGGATCTGGACCGTACCCAATCAAATCACGTTCTTGCGGCTCGGCTTCCTGCCGTTTTTCCTGATCCTGATTCTGTATGAAAAGTATCAGTGGGCGCTGCTGGTGTTGTTTGTGAGCGCGGCATCGGACGCGCTGGACGGCCTGCTGGCCCGCAGCCTGGACCAGAAATCAGCTCTCGGCGCCTATCTCGACCCCATCGCTGACAAGCTGTTGCTCAGCTCGTCCTTCATCGTACTGGCGATGGAAAAGCAAATTGGCTGGTGGGTGACGATTCTCGTTATCAGCCGGGACGTTTTACTGCTGGTCGTCGCCGCGGTCATTCTGATTATTCAGGGTTACCGGCCGTTTCCGCCAAGTCTTCTCGGTAAGGCCACAACGTTCTTCGAGATTTCCCTGGTTTTCTTCACGGTCTACGGTGCAGCCTATCCCAACGTGCGCGTCAGTATTCTCCTCCACTACCTGGCCTACGCCGTCAGCGCGTTCGTCATCATTTCCGGCTTCCACTACGCGGTCACCGTCGCTCGCCGACTGCACCACTCTGCCTGATGTTCCTGGCGGCATGAAGAAAGTCGGCCTATTGCTGGCTTCGACGCGCTCTTTCACTGCGAGTTGCTCACATTGGAAGCGGATCGCGATAATGCAACACCATGAACACAATGCTTGCCAGAACCACGGCAGCCGCCGCCCAACCCAACGCATAAGCCCGCGTTTTTTCCGGGCCGTTCAACGGCTGGCGATCGGCGAACACTTTGCCCAGCAGGAAACCCGCAGCCAATCCGCCGGCGTGTGCCCAATTGTCCGTCTGCATGCGAGTGAACAACAGGCCCATCACAAAAATCACGACGACCCAGGAAATCAGCCGCGAACGCAATTCACGCATGTACGTGCCGCCCCGCCGCGTGGTGATGGCAATCATCAGCCCGACCAAGCCCAAAATTGCGCCGCTGGCCCCAAGGGAAAAATGTCCGGCGAGGCTGCTCACCACGAAACTTGCCGCGCCCATCACCACATACAGGAAGAGATATCTGGCGGAGCCGTAAACCTCCTCTACAATCGGGCCCAGGTCCAAAAACACCATCATGTTGAACCCGATGTGAATCAGGCCGCCGTGCAGGAACATCGCGGTGATCAGCCTGTACCACTCGTGCCCCTGAAAAATACTCGGGCCAAAGCACGCTCCGAGCCGATACAGCGTCTCTCCATTCATGCCCCAAAGGATGCTAAGGCCTCCAAACTGCCCCGACTGGATCGTGCCCATCAGTTCGGCGGCAAAGAACACAATATTCAGGATCAGAATCCCCACCGTCACCGGTGCGTGCCCTCCGAAAAATTCGGCCAGACCCTTGCTCCATGCCGCCAGCCCGAATCGAAGGTTGGCTCCGCATTCGTGACATCGAGTTGCATTAATACCCACCAGCGCGCCGCACGCGGGACACAACTGCGGCCGCTTCTCGCCTCCTCCAAACATCCCGCCAAACATCTGCTTCCAGCGGTCCACCCGGTATTGCCAACTATACGGAAGGGCCAACACTCCTCCTTGCATGCACTTTTGCGCGTTCCTATAATACCGGAATCTCGCCCCGCGTTCCGGAACGTGGGGAAAAGGGGCTGCCATGGACAAATTTGAAGAGATTGGCAAGCGATTGGAAGAAGAGTTAACTCGCCTCCGCAAATACGTTGACGAGGAGGTGGCCCCAGCCACCGAGAGACGCACCGCCCAGGTTCTCCGCGAAGCTTCCGAAAAACTTTCCGAAGCCGCCCGCAAATTGGAGGCGCGCGTGGCGGCCCGGGGTTCGCAAACCTCGACCGACGCCAAATCGTGAAACCGGCCCGACTCCGCTCCTTAGCCCTGCTCTATGTTTCCACTCAGCTTTTGCTGGGTTGCGCCGCCAAGCGCCCGATCGTCGATCGCCAGCCCGCGCCCGCCCCGCCAGCCGCCGCTCCCGCGGAAACCATGGATAGCGCCAAGCGCGAAACGTCGGTTCCACCCAGCCCGCCAGCTTCGTCGGCGCCCGCCCATCCGAAACGCGGGAAGCTGCCCCAGGCGCCGGCTGCTGTCGGCTACACCGAAGAGGGCAACGCCTCCTGGTACGGCAATCCGTTTCATGGCCGCCGCTCTTCAAACGGTGAAGTCTACGATATGAATAAACTCACCGCGGCCCACCGCACACTG
>Ga0210410_10000437_pt1 | contig 47345 bp, 39 predicted proteins | sample IncBWC4MmetaG_FD_161058 | JGI IMG/M metagenome (GOLD analysis project Ga0210410, IMG submission 161058) | Forest soil microbial communities from Barre Woods Harvard Forest LTER site, Petersham, Massachusetts, United States - Inc-BW-C-4-M | ecosystem: Environmental > Terrestrial > Soil >...
TCTTTGCGCGCGGGGCAGCGACGGATTTTCTGCGCGGGCTGGCAATGCGCGCGGGACATTCGGGATGGGGAGCGAACGCCATGTTGCAGACGTGGTGGGGACGTGCCTTGGTGGCGTCGCGCTGGAGCCGTGGGATTTACGCCGCGCTCAAGTGCTTGTGCTTTTGTTATTTGGGGCTGGAGCTGGCACTGACGCGAGGCCCGGTGGCGCTCCTGGGGGGATTGGCTGCGGACGCACACGAAACCATTCGACTGGGCGCGCAGGTGCTGACGGGCATGACGGCGGCATTTTGTCTGGTGCGAGGGCTGCCCGTGTTGGCCGAGGGCTGGCGGTACATTGCGGGCGGCGGGATGACGAGGCGAGGAGCGAGGAAAGAGATGCCGGAGGCGGTTTGACAATGCGGGCAGAAGAAAACCAAATGAAGGAGGTAAAGCACGAAGAAAATAAGCCGCGCGGTATTGCTGCGTTTTTTGATTTGGACGGGACGCTGATAGCAGGACCTTCGCTCGAACGAAGATTTTTCCAAGAGTTGCGATGCCGGCGGGTGATCGGAGGCAAGAATTATTTGTGGTGGATGGCGCAGGCCTTGCGGCTAGTGCCACAGGGAATTAGCAAAATCTTGCAGGCCAACAAGATGTATCTCCGGGGAGTCGCGGCGGCAGGACGCGCGAGAGATTTAGGCGAAGGAATGAAACCGGCATTCTTTGCCGCCGCGATCGAGCGCCTAGCGTGGCATGCACAGCGAGGAGACGCGATCGTGATCGTGAGTGGAACGCTCGAGCCGCTGGCGCGAAGAGCGGCGCGCGAGTTGGGAACGATCTTAATACGACGCGGAATTAAGGCGGAAGTGCACGTTTGCGCGATACGATTGGAAGAAAACCACGGGCGGTGGACCGGGCAGATTATCGGGGAGGCCATGTTTGGCGGAGCGAAAGCGCGGGCGGCGCGGCGGCTTGCGGCGCAAATGGGATTCGATTTGAAGCAGAGTTACGCATACGGGGACAGCGCTCAGGACTGGTGGATGCTCGACGCGGTGGGGAATCCCTGGGCGGTCAATCCTTCGCCGGGACTTTCGCGAGTGGCACGGGAGAAGAATTGGCCGATCCTTCGGTGGAACAAAAGAAAAGAATTCACAAAGAGGGCGCAGAGAAGAGCTGAAGCAGTTACGGGACCGGGGAGCTTGGGATGAATAGTGCGCGAAGGCAGAGCTGTAAAGAAAATGAACTGGCCATGCCGTGGGACGGGCCAGCCGCGGCTGAAGAGCTCCGCGTGCGCTTGCCGGTTTGGGATTTGCGGCGATCAAAAATCGCCAGGGCGCTGCAAGGGGAATTTGCGGCGACGTGGGTGGCCTGCGGCGCGTTTGAGTGGGTGGCGCTTGGATATCTGGGAGTATCGAGTGCCCTGATAGCGAGCTTTGCGGAGAATGTCGCGCATCCGGTGATGTTGATTGGCCTGCAGGTGTTTGTGGCAGCGGTCATTTTGGTTTTGTGCCGGGTTGAAGCGCACGTGGCCGGGCAGGCCGAGCAGAGGCAAGAAGGATGGGAACAGGAAGCCCAGAATGGCTGTCCCACGTTCGGGCAGAGATGGTGGCATTTCTGGCGGCACTGGTATCCACACCTGTTTTTTCTTTTTTGTTTTGAAGAGCTGGGACAACTGGTGCACATGATTTCGCCAGGCTGGAAGGACGCGAAGTTGATCGCGTTCGATCACTGGCTGACGGGCGTGCATCCGGCCGTGTGGCTCGAGCAATTCGCGACGCCCGCGCGGAATGAGCTCATGCAGTTCGCGTATCTGACGTATTTCCTGTATCTGCTCGTGCTGGGCGGAATTCTCTACTACCGCAGGGATTGGAAAGGCTACTGGTCTGTGATGACGTATTCCGCGGTGGGCTATGCCATCGGCTACTTGATCGCAATACTGTTTCCCATTGAGAGTCCGTGGTTTGCGATGGCGGGCGCATGGCACGGGGAATTACACGGGGGAGCGTGTACGACGGCGATCAATTTCATTGAGCACTTTGGGCGTGTGCGGGGGGCGGCGTTTCCCTCGGAGCACGTGGCGGGGTCGTTTGCGGCGCTGTGGGGAGCGTGGCGGCATCGACGATGGCTGTTTTGGGTGATGCTGCCGCTGGTGTTGTGCATGTGCGCGTCCACGGTGTGGGGACGGTATCACTACGTGGCGGATATTTTCGGGGGAATGCTTACCGGGACGGTGGGATACGTGATTGGGCGCTGGGTAATGCGAAAGCGGGCGGAAGTTGACAGTCGACCGTTAAAAGTTAACCCTTCTCGTATTTGAGCTGAGTAGTCTCATGACCATGTCCTCCCAAACGACATTACTGTTTTCCTATGGAACGTTGCGAAACAAGAACGTGCAAATTGCGAACTTCGGCCGTGAGCTAACAGGCCGCGAGGATGCGTTGCCCGGCTACGCCCGACGCATGGCGGCTATTATTGATCCAAAATTGGCGGCATTGAGCGGCGAATCGCATCATGCCAACGTGGAGCCCAGTTCCAATCCAAAAGATGCAGTCTCCGGAACCGTCTTCGAGATCACAGAGCAAGAGCTGGTAGTCGCGGACAAATACGAAGAAGTCGCTAAATACCGCAGGATTTCTGTGACGCTCAGGTCAGGCGCTCAAGCATGGGTGTACATCCGAGCCTGACGATGGATGGAAACCGATTAATCCGGGTCCTTATTTTTCAAACCGAAACATTGCCCAGATCTAGAGACACGGATTTATCTCGCTAAGTGCGATTGCGTCAAGCGGTGCCAATCGAGGACCTGCCTACGCAGGCGGGCGCCCCTACAAACACGAAGAAAAAGGGCTGCACTAGAGGGGAGGGCGGTTGTTTAGAGGATTCGCGAGTTCGTAGGTGTGGGCGATTCGGAGGAGAGTAAGTTCGCTGGTGTGGAGGCCGATGAATTGCAGCCCGATCGGCAGATTGGATTCCGTGGAACCGCATGGGATGGAAATAGCGGGAACGCCGGCGAGATTGGCAGGCCGGTTGAGGCGAAGGAGCAAGGCCCGCGCGAGATAGTCCCTTTCCGCGATGCAAACGGTTTCCTCTCCGATCATCGGCGCAGGGATGGGAGTGGTCGGAACGACGAGAGCGTCGACGCCTGCCTGCCGCATCTTCGCTGACAATTCGTGAATGAAGCGCTCGCGCAGGGCGAGGCCTTCGAGATAGACCGTGGCGGAAATTTTACCGCCCATCTCGAGGCGCCCGCGCACATCTTCTCCATAGTCGCCCGCACGTTTGGGGAACCAGCCCGATTGCTCGTGAAAGTGGGTCGCTTCGGGCCAGGCGATTTGATTGCCTGCGTCTTCCGTCGTGCTCAATGAAGGGATGGAGATATCTTTGATTTGCGCGCCGAGTCTTCGCAGATTCTTGAGAGCGCCGTCAAACGCGGCCCGGACTTCCGGGGAAATCACGTCAAAGAAAAACTCTCTGGGCAAGCTAAGACGGATTTTCCGCGGCTTGGAAAGAACTTTGCGCGGGGACCACGGACCGGCGGAGAAAATTCCGGGACCAGCGATGGCGCGAAGCACAATAGCCGCATCCGACGCGGATCTTGCCAGGGGACCCGCGGTGTCAAGCGACGCGGAGAGCGGGATAATGCCGTCGACACTCACGTGATGCAGAGTAGGTTTGAGGCCGGCCACACCGCAGAGCGCGGCGGGGATACGGATGGAGCCGCCGGTATCGGTGCCGACGCTTGCGTAACATAGACCCGCAGCGACGGCGACAGCCGATCCGCCGCTCGAGCCGCCGGGGATGCGAGAAGTGTCCCAGGGATTACGCGCGGGTCCGTAATGAGGATTGTTGGTGGTAGCGCCGTAGGCGAATTCATGGAGGTTGGCTTTGCCAACAATTACGGCGCCTGCTTCCTTCAACATGGCAACAAGCCGGGCGTCGCGCTGCGGAAGAAAATCCTCGAGGATTTTCGAGCCGGCGGTGGTGCGAATGCCTGCAGTGCAGATGTTGTCCTTGAGCGAGACCGGAATGCCGTGAAGAGGGCCGAGGTCGCGACGGCTTTTGCGTCCACGTGGACCAAAAAGTTCCGCTTCCGCTTTTTTCGCCTGCGCGAGTGCGAGATCGCGGGTGACCGTGATGTAGGCATTCAGTTTCGGATTGAGCTGGTCGATGCGTCCGAGAATAGATTTGGCCAGCTCGACCGGAGAGAGTTTCCGCTTGCGGAAAAGCGCCGCGATCTCTTCTATTCCGGCAAAGGCGAGATCCATTTCCGTCATTTAGAAGATTTTCTCCTGGCGGCGAAGATTGCCGACCGTACCGATGTTGGCGATGATCAGCGCAGCGCTGAACTGGTTTTCGGTGCGCACCTGGCCGAGCGCGACACGGCGGTAAGCGAAGGCGATGCCGCAGCAACCGCCATTGTAGCTGGCCTGCACGACCTGATTTTGAAGAATGCCGTTGGTGATGTCGTAGCTGACGCCGGTCGTGAAATTGAAGCCTTTGCGGGTTTCACTGCCGTAGCCGACCAGAGCGCGAACCTGGTTCGAGAGTGGCTGCAAGATGGGATCGGCGCTGAGGCGAAAATGAGCGACGGTGGCAAAGAATTCCCTGTAGGGCTTGACTTTGAAAAGGTTGCCGATGAGCGTGACTTTCGATAATTGCGGATCGTATTCGAGAATCTGCTCGATATCGTAGCGCCCGCCCGGCATGATTTTGAAATCGCTGACCAGGGGAGAAGAGTTGCGCGGGCCGAAGGCAAAGGCGAAAGGTGTCAATGCATTCAGAGTTTCGAATACATTCCGCTGCCCGTTGACGATGGCGCCGCCGAACGTGGGATCGAAGAAATGCTTCTGAACGAGGCGCCAGGAGAGGAGTTCCTGGGGGGAATCGTCGCCGTCTTTGCGAAAAAGGCGCTGCGTAAGGCCGTACTCGACTTCATTGGTATCGGTAAGCGTGGAATCGGCGTCAAAGCGAATGAAATTGGGAAAATTGTTGATGCCGGTGACGTAGCGATAGGTGATTTCCGGCTCAATGGTGTGCTTGTAGCGTTTGCGGCGCTTGTCTTTCGAGGACGGGGCACGATCAAAAAAACGCTCCAGTGTGGGCGGGCGCAATTCCAGAGTGAACTCGCCATCGTTGCGCACAACGGACTGGCCGCTGAGCGTCTGCGTCGGGGCTCCAGGAACGAGAGAATCCCCGAAGTAGGTCGTGCGGAACGCCGCGGTGGTGGTGGCGCCGAACCACGGTCCGAAATGAATGGGAAGGGTCACGCGGGGCGCAAATTCAGTGCGCTCGACCGCGGTGGGAGTGTCGAATTGAGAGTCCTCGCGGTGAACGGCGCCTGTGAACGCGTCGAATCCAAAGTAGACGGGAATTTTCCTCCAAGGAGCTTGTTCAACAGAACCGAAGCGCGCCTCCGGAGCGTTGCGAAGAACCACGCTGGTGGCCGGCGTGATGGTGAGGAAACTCCGGTCGTTGAGGGAAGCGAAATTCAAGCTGAAGCCTTTGAAGTTGTTGGTGAGGAAGATAGCGCTGCGAATTTCGGAATTAATCGCATCGCCGAACGTATCGGCGAAAGCAAGTCGAAAAGTGAGCGAAGAGAGTTCGTTGACGTCGGCGACGAAGCGCCAGTGATTCGACAGGAGGGATTGCACTTCGAGTTGCTGCTGGTGGCCGCCCTGGGAAACGAGCTTGGTAGTCTGCGTCGGAAGTCCGGGATTGATCACTGTGGCTACTCCGCGGTCAACGACGCCAAAATAAGTGTACTTGAGAGAAGTGTTTTCAAAGGGCCGGGCGCGGAGTTCACCGCGTTCTTCCGAGCCACGCCGGCTGAGGTACTGCGCACCGATGGTGGTGTCAAGCCAAGGCGTCGGCGCCCAATAGTACGAATCACCGAAGATAAAACCCTTGCGCGAGCTGTCGCCGATTTCGGGAATGAGCAGGCCGGACTCGCGAACGTTGCGGCCCGCGGGCGCCGTAGCGTAGGGAAGCCAGATCAGCGGCACGCGGAAAAGGCGGAAGTTGGCGTTGACCAGGGCGACGGTTTTGTCGAGGCGAATGCGGGCGTGCGCGGCGTAGAACTGCCACTTGGGCCGATTGGGATCGCAGACGGTGATCCAAGCGTCGTGTACAAAGTAAACGTCATTCGGGAAGCGCTCGACTTCCCTGGCTTCGAAGTAAAGCGGATTCTCGGAGACGAGAAGAGTGGGATTAGGGCGGCGCTCGAGTTTTACGGTGCCGCGGACATTGCGAAAGGTTCCGTGGCCGGTGCTGACGTTGTAGTGGGCCTCATCGCTTTCGATGTGCTGGTTTCCGTAATCGAATAAAACGTGGCCGGTGGCGAGAGTCTCGTAGGTTTTATTGTTGTACTCGACGTGGTCGGCGCGGAGGCGTGCGTCAGCATAACGGATGTCCACGTCGCCGTCGGCGATGTAAAGGTCCCCCTGGCGTCGCTGCGGGCCAGTCGAGGAAAGCTCGGCGACGCCGCCTTTCCCCGAGGGGAGGCGGAGCTGCTGCGGGGATGCGGCACGCGCGGAAGCCGGCGGAAAGGCAAAAATAAACGCCATTGAAAAAAAGATAAAGAGCTGAGGCGCGGAGAGATTCCACGCATTTGGAGTGCGGTTCACGCGAAGCATCAAACCAGTGAAAATAGTCAAATAGCCTAGCATGTGGAAGAAGCGATGGATAGCCGACCGGATCATGAAACGCGAGTTACGGCAGGAGCGTCTGTCCTCACGGAGCCGGTGCGTCCATCCATAATCAATTGATGCACACTGTGGGCTGGTAGAGGTATGATGCCGGGCTTCGCTCAAGGGGGATAGTGATGAATCGTGTTTCGTTTGTTCTGAGAGGGCTCCTCGCCGCAGCCACTTTTTGCCTCGTGCCGATGCCGACGCTATTCGCTGACACGGCCGACCAGCCGAATCAGACCGATAAGCTCAAGAACCTGGAGTTTCGCGAGATTGGTCCGGCCACCATGGGCGGACGGATCGACGACTTCGCCGTGGTTGAGAGCAATCCGAATATCGTGTTTGTAGGCGCGGCTTCGGGCGGAGTCTGGAAGACGACGAACAACGGCACGACATGGGAACCGGTCTTTGACAAGGAAGGAGTCTCAACGATCGGAGACATCGCGATTGCGCCTTCCGATCCGTCCATCGTTTGGGTGGGAACGGGAGAGCCGAACAACCGGCAGAGCTCATCGTGGGGCGACGGCGTGTATCGATCGCTCGATGGCGGGAAAACGTGGAAGAAAATGGGCCTCGAAGCGACGCACCACATCGGACGAATCGTAATCCACCCGAAAAATCCGGATGTCGTTTACGTGGCCGCTCTGGGGCATTTATGGGGAGCGAATGCGGAACGGGGTGTTTACAAAACTTCGGACGGCGGCAAGACGTGGGCGCAGGTGCTGAAGATCAATGATGATACCGGAGTCAGCGACATCGCGATGGACCCGGAAAGTCCCGAGACTCTGTACGCGGCGGCGTACGAGCGCAGGCGCACTCCGTATGGTTTCAATGGCGGCGGGCCAGACAGCGCCATTTACAAAACGACCGACGGCGGAGCGAGCTGGAAGAAATTGACGAAGGGGTTGCCTTACGAAAATGGCGGCGACACGGGGCGTATCGGGCTGGACATTCATCGCAAGGATCCGAACATCGTTTACGCCCTGGTGCAACACGAGAACGGCGGGATTTTCCGCAGCGAAGACAAGGGCGAGACGTGGAAGAAGATGAGCGACACGGACCCGCGGCCGTCCTACTACAGCCAGGTGCGCGTGGATCCGAATAACGAATTGCGGATCTGGGCGCTGGGGGCGCAGATGTATTACTCGGAAGACGGAGGGAAAACATTTTCGACGCAGCGCGTGCACGGCATCCACGGGGACTTTCACGCCATGTGGATCGATCCGCGGGATTCGAATCACTTGATGGCGGGAAGCGATGGAGGAATTCACTGGAGCTACGACAACGGGCGGACCTGGGATTTCGTCAACACCATCGCTCTCGGGCAATTTTATGAAATTGCCCTGGACAACCAGAAGCCATACAAGATTTGCGGAGGCTTACAGGACAACTCGAGCTGGTGCGGGCCGAGCAATTCGCTGACGCGCGACGGAATCAGCAACGAGGATTGGGAGCTGATGCCGGGAGGCGACGGTTTTTACGCGCAGATCGACAACGTGGAGCCGTGGATTGTCTACACGGAGTCGCAGGATGGATTTCTTTCGCGGCGGGATTTCAGGACGAAACAGCAAAAGTTGATCAAACCGGAGGCCAAGGCGGGCGAGCCGCACTACCGTTTCCAATGGAATTCGCCAGTGGCGATCTCAGCAGGCGACCACAAAACGATTTATTATGGGGGAAATTGTCTTTTCAAGTCGAGCGATCGCGGAGACTCCTGGACGCGGATCAGCGGAGACCTGACGACGGGTGTGGATCGCAACAAATTGGCGATTCTGGGGAAAGCGCCGGACAAGAAAACGCTTTCGCGGAATGACGGGGTGCAGGATTACCCGACCATCACCACGCTGAGCGAATCGCCGCTGACAGCCAATGTGCTGTGGGTGGGAACCGACGACGGCAACGTGCAAGTCACCCGCGACGGCGGAAAGTCGTGGAAAAACGTTGCGGCGCGCGTGCCGGGAGTTCCGAAGGGGACCTACGTGAGCCGCGTGATGGCCTCGAAATACGCGGAAGGGACGGCGTTGCTTGCTTTTGATGGGCATCGCAACGACGACTACAAAATATACATTTTCCTGACGACGGATTACGGCGAAAACTGGAAGGCCATCCACAACGGAATCCCGGAATCGGCCGGGAGCGTTCACGTGGTAAGAGAGCATCCGCGGAATCAGAATTTGCTTTTTGCGGGAACGGAGTTCGGGCTATGGATTTCGTGGGACCACGGGGCGAACTGGAGCAGTTTCAAAAATAATTTTCCGACCGTGCCGGTGGACGATCTGCAAATCCAGGCGCGGGAGAATGACCTGGTGCTGGCGACCCACGGACGCTCGATCTGGATCCTGGATGATTTGACGCCGGTGGAAAAAATGGATGCCGGGGTTGCGAATTCGGAAATCACCTTTTTCGAGCCGCGCCCAGCGATGACCTGGCACATCGACAGGCGCGGCTGGTTCGAAGGCCAGAAGTTCTTCCTGGCCAAAAATCCGGACTACGGCGCGATTCTGAATTACTACTTGAAGGAAGCGGTCCCACCCGAAGCTCCCAAGACCGACAAAGACGAAAAAGGTCAGGCCGCTGAGGAGGACAAAGCAAAAGCGGCGGCTGCGGCGAAAAAAGAAGGCAAAGTAAAAATCACCGTGCTCGATAAGGGCGGGAATCTGGTGCGGGAATTTGACGGGCCAGGCGCAGCGGGGGTGAACCGGACGAATTGGGATCTGCGCTGGAATCCATCGGCGGAACCCACGCCGGAGCAACTTGAGGCACAGGCGGCAGGATTTGGTTTTGGTCCGCGAGGGCCATTGGTGGAGCCCGGCGTATACACCGTGAAGATCAAGGCGGGAGAGAAGTCGGCCGAGCAGAAGGTGACGGTGGAGGACGACGCGCGGATCACAATGAGCGATGCCGATCGCGCGGCCCGCCGCGAAGCCATCGAGTCGCTCTACGCGATAGCCAAGAGCACGGACAAGGACCGCAAAACCATCGGAGGAATCAAGGAAGCGTTGAAAGCCGCCCGCGAACAGTGGAAGAAAGATGCGGCCAAGCCGAATGCTGCGAAAATACCCGAGGAGATCCAGAAAGCGGTGGAAGAACTGCAGAAGAAAGTTGACGGCGTCGCCGAGAAGTACGCTCGCGAACGGGAAGGATTGGGCAACGCAGGTCCCCCGCTCGAGTGGAAGCCCGACCCGCTCCCGCAACAGGTGCAAAATCTGCTGGAAGAGTTGGACAGCTTTTCCGCCGCGCCCGGGGGCCAACAGAAGGAAAAACTAGCGGAGCTGCCCCCCCTGGTGAACGATGCCTCCGCGCAAGTGAAGAAAATTGCGGAGGAGGATCTTCCCGCACTTAACAAAAAAATGAATGACGCTGGAATCCCCCACATCGTCCCCGCGACCACGACACCACGCCGTGGCGACGGAGACGAAGAGAACGCAGATCGCTACTAAGTGCAGGGAAACGCTTCCCGTGTTTTTCGGTCTGCGCTATAGCACAAAGCGGCCTTGATGGAGACCAGCCGGCTATTCTTTCGCCTCTGGTTTGGCGTGCACCGTGCGATACCATTCAAACGTACGACGAAGACCTTGCTCGAACTCCACTTGCGGATCGTAGCCCAGAAGCTCGCGGGCCTGAGTAATGTCCGCCTGAGAATCGCGGATATCGCCGTCACGCGGGGGATCGTACTTTACCTCGAGTTGCGTGCCTGAAATACTGCGGAGAAGCTCGACGGTCTGATTCAAAGAGAACCGGCCGCCCACACCGATATTGAAAACTTTTCCCGATACATTAGGAGCTTCACACGCAAGCAAGTTGGCGCTCACGGCGTTATCGACGTACGTAAAATCGCGGGTTTGCTCCCCGTCGCCAAAGATCACCGGTTGCGTTTCCTCGAGGAAAGCGGTGCAGAACTTCGCCAAGACACCCGAATAGGGTGAAGCGGGGTCCTGGCGTGGTCCGAAGATATTGAAGTAGCGCAGCGAGACGTTCTCGAGGCCGTAAACGCGCCCAAAGGTCTGTGCGTATAACTCGCCGACATACTTGGTGATGCCATACGGAGAAATAGGTTCCGGCTCCATGGTTTCGACTTTGGGCAGCGTCGGTGTCTCGCCGTAGGCGGAAGAGGATGCAGCGAAGACGACACGTTTCACCTTGGCGTCGCGAGCGGCGACAAGAACGTTGAGCGTGCCGTCTACATTGGTGCGGTTGGTTTCAAGCGGGTCCTTGATCGAACGCGGCACGGAGGTGCGTGCCGCCAGGTGCAGAACGTAGTCGGCTTCGGGCATGGCTTTGCGCACGGCTTCGAGGTCGGTGATGCTCCCTTTGATAAAGGAAATCTTGTTGCGGGACTCCGCCAGGTTTTCTTCTTTGCCGGAGGAAAGGTCGTCGAGCACGACCACGCTATGTCCGCGGCGCACAAGTTCGTCCACCGTGTTGGAACCGATAAATCCCGCGCCGCCAGTCACGACATAGCGCATCCCGAAAATCCTCCTCGATCATCGTCCGCGTGCTGCCAAGGTTCGGCCCAGGCGATCACAACAGGTTATGGAAAGACGAGCGCCAAGCGTTTTGATACGCTCAAACTTTGGCCCATACTCCAACGGCGGGGAGAGCCGCCTGGCGCGGTATCGTAATTGTACGACGGAAAACGGCCATGCAAGGAGCGGATACAATAGAAGGTCACAAAAAGATTATGAGTCCCAGGACAAACGCGGGAATCGCCCTCTTAGCGGTGGCCGTTTGCTCCGCGGCAACGGTTGTGTGGTTGCGTATTCACAGCGGCCGACCTTCCGCCCTGTTCACCCACCGTACCGCCGAAGCCGTCGAAAAACAGAAAGTTGCGACAACAGGTCCTTTCGCGACAAAGGATTTTTCCTCAAAGAAGGTTCTGGGGACAGACAAGCCGGTGAGAGACGTGAAAGCGGAAATCGCCGACACGCCGCTGAAGACCGGCGAAGTTCTGGAGTTTACGGCAAATGTCTCCAAACTTTCGAATGTCGCAAGCTTGCAAGTGAGCGTGGTTGAGCGGCGCAGTTTCCTGGGAAAAACGGTGTGGCACTTGCAGGCGACTGCCCATACGGAGAATCCGCTGCGGATGGTGTTTGCACTCGATGATCAGTTCGATTCTTACAGCGATACCGGGGCGCTTACAAGCCTGCAATACGAAATGCACCTGAACGAGCGCGGGCAAAAAGTTGAGTCGGTACAGCGCATGATGACGAGCGGCAGAGCGCCGGTGGATGCGACGGCTGCCATGGTCTTACCCGGAACCCGCGATCCGCTCGGAATGTTGGAGTATCTGCGCAGCGTCGATTGGGCAAACTCGGGGGAAGTCCGAAGCCCGGTGTATGACGGGCGCAAACTTTATGATGTGCGCGCCCGGTTGGCGGGGAGCGCGGAGAAAGTGACCGTCCCTGCGGGCAATTACATTACGTCCAAGATCGAACTTCGCGTTTTCGATAACGGCACGGAAATGAAAGATTCGCACTTCTTCCTGTACCTCGCCAACAATTCCACCCGCAGCCCCGTGCTGCTCGAGGCGTTACTGCCGTTCGCGGACGCTCGGGTGGAGTTGGTGAAGTCTCAGTAACGCGGTTTTGAGGCTACTTCGCAACTGGATCGTCGCGCCGGGGAAGTTCAGCACAGAACAATTTTATCCCGGTGACGCACCACGCGGCGGGTGGCATTACGAGTGTCGATGACGAGCTTCGAAGAGTCCACAATAACGCCGTAATCGTAGCTGGAATGATCCGTTGCGATGACCACCGCGTCATAACTCCCCAAAGTGTGGGAATTGATCGAGACGGATTTCATGTTTTCGTAATTATAGTGCCGCATCTTGTGAAGCCGCGGGAAGTAAGGGTCGTTGTAGTCGAGATGTGCGCCGCGCTCTTGCAGGAGCTGCATGATTTTCAACGTCGGGGATTCGCGGAGATCGTCGACGTCCTTCTTGTAGGCGACGCCGAGTATCAGCAGCTTTGAACCTTTGATGCTCTTCTTCTGACCATTCAGGGCTCCGGCAATCGCGTCGACCACGTGATACGGCATGGCGGTATTCACTTCGCCGGCCAGTTCGATGAAACGTGTCGAGAAGTCGTACTCGCGGGCCTTCCAGGAAAGATAGTACGGGTCAACGGGAATGCAGTGACCTCCCAGGCCCGGGCCAGGATAGAAAGGCATGAAGCCGAAGGGTTTCGTCGCGGCCGCGTCAATCACTTCCCAGATGTCGATGTTCATGCGCAGGCTAAGCATCTTCAATTCATTGACCAGCGCGATGTTGACGCACCGGAAGATGTTTTCAAGCAGTTTTGCCATTTCCGCGGCGCGTGTCGAGCTGACCGGCACAACACGGGCGACCACCTGCGCATACAGCGATATCGCGGCGCGGCCGCTCGGAGGGTTCAGCCCCCCCACGACCTTGGGAATCTGCGCCAGGCCGAACTGTTTATTGCCGGGGTCCTCCCGCTCCGGTGAAAACGCCAGGAAGAAATCGCAGGGAATATTCTCATTGTCCGGCCCGGAGGCGATGGGACACCGCAAGCCGCCTTTTTCGAGTATCGGGAGAACAAGTTCCTCCGTCGTGCCGGGATAGGTAGTTGACTCAAGAACGATCAGTTGGCCCTTTTGCAGATGCGGCTGGATGGAAATGGCCGTCTGCTCGACGTAACTGAGATCGGGTTCGCGCCGTTCGTCCAGCGGCGTGGGAACGCAAATGATGACCGCGTCGGCATCTTTCAGACGTGCGAAGTCCGTTGTGGCGTTGAAATGGCGGCTGTTTACAAATTGCTGAATTTTGGTCTGAGGAATATGCTCGATGTACGACTTGCCCGCGTTGAGGGAGGACACTTTGTTGGGATCCGTGTCAAAACCCGTCACTTTGTGGCCTGCCTCCGCGAAACGCAACGCGAGCGGAAGCCCCACATAGCCGCAGCCGATGATCGCCACTTTGAGTTGGGCGCCTTTGAAGAACTCGGGTTTCCGGTCGATTGCCATGAGTTCGGTTATGCTCCTCGTGATCTAGGAAGTTTGGACGCATGCCGCGCGTCCGAATAGACGATGACGTTCAAATATAGCAGGGTTTCCGGCACGAGCCAAAAACGCAGGCTAGCCGTGTTTCGAACCGTTCACGGACAACGGAAGGTTGCTCCTGGCCGCGAGTAGCAGGAGTATAGAGAAAGGTGTTTTTCGTATCAGGGAAGAATTAGCCGGGGCTGACGCCACTCCATGATGATTCTTGCGATCCTCTTGCTCGGACTGGGAGTCGGTGTGCTCGTTGGCCTGCTCGGTGTCGGCGGCGGCGCGGTGCTCGTCCCGGCGATGGTTTATTTGCTGGGAATGGACCAGCACATGGCGCAAGGGACGTCGCTTCTTATCTTGCTGCCTCCCTTGGGGCTGGGTGCGCTGATCAGTTACTGGAAACGCGGTCAGGTGGACTTGGTAGCCGGTATTTTGTGCGCTTTGGGGATGCTGACGGGCGGATACTTCGGAAGCCGGATCGCTATTCCACTGTCGTCGCGGAGCTTAAGAGCGTTATTTGGATGTTTTCTGATGGTGGTGGCACTGATGTTATGGAGAAAGTCGATGATGGGCGGTAACACGTCAAGTCTAGCCAATGAGAACAAATCCAATGTCTGAGCGAAGATTGCGTGATGCGGGAATCTTTCTTGCCGCCTGCGTATGCGGCGTTGCCGCGGGATTATTCGGAGTCGGCGGAGGCGTCCTGCTCGTACCGATGCTGGGAATCTTGTTCGCGTTTACCCAGCATCGCGCCCAGGGCACGAGCCTGGTTGCTTTGATCCCGCCTACCAGTTTGCTGGCCCTGCTCGCCTATGCCAAGGCGGGTTACGTTTCCTGGCACGCCGGGTTGCTGTTGATTCCCGGGATTTTTGTCGGCGGAATCCTGGGCGGGGTATTGGCAAAAAAAATCGAGCCGCTCCGCATGCGGCAAGTCTTCGCGGGAATAATGTTCGCGCTGGGGGCATGGCAGGCCGTCTCCGCCTGGCGGCACTGAGGGCCTGGGGAAAGCTGATGGTCGATCTGCATTGTCACATTTTGCCGGGACTCGATGATGGGCCGCGCTCCATCGAGGAGTCGCTGGTCATGGCGGAATCCGCGATCGCCGATGGAATCACGCACGTCGTGGCTACTCCTCATGCCAACAGTAATTTCCCGTTTGATTATGAGCGGGTCCGCGAGCGCCGTGACGCCCTGCAAAAGCTCGTGGGCGAACGATTGACGCTGGCGACCGGGTGCGACTTTCACCTTAACCCCGAAAATCTCGCGGCTTTGAAGCAGGACGCGCCCCGCTTCTGCATCAACCAGAAGAATTACTTGCTCGTGGAATTCAACGAAGTATCGATTCCGCCCGCGATGGACCACACGCTCCACGAACTCCAGCTTGCGGGATTGTGTCCGGTGATCACCCATCCCGAGCGCAACGCTATCCTGCGGGCCCAGCCGCAGCGCCTGGCGGCGTGGGCGCGGCAGGGTTGCCACGCGCAGGTGACTGGCGGATCGCTCACCGGAGTATTCGGACCAGGCGCGCAAGAGATTGCGCTCTTCTGGATCAGGACTGGCTTGATTCATTTTGTTTCGAGTGACGCGCACAACACGGCAGGCCGCCCGTTGAAGCTGCGCCCGGCCTACGATGTCGTTTGCAAAAAATTTGGCGAAGAGAAAGCCCGCGCGCTGCTTGTCGAGAATCCCTTCGCGGCGTTTGAAGGCCGAGCTTTGCCTCACGTCCCCGACGTGCCGGACGACGTCTCCCCGCGCCGCCGTAAACGCTTTTTCTTTTTCTAGCCGGCTCTTCTCGGCGGTGCCTTCTTGTAGGGGCTCGATACATCGTGCCCGCTCCGGCGATTTTTGTAGTCTGGTTAACAATAAGCCCCCCCACCCCGCCAATATTTGGATGTGTGGCAAACAAAGAACTTTAAGTACCTGTGTTTTCGGAAGTGTGGCAAGTAAAAGAGTTACGGGCTCAATTTTCGGATCTGTGGCAAATGAAAGACTTAGTGGCGAGTGGCGGGTGACCCCTCGACTCCGCTCGGGACAAGCGAGCGGCCAGATGGGAAAAAGATGGGGGGAGGGGGGTGTACCCCCCTCGTTGTATGGGAAAGGGCCTTGTAACGGCATAAAGAGAAAAGAGATAGAGGGCGTTTTCCGTTGTAAAACAACGGGGCTCCAACGGAGCCTCAACGGAGCGATGAAAGGGAGGGGACGGGAAGAATCTAACGCACGGGTGCTGGGTTCGTGGTCGGGGACGCTCGGTGTGAGATTCTTTCGCGTTGCGTGCAATTTCATTTGCGTCGGTGTCGCTTCAATGGCCAGGCTTCATGGACAAAGGTACGGCGGGGAATACGCGGGGGCAACTGTCCGGAAGTGGAGTTTGAGGGCAGGTGGCCGAGATCTTCAAGAGCGGACAGAAAATTCAAAAACTGCACGCTTCAAAAAGAAAGAAGCACGTAGCGCCTCGACAGGTGAAGAAGAGAAGGGGGTAGAATAATCAGGGGGCGGGGCAAGGGGAGATAAGAGGGCGCGGATTGTTCGAGCCGATCTTTATTCTGCTGGTCCTTGCACGAGGTTGAGCGCATCGCGGTATAGAAACGGCACCCAGAATACTGGCTGCTCTTTTGACCCCCGCTTTTGGAAAAAACCTACCTCCGCTAGCTTTTCAGCTCTCGCCGCTGCTTCCGCGTCAGAGACTCGCCAAATCTTTGCAAGCGATGGGGGTGTCTGCTGTGTTTTCTCTCCCTCCAACTTGTCGAGGATCGGTTTCAGAGTCGGGTGCTCGGCGCAGAGGGTCTGTTCATAGCGTACTTTTGATACTTCGGGCAGCGCCGCCTGTAACGCAATCCGATCGAACAAATACTCGCCTTCGGGTTCGGCTTCGCCCCTTTCCAATAACTTCAACTGCTGGTCTCTTGCCGCCGACAGAAGATGAATCAATTCCCGAGGTGCCGTTTTGCCGGTTCCATCCGTCGTTCGCGCCAACATCCAATCAAATGTTGTTGATTTTCGCTCGCCGCGTTCGACTTGGGGCGGGAAAATCCGATAGAAGAGTTTCTCCTGTTCGTCTACGCTTGCAAGTACCGCCGCAGGGTCTACCTTGTAGAATTCACGGACGGCTTCATTATGCAAGGCACGGCGAATGACTAGATACAGAAGCGACCGAGTGTCCCAAGTGATCGTAATTGATCGTGTGATATGACTTGCCTCGCGGAATCCCGCAGACGTAATGCGCGCCCATATGTCGTCCCTTAGGAAAATTTTCAGCGAGATGTTCTCGAGATCGGCCATGTCCCGATAGACGCGGAAAAGAGCACGTAGCGCGTTCCCTTCCAGGTCGCTCGATTCCGCGAAAGCTACGTCTAAACGGTCGAGGACAATCCAAAATTTCTTCCCGTCTTCGCCGAAAGCCTTGTCGCCCATCTCCAGGAGCGTGTCGGCCGAGACGTAGCCGAGCTTCCGCTGTTCGCCGCTCGGTTCACGCATAGTAACCTTTGCTTCGACACCTTCAGGTATCCGTGAAGCAGGATTAATCTTCACGCCGCCGGACACAGAGTCAATTCTCCGCACATAGTCCAAAGCGGCGCGGAGGGACCCTTTCAGTGACCACTCGGAGTGGACAAGTCCGGCTCCCTCGAGTGCCGGGAGCAGGCCGCGCGAGTGTCCGTTGTCGACTCCAACGATGCGGAGGCCTGTGCCGATTAGCGATAGAAAGTAGAGCTTCCATAAGCCTCGAAATTGGTCTTCCGATGCCGGTGGGTCGGCTACCAAATCCTCGAAAACCGGTGTTCCCCTGACTTTCTCACCGGCTACTGGGATGATGTTCCGGGCTAAGAGATCGTCGCGTTTCTTCCTCAATAGCGAGTAGAGAGCGCTCTTCCCGGAGCCTTTTGGTCCGTAAACAACGTCGACGTCGCCCGAGAGTACTTTGCGCCACTGGTCAGTCTCCACGAAGTACGATATCAGGGCATCGGCTTCGTCTTCGGCAATGCGTTCGCCAAAAGTTACCGCAGCTAATACATCGCGCTTGTTCATAGGACACTCGCTCAATTCTACTCTCGGGACCCCTTCTGTCCCCAGATTCGAAGAGTCAAACCCCTTGAACACCATAAGGGTGTGGCACGGGCTAGAAGTCATCGAGCGCGTCAACCCACCCTATCCTTGGTATACGTCCAATTCGATTGATCGCGGGGATTGGTGGAATGGGAGGAATTGGTGGGACTTTTGGGACCCTAGGGGTTGGCGGCACAGCAATGGCGTTTCTTAATATGTAATTCTTGTCGACAATTTGTCCGAGATATACGCCATCGCTGCCCCACACTCTGTCCTCCGAAACCCAACCCAGGTATGTACTGCCGGCGTCAAAGAGATGCCCACTGGAAATGAAGCCGAAATATTCTCCGTTCCATCTGAAGATTGAGGTCATACGTTTACCTTTTAATTTCATGAGAATACCACTTGCCGGCCGCGTCCTCCATCCGTGCCGACTTGGCCGGGCGTAAATCACGGCCGCGTCTCGAGGGGATGATGGCTCTTCTCGTAGAGCTCGTTCTGGAGCTTCAGGCTCGCGTCGTCGGCCTTGGCGGCGCGGATGCGGACTCACACAGCGGGGACCAAGGCTGAAGCCCGCGTAAGAGCGACCTTTCGTTCCGCGGCGTCTAAAGACGCCGCTCCCCTGACTGAAGATCAGGGGCTTCTACCACCATGGCTGAAGCCTGGTCTCGGCTAGGTGGTGTTCCGTGGCACCTGAAGGTGCCCCTCCCCTGACTGAAAGTCAGGGGCTTCTACCCCAAGCGAACAGCTTCCACCACCGTGGCTAAAGCCTGGTCTCGGCTAGGTGGTGTTCCGTGACACCTGAAGGCGCCGCTCCCCTGACTGAAAGTCAGGGACTTCCACCGTTTAAGGCTTCGCGACGAAGATCTGGGCAAGCGTTGGGTGTCGAGGGGATAATGGCTCTTCTCGTAGAACTCGGTTTGGAGCTTCAGGCTGGCGTCGTCGGCCTTGGCGCGCGAGCCGGTCAAGAAAAGTCAAAATGCCCATGGTTCGACTCTGCGCACCACAGGCACGCATACCTCGCTTATTGGGCGCCCAACTTCGTTTTGTGAATCTAGGTGTCGGTTAAGCGTCAAGGGCACCGGTTTGAAAACCGACCACTACAGATCACCAAAGCGGCGTCTAGCCGCCGCACTCCAAAGCTGCCCGCTTGCAAGCAGGAAAGAAAGGTGCCGGGGCTTCCACCGCCAGGGCTGAAGCCCAGTTAGGAGCGAGTGGAGTTCCGCGGCACCTGAAGGTGCCGCTCCCCTGACTGAAGGTCAGGGGCTTCTACCACCATGGCTAAAGCCTGGGCTCGGCGAAGCAGTGTTCCGTAGCACCTGAAGGGGCCACTCCCCTGACCCCTCGCGGCTCAGGGTAAACTGAAAGTCAGGGGCTTCCACTATTTAAGATTCTCTTCAACGTCGACGCACGCTTCGCTTTCTTTTGGTGGAAGCCCCGGACTTGGAGTCCGGGGGAGCGGTGCCTTCAGGCCCGCGGAACACGAGGTTACGACTCAAATGGCTTTAGCCTTGGTTTCTGGCTTGTAGACAGAGTACGATGCAAGTATTATATGTATCGGTAAACATATCTTGATGCATCTTGCCCCTCAAGCGGTTCGGACATTCTTTGTGACTTCGGGGACGGAGTCTCATCGCGGAATTCTGCAATCGGAGGGGATGGCTCGCTTGCTGATCGATTGCTTGATGGAAAATCGGAAGAGGGAGCGATTTCTGTTGCATGAGTTCGTCATTATGCCCAACCACTTTCATGCGTTGATTACGCCCACGCCGGATGTTCCTCTCGAGAAAGCGATGCAGTTTATTAAAGGCGGATTTTCGTATCGGGCCAAGCGGGAGTTGCATGTGAATTTCGCGATTTGGCAGGCGGGATTTACGAATCATCGCATTCAGGATTTGCGGGACTACGAGGAGCATCGGTCGTACATCCATCAAAATCCTGTGAAGGCCCGGTTGGTGGAAGCGGCGGAGTTGTTTCCTTATTCGTCGGCGTTTCGGGGGATGGAAGTTGATGCGGCGCCACCATGGCTAAAGCCGGTTTTTCGCGAAGCGGCGCATCGCGGTGCCTGAAGGCACCGCTCCCCTGACTTAAGTTCAGGGGCTTCCACCTATAGGAGTCCCACAAACCATAGCAAAGCCCTGCCTGCGGCAGGCAAGCCGGCGCTACACTTGTTCGTCAAGCGCGGTCAGCGGGCGCGGCGGAGAGGCTGAAGCCCACTCAATTTGCGTTCGCGCAGCGTCGATGTGCCGTTACAATCCCGTTACGTTCCCGTGGGAAATTCGTTCCATCCTCTTTCCCTTGCTGTGGTTACCGGATTTTTTCCCCTCTCAACGAGGAGGGATACACGCACCCCTCTCGGTTTCCTTCTCCCGCTGGCGATTCGACCCTGCCGCAAGTCAAAACCGCGGTAGGATATCGCGTTCACGACAAAGGGGGGAAGGATGGCATCGAGCGGGTCCGCAAAATCAATCCTCATCACCGGCGCAACGGACGGATTGGGCAAAGCGGCGGCGACACTGTTCGCGGAGCGTGGGTACCGCGTCTTTGCCGCGGGACGCTCGGCGGAAAAGCGCGCGCAGTTGGACGCGCTCGCCCGCGAGAAAAAACTACCGCTCGAAACTCTCGAGCTCGATGTTTGCGATGATGCGTCCGTCCAGCACGCGGTGAGAACGGTCCTCGACAAGGCTGGAGCGCTCGATGTGCTCGTTAACAACGCCGGCATCTCCTTCGTCGCCGCCGTCGAGGACATGACCATGGAGGATTGGCGCAAACAGTTTGAAACGAATTTCTTCGGCGTCTTGCGCGTGACGCGCGCCGTCCTGCCGCACATGCGCGAACGCAAACGGGGACGAATCCTGATGATGAGCTCCGTTTCCGGATTCGTCACGCCTCCCACTCAGGGAGGCTACAGCAGCAGCAAACACGCGCTCGAAGGGTTGAGCAACGCGCTTCGCTTGGAGCTTTATCCCTTTGGGATCGATGTCGTGCTCATCGAACCCGGCTACATCGTGACCAATATCCAGAACACCGCGGCGGACCTGATGAAGCCTTATGCGGAAAAAATCAAGAGCGGTCCCTATGCGCGAATTTACGCTGCGCTGCTTTCAAACGCGAAGCAGAGCCGCGCAGGTTCGGAAGCCACGCCCGAAGATTGCGCCCGCGTGATGCTCGCCGCAATCGAGTCGCCGCGTCCCAGGCCCAGGTATACCGTGACTCGGCTGGCTACGCAGGTGAAATGGTTCAAGCGGCTACTGCCGGATCGCACTTTGGACGCGATTTTCCGCAGGCGCTACAATATTTCTCGGGCGATATAAAAAAATTTCCCGGCGGTCTCTATGGATTGGAAACCTGGAAGGACAGGCTGTTTTCGCGCAGCTCCTGCCACTGCTTGGCCCACGCTTCATGCAACTTGCTTTCCGCGTAATCGGCGGCCGCATCTGCGCTCGCAAATTCGATGGCGTAGACCCCGCTGAAGTCGCGGATCTGATTGCGTTCGGTTTTCAGCCACACATTCTTGATCCCCGGAATCTTCGCCGCCATCGTCTTGATTCCGTCGATGGTCCGCTGCTGGTCGCCCTCGGAGACGCCGGGTTTCCACTTGTAAACGACGACGTGCAAAACCGTCTTGGGCTGGCCAAATTTGTTTTGCGCCGAAACGCCGCGTGCGCGCCAATTTCCCGCGGCCATCCCTGCAAAAAATAAAGCGGCGCCAAAAATTACATTCAGAGTTCTGCGGCTTGCGCGTGACATGCGTTTCCTCCCGTTCTTTCAGTTCAAGCCAGTCTATGCAAGTTTTCAGCGCAGAAGCAAACCGCCCTGAGTCATACGTTCATCGCTGTGCGTCGCACGACGGAAGATAGAAGGCAATTTGGACTTTGCATTGCAGCAAGGGGAACCCTACAATCTCTTGCGGCAAAATTTTTCTTCCTGAAGGATTGAGGTTCTTAATGAAGGCAACTGTTTCATTTGCTTGCGCACTGCTGGCGCTTTCCTTGCTCGCTTCCGAGCCCACGCAGGCGCAGACGGCAGCCGAGACGAAACAATTGGCGCATGAAATTTTCAAGCAACTCATCGAGGTCAACACCACCGATTCCGTAGGCAATGTGACGACCGCGGCGGACGCCATGGCCAAAAGGCTGCGCGACGCGGGGTTCTCCGAAACAGACGTGGTGGTCGCCGGGCCGAATGAGCGCAAGAAAAATCTTGTCGCGCGTTTTCATGGAACGGGAAAGCGCAAGCCCATTTTGTTTATCGGCCATCTCGACGTCGTTGAAGCCCGGCGCGAGGACTGGACCACGGATCCTTTTGAGTTTATCGAGAAAGACGGCTACTTCTATGGCCGCGGCACCGAGGACATGAAGGATGGCGACGCCATTCTTGTTTCCAATTTCATCCGGCTGAAAAAAGAGGGCTATGTGCCGGACCGCGACCTCATCCTTGCCTTGACAGCCGACGAAGAAGGAGGCGAATTCAACGGCATCGATTGGCTCATCAAGACGCACCGCGACTGGATCGAAGCGGAATATTGCATCAATCTCGACGGCGGCGAATTCGAGAAAGACAAGGGAAAGCGGCTGCTCGCGGGGCTGCAGGCGAGCGAGAAAGTCTATGCCGATTATCAATTCGAATCGTTGAATTCCGGCGGGCACAGCAGCGTGCCGAGTCCCGACAACGCCATCTATCATCTCGCCGGTGCGCTGGCCCGCCTGCAGTCATTTGCTTTTCCTGCAAAGGTGAACGAAATCACACGAAATTATTTCGAGCACATGGCGGCGCTCACACGCGGGCCGGAAGCCACGGATCTAAAAGCCGTGGCCCAGCAGCCGCCCGATCCGGCAGCTATCGCCCGCCTCTCGGTCATCCCGTATTACAACACGCTTCTGCGCACCACCTGCGTCGCCACCATGCTGACGGGAGGCCACGCCCCGAACGCGCTTCCGCAAATGGCGCGCGCCAATGTGAATTGCCGCATTTTCCCCGGTGAAGATCCGGAAGAAGTTCGCCGCACGCTCGAAAAAGTCGTGAATGACCCCAAGGTAACCGTGCGTGTCGTTCCGCAAATGGCCGCGGACGGTAAGGTTGTTCCGCTCGTCTCCGTGCCTCCCTCGCCGCTTCTTCCCGAAGTCACCGGCGCGATGGAAAAAACGCTCGGCGTTATGTGGCCCGGAGTGCCGCTTGTCGCGACGATGTCGGCGGGGGCAAGCGACGGGAAAATCCTGCGCATCGCCGACATTCCGACTTTCGGAATTTCTTGCATGTTTTTTGAATTGGGCGACAACCGCGCGCACGGCAAGGATGAACGTGTCGGCGCGCAGGATTTTTATGATGGCGTGAAGTTCTGCAACCACCTGATGCACGCACTCGCGGACGGCCAACACTAACGGCAACGTACTGCTCGCCGTAATCTCCCGATTGGCTTTCGATCCGGATATCGCTTCGAAAAGCGGACTATTTGTCCGCGTGGTCGATACGCGCAACTCGGCTGTTAAAAAAGTGATAGTGATGGGAGGTTGAAAGCTTTCTTACGCTTGCGGCGCTTTCTTGCTGACCATGGCGGCGAGCAGCCATTTTTGCAGCACGCCCCCAAAAAAGGGCTTCACGTCGTGAAACGTCATGCCCATGCCCTGATTGGGAGTCGCGTACGTGACCGTCGCTCGCGCCTCAAAGTACTGCGCGTCCTTATAAATCTTCAGCAGCACGCTCGTTCCTTTTTCAAATGGATTTGGCGCCGCTACGTAACATCCGTTCACGCTCAGCTCGGTCACCTTCAGCGTCGACTTCGCGCCCGAGCTCGCTTCCACGAGTTCCGCGTTCGCCGCGAAGGGATACCTGGGAGTTCGCCTTCGTTCCGGTTCCATGTGCGTGACCTGAGAAGAAATCTTACATTGATTGTACTCTTCCGCGAATCGTTGAACCTTTCCAAAAAAAAGAAATGTTCCTTCGCTGAACCTATTCGCGTGCCGCTCTTTGACGCTTTCACTCACGCGCCCATCCCTCGCCCCTTGGCATCTGACGTTCCGTGTGTTCTCCTAAAGAAGTCTTTATGGCGTTTCCTTTCCATGCGCGCTTGATCGGCAAAACCCTGGCGCTGTCTTTGTGCCTCGCTCCCTTATTCGTACTTTTTCCCGGCACCCGCCTCGCCCTCGCAGGGAATCATCGCGCTGCGCAACCCGCCCCCAAACAGGACCAGCCCGCGATCTATTTCGTTCGCAATCCCGATCCCGCCCCTGCTTTTCAAATCGCGGGTCTCGACGGCAAGCCCGTCTCTCCTGCCGACTTTGGCGGGAAAGCCGTCTTGCTGAATTTCTGGGCCACCTGGTGCGGACCTTGCCGCGCCGAAATCCCTGACCTCGTCGAGCTGCAAGCCAAATACAAAGACCGCCTCCAAGTCATCGGCTTGGTCGTTGACGATGACGATCTCGACGCCATCCACGACTTCGTCAAGAAGTTTCGCATCAACTATCCTGTCGCCGTCGCTTCCGACGACGTGCGCATCCAGTACGGCGGCATCGCGGCGCTTCCGACTTCGTTTCTCCTTGACCCGCAGGGCCGCGTCGTGCAAAAACATGTCGGCCTTCGCGATCCCTCGCTCTACGAAACGGAAATTCGCGCGCTCCTCGGCTTACCTATCGAAGCCAAAGTCGAAACGTTCGAGGACACGGGAGAAGTCTTTCTGAAACACGCCGACCGTGCCACCGAATTTCCCGGCGTCGATCTCTCGCCCCTCACTCCCGAACAGAAAAAAATCGCCATCCACCGCTTCAACGCCGAATCCTGCACCTGCGGTTGCCAGTTCACGCTCGCACAGTGCCGCATTAACGACTCCGCCTGCGCCGTGAGCAAGTCCATCATCGCCAAAATCCTCGCCGAAATGACCGGCTCCGCGAAGTCTCCCCATCTCCCCAAACCCGCGCCCCTCGCTTCTCCTGCCAAATCCGTATCACCCTAAGCGCCGGCGAGCGCGACTTGTAACTCGTTATCTATCAGGTGGCGGCGCTCACTTAACTTAACGAGAAGCGACTCATGAGGACCCTTTTTCGTCCTGCCGAGGCAGGAGCCGCCCAAACTGCCGAATCTTCCTGAGCAAGTTTCGCCGTCTGTTCGCCAAGACGTGTGAAAGGGAACGCAAGCTGCTCCCGTACATGGCTCAGAAAAAGGACCGGATTGAGGTCTCGTCGCACGGAGGCAAGCAACTAATCCCGCCGGACGGGGTTTGAGGTTGACTACATTCTGGAGAGCGACAGCGGACGAAAGAAGTTGATTAGAAAGGATTCTTCCCACATAGAAGTGGCGCTGCAAGGGGTGTCGAGATGGACGTGCCCTGCCCTAAGTGCAACAGCATTGACCTCAGGAAAGTCTCTTCGGTCTGCGAAGAAGTGCCCTACCGGTGCGACACACGTGCGCAGTTCCACGGCGTTTTGGTCGGAAGCGTTGAAGTCGGGACATGTCGAATCTGTAAGAAAACTTCAGCGCACTTGTTGTCCTTCGCAACATTCGTCGTTCAAATCCCTGTGACGACTGCCGCTGAAAGTTTACTAGCAGCACGCCATCAAAATCGTCTGGCGGTTAGAGCTTTTCGGGCCGAATCATGAATTTGAATGAACGCAAACGAGCTAGGCCCAACATTGCTGGACTCACGTCTGCGGTGCAACAGGCCGAGATGAAATTACTCCTGGCCGGTAGGTGGCCACCGCTCAAGCCGTTGCCGGTGTTCAAGTATGAAGCTGATGAGTATCGCGCCTCGATTGATTTCGACAAGATGCGGGGAGAGTGGGTCTGTCACAAAACATCTCTACTGTCCAACAAGGTTCAGGAACTGCGTGGTGGATTGTCAGAAATAACCATGGCATTACCCCACGGTCAAGCAGAAGTGTTCGCCGAATGTGCCGCAGCAGAACAGCACGAACAAGAAATGGAGAAGGAGGCCAGCCGTCGTCTCCAGGCCATTCTTGAGTGGAGAGAGAATTACGAGAACGGCGCACTCTATTCTGGGCTGCAGGACTGTCTTTCCGAAAGCCAGCAAGATGAAATCGAAGACAGCATCCGGCTGACTCTTACTGCCCGGCAACTTCAGTTCAACCCGAAGAATATTGCATACGTCTTTGACGCACTGTCGAAGGCGGGCGGCAAGCTGGCGACACTCATAGAAATCGCGCAGCGAAATAAGACGCCGCAGGAAGCGGGCGTACCGGCAGGTGCGGAAGCAGCCGCACCCGACGCCGATCGCCATGTGCCGGGTGAGGAGATTCATCCCACGCGCGACCGCCGCCTTCGGATGCGCACCACTCCCACCTCCCGCCCGTACGTCGAGCTCGGCGGTACCAACGGCGGCACTGTCCTCAATATAAGTGAGACGGGCATGGCCGTTGCCGCAGCCGACCCCCTTGCAGTAGATGACTACAGCCCACGCATTCGTTTTCAACTGCCCGGCTCCGGGCAGAGCATCGAAATCTCCGCGCAGATTGTGTGGCTAGCGGAATCGAAAAAAAACGCAGGCATCCGATTTCTTGATCTCACCGCCGAGGCCCGCAATCAAATTTCAAATTGGATTGGGTCCGAGAAGCCAGCTCCGGAATTTGAAGGTTTAACGCCGGCGCCTGTAGCGAGCCTTATCCCCGTAACCCTCGAAAGCTTCCCAGAAAAGCCAATTGGGAGTGTTTTCCTTAAACAAGACCAACCCTCCTCGCCCAAACTGATTGCGCACACTACTTCTCAAGCTTCTAAGATCGTGACGCCTGAGCTTCTGGATGCGAACCCGCTATCGTTCGTCGAAGCTCTCCGGGAAAAAATGCACCACTACGCTCCAGTCGGCGGTTTTCGACCGCAAGTTCGAACAGGCAAAGTCGCGTCATCGGCGGATCGCATCGAGAACTCGCCCTCGCGTTTATACGTTCTTGAAATAACCGGGACTCAGGTCGCTGCAGTGGTGTTTTTGTTCGCGGTGATCAGTCTCGCCGTTGGGCTCACTGTGGGACGCAACCCGCTCGGAAAGCACCCCCGGGACACTCAGAAATCAATACCGGCTGTTGATGCCACGTCACCGGCATTACTTAATCGCCCGGGCGAAACGACTTCGCGAACTTCCACTCCGCCGGCGGCAAATACCTTCCTTATTCCTGCAGTAAATCCGCCGGCGTCGACGACGGCAGGATCGCGCTCAGAAAACTCGTCCGCTCAATCCCTCAATGCACGACCGGAAGATTCAACGGCCCGCGTGGGGCCGATCGGATCCTCTTCAGCAATAACGACCCGATCCCGCAGTGATTCCGATAATCCCGGAGCCAGTCCCGAGCGCAATGGCTCGACGGGGCTAATCGCGCGAAACGCGCCGCCACGCGCGAGTCCCAAACCTGCACATTCACCCAGGACCGTCGGCCCTATAAGCGGCGCAACGAGAAATCCCGCTCCACGCGGGGTAACGCCCGCGACGCGCGCAGCGGCGCACCTTTCATCGCCTTCCACAATTCTTGTCACTGGCCCAGGCGACGGCAGCAAACCGTTCAGGCTGGTTCTCCCGGAAAAACCGATCGCCGCCTCCTCTTCGTTTGCGATGACCTCGCAACTTTCTGTTTTTGTTTCTCCCGAGCCCGGACCTGCGTCGGCCCATAAACCCGCTCGATTGCAAGCCGGTGATCTTGTCTCCTTCGTTTGGCCACGTTACCCAAGGCCGGGGGATCGACACGGATCGTCGGAAACAGTAAAGGTCCGCACCACCATCGGAGAGCTCGGCCAAGTGCTGGATGTAAAGCACGTAAGCGGCTCGATCTCTCTTCTTCCTGCCGCAATGAGCGCCATTCGCCTGTGGCGTTACAAGCCCACCCTCTTGAACAGAAAGCCTGTCCAAGCTCAACAGGACATCACCATTGAATTCCGGCCGCCGGAGCATTTGCCGCGCGTGCCCACGCGGCATCCATCGCACAACTAGTGGCGCTTGCGATGCTGATTTTGAAAATTAATCACCTGATTGTGAAAGCTTCCACACTTTTGACCATCGCCGCTCGCTGTAAAGGCCTCGAATTTGCTCCGCTGAACGGCCAGTTCATCCTAGAATTACATTGTTCTCGAGAGCGATGCCGCAGTTGATCCAGCGAGGCATCCAAGGAGCGGCGATGAAAGCTGCACAAGCGGCAAAATCTCCAAGAGTCCTTGTCGTCGACGTCGGCGGCACAAACGTCAAGATGCTGGCTACCGGACAAAAGGAGCCTCGAAAATTTCCATCTGGCCCCACCATGACCCCGCGGAGGATGGTCCGCTTGGTCAAGAAGTCGGTACGCGACTGGAAGTTCGATTGTGTGTCGCTAGGCTATCCCGGCCCCATCATTAATCAGCACCCCCTTCGCGAGCCCCACAACCTGGGCGGCGGCTGGATGGAATTTAACTTCCGCAAAGCTTTTGGCTGTCCTGTCAGGATCATCAACGATGCTGCCATGCAAGCGCTTGGCAGTTATAAAGGCGGCCGTATGTTGTTTCTCGGATTAGGCACCGGCCTCGGGTCGGCCATGGTCGTGGACGGGATGCTCCAGCCCATGGAGTTGGCACACCTTATCTATAAAAACGGCAAAACGTACGAAGACTACCTTGGCTTGCGCGGGCTAGAACGATCCGGCAAGAAAAAGTGGCGCAGGCATGTGGCCACAATTGCGAAGAAACTTAAGACCGCGCTAGAAGCCGATTATGTGGTGCTAGGTGGCGGAAATAGTAAGAAATTGAAGAACCTGCCTCCCGGCACGCGGCTCGGCAGCAACGAAAACGCCTTCCTGGGTGGCTTTTACATGTGGAAGAAATAGCGAATCAAGCTTCTGAATCGCGCTCCTGTCTACTCAGAACCATTTGTCCGGGATGTGCGTTAGGGTTCAAGACCGATCTTCCCCGCAGTCAATTCCTGTTTAGCTCGGTTGTTTTCGGCTTCATGGAAACACAAAGCCGCGGCTGCACCTGTCAGTAAGCGTCCTGCCACCAGGGAACTAGGGATGGCCGGGCCGAGACTGGGGCTGGCGCGGTGGTTGCTGTTTCTGCTGGACCTGCTGCCGTTGTTGTTCGTGGCGTTGCTCGAGGTGTTGCGTCTGTTGCTGGTGGCGCTGCTCTGTTTGTTGCCTCCTGGCGTCACTCGCATTTTGTTGAACCAGACGCTGATGTTCTTGTTCCTGTTTTTGTTGGAGTTTCTGATGTTCTTGTTCCTGTCTGGCGTAGAGCTTGTCCTGTTGCTGCTGGTACTTCTGATCGCGCTTGGGGTTGCCCGTGTTTGGAGGAGCGAACCGCTCGTGAGGGGAGAGTTCGTTGGCATGCGTTGGACGGCCCGCATTGGGCGGGCGATCAGCATTCGCTTTGCGATTGGCGGGCGGCTCGTAGCGCCCTCCCGCTTCCCGGGCCGCCATGGCGTTGCGGTCGTGGAATGCTCCGGGCCGCTGCGTCGCCGCTACCGGCGGTTTGCCGTGGTTTACGGAGGCGCGCAACTCCCGGTTGGAGCGGGCTTCGGCAAAATGCTGATTTTGCGCCCCAACCGGCTGGATATGACGCCCACGGCCCGCGGCCTCTTCTTCGGCGGTGGGTCGCTCGTTAATGCCACCGTTGCCGCCGTTATAGCTGACGCGGTTTATCGTCGTATTGTTGTTGATGATTGTGGTGTTGTAGGTATTATGGATTTCCGTGACATTGACGTTGTTCACTGAGCGATTGTAGTAAAAGCGGTCGTGGTCCCAGCGGCCGCCTTCATAACCGCGGCCGAAATAGCCGAAGCCGTAATTTATGCCGCCGTAAAAACCAACCCGTGGGCCCCAATAACCCTCATGGAAAACAAAGGCAGCTCCGCCCCAACCCCAATAGGCTGGCGTCCACAAAAAACCGGGCTCCGGAGCCAGCACCCATGTGCCGGGGACCCAAAAATAATCATCCCCGTCCCAGGCCCAATAGCCAGGAGTCCAGATATAGCCCTCCTCCGGGCAGATGGGTTGCTCATAGACGGGCAGCGGCGGAGGAGCATAGCCGACGGAAATGCCGATGCTGACTTGAGCGTGCGATGACGCAGAAAGACATAGCAGGAACAGCGCGAAAAACAAGGAACGAATAGACGAAATCGTGCGCATGGCGTGTACTTCCTTTCGCTAGATCATCCTTCGGTGGCCCGCATCGATTTAGTCTGGCGGGCACGAATCGCGAAACTTGGCTAATGATATCTCGGATGGAATAGACGTTGACTAGGCGATTTGCACTCGCCGTGCTTTTGGAGTAACGCGCCGCGAGAGCAGCCAATGCCTCCAGGGCATCCTTACCGAGTCCAACCCTGCTTGAAGCAACGCTACGCCATTGCTAGTACTACTACTGAGTTGGAAAGATCGCCTGCGAAAGAAAATTCACGGCGTGCGAGCGACTTTTTGAACAGCTCTGGGTTCGGGTCTGGCAACCGCGGGTGATGCTTGGGTGTGTCCAGCTGGGAGCATTCGGGCTTACCTACCGGTGGAAGCGGCTAGTTCCTTAGCCGTTGATAGACTACGACAATATGGAGGATCAACATGAGACGACTCATCGGCATATTGGTGAGTGCGGTGGCGCTACTGGTGTCGGCGGCGGGGATCCGTGCCCAGGATCAACTCGTGCCGGCCGGTACGCTTCTGCAATGTACGTTAGACGAGCCGAATTTCTCTTCGGCGACAGCGGCAGTTGGAGACCCGGTGTTGTGCCACCTTAGAACCATGCAGCAGTTCGGCAAACCGCTCTTTCCCAGAGGCAGCATGCTGGGCGGACATCTGGAAGCGGATAGGGAGCCTGGGCATTTCGTCGGAAAGGGCTACCTGAAGATCACGTTTGACCGCGTAATCTTGCCGAGCGGGGATCTGCCTGTCCCGGCAAAGGTGATCCAGGCCCGCGGCTATAAGGTGGACAAGCAAGGCGCCATTGACGGCAAGGGTCACGCGACACGCGACGTGGTGGAGTGGATGATTCCCCCACTATGGCCGTGGAAGGTGATCAGTTTGCCTTTCCGTGGGCCCCGGCCGACGTTGAAGGGAGAGGAGCCGCTGGCACTACGATTGATGGATGACATCGTGATACCGCGGAGTCTGGCGCAGGGAAATCATCCAGACCGTCCGCCGTACGCTTCATCCACACGGCCAAGCTCGTACAACGCAGTGCCGCGGGCGAACGCGATGCAGTTGGCGGTGGAGAAGACTGCGAATACCACGAGCGAAACAACAGTGAATCCGCCGATGGCCACGATCGGGACCGGTGGAACCATGCAAGTCAGTGAACGTGCACCCAGCGATCCCCAGACCACCGAACGCTTTACGATCCTGGTGCTGAAGTCGAACCAGCGGTACGAGGTCACGAAGTACCAAAGGGACGGCGACTTATTGATGTTCCAGGACGTGCAAGGCCGGAAGGGCGGAGTGGACGTCAAAGATGTGGATTGGCAAAAGACGTGGGAGATGACGGCGGAAGTGCGGTCCGTGGATATGCCGAAGATCTCTCGACAGATGAATTGATGGAACAAATCTGAGGGAGCTTTGAGAAGTTCGACTCCAACTGTTGCGATCGGCGACGGGAAGATGGGGGTGTGTCGAAAAACGAGAGGATTCGCAGTAGCACCTGGGCGATAAAGTCTTCGGGGCAACAAGCCTAAGCAGCAAACAATTGGCGAGATGCTTGGTCAACTCCTGGTAAGTCGCCTTTACCAGCCATATAACCATTAAACTCGAGTCCCCAAAGCCCCATCCGCTCGAATTTCTCGTTCATTTCCCAACGGGCACGCGCAGCTTATCGCTCGCGAACGCAAGCGGCCCTGCGTAGGACGCACGAATCGATTTTCGCACCGCAGCCTCCTCCCCTTCCACGTCTGGAGCGAGATGGCTCAGCAGCAAACTTTTTGTTCCGCTCGCGTGCGCGGCTTCGCCAATTTTCCTGGGCGGCGTATGCAGCTCGTACAGTTGCGAAGGCGAGCCCGGAGGATCAAGCACGGCACAATTGAAGATCAACAAATCCGCATTCTCCGCTAATCGCACCAGATTCGGCAGCGCCGACGCATCCATGTCTCCGGAGAAAACCACCGCCACGCCATGGTAAGAAATCCGGTACGCCACCGACGGACAGTCGCCGTGATGCGTCGCAATTTCTTCCACGACCAAACCATCCTCATCCACAATCTTCGTGCGCGCGGAATCCAGTCTGATTGCCAGGTCGCGAACCGTAAACGATTCGCGCGCGCCAAAGGTCGTCTGATACGCAAACGCGCCGCCTTCTCCCACCAACAAATTTACAAATCGCGAGGTCTTGGGGAAGAGCCCTGCCCCATCCGGGCCAAACACCCGGTATGCGATGGGTCCGTCACTGGTAAGCCCTCGCGCGTTGAAGAAAGCCGCCAGGTCTCCGCTGTGATCGATATGCAGGTGCGTCAGCAGAACCGTATCTACTTTCTCCAGGTCCAGGTCCAATTCGCCGATCCGCAAGAACGCACCCGGTCCGGCATCCACCAAAATCCGCGGTATTCCTCCGGCCAGCACGATGTAACTTGACCCGGCCCTGCCGAACGCCCGTGGTCCGCCAGAACCCAGCACCACGACTTCCAGCGCCGGCTTTGCAGGAGCGGCCCGCAGGCAACTCGGGAACAAGACAACAACAGTCGCGGCAAGCGCCGTTAGCGTCTTCATGCCTTCTTCTCCTTGCATGCCTTCGCAGCTCGAATATCGCCGAAATCAGAGTAACACTCAGCCGTCGGCCTCTCACCCGGGCCGGCAACCAGCCTTGGTGCGCGTTGCCATACTGTGTGCATATTTGAACAGAATGCTTAACTCCGTCGCAGTAAATTTGCTTTGTCACCCGCAATCTAGTTCCTCTCAGGGCCGAGTCCTTTTTTTCGTTTCATTGGTGGAAAGGGGAATCAGAAAGAAGAGACGTCTCGTGGTGTACAAACCGTTCCTCTTGCCGCTCGGAATCTTCCTGAGTAGCCACATGCTGGCTGCGGGACAAACACCCGCGCCACACATCGCTCTAGTGCACGAGCATGTTGCTCCGGTCATCGCGACACTCCCAATGGCATCGATTTCATTACCGGCCGCTACCTTCCTGGCGTCCCGGGACCTCGGGAAATTCAATGGCCATGCCGGTCTTGTGTTCGCGGGCGCCTACGAGCGTGACTACACTTTCGAACATCTTTCACCCATGAACGAGGTTAAGACTCCGACTCTCACGCAGTCGAGCCTCCCGCTCGTCCGATTCTGGGGTGGACGCTTGCAACTGGACGCCTTTTACAGCAAGCCTCACTTTCAGGACGTGCAGCTTTATCCTTCAGGTTACGGCGGTATACGGGGCTTCCGTCTCCCGGGACAAAGTTATCTCGGCGGCCCGCGTTCCCTCGGTCTCTCTGGCTTCAGCTTGAGCTTTCATTTTCGCCGGGACGCGCAAGCAGGACACCCGGCCCAGCTGCTGCACCGTATGACCCGGATTGTTGACTCGCTTCTGAATTAAATGGAACCCAGTTAGGAACCCACAGATCGTGTGTGAAGACCTGGCCGCTGCCAAGCCAATCATCGCGTCACCTGCATCTGCTACTTCATCGGCGAAAAATCCGTAGGATGCATGTACGTCACGTCCACTTTTTCGACCAGCTTGTCGCTCTGCTCGGATTTCGCCATCTCTTGAAACGCCGGGTCCGCGAACATCGCTCCCCAGTTCTTTTTCGCTTCCTCGCGGCTGGGATGAGCCAAAATATAGATGAATGTGTTGTCCGAAGCGGGAGCATCGTCGGGTACCCAGTAACCCACAGCCTTTAGATCGTGTTTGGCGAGCAGCTTGGAAGCCGTGTCTCGAAACCGTGACTCCAGCGCCGGCACTTTGCCCGGCACGGCGTGATAAACGCGAAGCTCGAAGACGCGATTGCCATCGGCACTCACTTGGTTCGTGTGCGCCAGGCGGGCAGTAAGGAGCGATCCAGCGGCAAAGGAAAGCAGCGCGATGGCGCATACCGTCCTTCCTTTGCATTTCCAGTGTTCGAGTGTCATAGCCAGCGATCCGTGGTTCGTCTTCATGGGTTCATTCTCCTCCGTGTGTTTTCCCGAGCAAGCACTTAGACGTGCACCGTGACTCTTCAGCTTGGAACACGCAGAGTACGGCAAATAGAGGGATCTGTATCGTTCCCGCTCACAACTCGTTCATGGCGCAGCGCCACAATAGGATCGCCTTTCATCGCCCGCGCGCTTCCAATCGCTGAGTTAAGCGAGTTCACAGCCGAGAAAGAACGGTCGTATCGTAATCCTCGGGCGAAAAGAAATCCCACATCACAAGGCGGTCGTGGGGCAGGAAGCTAGAGGCGAGCGAGAGGGTACGCCAATGGATTTTTGATGCTTTGACCCTTTGAAATAACCGCAGGAATTCCCCAAGGAAGACGTTGAGAAATCTTGAAGGGATAGGTTCATATTCCTCATGGTCCAGAATCGTGGTCTGCCCTGACGTCTGGAGGAAGTGTATGGCTTCTTGAATGAGAACTTCCTGATCAGGACCGGGGGCTGCAGCGCTCATCACTTCATCTGGAAACGAGGGGTTTCGGAGCCGGGCGCCAATTTTCACCAGACGGCGCTGAAAGCTAGCCTTATAGTCCTCTCGTCCGATGAGGTGCAAACGCTTAATCTGTAATTGGGAAGGGTTTTTAATTTTTAGTTCTTTATTCCCGAGGAACAGCTCAAAGCGTTCATGCGGCAAAATGTCCGATTTGAGAATATCGCTCGCATCAAAACCGGGCCCGACCACCTCCACATCAAGCTTGCCGGTCTCGAGATCGCACGCTGAAGTCAAACTGAACATATCCAAGTAAGGACTCGCAGGCTCCAACAAAATCGTGATCATACCTTCGCTCGCGAGTTCCTCAACCTGGCTTCGAACTTTGCGTAAGGGAATCATGTAGCCGCCCCTGCGCCGCGTCCAACGGTCGCCAGGCTTCTCAAGCCTAACAAGGAGTTCTGAGAAGTTTCTATCCCGACAGAATGTGGATACCGCTGCTTCAGTTTCGCTCGTCCACGCGTTGAGGATCAGCCCAGGCAAGACTGGGAAACCATTTGACTGCATCCACAGCATGCTGCTGCATTTCCAGCAGCCTGGAAGTAGATCGAGGGAATCGGAAAGGTTGTCTCGACCAACCCGAGGCGTTTCGATGAAGATTGATCTATTAGAGGGCATCATGCGTTGGAATGTGGGCGAAATCTTGTGCGCTATCGAACCGCCCCGAAAGCCGCCGTATGGTGGCAAGAAGCCGCTCTTCTCTTCCTGCGTCACGCCAATTCCAGTCTTGCTGGCCAAGCGCGTTAGCTAAGACCTTGCGCATGTATTGTGAAGGGAGAGGGCCGGTGTCGAAAACGTAGAGCCGGGCGTCCGAGTCCTGGTAGAAAAGATAGGAGGTGAGGCCAGCGCTTTGTTTGCCGATTTCGCTCAAATCGGCGAATTCCTCATAGGGAAACTTTAGCTTTAACAGTTCTATCGGATCTGAGGCTCTTGCAAGTGGCACGACGTGCAGGTGTGCATGATAGATTCCGCATCCACCCACGCCGGCGCGCCGCGCGCCGTGCTCGTATGCTATACAAGGGCCGTAGAGATTCGACAACGTCCAACGAACGCGATCGTAGATTCGTTCAAACTCTACCCATAAGACTTGCGGCATTTCGTCAAGCGCGGCGTAGTGCCTCTTGGGGACAGCCAGTAGGTATCCATCGACGATCTGTCCTATGGTTGGGAAGACATGGAAATTGTCTGTAGAAAGCACAAAGCGACTTCCTGGGCTGCCTTGATAACGAGCGTGGAAGGAATTAGAGAGACTTCCCGCGAATTCGTCACAGAATTCACAGTTGCTCTGGAACACAATCGAGTCTACTACATGGGCCTCTAACATCTTTAGTGGTGCTCCTCAGGAAGAAAATCGTGAACATTCCCAACCGTAATTTCCGTTGAAAATTTTCGCACTATCAACTGGACGTTGTCCGCATACTTTTCATACAGACCCTGATGTTCTGATCGATATCTGCCTGGTTCCAGCAGGAGGCAGGGCGAAGTTACGTTCATTGATCCAGCCAGAATGTGGCTTACGACCATAAATCTATCGTCGATCCAGGTGACGCCCATGCTCGGCGTAGCTTCCCAAACGTATAGCTTTAGCCGTGCTTGTAGTTCGGGTGCGAGCTCGGTGCGAATCGTCCATAGGACTCGTATTGCTGTTCTGATTTCATGGACAGTGTCTCTGCCCGTCGCCTCCTCGATCGCCCTCACTTTTACGGCGGACTTGGTGGGATCCAGGAAGAGTATGACCACGTTAACATGATTGCGTAAGCGATCCTCGAGCGCAGCCCTGAAGGTAGGATCGGTGCACCATTTACTGTGACTAGTCCCGAGCAAAACGCATTTGCGCCTAGATGAACGCAACCAAGTGACCCATTGGGGCGACTCAACCCTATCGCGTGACGGATACGCCCTGCTGATCCCTAGGGAAAGAAACTCTTCATATGCCTCCTCGTTGACAGGAGCCATCATCCAGACCAGAACTGTGGCCATGATTGACGAGCCGATGCTGAGGAGTATGGCTGACCAATAAGGATGGGAGGCGAATCCGAGAATCACACCAAAACAAACGAGGACGAGACCAACAACAAGGATCGTTGTCGAGTGGGAGCGACGTAGAAGGAATTTGATAGAGGCCAAACGATACTCTCCAACCGTATCAGGCCACTGGATTGTTAGTTATTTAGCAGCTTAATAGCTAAAGGGCAAGCTGTTTTGGGCATGCCCCGTCCGAAGGAGTCTCTCCAAAAACGGTTGTCTATCTTTCCAATTATGCTGACTGTGTAGCGGCGAGCGGTAAGGCTTGCAACATTCCTGCGTCCTCAAGAACTCTGCGAACCAAGGGCGTTAGGGAAATGTAGCTCAACTCGTCTGCTTGAAAGAATTTGACCTCTGAAAGGTCGTCCGAGGCATTGGGCGTGCCGCCGACCACTTTGGCCCAACTGTAGATCACAATGCGGTGCTCGTTGGGCGGATTTACAATCTCATAGACCTTGAATAGAGGGCCTACCTCAACTGTGAGCCCCGTCTCTTCCTGAAGTTCCCGAGTAGCAGCTTCAGCAATACTCTCAAACGCATGAATCTTGCCACCGGGGATAACCCACGAGCCTCGCTGCGGATCTTTGTTCCGCTGTCCGAGGAGAATGCGGTTTCTATCATCCCGGACGAGTAGGGCGGACCCAATTCTCGGAAGTGCATCGCTCATAGTGTCACCGACTTTCGTAAAGCCTAAGTAGGGAACGTAATCGTATAGAGCTGGCCTCAATCAGGCCATTAGCCTCCAGAGGAAATCCTGTGGGGGGCAAAGAAACTCCAGAGGAAATCGTGTGCAAGAGCAGAAATATCTGTGAGTTGCTGTTGAAAACCCGGGCGCTTCCTCGCATGCGAACTTTCCTTCCCATCCCGTGGGTGCTCGGGGGTCCTTTCATTTCAAGTGCCGCCCTCTCAACCTGTTGGGGTTCGCTGGTAAACACCCATGCATATTGTATGGTAATTGACGGTAGCTGTCAATCCATAATTGTAGTTTTCTCCAACAGAAATGGACTAGTTTCTCTCAATAGCTATGGTAATTGACGGTAACAGCGCAGAAGCGAGTGGCTTGGCGAGAGTCAAGTTCGAGCGTGAACGAATTCGCCTGCCTATTCACGTTGTTGAGAGTGCGAACCACCCGCGCCTTGTTGGAAAGGACCCAATCAAGTGCGGTCTTCTTGTCTTGACCCCAGGAAGATTTCGATTAGTGATGCTGTCGACGGGATCCCCGACGACGGGGGACCTTTCCAGAATTCTCCACGAGATCGAGGAGGCAGAAACACCAGGTGATGTGCTCGACCGCACTGACAACAACGCTCGGGACGGAATTGGGGCGCGGTTGATTCCTTGTACCATCTCACCACCATCGCCAGGATGGCGCGTCAACTTCCCGCAAGCAGCCAAGGACCTCATTCCCGAAAAGGAAGAGCGTTCATTTGTGTTCGTGCTGGTTGTCGCGGGCTTTATCGAGATATGGTTCCCAGACACTTTGAGGCGCGCTTCATCGGCGCCAATTTCCGAACTCCTGCCCTGATGCGTCGTGGGACTACAATTGCGGTTCCAAGGGGGGTGACTCCTCCCTTTTGGCAACAGACAAACTTTCAGCCATCACCATAAACCATTTCCCTCCCTTCACTTACAGCGTCTCATCACCTGCCTGCCATCTTTTGGGCGGGTTCGAACGTATCCATTACAACAATACCCTTGACAGTAAAATGGATCTGTGTTAGGGTGGTATATGGTTTCGGCGGTCTCTGCGCAGGGCATTGGCCCCTACGCTCCCTCGACCCGCCAGATTGTTTGCATAGTAGTTACTCCCAACCCCGAAAACGGCATTTTCTGTTCTCTTTGTTTTCAATCTCTTACGCACTCTTTTGCAGGAGTGTTTTCGACAACTCCTTTACAATCATTTTGTTCCGCACTCTTTGCAGAAAACACCGGGGGTGGGTACACCCCTCAAAATCTGCCTCTTGTTTTCAAGGATTTGCGCACTCTTTCCTTTCCGCCAGAGGTTTCACGATCTCTTAGCTTAATCGCTTCCATATACCTTCTCCATGCGCTCCGTGCTCTCTATGGTGAATTCTTGTTCTACGTTGTTTTTCCCTTCCATTTTTTGCCGTCCATGACCCGTTGTCGCCCCGTTGGAGCTCCGTTGTTTTCCAACGGGAAACGCCCTCTATCTCTTTTTCATTCATATCGTTACCAGACTCTTTCCTTCCCAACGAGGGGGGGTACACCCCCTCCCCTCATTCAAATGGGCTTTTCCGCGGGATCATCGCTCTGTGCCTCGGTGTCTCTGTGGCCGCCCATGTCTCTGTTTGCAGGAAATGCCGTACACTGGGAATGTCTATGCTCATGGAAAAACAACCCGAACCGAAGGCGGCGTACAAGAATCCGCTGCTGTACACCTCAATGGGAATTGGGATTGCCCTGCTCTACGTGGGGTGGATTTTCTTCTTCCGATGGTCGGAGAACCGCGACCTGGAACACCGCGCCAAGCAGGAAAAGGCCGAAAAGCAGCGCGAAGAGGACCGCGCCAGTGTCGAGCAGATGGGCGGCAAGGAGCTGGCCATCCAGAATTTCTACGCCGCGCCGGGCGTCATTCGCCGCGGGGAATCCGCCAAGCTGTGTTACGGCGTGGCCAACGCCAGAAAAGTGCGCCTGGAGCCGCAGTCGAACCCCGTTTGGCCCTCCTATGCGCGCTGCGTGGACGTCTCACCCACCGCGACGACCACGTACACCCTCACGATCGAGGACGCCGCCGGCAACACCAAGTCGCAGACTCTGGAGGTCAAGGTGGAATGACCGCTAACGGGGCGCCGCGGCCGAAAAACACGCCCGGCACTTGTAGGCGCAATTCGGGCGGCTTTATAATGTTGGCTTGCGCGGGGTCCGGCGAACCATCCAGTAAACCCGGACTCCGCGAACATTTTTGGAGTCGAGAACCCGAAAATCGAAGACCATGTCCGACCCGCTCGACAAGATCAAGAAGAAGATTCAGGATGAGCTCAACGCGCTCGAGCATGAGCTCAGCGTGCAGCTCCCCAAGGAAATCGCGGTGGCGCGCGCGCATGGCGATCTTTCCGAAAACGCGGAGTACAAATTCGCCAAGGAGCGCCAGGGCTACGTCAACGCGCGCATCGGGCAGCTGAAGAGGCGCATGGGCGATCTGGGCATGCTCAACCTCAGCAATATCCCGAAAGACCGCGCCGGGTATGGCTCGCGCATCATCGTTCTCGACATTCACCGCGAAGTGAAGATCGAATACAAGCTGGTGAGCAGCGAGGAAGCCGACGCGGAAAAGGGCCACATTTCGACGACCTCGCCGATCGGCAAAGCGCTGCTGAATCGCAAGGTCGGCGACGAGGTCCAGGTAGCCACGCCGGCGGGGAAGAAGGAATTCGAGGTGGTTCGCCTCGTCACCATCCATGAGGATGAGTAACCCAAGGGCTTTTCCAGGCGTCTCTAGAGGCAGCGGTAGCGGCCGCCTGTGAGGGATTATGTATTGGGGAGCAGGATCGGAACTCGGGCTACTCGCTTTTTTCGGATATATGCTTTTTGTGTTGGGTGCGGCAATGGCGTGGCGCTGCCGCGATGACATTTTCATCTGGGTTCACGACGAATTCAACACCTTCCGCCGCAATCTTTCCCGGCACACGCCGGTGGGCCCGTTCTACGGTTTTCGCCAGGAACCGCTCTTTAAAATAATTCCGAGCCAATTTTTCCATTCCTTCAGCCGCATGCCGCGCCGCCGCATGAGCCGTGGCGCAGTTCTTCTTTTGATCGGGCTTTTCCTCGGGCCGCTCCTCCTGTTGCTCGATTTTTTCATCTGACGCAAAATGGTTGATTCGCGCCGCGAGCGGGGCGATTCTCTATGAGACCTTCTCTAATCGTTCACGGCGGCGCGTGGGATATTCCTGACGAAGCGGTCGAGGCGTGCAAATCCGGATGCCATCGCGCGCTGGAGGCGGGATGGACGATTCTCGAGCGGGGAGGCTCGGCGCTCGACGCGGTAGAAGCCGCCATCGTGGTGCTCGAAGATGATCCTGTCTTCGACGCGGGATTCGGCTCGCATCTGAATCTGGACGGGCGGGTGGAGTGCGACGCGATCGTCATGGACGGCGCAACGCTGCGCGCGGGAGCCGCGACCACGCTGCAGCACATTCGAAATCCGATCCGGGTTGCGCGCACCATCCTGGAAAAGTGCCCGCACATGATGCTTGCGGGGGCAGGAGCGGAACGCTTCGCTAAAGAACAGGGGATCGCGCTGTGCGCGGCGGAAGAATTGGTAAGCGAGGCGGAGCGCGAAGCGTGGTCGCGCTGCAAAAAGGATAAGCACGCGGCGCAACATCACCGAGGCCACGAGCAGGGAACCGTAGGCGCGGTGGCGATGGACAGCGCCGGCCGGCTGTTCGCGGCGACTTCGACGGGAGGAACGTGCTGCAAACTGCCGGGGCGGGTGGGCGATTCGCCGGTGATCGGCTGCGGCTGCTACGCGGATTCGGAAGCCGGAGGAGTCTCCTGCACCGGCTACGGAGAGGCCATCATGAAAATTGTGATGGCCAAAACGGCGGTGGATTTTCTGCGGGCCCCCACGACTTATGTTGACCCTCCCCCAGGAGTGCACCGCGATCATTTCGCCGCCAATCTCGCCGCGCGCGAAGCCGTGCATCTTCTCGCTAGGCGCGCGCACGGCACGGGAGGATTGATTCTCCTCGACCGCGAGGGAAATCCGGGATTCGCCTTCAATACGCCGCGCATGGCGTATGGCTACGCCACTCCTGGAGGGGATTTCGTCGTCTCCGTATAACGCGCAATTTTCACGAGTGGTGAAAATCCTGCCGACGGGCAGCGCGCCCGGCTTTCGTTTATGCTGTCAAAGCTATCGAAGGTCAATCGAGGAAATTGCTGATGAAGGTGCTGCGCGGGAATTCAGTTTTGTTGGTTTTGATTTTTGCGATGGTATGCTGCTTGGTTTTCGCACCGCCGAGTGTCACGCAAGAGAAACATTCACGGCCTGCTGTCATCCTTATCTCGATAGACGGCCTCAAACCCGAATATGTGCTGGACGCCGACGCTCATGGCCTGAAAATTCCGGCGCTGCGTTGGCTGCTTAGCGAAGGAACGCACTCGACGGGAGTCCGCGGCGTCGTTCCCACCGTTACGTATCCGAGCCACACGACGCTCATCACCGGCGCGGCTCCCGCACGGCACGGGATTTACGCGAACACGACGTTCGATCCGCTGCAGAAGAATTTCAGCGGATGGTATTGGTACGCCGAGGACATCAAGGTTCCCACGCTGTGGGATGCGGCCGTGGAGGCGGGTCTCGCGACGGCCAATGTTCACTGGCCAGTGAGCGTTTCTGCGCGGATTACCTGGAACCTGCCGCAATATTGGCGCGCGGGAACTCCGGATGACCGCAAACTCCTCCGCGTTCTCGCCACTCCGGGTCTGCTCGAGCAGCTCGAAAAAGAACTCGGCCCGTATGCCGACGGAATCGACGAAACCATCACCGGGGACGAAAACCGCGCCAGGTTTGCGGCGCGGCTGATCGAACTCAAGCACCCCGATTTTGCGACGATCTATCTCACGGCGCTCGACCACGAGCAGCACGCCTCCGGCCCGTTCAGCGCGCAGAGCAACGCCACGCTCGAACGGATTGACGCAGCGCTCGCGGAGATCCTGGACTCCGTCAAAAAGACGTACGGGGAGCGCGCGGTAATGTGCGTGGTATCGGACCACGGATTCGTCGCCACGGACAAAGCTCTGCATCTGGGCGTGGCATTCCGCAGCGCCGGACTCATCGAAGTCACGGAAAGTGGCAGTACCACCTCTGCCTCTCCCAAGGAGCAAATTAAGTCGTGGAAGGCCATACCCTGGGGCGCGGGAGGCTCGGCGGCGATTACGCTTCACGACAAGAATGACACTGCCATTAGAGCAAGAGTGGCCGATCTGTTGGCGAAGCTTGCCGGCGAGCCCGCCAACGGGATCGCGCGAATCGTTTCCGCGGAAGAGCTTCACAGCCGCGGTGGATTTCCGGAAGCGGATTTTCTTGTGGCGCTTCGCCCGGGCTTTGTTACGGGCGAAAATCTCTCGGGCGATCTCGTTACAGCCAGCACTATCAAAGGGATGCACGGCTATTGGCCGAATTTCCCGGAAATGAATGCGTCATTTTTTATTGCCGGACCGGGGATTCCTGCTGCACATTCGCTGGGCGCGATTGACATGCGCGCGATCGCGCCCACGCTCGCGCAACTTCTCGGCGTTCATCTTGGCGCCACCGAAGTAAAATCCGTCCTGCCCTGAGATATCCCCCGTGACGATGGTCACTTTTTCGCGGAGTGACGCCGGGGATGGAGGCGATAAAGGTCCGCAATCGAGTACGTCACACCCGCTTCAAAATTGGCGCGAGGAAGATTCCCATACGCAGCAAGAAATACACCGAAGTCGAGCACAAGCCGAGGCGTGACGTTATAGGTGGCGGCGTTCAATACCGTTAGTGTGGCCGGGGTGGTGGCGTTGGCGCGGCTGAATCCTGCGACTTCACTTGTATAACCCCACTTTTTCGTGATCTGGTACGAATAAGACAGGGCGGAAAAATAATTTCGGTCGAATCCGGTGGCGCCAGGCCTTCCCAGGAATTGCGGGCCAAAGTTGAGATCGAAATGATGCTTTCCGAAATCCTTGCTCAGGAGAATTTGCACCAAGTGGCCCATAGCGCCCGCGCCAACCCCGGCAGTCGCTGTCGGCACGGTCGCCACGTATAACATCGAAATCGTGGGAAGCGCATTTTTTTCGGAAACAAATCTGTATTTGAAACCGGCGCCGGAATCGCCTCTTCCGGCGATGCCGGCATCCCGCTCGATGGGATTATTTAGAAACCACAACTCGAGATTCTTGAAAGTGCCCCACTTCAGCAGCCCGTTGATGTTTTGGTGACCCTTTGCCGCCTCAAATCCATACTCGATCTCAAACACGCCGAGCTGTACTGTCTCTGCTGTGGTTGCGATCGTGGGCCGATTGGGGACCGCGGTAATTTCGTCTTGGCCTGTATTTTGAATATCAGTTTGATTCGGGTCTTGCGCCGGGACAGAATTTGGTGCGTTTGTTTGGCCCTGTTCCTGAGCGGCGTTAGAGATGACGCATGATCCTGCGATTAAAAGCGAGAGCGCGAACTTTCCGACGATGGAGGAGTATGTTCCCAAAGTTCTTCGCATGACAGGGACCCAGAGGCAGTTTATCAATCCTGCTTGGCGCCATGCGCAATTGCCGCTGGAGCATGATTCGATACTGCCAATGGTTTTCCATTGACCAAGGTGGCGTGTCAAAAGTCCACGTGGAAGCGGAGGCCGGGGACGAGCGCGGGGCCGCGGGCTTTGTTGTAACCGGGATTGTTGATGTGCTGGACGTCGAAAGAGGCGAAAAGGCCGCGCCAGAGGTGCGCGGTATAGAAGCTTTCGAAGATTTTTTCGTGGCCGTAGGTCAGCGCACCGTCACCGAGGAGAAACCCCACGCCGCCGAGGGCGAGATAGTTCTGGTGAGCGGCAACGATTCCGTTCATCGTAAAAGCGATGCCGGCGCGATCGTTTCGGCGATGCCAGGAATCGCCCTTCGAGAAGCCACCGAGCTCGAGGGTGCGGTCCACTTCGGTGTAAGCGAAGGATTCGTTGCGGCCGTCGCTCCAGCCGAGACGTCCGAACAGGCCGATTTGTGAAGTGATTTCCTGCTCGACGTTAAGCCCGAAACCGTATTTGTGGCGTCCCTGCTGGCGGGTCGAGATAATATCCGGCTTGGGAACTTTCCCCGCCAGGAAATTCGCAATTGCCGCGTTGTAATTGCCCATGTCGGCATGATTGAGATAGCTCATCAAGCGCACAACGCCCGCGCGATGGGCGATGCGTTTACCCCGGGCCTCGAATTCAAAATTTTCCGCGCGTGCGCGAGCAATATCTGCGTCTAGATTGATGCCGTTGGCCACTTTAGGCATGAGTGATTCGGCAAAGCGCACGGTCCACCAGTGATCGTCATACTCGAGCAGCACGGAATCCGTATAGCCGCGCGTGTTCGCGGCGTAGTCGTAGACGCCGTTGTTGTCCACGGTCCAGTTGAGGAACTGGAGGTGGCTGTCCTGTCCCCAAGTATTCAAGTCGAAGAAATCCACCAGGCTGAATTTGCCAACGCGAAATTCAAGGCGCCGCGCGGGCAGCGAGGTGGCGAGACCGAAGGGTCCGCGCTCGGCGGTGACGCGATCTTCGCTGAACGGGATAATCTGCCGCAGGATGAGCCGCGCGAGATAAGGGTTCTGGCTCAGCTCGGGATTGCGTACAACGTCGAGGTTCGTAAATCCCGCCACGCCAAGCGCGTTACTGAGACCGTGGCCGCCGGCGCTCTCGGCGTTGACGAAAACTTCCGTAGTGGGCGTGAGTTCGTAGCCCAAGTAGAGGGTGTAGAGCTTGGAGGTGGCATTTTCGGCCTGGGAACGCAGGCTGTTCGAGCCGGTGTATTTCGCCGAGAAGGACGGATGCCATTGCATAATGATATTGGCCTGCCCGGAGATCCAGTAGCGGCTGTTTTCGGAATGCGGGAAAAGTGTCAGCGGGTCGTCGTGGGTCGATTCAGCGGGAGCGGTTTGATCGGGTGCGGGTGCGGCAACGCTCGCTTGCGGGGAAGGAGCGTCAGGCTTCGAATCCTGGGCGGGCGTGACGCGCGGGAGGCCGAGGCACACCAGCAGCAAGCAGAAAATGTAACAGGCAAGTTGGGCAAGAAGGCGGCGCATCGCCTCGTGGAACCGCGCTTTCCTTTGAATTATCTTTCATATTGCCAGAGTAAAGCATGGGAAGCGAAATAGTCCACATTAAAAGACGGTGAAAAATAAAAATTTTGCTATAAGGGAACCTCATGAAACGGCGGCCTGGCCCACGCGTTGAAAATCCGGCCGGCTTGTGCGAGGACTGCGTCCACGCGCGGCGCGTCGCCTCGGCGAAAGGCTCGCAATTCGTGCTCTGCGAACTCTCGCAGTCGGATACGCGGTTCGCCAAATATCCGCGCCTTCCGGTCCTTACCTGTCCGGGTTACGCTCCCAGGATCTCCACGGCTCGTCAAAAATGAAAATCCGGCGGAGCGCTGGGGGGCGCCCCGCCGGATATGCGACGTTTGATCGATCCAGGGTCTATTGCTGGGGAGGCTTTTGCGGATTCGCAGGCGAGTTGCTGGTATCGGTGGCCGGCACCGACGAAATCGGAGCAGACACGGAAGTCAGTGTGGGCGTCAGTTCGGAATTCTTGTACCGCGGCGCGCTCACGTATCCCTGAACCCGATTTTTCTCTACGTGATTGATAATTACCTGGACGGGCTGCGGGTCGCCCTCGCGGTGAATCCAGACCGGTTCGTAGAGATTTACTTTTTTCTTGGAGAGTTCATTGTCATCCACCATCATGGCGAGGTCGAAGTTCTTGTGCTTGGCGTCGGACCGGCGCAGAGAAAGCATGATGGGGCCGACGCGGCTGAACTGTTTGGATTTTGTGAGGTCGAATTCGAAATAGCTGCGCTCGCCGCGCTTGGCGAGTGCGACAAGCTCCTCATGCGTTTTGGCGATGGAGCCGTTGAGTTCGTCTTTCGTGGAACTCAGGTTGCCTTCGAGGTCGCTGCGGTTTTTTGCGACTTCATCCTGCGTTTCCTTGAGCTGCTTTTTCTGGTCGTCCAGTTGCGCCTGAAGTTGCTTGTAGCGCTTGTCTACAACGGGCGCCTTTTTTGCGGTCGCTTTCTTGGCGCCCTGTTGAGCGGCAGCTGCGGCTTGAGCTGCTGCCGCCTGTTGCGCGGCGATCATGTCATTTAGTTTTGCGGTAAGCGCGTCGGACTGGCTTTGCAACTGGCTGACGGTGGCGTTCAACTGCTGGTCTTGCGCGGTGATTTGTTTCACCAGCGATTGCTGGTGATAGCCGTATCCAAGCGAGAGTCCCGCGCCCAGCAACAAGAGCACGGCGACGATCACAAGCACACGGTTGGCTCCCAAGCGCGGAGACGTTTCTCCGGCGGAAGCTTCGATCGGTTCCCGATTCTCATTCATAAAAATCCTCCCCAAATATGATGCGTGAACTTTGCGTTCGACGCCAAAGATAGAAACTCGTCTGTCGCGGCTCCATCTGGCACGCCGCTGCCTTCCGCGGCACAGTAGTCGCTGCCGACAACATTCCCGCCCGACTCTGTAAGCAAACCTGGTGCCGTCGCAGACTAATGACGAGAGGGACTAAGTGTCGGCAAAGCAAGGACTAAGCGGAGGTAAATTGAATGGGAACGTGGAGCAGGTCGTACTAGAACTGGAAAATAGTGCGCAGCCGGGCGGTTTCTTCTCTACTGCGACGTAGGACGTATCCACACGATTTTATTGAACCATGCACCGCAGACAGTGCCTCTGTCGCGGGAACAGCTTCCGTGTTGCCGACTATTCGGACACAATCGGGAGTGATTAGGATCTCGGACCGATAGGGCACTAATCGCTGCCAGTCGAGATTCAATGATTTAGCGTGTTTCGGGAATATAATCTGCGAATGTCATCGCCAGGAGATGGTTCCTCACGCCCCGTACAGTCGTTCGACGTTCGCCTCATTGTTGACAGAATCCCCGCATTTACGTGGTCAGCTCATGCGGATGGCTCCGTGGAGTTCGTGAATCAACGCTGGCGCGAATACGCCGGTCTTTCTCCCGAAGAATCACAAGGTTGGGGCTGGCAGGTTGCCATCCATCCGGAGGATTTAGCGTCACTCATGGAAAGATGGCGGGAACTGTTGCGCTCCGGAGAACCAGGTGACATCGAAGCGCGCATGCGCCGCCATGATGGGATCTTTCGTTGGTTCCTCATTCGCTTTGAGCCATTCCGCGACGAAACCGGGAAGATCGTGATGTGGTACGGAGTAAGCGCTGACATCGAAGACCTCAAGCAGAGTCAGGAGAGACTGCGGGAGGATGAACGCGAACTTCGCCGGATTACCGACGCGATACCGCAGACGATAGTTGTCCAGGACCCCTGCGGCGTACCGATCTACGCCAATCAAGCTACTCTCGACTATACGGG
>Ga0210410_10000438_pt1 | contig 47305 bp, 76 predicted proteins | sample IncBWC4MmetaG_FD_161058 | JGI IMG/M metagenome (GOLD analysis project Ga0210410, IMG submission 161058) | Forest soil microbial communities from Barre Woods Harvard Forest LTER site, Petersham, Massachusetts, United States - Inc-BW-C-4-M | ecosystem: Environmental > Terrestrial > Soil >...
CTTTACCTGAAAGAGTTTTCAATGTATAGGCGTTTGCAGCTACTGAACTCACCACAAAGAGAAGACTCCAAAATATCCAGCTCTCTGGGGTTTCTACGTCGTAATGGTCTGCCAAAATGTCAGTTATCCAGCTATTACTCATGAAGCATCATTTAACTTCGCAAGGAGTTTGTGATAGAGTTTAAATTGCGATGCTTCTAATTCTGCTGAAATCGGCTGAGTTGAACTTAAAGAGTAGACTATAATTTTTAATTCTTCTATTGTTAAAGATAAGATGATTTTACGTTCAGAACCTTCCAATTTTCCCTCTCTGAAGTGCTAAGTTATAAAGTTTTTCAAATACGTCTGAAGGGGTATTCTGACCTGCATTGCCTATAGTTATTACATGAAAGTTTCTTTTAAACAATAGTTCATTTATCGAATTCGGATAAAAGTACTGGCTTTTATCGAGATTTTGACCTCTAGCCCATCTGTAAGCTTCCAATTCGTTCTCGGCAATGATGCATATGCGCGTCATTTTTCTTCCTTGCCGTAAGTCTTGAAAAATGTATCTAACTTTCTAAATAATTCAATTATTAATGGATCGAATTCATGACTTATATAACCAGCTCTTTTAAAGAGAAAAGAATACAAAGCCCAAGCTTCATCACCATTTAAAAGGAAGTTAGGATTACTCATTCTTTCTCCAGATGAATTCTGAGTCTTTGAGCTGAACACGTTATTGGAATCTTGTGTAAGATATCATATAATTCAATTTCTATTATATCACTAACAGCATGTTCTGTAACCTTAGCACCATCTTTGTGAATGTATTGAGTTATTCCTGTGTCAAATCCTGTTCTAATATCTATCTCCATCAACTTCACTTTAATCACAACTTCACCTTCTTCCTTTATGATTACACATTGGACACCATCTTCTAATTTCACCTCTATTAGGTCCAGTTTTAGTTATTCTTCTCCTGTATTCAGAACCGCATGATGGACAATGTGTTTTATTCGCATGATGATGTCCTCCATCTCTAACTTTATCAAATTCATTTTCTGATGCAGTTCCTGATTTTAGGTGTTCTGGATTAAAGCAAGCTTTACTACACTTAGGCCCATGCCTAGAATCCCACTTATCATCATAATTAAGATTATGATATATGCATATAACTATTCTATGTAACAGTGAATATTTACCATTGATTGTAACTTGAATATATCCATTACCACTAGGAGACTTTTCTGTTGGAATCCAGCAACCATTGTCATTTGTAATTTTAGGAATAGATTCAATAGCCCCTTTTGTTAGTTCATTTAATCTAATCCCATCTTTGTATGTTCTTAATGGAATTCCCTTAAATTGCCTTCTTACTATTTCTGCTTTTGATAGTGATGGCATTATAACTTTACTTTGTGAAATTCTGCATAGTTTGTCTCACTCACTTCTATTTCACATGGAATAATAAGATCTACGTCTCGTTTGAGAGAACAGTAAGTCCTAAAATCAATAGAAGTTTCCATATGCTTCTTCATTAGTAATGCATATGGCTTCCAGTTGTTAGCTGGAGCCTGAAGAGTTAAAGAGTCATGTTTTTCTTCTGACCACAAAACCTCAGCGTCACCATTGAGTTCTTCATCTATTTTTAGAGCGGCTCCTTGGACTAAATGAGCTACGGCTCGCTGTGGTATATTTGCATACGCCTCACCGTATAAACTATCATCCATTCTGCCGTTGAAGATTCTTGGAGCACCCATTGTATCTATTAATAGTCTAGATGAATCTATACAATCCTTTATCTGAGCGTGGAACACGCCTCTCACTTTTGGACTTGCTGCATGAAACAATTCAAGCATTTGTCCTGCCTTCCACTCACTAATGTCCATATTAATTTCATATTTTTGAGCATCCGTATTGAATGTGAGCATAAATGTATGTTTTTTCATATCGTAGTTTGACGCGTGCCTAGTCTTTTTTCCTGTAAATCTTTCAGCACCATCTTTCGGCAGATTATCTACAATTACATCGTGAAATGATTCTGATAATTCCAGCCGCTGAGTGTATCCGAATATCAATCCAGCAGTTCTACGATGAACATCTACAGTGTCGAATGCTTTTAATAATTCCCAATCTTCACTTAAAACTGCTACTACTCTGGCTTCTGCTTGACTAGCGTCCGCTGATATGATAACTTTTCCTTCATCAGCAATGAACATTGATTTAATATCTTTACCTAATCGTCCATGTGCTGAGATTGTATGGTCTGCCAATCCGATCTTTTTAGGTCTGAGCGGCTTTTTAAGAATTCCAGTAGAGCTGCGGCACGTCTCTGTTGCGATTATATTATATGCGCTCTTACATCGACCATCATAGTCTGGTGAGAAGTTTATCTGACGACTCTTTTGATCTCTAATTCGTCTTTCTTCGAGGATTTCATTCAGGATTTCTTTCTGTTCTTTTTTCTTGCAGCTACTCATTAATGAAATGATTGTATCTTCACTCGTTGGGTCTCTTTTTCTAGCCTTGAACTTCATTACTTGATATAGAAGTCTATGCATTTGTGGATAACTCTTTACGTTAATCTCGTCACCAATTGCCACAACCAGTTTCTCATGCACTTCTCTTTGCATCGCAGAGTATTTCTTTAACAACTCATGCTTACGTTTGAAATCAATCTTCTTGCCTGTCATCTGTAATTTTAAATAGAATTTATGTTTAGCCATCATGTACTTGTAATAATAATCTACTAGAGGAACCTTAAATTGTTCCTGCATTTCATACAGGTCTTTTTCCTGAGCCTCATCAACCTCGAACTCTACCGCGCAGTCTTTCGCGTTATATAATAGCAGTTTATCAAATTTAACTTTGCCTAATTTGAAATCTTTGCCTTCCTCTTTATAAAATGGCTCACGCGTCCATATTGAACTGACAACGTGCAACTTCTTAATCGGTAATTCTGGAAATATTACACGTGTTTTAATCAGAGTATCAGAATATACATTGGGGCATTCAAAGCCCATCAGACCTAATTTGAACTCATCGTAAAGAAAGTTGTGACCAATGATTTTAATTCGGCGGAGCCGTTCATCTATTATTCTCCAACATTCTTCTAACTCATTATCGCCCATATCAGTAAGAACGTGAGAACCAATATGCCGTAATAAAGGAACAGATATTGCATGTCGCTTGTTGAAAGCAAATCCAACACAAACAGGTACACAATTAATAGACTCAATATCCACAGCCGCCTTGTCGAGTTTTTCGTATTCACGGAAGAACCTATGCGCTTCCAGCGAGTTATGTATCACTCTCAGCTCCCGCTGAGGAAGATTCAATTCAGCCGTTAATGATTCCTCAATGGCTCTGATAACATCTGCTTGAATTATTTTATTCCAAACGAACGACAGTCCGCCTTTGCTCTCGTCATCTTCTGTCGCTCCGCGAGAAAACAATGCGGCTGGATGTATTGTCGGGACTACTTTCGTAATGCCGTCTCTAGCTGTGATAATAGACCCACGATAATTAAGAATACCAGTAACACTACAAGTGGCTTGTAAAGCGAGATCACCCACTGCGAGAATACAATTAGGATGAAGTTTATTGATTTCATTTGTCCACAACTCTTCTACTGATTTCTCTATTGAAATGTCGATTAGGTGGAGTTTCTTTAAATCATTGTAAGGTGGTCTAAATTTAACTACATTCGTAATGTAAACGTCGGAACGTCTAATTCCGGCTTTGAATAAATAATCATCAAGCATCTTTCCAGTAGGACCGACAAAAGGGATTTGAGCCTCATCTTCATATTTTCCTGGTGCTTCGCCAATTATCATTAATTTTGGGTCTACAGGTCCACAGCCAGGGACATACTGTGGCATTAGTCTACTATTTCACCATCTGAATCATAGTAATAGTTATCATAGTCATCATACTCTTCATGGAAACGTATCACTTTATCATATCTCTCACATTTTGTATTTAAACACACTAAATCATTATTATTTATAGTAAATAAGTGTTTGCCGCAAGCGACACATTCAGTTCTCATTCCTCAAGCTCTCGTTCTTTCTTCTTCATCCTTACGAAACTAAGAGCCTCATATTGACAATCAAACTGCTCTAAATCATAAACCTTAGATTCTCTAGAAATTAACAAATCCTCACTAACACTTCCTACACTTCTTCTGAGAGCTTTAGCAGTTTGATTCAAAGTCCATTTTTTAGTATCATTTAGCAATCTTTGTCTTCTATGATACTCTGCTGTCTCTTTCGCTTTCTTAAGCCAATCTGGTTCTCTCATTGGAAAAATCCCGGCAGAGGGAGTCGAACCCTCAAGCCTTTTGGGCGGCAGATTTTAAGTCTGCTGTGTTTGCCATTTCACCATGCCGGGAATGCCATTTAATCACTCATTACGAGCTATAGCAGCATTAGCATAAAAGATAGATTCCTCAAGATGTGTAATAGCTAAACTCTGTTCTCTAGAAGGTGGAGTGTTCTTTATGATATCGTAGGCTAGTTGTTTAGCTTGATCTCTAAGTCTAACATATCTTTCCGGCTGATCATCTTTAGGAGCATGATAGGTGAATGTCTTTTCTAGCTGTTCACCCATCTTCGTAGCTATTTCATAGTTATTCATTTTAATCTTACGCTGCTAGCGGCTTGAAATCAGCCACGTCATTATATTCGTTACCACGGTTACTCTTTCCTCTCTTTACATAAACCATCAGCTTGTGGCCCACTGTTTGCTCGAATAAATCCATACTAATCTTATAGTTACCTTTCTCATCCTTTGGAAACTTCATCGTAGCAAAGAAGTCTTTAGCAAATCCCCAAGCCGTTTCGTTAAAAAGTCTCTTTATTTCTGCACCCTTAGCTTCGCCATCAAGAACTCTAAACCAAAAAGTAATGTTAGTGGAACCTGGATTCTTGGCATCATCAGATGCTTCAGATTCCTCTACTTTAATTACTTCTACAGGATGCCATCCAACTGGCAGCAAATCGCCTCGTTTGAGATCTTCTGGTGTGACAATCCAAGATTTCATTGTTGTTTTCCTTTTCAGACTTTCCAGGCTGGCGTTTCAGTTGCGTTAGTTTTCTTAAATGGATTGTTGGTGAGTTCTTTTGGTTCTTTTGGTTCTACACCTCTCGATTTATCAAGCAAATCTTTCCAAACTTCATAAAATAGTTTTCCAGTAATATCAAACTCTTTAACATAATCTCCTAGTAATGGTGATTTAGCATATTCATCTCCAACAGCTTCTGTGTTAACAATATATTTTTTAGAACCTTTACCATCACTATAATCAGACTGTTGTGAGAAGTGATAAATCTCTGTGAAGCTTCCTGGCACCATGCTTGCGACTTTACTTCCATAAGATACTATTGGATTAGTTTTGTCTACTCTTATTGATGCCCCAGTTCCCGTGACTGCTATTCCAGATAAAGGGTGCGCTGTCCATATTTTATGACATGGCAGGTTGCGGCTGAGATCAATACACTGACTCACTAGAGAAGTCTCAACTTTATATTCATCGAAACTCGGAATCACATCTTTCATCTTCTTCATAAGTCTTTTATTTTTACCAAAATTAAGAGACCAGTTAACTGCACTAGAAGTCATGAATGTAATGGAATCATTGATTATCGCAAAATATCTACAGTCATTCGTGAACTCAATAATCTTATTAAGATAATCTCCTGCATTAGAAGAATCGTATACGTCGTATTCAATATTGTCCAGAATCTTCTTCGCCAGCGCTCCGAAGCGTCGCTCTGTAAAAAAGGTCGTTAACTCAACTGGTGAAGATTTATCCCAATAGGCTAGATAAACTGGTCCTTCCATTGCGAACGATGCTGCTGCGAGCGTTTTGCCGAAACCTGGAGATGATTTGAATAGAAAAGAGATATTGTTTGGAGTTCCTATTGAACTTGCTTTTGCCATTATCTTGCTGATTCTCTAATATTTGCTGTTACATGGTGTGGTCTGCGTTTGTTTCCTTGTCCTGTTTCTGTATGAGTGTTACCATGATGTTTAACTCCTAGTCTATTACTAGCTGGAACAGCCTTTAGTACATAATCTCCAGGTTCAAATGCTGCACCTCTATCAAATGCTGTTATTTCTCTACCAATAGCACATGGAGTATTAAATCTAACCCATTTATTGCCTCTTTTAACATAAGTTCTAGATATGTGAACTTCAACTTCTGTTTTCAGTTCACGTTTTACAGCATTAGCCGCAGCGCAGTTAGCTGGGTCATTCTTTTTGGAACTATTCACATCAGTCTTAGTGATGCAAATATGTAAATCTCTGTCTGCATCAATTAGCGGCAATCCCTTATAGAGTTTTAGTTTACGTACCTTTTTCATTTAAATTTCCTCTTCCTTTTCTTGAGCTTTGTGTATTTCCATTTGCATTCTCTCTGCTAAACTCAATTCTTCTGGTGGAATTTCTCCTTGTTTGAGTTCTCTGTTTAATGGAAACTGTGGATGCATAGACTCTAATAAAAGTGGATCTTGTAAAATTCCAGGACCAACTTCTATTAATCCATTCTTAGGTTTGTGACACGAGTCACAATGCGGCTTCGCCAACCTTAAACTATATTCTGAAAGAATAAATTGTTCTCCACACCGATGACAGATTGACCTTTTGCCAAGTGCGAGCGCAATGTTGGTCTTATATGTACAGTCTGGCAAACAACAAAAGAAAATTGTATTGCCAGATTTATAACGAAGCCTACGTAACTTATGAATATGAGTGCTTTTAGCCATCTGGTTTCACTTCCCGCCAACAATCATCACATACGACATCTCTATTTTCCATTGATGAGTATGGAAAGAACTTCTTATATTCTTCATTTGCCATCTTCTCATTCCAAGTCTCATCTCTAACTAAGTCAAATATACCTCCACACCAGGCACATCTATATTGTCCTTCTTTTACTTCTTCAGGAATGTTCTTTGCCATTTTTCTCTTTTTGTGAGTCAAGCTTGCGAATTCTATGCAACCAATCGCTAGCATTCCTAAATTCTATTCTCTTTCCTCCATCATACATATTTAATATTCTAGCATAGTGAGCTTGTAGCTTAATTGACTCTTCTAATGCTTGATAAACTTCATCGTATTCAAAGTTCATTTTATTACTCCTCCAAATAAAAGGCTAAATGTAACTAATGCTATTAATATCCATAGTGAGAATGCGATATAATCTAGGCGTTCTATAATCTTCTTATTCAACTCAATGTTGTCTTTACCTAACTGTATTATTTGGTCATTCATTTTACTCTCCAAGCTGGTTGATCATATCTTTCAATCCAAAATAACCAATTATGATATCTAATGAGTGGAGGATTAGTAGTACTAACAGTGTTATAAGTAGTAAATTCATCGCCTTCAAAATCACGAATTGGAAAGAGTAGTTCCCAGTTTGTTGTTCTAACAAGAAGAATTGTAGGTTTAATATCACCATGTTTCATTGCATTTAGAGTGTATACAACCATTTTATCCTCAAAAGAGAGGCGACTCAGCCGGAAGCATGTAAGTCTTATTTAAGCTTAGCCATGACAATCCGGCTGAGTCTATCCAGCTTCGCTGGCACATGATGTTGAGTTCTGCCACTTTCACAGACATACAACGGCCTGCTTTGCTGGAATCTTTGTTGTTAATCTTCAAAATGAACTAATCCTTTTATAACTTGTTCTTGCATCTTACAGAGAGTGAGAGGATCAGCTTCAAATATCTTTTGACATAAAAATAGAAGCGACGATAGACGATTTACTTCATTGAAGTTAACATCTTGCAAGATGAATTCTATTAATTCTTTTAATGGATTACTTGATTCTGAATTGTTGTATAAGCTACGAAGAACTCCAATATGTAAATCCCCATGAGATACACCTTTGTGATATATCATTGTTCACCATCTCTTATTTTTCTTTTTATTGTCGTTAGCACAATTACGACAATATCGCTCAAAGAGTTCTTTACCATATCTTCTTCGTCTCTTTCTACTATACGGCCCACCACACTTAGGACAGACATCTTTGCTTGCATTAAAATGAGTGCCGTGTATTACTGAATCCTTTTGATTTTCTGATGATGTTCCAGGTTGTAGATGTTCTGGATTAAAGCATGCTTTACTACATCCTTTACTATGTCTTGTATCTATTTTTGGGTCCCAATAATCTACATTGTGATATATACACATTGATAATCTATGTAAATTATAAGTCTGATAATTTATTACAATGCTAACATATCCATCTGGATGAGGTTTATATCCTGCAGGAATCCAGCAGCCATTTTCATTCAGAGTTTTTGGGAAATTATTAATCCATTCCCTTGTGAATCTAAACATCCAATTTTTCATTGATTATCCGTTAGCTGACGTGTTACATCCCACTCTTCAACTTCAACATAATTGTTTTCTAGCTTAAAGTTTTTTGCTTCTTCTCCTGAAGAATCACAGATAGAATAGTATTCACAGAGACGATTGAACTTGTTGCATGAAGTGACTTTTTCTGGCCAATAGCCTTCAGCTACACAAGTTAGATATTCTTGTAATAGCATTTTAATTAGGTTATCTTTCCAATCTTGGATGTAAATGGGGTCATAAGAGAGTGGCAGCCTTTTAAATTTCTCACTCGCAGGGATAGGTTTCTTCACGTCTGGGTCTTGCAATCCGATTCTATTCACTATCAGATAATTAGACCCAACAGCTGCGCAGTAATTGATAAACTGATTTGACTTGCGGAGAGTCACACTGTCGCGTGAAAATGTTTTCGTGTCTATCGGCAATCTTGTATATGATGACTGTGAGCCGATTCCACGTTGGTTGACGAGAAGGTCTATCTTTCCGGAGATTATAATACGAATAGAATCATCTTCAAATAATGTATATGCGAACGGCTGCTCAACTTCGAGAATTTCCCATGTATTCTCATCTTCACTTCGCCAATAGTCGCATGATTCCTCTATGGCTCTTAGAAGAATATTAATTTCTTCTGGCTCAGAGTTACTCTTCATCGGGTCTGCTGATATTTCTCTAATCTTCATCAGACAAGCACTCATTCTATCATCATAATGCTTTCCCTCTTTTAGAAGATTATAATAGACTTCGAGTCCAGAGTGTGCTAATCCACCTTTGTCTAAAGCTTTATTCTTATAGATAATTGGCAATCCTTTATTCTTATTATGTCTAAAGTTGTAGCGAGCTGGACACGTCTCGAAAAGGTCCACCTTTGAAGCATCTAATATAATATTTGCTTTAGTTTTTAGTATTTCCATGTCAATGCTTCCTCTTTCTATCATATTCTGCTCTGCAACTTATACAGCGTCTTTCTATTTTTCCTCTATTTATTCCAGTTTTAATTATTCTAGTTATATATGGTCCATTACATTTTGGACATACTTTCTTATTTGCGTTATGATGATCTCCATGTAGAACTATATCTTTCATATTATCTGAGCGGGTTCCATACTGTAGATGCTCTATATAAATACACCTTGTACTACAATCTTTACTATGTCTAGTGTCCCACCATTTGTCATAATAGTTAAGATTGTGATGAATAGATACTACTAGACGACTTAGTTTAAAGCCTACTCCTTCTATTGTTATTTGAGAATATCCATAGCTATCTGGTTTACTAATTGGAATATGACATCCATTACTATTTATAGTTTTTGGTATACGACTAATCCATTCCTTATTTAACTCTGAGAGTTTATAATGAAAACCTCCCATTATCTTTTCCTTAGTTGATTCACATTACTGTAAACCACGAAGCTCCTAGCCGCAATCATCCCAATTCCTAGTATCTTAGCGGCTCTTGGATGCGTTTTATTCAGTTTCATCAAGCCTCTAGTTGATAGGATTCCCTCACCTGCAACAACAGAATCGATTATATATGCGTTCTGAGTTGGAATTAATACTTCTCGTCCACCATGCTTTAATGCATAAGATGTTGTTGCTGCGTCAGAGCCGTAAGATAGCCAGATTCCGAATAATAGAATTTTCATAATTGACTCTCATAATCACAATGAATACAGTATGCACACTCTTCACAGATTATTCTACTGTCTCTATCATCATCTCTCAAGATTGTAGTTCCATCCTCTAAACTTTCTTCACAAATATTACATATTTCATTCATATAGATATTAGCTAGTCTAGCTGGATTATCATCTCCACCTAGCATATGACCTTTTGCTTTACTCTTGCTAAAAGAAATTCGTTTAATCATTCCTCTCCTTAATAGCTTCTATAATCTGTTGAAGTTCACTAGCCGTGTCGTATCTAATGTAACCCAATGAATACTTCGTGTTATCTTCTGGATTGACGTAATGAGCTACTCTGTAGATGTTTAGTCTGTAGAGATACGTATCTCTTTCTACAAGAATTGAGTTGCTCAATAGCACTGGCTGTGCCTTCTCTGTAATCTTGAATACCTTGTCTACTGACTGAGTTAACCTGGCACTTGCACTTGCGTCTAAAGGCTCTTTACTCGCATTGTCTATCAGTTGAATATTTCCATTTTCAACTTTGATAGCTACAATATGTCTTGGAACTAGGATCAAGTAATTACCATCTTTTGATGATAATGAACTCAGTACTCCATAAAGTGTTCTAGCCGGAACGCTCTGTTCTTCGATATCAAAGCGAAGCTTTTTGAATGCCTTGATAATATCTGGGACGTTAACGGCTCTAATCTCCTGCTTCCCGTTAATTGAAGTGATAACAGCAGCACACTCGTCCGTGCTTACTGCTGGAACACAAAACTTGTTAATACCAAAGTTTATAGGCTTTAATTCAGTCATCATTTTACTCCAATCATGGTCACTAGGATAATAGTATTCATTGAATGACATCAATACTCTTCGATTGTTGTTATCTCACCATCATCTTGTTTCTTTAGAAATATAAAAGAAGCTCCGCTAGCAGCATTTAGTACTTCAGTTACTAGCTCTTGAATCTGTTTCATACTTCCAGCGATTTTGTATACGATTATATCAGATTCTCTTCCAGTGTCAAATGCTGAATCTGGACCGATACGAACAGCATCACTGTCGTAGTCAATTACTATTGTCACAGTTTATCCTCTACTTCTATCTCTTCTATGTCTATGGTGACAGGATTGTGAATCTTTTCTTTCATCATCTTCTCGAAATACTCTTTAACAAACTCTTCTGTTACGTGCTCTGCTACTGCGAATTGGAGTGTTACTTTAAATTCTCTCATTCTTCTTTCCCCTCTAAATTCTGTCTTAGCTCTCCATTATCATCATATCTCCAATATGGAAGTTGACCATAATTAATCCACATCTTAAATCTATCTGGATGTTTAGCTCTAATGTGGTCTTTAACTCCACTATAAGCACATTCTTTCTTGCAAAATGGACAAATAGGAGCGGTTCCACCCATCACAACCTCCAGGCATTCATTCCCCGTGTGACCAATATCTCCGCTAACTCTTTCATTAAACTCGCTTGATTCCATATCACTTCTTGATTATCCATTGTTGCCGCAATCCTAGCTCTCTTAATTTCTACTAATTCAGTAAAGAAATCATCTATCGTTCCGGCCGCAATCATGTATGTAATGCTCACATTATTCTGTTGCCCGAAACGGTGAAACCTATCTTCTGCTTGTTCTTCTCTTGTTGGCGTCCACTGTCTTTCAAGTATTACTGCATCAGAACAGAATTGCAAGTTAATGCCTTCAGTGAAGATGCAAAGCATCAGCCTATTCTCTGGCAATTTAAACTTGTCTATTACTTTCTGACGTTCATCGCCAGAGAGTCCAGCGTGTAATACACAGACTTTTGGAAAGCCACCATCTTTCATCCACTCATTAAGCTTTACTTCTAACATCCCCATTACATCCTGATGGTGAGTAAAAATTACGAGTTTGCGGTCTGTTGATAAGAGAAACTCAGTAGCGAAGTCTACACATTCTACAACTTTGCTTCGTCCAGTAATGTGACGAAGCTTAGACATGATAGCAATCTTTGGGTCATTCGGCCCGAAATCGCTTTCTTCGTAGAATGACTGTTCTAACTCTTTCATTCCTTGCGCGTATTCCTTGCTTAGATTCTTATTTAGTTCTACATGATGGAACTTCCGCTCTTTAGCTGGCAAGTCTTTCAACACTTCGGCTTTAGTTCGTCTGATAATCAAATCCTTCGTATCTTCGTGAAACTTGTCTTTGTCTTTCAATCCGCCGTATTTAGCTGCCCAACCATCACTGTAACTATCAACATAGTTATCAATGTATTTCTGGAAATGAGTGAAACGCTTTGGGTCTACTAGATTTAGAACGGTGAAATACTCAGCCGCATTGTTACTAATAGGTGTCCCGCTCATCGGAAGAATGTGTTCAATTTCTTGATTCCGCACAAGCTTCTGGACCGCTTTAGCGCGGTCAGAAAGATGATTCTTGATTTTCTGGCATTCGTCGATTATTAGCGTTTTAATACTGTTAGGAGGCAAATACTCAAACAAGTCATCTTTCTTTAGAATGTCATACGTTACAACGTAAATCTGAAAGCCTGGCATTGCTCTTTCTTTGCCACTGGATATTACTTGTGTGAGAAATGTCTTATCATATGCACCATTAATAGCACAGATACGATGTATTTCTCGCATCCATTGCAGTTTCACTGTTGCGGGACATACTATCACACACGGCAACAGCTTCGCTGGATGCAATCGTAAGAGTGCGGCTGATTCAATCGTTTTACCTAAACCTTGTTCATCTGCAATGATGCAACGAATGTTAGAATCCTCAGCAAATCGAATAGCTTCAATCTGATATGGTCGCGGCTTACCGCCGTCAGAGAATACGATAGATTCATATGCTGCGTCAGTCGTTTTCTTGACAATTTCCTGCTTAATGACGTGTCCGCAAGCAAGCTTGATTCTTAATTGTCCACCGAATTTAAAGCGAGAAGCTTCTACTGCTATCTTGCCGCATTCGGGGCATTCTTGACGTAGTATCTGTGTTAGTGCCATGTTAGAATCCTACCATCTTAGCGGCAAGAATTTTATCAATCCATCTATACATTCTAATATCAGCCTGAACTGGATTAGGCTCACACCATCTGTTAACAAACTCTACATATGACGGTAACAAAGTCTGTGGATTGTATGCTTCTAGCCAATTGCGTAATTCTCTATCCATTCTTTCTTTCATTGTTGGAGTTCCAATATACTGTATATCAGATAGTTTCATATTATTTATTCTCTTTCTTTGCAAAAGGATTCTTATACATTGGTTTCTTCGGCATTTCTGGTTTCACTTCTGGCACAGTCGCTTGCGGCTCTGGTGTTTTTACAATGAGCTTCGCAACATCACCTGAAAGAATAGCCGCAATAGCTTCATCTTCCCTTGTGACTTTCTTAGCAAATGGATTCGGCTTCGCTGTATTCTGAACCTTATTCTTTAATACTGTGTCTAAGTTACGAGCGGTTACTGCTTTAGATGCATCCTTTTCAGCATCAGGATTTCCTGAAGCCTGATAAAGCTCTCTAATCTGTTTCTCAATCAACTCTTTACGAGAGAGTTTCTTCGTTTTAATGATGTTTATTGCATTGCTTGTCGTTTCGTCTACGTTCTTGTCACGTGCAAATCCTGGAGTTTTACCTTCTCTTTTTTCTTTTTTCTCCATTTCATCAAGAATAGAATGCCCGGCATATACAGCAGCTCTACCTTCTGAAGCTACCTGAGAGTATTCTTCTATATACTTTAATACTGCTAGTTTATCCATATTCTTTACTAGGATAATCTCTCGATGTTTAGTGAAGAAATCAGCTTGTCGCTGTTCTGCTGGAGTCATTGGCTTAGCACCGAAATATGCCGCTCTGTCTTTCTGTAATTCATCTTCGTTCATATCAACTCCTGTAAGATGATAGTATCGCATAGGTCTAATGTAAAATCTGTCGGGGTTAAAGACTTTAATTTGTTTATCTTCATAACAAAACTCGCACCAAGGATTGTAATTCCCTAATTCTTCGGAACAGACTGGACATTGCCACGTCAGATAAGACCACCTGTCTTATTTCTGATATCTTCAATGGTTTCATTTGTCTTTAGAGACAATCCACCTATCACAATTAGACATTGTGTATAGGTTCCTTTGTATATGACAACGTGTTCATCATCATATACATAATATCTTGGCTCCATTTCAGTAGATTCTTCTCTGTCGTATGCAATCATGTTCATTTTGTTCTCCTTCATTAGTGCTCAATCGATTGCACTAGCCGTCTAATGCAATCTCAGAGAACTAAGCGATTTCGTCGTCTGATTTTACTTCGTTTACGGCTACGTGCTCAATCTTTCGAGTCATTTGAATTGCTTGAACTAGCTTGAATACAAGTGATGCAGGGATTGTCACTTCATCGTATTCTACTTCATTCGTTCCAGCCACTGGTGTGGGAACAGAACGTAAAGTGATTTTACCATTCTCCTTAATTGAACATTGAATACCATAATGGTCGAACGTTAGCGGCTGGTGTCTAAATATTTTCTTTACTTCCTGCCCTTGTTCGTTTCGCAAGTCTGGGTTATTGTGGAAAGTCATTTGTTAGTCTCCTTCGTTCAGAAATGTTAATTACTTCAGGCGTTGATACAGTCCAAGCAATTGCCTCTTTAACTGTAATACTTCTTGACACTCCTTCTAGTTCTACTGCAATCAAGTTAATGACTAATACAGGCCAAACTCCTCTAACATCAATATACATTTTACTCTCTCCTATAACACTTACATGACGGTTTACTTGGCGACGCAGAATCGAAACACACAAAATAGTGAAAGTGACTCACGGCGTATCGAACTACATAATACCATGCCGGCCAAGATATTACCGAATGACATAGACAGCATCTAATCTCACTCCGATTAAACGTTGATAACGCTTGCGGCTGACTCATTATTAAGCTAAAACGCTTAGCGGCGTGAGCGTGTAACCTTGCACTACCACTTGAAAGATTTAATACATGGCTCATGTTGCCGTTAATGATGGGCTTAATTATACCTTTTGACAACGTTCCAGTAGCAGCTATTGTGTTTAGGATATCAGCCTTAAAATCATTTATTTCCCTTTCTTCATCGGAGTATTCTGCGGCTTTTCCCTCTCCCATAAATAAGGACATAGCAGACTTTCTTACTTGCTTGTTTTCTTCATTCTCCTGTTTTGGCATAAACTCGCCTATGGTTTGTAATGGTTCACTTCGGACCCTTGCGGTCTGGTGCGGTCCACTTCGGAAGATGGCGGAAACCCCGTAACCCCTTGCGAACACTCGACTTGACCCCTCTGCGCAGCAGACCTGAACGTGCACATGAGAGAGTATAGCACATTTTGACCCCCCTGTCAAGCCCCCCTCCCTGTCCTCTTTAGGTGACACTCTTCTATTCTTTTTTAATATATAATAATATATATAATAATATATAAAAAATATATATAAAGAGGTAAAAAGAGGACAGTGAGGAGAGGGAGAGGGTAGGGGGTAGACGAGTAGGGGGTAGCAGGGAGAGTTTCGCCTTTTGCACCGAAACACGCGGAAACACTCAGCAAAAGGTCGCAGAACCGAGCGAAACTCGCGTGAGGGAAGCAAACGGAAGTGTGCGCGACGCCTGCGACCGACCGACCGAAACGCGCCAGAATCGAGTAACAGAATTGGTGCTTGACAAAGAATAGATTTTCTGTTATCATTTTAATTGTTGGCAAGCACCTTAAACACTGAGCCGCGAAGCGAGAGAAAGCGAGACGAGTTACAAACTTGGTGCTTGACAAACGAGACAGACTGTGTTACACTTATCTTGTTGGTTTGGAACAGCCGACAACTCGTAAACTCGGAAACGAAAGAGAGACACACAATGAGCGAACAGGACCCGACTCCGGCAGAGATTGCAGCGGAAGAGGCAAAGAAAGCGGCTCGCGCGGCGGCGGTAGCGGCAAAGCAAAAGATTGCTGATGGAGAGAATGCCAAGCGAACTGGGCAAGGAACTAGACTTCTAGTCGGCACTACTCGCGGACGCTCTACTGTTCCATTCACTTATGAGGCATTTGACAAGTCAATTCCGGAGACTATGCCAAAGTCAGTAGAAGAGTTTATGACTTTGACTACAACCGATGATGCACCGCTTTTGAACTATCTAATCGAAGGATACAATGCGGTATCTGAGGCAAATGCAAGTGACCCGGTGAATGAGTTTGTGGATGCAAGCTGGCCGGAAGATGTTCAGAAGAGATTCAAGATTGTCATTCGCAATTACTCGAATGATGCGAATGTCTCAATCGAAGACGCGGTTAGCCTTTTGAAGCCAGGAATCCAGAAGGGTATTGACGCAATGAAGGCAGCGAGTGCTGTAGTCACGGCGTAATCGGAAAGCAAAATACCCGGAAAGGAGAAATCCAATCCGGGTATTTTTTTGTTTACCAGTAATAAATCGCCCGTAACTGACTGGTGATTTTGGCGAGCAAAGCGAGTCTGATAACTTCGTTCACTTGTTTTTCGGTCATTTTCATCCTTTAATCAATCGAAATGAGTTGTGATACTGGAATCTGAACAAGCACCTTGCCAGGATTCCAGAATGAACAGTATTGTATTCCATCGCGAGTGTAGAAGAGAACATCTGACGGAGCAGAGCAGACTGCATAGTTGACAATTTCGTCGGTATCAACTAATGCTCTCACTTGAACAATTCTTGCCATTTTTCTGTTCTCCTAAAAACCGATGAACGAATGCCAATGCTGAATTGACAAGCCAAGCCAGAGAAGCGAACCAACAATTAGTGCAAGCTTCATTTTCAGTCTACACTTTCTGCATAATAGTCTGCGCTGACAGTTTTCATATTTGAACGAGTCTGTCTCCACTGGCCGACTCTTTCGACGCCATGCGCAGCAACGATTGAAATGAAGTGTGCAGGCACTTCGTGATTCACCAGCTTTGAAGTAATCCCCAGGCAAGAATACTTCGCGGGAGTAGCACCGCACACTTGGCAATGCTCGCGGCGGTCGCTGTTCAGAGTGAGACAGATAGTGCACTCATACATTGTCAATTCTCCACTTGAAGCTTGATAGTAACATTGTCGCCATTGTCAGGAGTGAACGTCAGATGGTATTCACCTATTTCTCGATAATTGCACTGACCATCCGGACGTGTAATACGTGTGAGCTGTCCTTCTGTATTGAGCGTTTCACGGATTACGCGTTGCGTAGTCACCCATAGCGGCGCTTGTTTGACACCGCTAATTCTGATAGTCATTTAGCTCACTCTCCTTCTGAGTTGATAACATCATGAAGGTAATCAAAAATGGTATCGACTGCTGCCTTGAACCGCTTGTATTCTGAGTCATTAGCTTCGAGTGCTGCTCTCACTGTCCCTTCATGATTCTGTATCATCTTTGCAGCAGTGAAGATATCCTCTTTGACGACTGCGTAGCGTGAAGCTTTGTCCATCTCTCACCTTCCTTGCTCTCTTATACTGCATTGCTTGTGCCACTGAAAACTTCAATAGCGCAAACTCCATTCCAGGTTTTAGTGTTCTTTATTGAGAAAACGTGTTATATAATAGGACAGTTTAACTTGTTGTAAACAAAAGACTTAGCAGCTTTTGTATTGTATTGACACATCGCAAGATGTAGTGACACCCCAGGGACACCCCACCATATATTGTGGATGTTAAATACTTTACAGTGCGGACTATTGGTATATTACTAGTGAATTTTAAGACAAACACTATAAAAATAAAAATGAAAAAATAAACGTCTGAACATTTCAGAATGTGCAAAAAGCCCAATGTTTTCGCTATTGACAAACTGCAAAGGGTGAGTTACACTGACCGTGAACAGGCGACGTGTAGTTTCACTACTGGAGAAATGAAATGATTGTTTCTGATTCTGACGCTTTAAAGAGACTTGATTCTCCTCTTAATCTGATAAATAAATTAAAAACTCACATATCCAAAGATAAACAACAGGCAATGGAACTCTTCACCGGGCCTCCAAGAAAGTCGAATTCATTTCCTATTGAGTTGCCAGTTGAATTGCCGTCTAAGCCGGCGGAGCCGAACCTAGACACAATTCTAGCAAACAATGAAAGTCAGATTAAACTTGGCTTAGCACATGACAAGTCATTAAGTCTTTTAGCTAAAGCCGTAGATATGTTAGACGCTAAACTGGATGATGTTTCTGCGTCAAAACTTCCACAAACAATAATCGCCGCAAGCAAAGTCGTGGAAAGTATTAGAAAAGAAAGACTAGAATCTCTGAAGAATTCGAAAGACAGAGAAGTTCATTATCATTTCTATACGCCAGATCAGAAAGTGCTGGAGAATTATGAAGTGATAGAGGTTTCTTAAATGCCAGAATTAGATGGCGTAAAACGTCGTCTCTCAGATATCCAAGTTGATGTAGCTTCTAAACCATCAATAGTTCCAATCGCAAATAATCTCCCCTACATAGTAGCAGTAATTATGATGATGGTTATTGGTGTAGCTGGTGTTGTAATTATAACGCTTGGTAGACCGAATCAAGATAACACTCAACTCATCACAACAATTTTAGGCTTTCTCGCACCGACAACTTTGAGTCTTCTCGCATTCATGAAAGCACAAGAGACGCACCTGTCGGTGAACTCAAGATTAGATGCATTCATGAGAAATGCTGAACTTGCGGCAAGAGTTCAAGGAGTAATAGAAGGAAGAAGTCAAGGAAGAGATGATGCGAACTTAAGAACTGATGCGTTAGCTCAACAATCTCCGACAAGAGTTGAAATCACAAACATTCCAAAATCGGAGTCACAATGAAAGCATTTCTTTGGCGCATTCTATATGCCGCAGTTTGTTTTATTTTATTCTGGATGGTGTTTCCTCTCTTTCTTGAAGTTATTCATGCACCGATTAATGGTTCTTTAGTAGAGTTAATGAGAATTGTGTCTATTGCTTTAGCGATTCTTTACGCTTTATTCGGTGGCACACCTCCGATGCCATTTTAAAGTTGGTGAGTGCTGAGATACACAGCAGTGAAAACCTACTGGGAACTTGTTATGAGGAAGTCTCAAGATTGCAGTAGCCACCTTTCTTATGTTTGGGGAACATAAATGTCAACAATAGCAGCCGCAATGAGTGGTGTTCCAGTCAATCAGCAGACTGCTGGTGTTACAGGTAATGGAACAATTTTAGCATTACCTCCTAGTTTTAGAAATCATACGTGGATAGTTACTGCGGCTGCTGGAGTGAGTGCTGGAGCAATAACAGTAGAAACATCTAATTCAGATAGTGACGCTGGAACATGGGCTGTAGTTCCAATGGCTAATAGCATTGCAAATCCTTTAACAGTTGTTGCCGGTGCAGATTTAATGATGGAACATACTGGTTTGTTAAATTTTGTTAGAGCTAGAATTTCAACAACAATTTCAGGTGGAGGTGCTCCTTCTGTTACAGTTGTTTATGAGGGAGCAAAGAGTTACTGATAATAGAAAAGAATAAGAATGAATTATTTAATGAAATCAAAAAGTTGTATTGGGATTTGGAAACATTTCCAAATGATATTAGACAATTATCTGAAGAACGACGTATTAGATATGAAGAGTTAATAAAACAGATTCGAATACTCGTGGACCAGTGGAAGTTGAAAAGAGTTGAATGAATGAAACGTTTCCTGCTCTTGGCAGTTCTCGTCACTTCGTTATTTCGCGCGAACACAGTGAGCGCGCAGACTACAATCATAGGACCAAATAGTTTATTTAGTTGGGATATGACAAATACGCCTTTAGCAACTGCTAATACATTAGTGTATACAATTACTGTAGATGCAACGGCTCCTAAAGTGCTAACTCCATTTACTTGTATTGGTAGTGTAACTGTTCTGACAACTACAACCTGTTCAGTTAATGCTATTGCAGCATTGCCAATGGGAACACATTCATTAACAATGACAGCCGCAAGCGGGGCTTTAGTCTCAGCTCCATCAGCATTGTATTCATACACTGTGATGTTAATCACAATTCCAACAAATCTCAGGGTTCAGTAATGTGAGTTGGGACGGTGTTGATAGGAGAGTTGGTCAACAGAGAGTTGGGCAAAGAAGACATCAAATTAGTATGAATAGATACAACGAACAAGAAGTAATTGCTTTTCAACAGATTGTAATGGCTACATATCAGGAGGCTAACAAGCCTCTTGATCTTTCTAATGTAGTATGGGCTGCTCGTATGACATATGATGCTATTACGATAGGATATTTGGCTAGCCAGAATAAACACTTAGCGGAGCTTCGGACAGAACTCGGATTGGGAGCATAAAATGGATTGGGCAAAGTTTGCAACTATCATCGAAGCCGTCTTGCCAGGTATTCTTTTCTCGGTGAATCCTGCATTTGGTTTCATTGCTAGTGATGTAGTAGCATTAGTTAAGAAGGTGGAAACGGCTGGAACCACTGGACAAGATAAATTGAATGCAGTAGTAATGGCAGCCGGAGACGTAGTTGACCAGGTAAATACTGCTTCTGGAAAGATTGTTATCGATCCTTCATTGATTAAGACAGACCTTCCATTGGGTATAGCATTAGGAATTGATTTAGTTAATAAGATTGGTGGAAAGACTCCTGTGCCAGTTATTCTAAAGCCGACTGTCTGAATGAGAAAAGAAGATGAAACGAGCATTGCATTTCGTGCTTCAAGATTCGTTGAAGCTCATATGTTCTGCCGCTGTGGGATTCCAATTAGAGAATGTCTTCCAGAAGACATATCTCATCCAAAAGCTAAGAGTTTCTGCGGTAGATGTAAACTTCTAATTCGAGAAGAAGTGAAGTGAACGTTCCGAGTGTATTATTTATTGAATTAGCTCTTGATTCATTTGATACACTTGGTGTGAAGTTTATGATGGATGAGATTAGAGAATTTCGTAAACTTCCATCAGAGAGCTTAGATAAGTTGATAGAGGAGTTACCTATTACATGGAAAGATAATACGGCTGGATACACAGACATAGAAAGGGGATATTTGTTAGGGTTGCAAACGGCTAATATGATGCTCCTTTCATTTTTCAAATATGAATCATTAAAGAAGTAATGAATATTTCACTTTCTGATCCTGGTAATGGATTATACGAAGATTTTGTCCGTGAGAAAAATATAAAACCTCATCCAGTTCAAGAAGAGCTTTTACAATTACCTGATCAAATCTTTGAGGCTTTATATGGCGGAGCGGCATACGGTGGTAAAAGTTGGATACTCACATTGCTTCCTTTATTTAGAGGATTCTATAAGTTTCGTGGGTTCAAGGGGATTATCTTCAGACGCAAATTTCCTGACTTGGAAAAAGAGATTATCCGTCTCTCAAAAGAATACTATCCCAAGACGGGAGCGAAGTATAACGAACAGAAACATAGTTGGGAATGGCCAGAATTTAACTCTTATCAAGACTTTGGACACGTCCAACACGACTCTGATATAAGTCAGTATGATAGTTCTCAATACAATTATTGTGCATTTGATGAATTGACACATTTCAGTGCTCACCCCTATCACTACATGGTTGGCTCTCGTGTTCGTCCTAGTAGTTCTTTCAATATCGCTTTTGTGCGAAATGGCTCTAATCCTGGTGGCATTGGTCAAACGTTTGTTTATAATCGTTTCGTCCGTCCGCATGAAGATGGACATAAAGTTATAAGAGATGTTAATACTGGACTCTTACGAATTTTCATTCCGGCGAAAGCAGAAGATAATCCATATGGAATGGAATATGATCCTCTTTATGTTAAGAAACTTGAAATCCTCAAACAAGTAAGTGAAGCCGAATATAGAGCTAAACGGTGGGGAGATTGGCACGCTTTCAAAGGTTCAGTCTTTACAAGTTTTAGACCAATGCGATTTCCTGGTGAACCAGATAATGCATTGCATGTTATACCACGTTTTCAGATCCCAGAATGGTGGCCCAGAATATTGTCAATTGACTGGGGAAAGCGTGCGATGTGCTATGCGATGTGGGGAGCCGTTAGTCCAAGTCATAAGGTTTATGTATACAGAGAACGAGCTTGGTATGGACGTGATGTTGCCTTCTGGGCAAGTGAAATAAGACAAATTCATAATGAGAATGGCGAAATGCCTGCTCATACCGTCTTGTGCGGAAGTGCTTGGCAGAATAGAGGCGGTGAATTGATTTGTGATGAGTTTCAGAAATATTCTGATTTGGTTCCTTCAAGTTCTGAAAACACATCCGGAAGCCGCGTCGCTGGAATACAACTGATTCATGATTTTTTAAGGTGGGAAAAGAAAGCAACTTTGATATCAAAAGGTGAATTCTATGACATGCAGTTAGCGCAGGAAATCTATAGGAAATATGGTCCGGAAGCATTAGAAGCTTATAAGAAACAGTTTTATGATGAGCCAGAAGAAGAGAATCTTCCAATCCTACAGATATTCGATAATTGTAAAACTCTTATAGATACGATTCCATTAGCAATGTATGATGAGAAGAAGGTTGAAGACGTTGCTGAATTTGAGGGAGATGATCCCTTAGATGATCTTCGATACTTCTGTAAGGCTGCAAAGAGGTTCATTTCCGGAGAGATTACAGGACTGGACGTTGCGGCTAAGAAACAAGTTGTAATTCAGAAATATCAAGAGAATGGAGATATGACAGCTTTTTATCGACAACTCGAGAAAATTGAGAGCGAGAATCGAGCTTCGCTCGCAGATTGTTTGCCTGTTTCACGAAGGTCAAGGTTTGCAAGGAGAATGCACTAATGTTTAGATTCATTTCATTTCTTCTTGGAAGAACTTGGGAACCTTGCAAATCATGTGAGAACTTGAAACAACAACTTGAATTTGAACGTTCCGAAAAAAGACTATTAATAGATACATTAGTTGCTATTGTGAAGCCGAAAGAAATAGAGGCTCCACCTGTAGAAATAAATCAGATAGCTCAGTCTTCATCCTTGTTTTCTAGACGAAGAGCAGCTCTTGAAGAAGCAGATCGAGTTAAAGCAAAGATTGAGGCAGAGAAGAAATTTGTAGGTTTGCCAGATTATCTTAAAGATGTTGATGATAAAGGAATTACTAAATTAGAAAGAGAACTTGGTGTATCACATGAAAAGGAGAGCTAATGGCAAATGCAGCTCCGGCAACTGTAACGGTAACAGGAACAACTGGCCCAGGACAGGCAGTAACGGCATTGAAGTTTACAGATGTGAATGGTATTGAATTTGATTTTTATCATAACCTAATTAAAGTTAACAGAGCCGGAAGCGGCAGCACCCAGATATATGATTACTCTGCTATAAATACAGTAACATTAACAATAAGTGCAGGCGTGACTGCCGTCGTGATTAGCACTTAGCACTGAGCGATAGCGAAGTGGCAAATCAACCAGTAATTGTTGCTTCAGTTAAAATTACCACAAGAGATATTAATGGTAATAATACTGCTAAACAATTCAACTCTGTCTTTGGTGTGAGTTTTGATTACAATAAGGGAATGATTAATATTGTAGATGCTACTGGATCATTTTATTTCTCTCTAAGTGCAGTAGTTGCATTTACAAATGTAATAGCTGGCGGCCTCACAAACTTTCATACTATAACTATTATTTGATTATGACAAAAATGATTCGCAAGTTTAGGTCTGGTTATCAACTATCAGTAGAGTTTCGTAGCGGATCATGGTTTGTTACAGCTAAATCAGTAAATGAAAAAGAGTTTAGTACACATTGTGGTCCATATTCTACAATGGATCAAGCTATATGGTGGATTAAGAATATTAGAGAGAAATAATAATGCCTGCATGGAATTCATCTTCGTTAAGCTTTAGTGATGGGATGACTCGTCATAAAGGTAGTGGATTATTAAAAAATACTAAAGAGCGAGTATCTAAACAGCAGATAATGGGACATAAGATGTTTGGTGGAAAGAGAGGAAAACATGGTGAAGATTTTAAAGTTGGCTCAAAAATGTTCAGAAAAAAAGGAAAAGATGTAGGAAAGAAAGGTGCTATTAGCAGCACTCCACATGGCGGAATTTCTCCGAGCGTAGAAGAGTTCGATGACATGCTCAGTGGAGATAAGAAAAAGAAGAAGACTTTGTTTAATAGGAAGAGTTTTGGGTAAATAATGCCAAGTGGTAAGAAAAATAAAGGTATTGGTCCATCACAAGAAGTGTTTGATGAGATTACAAAGAAATCTGTTCCTAAGAAACATGCTTTGTGGAAACCTAAGAGTCTCCCATTATTAAGGAAAAAATAATGAGTAAAGATTACGATGATGAAATAGCAGTTTTATTGAAGACGGTCGCAGACCACTTCGATAAAGAAGATAGAATAACTCGTGAAAGACAAATACGCCATTGGAGAAGGCTTAAACTCTATTGGGCGAATTTTTCTTTAATTTATTGGAGTGAATCAGCTCATGATTACAGAGTTTATAACAGAGATGCAAATACCCAAGACACAGACCAAGATTATTACGACAAACCCGTCAATGTCTTCAAAGCCTTCCTCGAAACAATAATCGCAGCATTATCCATTCAGATACCTGCGGTAAGCTGCGTTCCTGATGATGCTGAGAACCCATTAGATGCACAAACGGCTAAAGCCGGAGACAAAATAGCCGAATTAATATATAAACATAATGATGTAATGTTCTTGTGGCTTCATGCGCTTTATATATATTGCACTGAGGGAATGATTGCCTGTTATTCGTATCTTGATAGTGACAAAGAATATGGAACATATCAGAAACCTAAATATAAAGATGAAGAAGTCGAAGCTCACGTATGTCCGAATTGCGGCAGTAGAGTTCCAGATGAAATGTTCTCTCAGGAAGAAATGAGTGAGTTCTCTCCTGATGAAGATGACGTTGAACTTCATTCTAAAATCTCCGAAGAAGGACCTGTTTGTTTAGAATGTGCAGCTCAATTAGATCCTCAACTTCAAAAGACTAAATTAATAGTTCCTAGATTAGTTGGATACACAGCCGAACCTAAATCAAGAATATGCATGGAGATGTATGGAGGATTATATGTTAAAATTGCAAATTATGCTAAGAAACAGAAGGACACTCCCTATTTGATTTATTCATATGAAACACATTATGCGAATGCTCTCGAATGTTATCCAGATTTAAGAGGGAAAATTCCACATGGCGGTTGGAGTAATGTAGGAGTTAATGATCCGTATGAGCAATATGGAAGATTGAATACACAATACAGAGGTGAATTTCCAGATGAACAAGTAACTGTTAAGAATTGTTGGTTAAGGCCGGCAGCCTTTAATGTGGTCAATGATGATGATTGTAAGAAGTTACATAAAAAGTTTCCTGATGGTTGCCGTTATGTGATGGTTAATGACATTCCAGCAGAGTATGAGAATGAAAGTTTAGATGACCATTGGACATTGACACAGAATCCAATGAGTGATTTCTTAAACCATGATCCACTTGGGGAGCTAGTTACAAACATTCAAGATATTGTTAATGATTTAATTAGTCTCACATTACAAACTATTGAACATGGAATTGCTCAGACATTTGCCGACCCGGCCGTTGTCAACTTCAATGCGCAACGACAAATTGAAGCACAACCAGGAACATTAAGTCCTACAAAGCCTGTAAGTGGAAGCAAGAATATCAAAGAATCATTCTTCTCTTTGCAGCTCGCAAGTCTCTCTCCGGAAGTGATGAATTTTTATAAGATTGTTCAAGAGCTTGGGCAATTCGTTTCTGGAGCATTACCGAGCATATTCGGCGGCAATCAGAATGCAGGGAGTTCAAGGACGGCAAGTGAATACGCAATGTCTAAAGGAATGGCATTGCAAAGATTACAAACTCCTTGGAGAATGATGACTATTTGGTGGAAGACTATTTTTGGTAAAGTTATTCCGATGTATATAAAAGGTATGGTTGAAGATGAGAGAATTGTGGAAAAAAATGAACAAGGAAACTTTGTTAATGTTTTCATTCGTAAAGCTGAGACAGATGGTAAAATCGGAAGCATTGAATTAGAGCCGGATGAGAAGTTGCCGGTAAGTGACGAACAAAAAGCTGATATGATTATGAATCTATTCCAAATAAATAATCAGGCATTAACGGCAGCATTAATGGACCCAGATAACTTGCCGTATATTGCTGAGGTTGTAAGGATTCCAGAGTTTAAGATTCCAGGAGCAGAGGATAGGCAGAAGCAGTATGAAGAAATTCTTGAGCTTGTTAATGGAGCGCCGATTCCTCCAAGCCCTGAAGAAATGCAGCAATTCCAGATTGCATCTCAATCCGGACAGCAAGTTCCACAGCCTCAAGAAAAGCCAAGCGTCGAAATTGATCAAGATGTAGACAATCATCAAATAGAAGCTAGCATTTGCAAGAGTTGGTTAATCTCTTCAGCCGGAAGGCTGGCAAAGACTGAGAATCCTAATGGATATAAGAATGTATTATTACATATGAAGGCTCATATGGCAATTGTCCAGCAACAGCAGCAAGCACAACAATTGCATGATGACCAAATGATGTTGGCGAGTGGTCAAAAGCCGCATCTGCCTAAACTTGGTGAACCTAAACAGCAATCACAGCAGAAGAAACCTCCTGCTAAAGCAGGAAAGATAAGTGGAGAACATAATGCCAGCACCCCCATCCAGTAATGTTTTAGATGTTAATAAGCCGCCTACACCGAAAACGGCTGATGATATCAATGACATGTTTAAGGAGTTTGATGTTGAGACAGAAACTCCTAAACCAGAGAAAAAGGAACCTAAGCCTAAAGAAGAAGTTGAAGATAAAGAAGAGAAGGATGATGAATTAGAGTTAATTGAACCAGAAGAAGAAGTTGAGAAGTTAGATCTTAAAGAAGATAGCGAGCTAGAAATAGATGCTCCACCGAGAAAGAAAGAAATTCTAGCTAAATATCCAGAGTTATTTAAAACGTTCCCATTTCTCGAGAAAATGCTCTATCGAGATAGACAATACTCTGAGCTGTTTGGAAGCTTCGATGATGCGAAGGAAATTGCTGAACGCAGTGAATCATTCGATCAGTTTGAATCACAGTTGTTATCTGGTGATACTGAGCAGATTCTACGCGAAGTGAAGGATACAGACGAGAAGGCATTTAACTTAATTGTAGACGAATATCTCCCAACTCTTTGGAAAGTTGATAAAGAAGCTTATAAGCATGTTACAGGGAATCTATCGAAGCGGCTAATTATGGAAATGGTTCAAGAAGCCAATGATACAGACAATGCGGATTTAAAGCAAGCTGCACTCTTAGTCAATCAATTTGTTTTTGGAACGGCAAAATTCTCCGCACCCTCAAGACTTGTTGATAAACAGTCTACGACTGAAAATGATGAAGTCGTGCAGGAGCGGCAATCTTTATTAAGAGAGAGATTTGAGAGCGCACGTGATGATTTGCAATCTCAGGTTGATAATACATTGAGAGCAACTATAAGTGATTATATTGATCCTAAAGGGAAGATGACAGCATATGTAAAGAAGAATGCTGTTGCAGATGCGATGAGAATCTTAACCGACGCAGTCGCAGATGATCCTTCTGTTTCCAAAAATCTTAATAATCTTTGGAGAGCCGCAAGCACCTCTAAATTTTCTGATAGAAATGCCCTTGGTAAAATTAAATCATTCTATTTGTCTAAGGCTAAAGGCAATTTGAAGAATGCAATTCTGAAAGCCAGAGCTGAAGCACTGAAAGATCTTCCTCAACACAATCAGAGAGAAACTGATGATGAGGAAATAGAAAGTGAAACAAACTCTCGGAGACAACCGAGAAATATTCCACCTGGCAGACCTCGCCAAGAAAAAGGGAAAAATGATGGTCCAAGAAAAGGAGAATCTGTAACCGATTTCTTTATGAGGGATTAAACTATGCCAGGTGCTGTAGTAGAATCAGTTGTTGCTGGTACAGAACTCGAAAAGGTGCTGCCGAAGGTGACCACTGTTTTTGAAAGTGACGACACGTTTTTCGGTAATATTAAGAAGAGAGATGTTGAGATAGTTAGCTATCGTGAGATGCGTGCTCCAATGGAATTAAGGCCAGGAGGACGTTTTCAATATTTTAACCCTGATGGTGGAGATATGGGACGAGGCGGCGGTCCAACTTGGGACAAAGCCGTTTTGCGCCCAGTTTTTCTATCAGAGAATATTGAATATACGAAATTAACTCAGTGGAGCACTGATGATCGTAGAAAGAGTGTTATAAATGCTGTTCGTAGATTAACTGCAGGTGCGACAGTAGAAATTAAAAGACAATTAGATGCCCAGCTTCAGGGAACTGGAACTGGACAAGTAGGAACTATTATTGCCGTAACAACGGCAGGTGGAGTTGATACATATACATTAGATGCAGAATTTGGTGCTCGACTTGTTCGATACGATCAAGTTGTGCAGATATTTGATACTACCCTTTCTATTTTCCGTGGCAAAGGTGTTGTTACATTATGGGACGTTGAGAATAAGCAAATTAGTGTAACTCCAGCTATTCCTGGTGCTGTTGCAACTGATGTGTTAATTGTAGATGGATTAACAAATCCTACAGCACTTCCTGGTCTTTACGGAGTGCCATATCATCACTCTAATGCTTCTACTGGAACATGGTTAGGATATGATAGGGCAACTACACCAGAAATTCGAGCGAATCGTGTTAATGGTGGAAATAGTGCTCTAACGCTTCCGTTGCCAAGACTAGCAATTAACAAGATTGGTAATAGAGTTGGTATTGACAATAACTTCGATCCTCATGCTTGGACACATCCTTGTCAAGCACAAGCTTATGAAGAAATTGGTCAATTAATCTCTATTATTCATAAAGCACCAAAAGATGAAAGTTTGAATCTTTACTTTGGTGATAATATGCAGTTAGCCGGAGCGCCCATTAAACAGCACTTTAATTGGAGTAAAAAAAGAATAGATTTCGTCGTCAGCTCAATCTGGGGCAGAGCGGAAATTCTTCCTATCGGATTTTATACGTCCGATGGTCGGAGAATTTTTGAATTGCGCGGAGCGAGCGGTGGCGTAGCTGCTGCGGATATCTTTTACATGGTTGTTGGGTTCCAAACATTTGTTTTAAACCCAGCCGCAACCGCTTACATCGATCAATTAGCCATACCAAGCGGATATTAGTAGGAGAAAAAAAATGAGTGATTTACTCTTTCAGCAGCTTTCAACAGTACAAGATATTGGACAGCCTGTTCCGCAAACTATTGCTAGTGCCGCTACGATATCTCCATCTACATTTCTATCATTTATTACTGGAACTGTTCAATTACAGACTATGAATCCATTTACTACTGGTGCTCATATGGTTGCTCTTGTATTTACTGCTGCCATTCCTACGGTCATTCCGGCTGGAACTGGTGCTGGAAACTTTAAAGCTGCTATTACACCTACACAAAATGTTCCTGTTCTTTGTATTTGGGATCCTATTACTCAATTATGGTGGGCTGGTGTTTTGAAGCCGTCTTAGTCGTTGGCTCCGCTACTATAATTCTGTAGTAGCGGAGCAGTTCTCTGTTCCGAAAGGAATGGCCGAAAGGCTGGAGAAAAGGAATTTATGGCAACAGTGACGATGGACCCAGACGTTAGATCATGGACACCGATTAACCTCTGGGCAATGATTCGTGCTCTTATTAACAACAATTGTCCGATTCTAACAATAAACGGAACTCAGTTCCCAATAGTTAACGGCGTTAATGGAACCTTCATCGGACAAGCTGGTAAAGGCTCTCTTTTAATTGACTTTGCGAATGGTTTATTGTATCAGAATACAGGAACAATATCTAACGTACAGTGGGCAGCAATTGTAGAGAATCCTCCTGGTGGTGGTGCTTCTGCATCAAATACAGCCCCATATCTTCCTACTGCATTAACAGCAAGCGGAGCTATTAATCCAGCTCTTACTGCTACATATGTTATAACTAAGAATGGCGCTGCTGCATTGACGCTTGCGGCTCCTATTCCTGGTCCTCTAGCATCTGGTGGTAATGATGGAGTAAACATTATTATCACTTCAAATACACCATATCAGCATGTTATTACTGCTATTGGATTGTTAGTGACTGGCACTCCTGCTGTAAATTATGTTACATTCCCACAGTATGCAGGTGGCGAAGTTGACCTTATGGCTTACAATGGCAAATGGATTGTGTTGAATTCTCAGGTTGTTTCATTCCAGTAATGATTTGAGGGAATAACGATGCAAGACTTTGTTCAAAAAGATGGTGTGACGATGTTAAATACTGCGCAATTACTTGGTACTATAAGTGTAGTTACTATTAAATGTCCTTGTAAACAAATTATTATGGGACAAATGGGGCAGTCTATTGTTTGCACATCTTGTAAAAGAACATGGTATGTATCCTCTCAAGCGAAGATAATAGTTAATGAGATTGCTGCTGATCAATCTAAAATAATTGATACTAACAGTTTACTAGCTCAGTAATGAAGGCGTGTTGAGGGAGCCTTTCTTTTCTCGCAATTTTGACGAGAATGATTGGTCAATTCTGACCTGTTGGAAAGGCGGAGAGTGATATGTCATTAGGTTCCATTGCCGGTTCGGTAACACCAGCGTTGAGCGTTTTACCCGTTACAAGTAGAGATACTGGATTAGGTGATTCTGCTAACTATTATGTAGCTTCTAATCCTACACCTGGTACTGGTATTATTACAGGCCATCCCACCACACTGGTGAGTACGACGCCTGCACTAATACTATTTAATGGAGGTTTGTTAAACGTTTATCTTCTGTGGATGAGACTTGGAATTACGGTAGCTAGCACAGGTAACGTAACCAATACGAATTTCTCACATAGTATTGATGCTGGTAATAGGAATTTGGGTAATACAGCCGGAACGGCTCTAACCATTAACAATACAAATATTATGTCTAACTCTAAGTCTTCTGTGCAAGCCACATTTGGTGCTATTACAGGTGCTACTGCTGCATCTAGTAACGAGCGTATTATGGGTAATGATTGGTTTAGAGTTGCTTTGATTGATATTGTTGGTGATGTCTATGAATGGCAATATGGAACTCCTGCAATGGTGGGTGTTGGTTCAACTCCTGCAACAGTCTGTAACTTTATCAGGAGTGCTCCTGCTATTGTTTTACAGCCGCAAAGCTCATACGTGTTGAATGTCTGGGCTCCAACTACATTTACAACTGGTATCACCTTCGAAGTCCAGATCGGCTTTGCTGAAAAGTGAAAAAGGAGAATTGAAAAAATGTCATTAGGAAGTCCGTCAGCATTAAGTGTTGTTCCTGTTACTGGTAGAGATACTGGTCTTGGTGACTCTGCTAACTATTATGTTGCTGTTACTGCTACACCTGGCACTGGTCAGGTTACTGGTAACCCAACATCTCTTGTTAGCACTACACCAGCTTTAGTTGTATTCAATGGTGGATTGCTAAACGTATATCTAATCTATCTCCGCCTCTCCTCGACTGTAGTCGGTGGTGGTGCTGCAACTAAACAGTTTACACATCAAGTAGATCAGGGTAATAGATTTACATCTGGTGGTGCTGCTCTTACAATTAATAACACAAATATGATGGCTAATGCTAAGTCATCTGTTCAGGCTAACTTTGGTGCTATTACTGCTACAGCTCAGACTGCTAACGTTCGTAACTTAGGAAATGATTGGTTTAGGGTTGCGTTAGCTGATGTTGTTGGTGATGTCTATGAATTTCAATATGGTTCTTGTATGGGTGATGCAGTTGGTTCTTCACCTGCTACAGTTGCTAACTTCTGTCATATTGCTCCGGCTGTTGTATTGCAGCCGCAGAGTTCGTATTTGCTAAATATTTGGTCTGCTACATTTTCTGCTGGTATTACATTTGAAGTTGAATTAGCTTTCGCGGAGAAGTAATCGTTCAGGCTATGTCCAGAGAGATGCTGATTTCTCTCTGGACATAGGGATTTTATGGAAAATCCTTTTCGGAAGAGCAAAGATCCATTTCCGCATGAATCGAAAGCGCAATCTACGATTGATAACGAGGTAAAACAATTAGAAGAAATGGCTAAGTTGGAAGAGGTGAATCCGGCTGAAGTAATTAAAGAATTTGGTCTAGAAAGTAACATCCCTATAAACCACCCATATTGGAGAAAAAGAAAGTGATATATGGAATTAAGAGAAACAATAGAAAATATAAATAAGAAGTTAAAGGAAGAGTTCGGCTATGAATTGGATGGTAGACCGCGTTTTCGAGTAGTTTTTTCTGATGACCAATTCGAAAAGAGATGGATTCAATTTACAGATGAAGGATTTCCTCTTCTAGAACCAGAAGTTAGAGAGTTGCCAAAATATAGGCAGTTTATTCAACAGAAATATATTTTAGAGAGGCTTGTTCCAGTCATAGGAGAAACTGATCTAACTGAAAAGATGTCATATGAACCTTGCTGGGTTTTTCAAGATAAGAATCAGAACTATCTCCCGCCTTTCTATGACGGCTGTAAGTTGGTAATAGATTCTATGTATATGAAGATGGGACGTAAAGATGGATTTGCTAAATATAAAGATCCTAATATTACTGAAGAGGCTAGATTAGCTCACATTGAAAAGGTTGAGAAAGAATTGTTTGGGAATGAAACGAATGTTGGGGATGCATTAGCTTACGGAAGTGGCGTAACAGTACCAGAAATGCCTTCAAAGTTAGTTCATTAGAGGATAAAGATGCCTGAAGAAGTCGGGAAACCAATAATAGCCGGAAACACCCAAATGGAATTTACTAATACGATGTTAAATAGGAGAAAATTACGACAGTCTGTCAAAAACTCATTAGATAAATGTACGATAGTGAGTATTTTTCCTAAAGTCATTGACGAAGATAAATATACGATTCAACCAGGTAAGTTTCATATTGAGAAAGGAACACTAGAGAATCCAGCTATTCTGGTTATTGGTGGTTCTAGTTGGTGGAAAGACTTTGATCCTGATCAAGATCCATTAGAAATGCCACGATCTTCTGTGGAAGTGGCTAATGCTGTTATTACTGATTACTGCAATAGCATGGTTGGTGTTATTCCTGGAACAGCAAGCCCCGGACTATTTTTCGTTACTGGGGAGAAAAAACTCTTAGAAATTAAGTTAAATTATAAAGAAGAATTAAAGAAAGCAGATGAAAAGCAGAATCAATGGTATCAGATACTGATTAGATTAGCTGATAGTTTGTGGGCTAGGGGAAATGGGAACCCATTAGTGATTATGGATGATATGCGCCTTGCCGCTCGCAGCTTGCATTTTGACGATAAACCTTGGCTGAAAGATTTCCAAGCAATTCAGCGAGTTCCATGCAAGTTCTGTGGAAATCTTAAAGATCCAAATTATCCTATTTGCGGTGTTTGCCGAGCTGTTGATACATCTCATCCACTTGGAAAAGACGTGAAGTTTGCCGTCTAATGCCTATTCCTGCTAACATAATCGGTATTGTTGCTGGATTAATGAATGATTCAGCTCAAACGCAATACACGAATACTGTCTGTCTTCCATTCTTAAATCTTGCATTAGATGAGCTGCAAGAAATTTTTGAGCTGAATTCAATTCCAGTAACGAATGAAACGAGTGGAATTATTACAGTTCCTTCTGGAGTTAATGAAATAGGATTTGATACAGTTCCAGCACTTCCAAGTGGATTAATTGAGATACAGCAATTGTGGGAATCTCCCACAGGATTAAATAAATGGACACCTATGGATAAGAAGGAATTTCTTCCACATTATTTAGAAGATAATACAACGATTTCTATGTTCTTAATTTGGGCTTTGGAGAGTGGAAATGTTAATTTTATAGCCGCAAACAGCATAATCGATTTAAAGATAGACTACACAGCTAATATGTTCAATACACCTATAGCGATAGGAAATATTGGAAATAATCTTCCATTCACTAATATTGGAACATATTTAGACTATAAGACAGCCGCGCTCTGCGCATTTTTCATTGCAGAAAATGAGTCACGAGCGGCTGCTTTGGATTCATTAGCTGGAACTGCTTTAAGTCGGGCACTCGGTATTCCTGTGAAGGGGATGCAATCTATCACGACGAGAAGGCGACCATTTAGAGCGAGTTATAAACGTCGTGGAGTAGTGTATTAAATGAGTGTCCGCGACCATACTGGCATAGCAATCTCCACATTCAATGGATTGTGGGATAGAGGGGATGTCGATACAGTTCCTCCAGATCACTTCAGTTCAGGGAATAACTTCGATTTTGTTGGTGGAAGTTCATTTAGAACACGTCCTGGAATTGCAATTAGTCAAACAGTATTAGTTCCATTATCAAATATTAAGAGAATCTATAACTATCCCACGCAGAGTGCAAATACGTTAATGGTGCTAACGGCTGATGAAATTACTGGAGCCGGAAACGTATATCACGTAGTTAGCCCTTCAATTGTTTATGGTCCAATATTAACTATTGCTGCTATGACCGATTTTGCATTTGTTCCATTTGCTGGAAGAGCATATATTTCACCATTTTCTGATTATACAAATGGTGCATTAACTTTTCAGAGAGGATTACAGAACGATTTCGTATACGTATATGCTGGTGATGGCACTCCTGCTAGAAAAGCTGCTGGCAGCGGAATGACTGGCACAATGACAATTTCTAATGGTGCTGCTGGTCATACAGACCCAGGATTTAAAGTATTTGGGTTTGTTTCTCAGACAGTTTCTGGATATAATGGCCCGCCAACAATTCTAACAACATTCACAACTGCTGCTGCAAGCTCTGTTTCATTTGGAAATATTCCTACAAGTGGTGATCCAAATGTAGTGAAAAGATTGTTAGTAGCAACGAAGTCGATTCCAACTTATAATGGTAATCCGAGTGGTTATCAATTCTTTTTTGTTCCCAACGCAATAATTAACGATAATACTTCAACGTCTCTGAATAACATTTCTTTTTATGATGCTGATTTGTTAGCTGATGCAACACATTTATTGCAGAATTATACGTCAATTCCAGCCGGAGCAGTTCTCTCAGTTTATCATAACCGTCTTGTCGTAGCGGCAACATATACAGATATCTCACTGGCGCTCGTTAGCCAAGCTGGAGAGCCGGAAGCTATTAATAAAATCACAGGTCTTATTGTCGTTCCTCTTGATGGAAATCCGATTACAAATGCACAAGAACTCCGTGATGTATTATACGTATTTAAACGAGCTAGAACAGTAGCTTATAGTGATAATGGCGGAGAGCCGTCCTCATGGCCTTTAATTCCAATAGATGCCGCTTTAGGAACATCAGTTCATGGAATTGCGACAGTTTTAGACTCTGGAACGGCATCTGTAGACTTTCTTATTATATGCACGTATCAGGGAATAAATCTCTTCAATGGAACATATATTACTTCAATGTATAATGCTCCGACGAAAGAACTAACCTGGAAAATTTCTAACTTATGGCAAGGACTTGATAGAAATAAGTTTGGAAGAATTCAAATCATCGATGCACCGATTGAAAAGAAGATTTACTGCATTCTTCCAACTCGTCAACTTCTCGTCGGTAATTATGCTAATGGATTAGACTTTAAATCTATTAGATGGTCTCCTTGGTCATTTAGAATGGGTATTAATACAGTTGCTATTCAGAATATTAATGACATTATTTTAGGAGCAGATTTAAATTAGATGGGCACTTTTACCATAAAACCTACGTCATTAGTGAGTGGTGGAATACCATTTACTAATTCAGGCAGTATTACTATTCCTGGATGGTATGATACTATAGATGCTAATACGCTCCTACAATGTCTATTAGATCCTACAGATGTGAATCAATTACAGGTTGGAGCTACTGCAATTAGTGCTTTTTCTGATACTATAAAATTTGGTTGTTCTGGGCCATCTATATATTTAGATGGTTCTATTACTCCAATTGACTTTAATCATCTTCCAGGTGGATTTACTGCAACATCAGCAATAATTAAAGTAGATCTTCTTGCCATTCAAAATCCTGATAGTGGTCCTCCAACTCAATATAATCTTTTACGAACTGGTGGTATAGGAACAGTTAACGTTACCAGTTACCTATATGATTTTACAGGTTTTCCTAAACCTTTAATGTTAGATATCGTTAATAATGGGATGGGTATTAGTGTAATTCTCAATAGTCAAGCTCTTACTGGTGGAGCAGCTATTGTTTTTGGTTATCTTAGAATTGAGGGAACTTATACGATTGTTAATTCTCAGTTCACTTTGCAAACTACAACTCCAGTTTATGTAGGAGATAAAATTAAGCTTACTGGAGCTGCTCCTAATAATGTGTTAGATGGAGTTGCACAAATAACACTAACAACTCCAGCCGGATTGACCGTAACCGTTCCATCGTATGACATAATAGTTCAACAGCCAGGTCAGCTTTGGTTCTATGTTCCATCTGGGTTTTATTCAGCGAATCAAGATCAGTCTCCACTTCCTGTAACTATCACTTTAATAGGAAATGGAAAGCAATTTTCTGGTTCAGTTGCCGCTGGCGTCATAACAATTTTATTTGCAGACGCCTCTGGGATTTACATTCTCTCAAAAACTCAGACTAACGACATTCTCTATTCTAGGTTTGGATACACTACTGATTCTAATGTGTTAATGATACCAGATTTGAGTTTGATGGAGACTGATGAGGCAACTTATGATGACTTTTATGATCTATTAGGTTATCCGAAGCAAATAATGACTCAGAATGATATTAGTGATGAGAATGAGAATTTTGAGTCTGATTATTTCTCTGTAACTCCAAGTTCTCGACTTGTTGCCACTCTAATAAATGTAGAGATTCCAAGTCCGTTCATTGAAACTGCCTTTCTGCCTTGAAGGAGATTTAATTTGGCTCAGAACAGAAGTCTTCGAGTCGGCCCATTGGCTTTAACGAATACTCTAACTACAAACATATTAAATCCAGCCGCAGCCGGTGCAGGAACTGGATATACTCCCTCAGCAAGTTATATTATTCTTAGACATATTAGAATTGTAAATAAGACAGCAGGCGCAGTCACTTTTAGCCTGTGGCTTGGTGCTACAGGTGGAAACGTAGCTGGAACTGAAGTTATTGGAAATGCTTTATCTATAGCTGCTAATGCTGCATATGATTGGTATGGAATACTTAGGCTCGATGCGGCTGATTTCCTTGTTGGTGGAGCAAGTGCAAATACATCATTAACTTTTGAAGCAGAGGGAGAAGTTGGCTTAGCATAAAGAATGGCTAAGAAGAGTTCGAGTGGCGAAGAAGTAATAAATCACTACGGAGCTGTTCGTCTACGTGTTAACGGCTCTGCTAGTTTACAGATGACATTTTTCAGTTTGGATAAGACTCTACAAAACATCTTAGTTCCAGTTCCATTACAGTCATTAACGGCAGTTGAACCTAATCGTTTAGGTAATTTTACTCAACAGAGAGCTAAATTGATGATTAGAACTACAGAAATAAATGAAACTTTTCAAATTTCCAAAATTATAGTTTTCGTTAAACCAGTCGCTAAATCGTGGCCTGAAACATCTTGAGCTTCGATCCTACTCGTCTCTATACGACATTACTAATTACAGGTCTGCAAACTAAAGATAATGCTTTATATCAACTATTGCATAATTTGATTAAAGCTATTGCTGATATTAATGTGACAACTAATACACTAAGTTCTGGGAGTGGTGGAACAACTATAACTAATCAAATAATTCAGAGTTTATCTGGAATAGATATTGTAGATAGTTTCGATGAACCTATAATTGTTATTCCCTCCATTCAGAATTTATCTTCTCCATTTAATCAGGGAGATATTCTTGTTATTGGTCCTAGTGGAATAATTACTTCAATTCCTGATGTAGCTATCAATAGTGTTCTTATTTCAAAAGGCGTGGGCGTCATTCCAGCATGGTCTGAAAATGTTAATTTAGGAACATCTAATAATGGAGTGTTGAATATTAGTGGTAGACTAGCTGTGGTATTCAATTTAGCTGATGATGGAGTATTTGCGCAAGGAATTACTGCGACGTTTCCATCAGTAATCACTACTAATCGAACGGCGTTAAATTATAATATTATAACAGCAGGCGCGTCTGGGTTTAATCAAACTGGACTTGCTTTTACGATGAATGCTGGATATACAGGATCTGCTCATACCTACGCATTGCGGTCTATTACGAACGTTGCTACTACTCTAAACCAATCAGTAGCATTTGAGGGGCAAGCTATTGGAGCAGGCTTATCTAATTGTGCTATTGCAGGAATATCTAATAGTGCCACGAATGGCAATATTGGTGTCTATGGAGGTATTGGAGGATTTACTTCAGCTAATTTCAACTTCAATATAACTGCCGCAATTTTAGCCTCCAATGGAGCAACTGGAAATGACATCTATCGAGGATATAGCAGTACTAATTTAAGATTCTCTGTTACTGATGCCGGGAATGTTGTTGCAGTCGGATCACTTTCTGGTACTAGTCACATTCATACTGGCGCAGAAATTGATAAAACGTATACTATTGTAGTACCAGTAACAGGTGATACCAAAACAATGGCGGCTGGACAATCTAGAATTATTTTTAATCCAGCCGGAACTCTCGCTCTTCTAACGGTAACGTTACCTCCAAGTCCAGTAGACGGTCAAGTAGCTGGAATGTCATTTACTCAGATTATTACTGGATTAACGATAAATGCTCCTGGTGGTGCAACTGTTGTAGCGCCTCCAACTACAGCCGCTGTTGATAGCAATTTTAGATTTCTTTATCAAGCGTCTTCCACTTCGTGGTTTCCTTGCTCATGAAAGGTTAAATAATGGCAGCAACAACAGATACACAAATGGCTCTAGCCGCAGACAGCAAGTTTATTAGACGCTTAGCAGCTTTATTTAATCTAGAAGCTCAAGTTGTAATTGCTGAACCACCAGCAACAACTAATCATATTCTACGTAGACAGTTAGCTCAATCATGTATTACTGGTGGATTAATGGTATCATCTCAATTTGCTCTAACTATAGCATTATCAACAAATCTGATGGCTGCTAACACGACATATGATTTTATTCAGTTAGCCGTAGTCACTGATGCAACTGATGCTGCTATTAGATCTGAAATTGCTACACTCTGGAATGGATTTGCTGGAGTTTAAGATGGCTGGAGTTGCAAGCAATATCGACCCAAATACACTGTTTGGTGGTAATATGAGAAATACTAGTGGATTTGGCAATCCAATGCCAACTTCTCAATACGGTAATCCTGCTACATTTACGGCAGCCGCTAACACCCAAGCTAAAGACTATGATACTATAATGAAGCAGTATGCTGATTTTACTGCTAATGCTGCCGCAAGACCATTAACGGCTCAGAATGTCAGTACTGGAAGTATTGCACCACAGACGGCTGGATATCAACAATCGGCTGATGTTACTAGCTCATTAGCTGGATTGAAAGATTTATCGGCAACTGGCGGATACACATCTCAAGGAATTGCAGATATTAGAGAAAGAGACATATCCCCTACGCGGAGCGTATATGCAAATGCTCAGCAGAATGTTGAAAGACAGAAAGCACTTGGTGGTGGTTACTCGCCAAACTATAATGCTACACAAGAACAGATGGCTAGAGATGAATCTAATCAAATAGCTGGGATAGATACAGCCGCTAACGCCGGAATTGCTCAGAATGTTGCCGCAAACAGATTAGCTGCGGCAAGTCCATACGCTGCGGCTAGTTCAAGTGCAAATGCAGCGCAAACTCAAAATAATCAATTCAATGCGAATGCATATAATACAGTTAATGAAGCTAATGCAAATAGAAACTTAGAAGCTGGAACTGGTAACGCGAATAGGAATCTAGCTGCTCAAGGTCAGAATTATGGAAACATTCTTGCCGGAATACAAGGACAAACGAATTTATATGGGACTACTCCAGCTCTCACTAATACGTTTGGCAATCAAGTCTCTAATGCAGCACAATTAGGACAAGGACAACAGAATATAAATCAACGAGATAACCAAAATCTGTGGAGTAATGTTGGGAGGTTTGCATAATGAGCTTCATAGATAATCTTGCTGCTAGTCCGGCTGGTGGAATTTATGGACAGCCAGGACAGCAAAATAATCAAAATGATGTTTTAGGTATTGTAAACCAATTAAAAGATCGTGAAATGCGAGACTTTCAGAATAAAGCTAATTTCATGTCAGATTTATCTGTGAAGCAAGATAGGTTAAAACAGCTATTTAGCCCAGAAACGGCTTCTGGTATTCCAGGTTCAAATGCTCAAACGGCTAATGGTCCCGTTGGCGGTCCTTCAATGCAACAAGGCGGAATGAATGTACAGATGGGTAAGACAGAACAAGATCCCAATCAATTAAATGCTGCCCAAAGAGCTGAAATGTCTATGAAGCAGCAAGGAATGGGTCTTGAACAGCAGAAGATAGCACAAGCCGGAAAGATGGGTGAAGAACGGCTTGGGATACAAAAATCTCAAGAGCAACTAAATGCTAAAAAAGAAGGTGATATACATGAAAACGCTCAAGCTAAATTACAAGCCAAAATTGAAGAATCTAACGGTAAATTAGAACAAGCCCAAGCTGCTTTGGAAGCTAAAACTGCATCTGGAGATGCTGCACTAAAAGAACATCAAGCTCTTAAAGATGCTATGACAGAAAGACATAAGCTAGAATTGGCTCAAGGTCAAGCAAAATTAGATCAAAAAGATGCAGAATTTAAGGTTCTTCAAGGACAGCACGACGAATTAATAAAACAGCGTGGACACACGACTGAAACTAAGAAAGATGCACAAGGAAACGCAATAACTACAGATACTACTAGAGGCAGTGCCGCTAACATGGTAAACATGAAAGGAAGAGATGGCAAGACATATCCAGTTCCGGCTGATAAAGCTGAAGAAGCTAAGACTCATCCTTTCTTTCAGCAAGCTGATGAAAGAGAACAGCAATGATACCGCGAGATACGAAGAAATCAATAGAAGTTAAACTTTCTGGTCCTACAGCTAAGCTCCTAAAAAGAGATTTTCACTCCTATAATGCAAAATATGTTAGAGAAGCTACATATGCATATAAGCACTTATTAGATACAGGTGGTAAGATGTTTGTAGCTCTAGCGGGCGCTATGTCCACCGCGAGAGTGGGAATTTCTCTAGCCGCAATGATACGAAAAGGATACGTCAGCGGTTTATCTGTTACGGGTGCAAACCTCGAAGAAGATGTATTCAATTTAATCGGAAGAGATGATTATATAGATATTCCAGATTATAAGGATACGACGCCTGAAGATGATGAGAAATTAGGAAAGAAGAAGTTTGTTAGAATTTATGAAGATGTAGTTCCACCTGAAGTGATGAAGAAAGTTGAAGATGCTATTCTCACTAAATGGAAGAATGCTGCTCTCGGTAATGAAAGAAAGTTCCCACACGAATTTCTCTGCGAGTTATTGCTGGATGGTGCTCTAAAACAGTATTATCAAATTGACCCGGCCGAATCATGGCTGCTTGCGGCTGCTGAAATGAAGATTCCTATAGTCACTCCTGGCTGGGAAGATAGCACTTTGGGTAATGTGTTTACGGCTATGGTTAGAGAGATGGAAGTTGATGTTCATATTATGAAGACTGGTATTGAAGCTATGAATTACCTTGCTGATTGGTATTTAATGGAAAAAGCAGAAAAAGGCTTCTTTCAAATTGGTGGTGGCATTGCAGGTGATTTTCCTATTTGTGTAGTTCCTTTCTTAAAACAAGATTGTCATATGGGTGATAAAGTTAAACATTGGGCTTATTTCTGTCAGATAACTGATGCTGAAGTGTCGTATGGCGGATATAGTGGTGCTGAGCCAAATGAAAAGATTACTTGGAATAAAATCTCGAAGAAGACGCCTAAATTCGTCATTAAATCTGATGCCACTATTGTAGTCCCTCTCATGTTCGACGCAATTTTAGGATTATAAATGCCTCGTCCTTTTAGACAGCCTGTTTCAGATGAAATAGAGCCGCCAGATTATGTCGGCAAACCTATTGAAGAATCAGAATCGAAGCCTCCATCATATGCTGGAACTCCAATAGATGAAAAGAAGAAAGAACCAACTAAACCAATAAAGGCTAGTGGTCCTGGATATGCTTATCAGGCAGCTCATCCAGAAGAAAGAAAGCCTTTTGATACCAGTCCTTTAGGTTGGAGAAGTGCTTTAAATAAATTTACTAGTCCATTAACAGAAGCTCCAACTCGCTTCGCTGAATCAGTCTCAAAACACATTAATCCACAAAGTGAAACTAAAGGAATTAGGGGAGTTAGTTCTGCATATGTCGAAGGATTAGGTCATGCTGTTAGTGATTTAACCTCTCCAATTAATTTAGCATTAGTTGCTGCTCCACCTGGAGTTGGTAAAGCTATCGGAGTTGGAATGGTTGGTCATGGTGCATATAGAACTACTAGAGGAATAATGGAAGGTGATCCAGAAGAAGCTATTAGTGGAGCTGTAGAAGGTGGATTAGGATATCTCGGCGCTAGAGGACATATTACTCCTTCTGCTAAAACAGAGAAAGAACATCCTCCAATTCGACAAGAGAGAGTAATTAATCCAGCCGATAAAAATATTAAATTCTCCACTAAAGCTGAAGCTGATGCTGCTAAACCTGTTGAAGATCAAAATAGAATGGCCGTTCCGGCTGAACTTGGACCAGAAGCTTTTACACCCAAAGATTATAAACAACCTGATATAGCGAGAAAAGCAGGCGTAAAGCCTCCGATGACTCGCGATGAAGAACAAGCTGCTTATGAAGCAATGAAAGGTGGCTTTGATAGAAGAGATGCAGATAAAGCTTCTCGTCCTCGTGATGCTGCTCCGCAGGAAGAAATTCCTGAAATACAGAATAATCCATTTAAAGGAAAGAAGCCTGCTATAACTGAGGATATTAAACCAACTGAAGAAATAAAGCCACCTGATTACGCAGGAGAACCTTTAGAACGTGAACAACCTGCTGATATTAAACTAAATAACGCTGCACAGACTTCACCTGAGAACCTAAAGAAATTAAATGAATTTATGGATTCTGCTGCTCCGAAAGGTGAGCAGAGTGTTGAACAGATTAGAGATTCTCTTAATAAGCCTGAAGAACAAGGTTTATCTGTTAGACAGCCAGTTGTAGATGCTATTGTCGATGGAGAACCTCCTGTAAAACAATCTAATCATATTGTAACTAATGTTAAATTACCAGAAGGTGTAGGATTTGAGAAGGTAACTCCTGAACCAAAATATAATGAAGAACCAAAGATTTTTGAAGGAGAAGTAATAAAGTCTGAGGATGCTGGGAAATCACCAGAATTGGCAACTGCTGGAACACCTCAACGTCCAAGTTTTTTTAGTGATGACAGGGGTGAATTAAATATAGATTCTATCAAGAACTTCATGAGTTCAGTCTATCAGAAACTAACTGGAAAGACACCTGTTAAAGACATCGTTGAAGAACTAAAAAAGACTACTCCAGAGATCGATGATTCGAAAGGTGGCAAGACTGTTAGTGCTGTAATGAAACTTTTTACAGGATTAGAAGATGCTAGAGGTTCTATGGAGAAGCAATCATCCCTTTATAAGCAAGAAAGAGCACAACGCTTCGCGGAATCGGCTAGTGTTAAAGAAGGTGGTTCTTTAGGTGCTGCAAAGTCATTATCTAAAATGAAGGGTGAATACGAGCAAGTTAATCCTGGTGAAAGACTTCATTTAGACCAGGGAGAAACGGATTCTTTGTTTGACTCAATTAAAGCAGCGAAGCTGACGGAAGCAGAGAAGATTAATGCTCGTTTCTCGATGTTTAAACTTCTTAATGGAGATAAGACATTAAATCGTTCTGAACTTTCAGTTCTCGATAACGTATTCGGAAACGGCTTTGCTAATAAAATCGTGGAAATGCACGGAGGACTCGGCGCTGTTGGATTGAAGTTGGGCAAAACGGCTAATACGATGAAATCCATGCTTAATTCTGTGAACATAGCCGCACCCATCTTACACGGTTTGCCGCTAAGCTCTCATCCATTAATTTACACAAAGGCTGCTGCTAACATGGTCAAGTTTATGGCTAATAAAGATGCATACAATGCGGCTATGACTGCCATTGAGGAAAGACCGAATTATGTTCCCTGGAGAGATGCTGGATTGTTTATTGCCAAGCCTGAATCTATTACTGCTTCAGAAGAAGACTTCGCTCGGAGTTATGTCAGATTCATTCCCGGTGTTAGAGATATTATCGCAGTCTCTAAAAGAGGATATACAGGCTTCTTGAATGAATTACGTTCAAAGACTGCTGATTTGCTGGAGAAGAACGCCAAAGATCAAGGATTAGAGGTATTTGAGAATATTAAGGTTAAAGATAAAAAGGGTAACTTCGTAACAGATGAAAAAGGAAATGTTAAAACAGAAAAACGTCCAACAGAGATTGCCAAAAACATCGCTAAATATATCAATAATGCAACTGATCGTGGAAGTCTTGGAAAACTAGAGAAGATAGCTCCTGAATTGAATTATCTCTTATGGAGTCCTAGAAGGCTAACGGCTAGGGCGACTATGCTTAATCCAATGTTTTATGCTAAATTAGATCCGTTTACAAGAAGAGAGGCATTAAAGAGTTTATTTGCACAAGCAGCTATTGGAACTTCTATGGTGAGTTTAGGTGTTCTAGCTGGTGGCAAAACTTCATTAGATCCATCTAATTCAGATTTTGGCAAGGTTCGATTCGGCTCTCATACGTTAAATCCACTTGGACCTACACAGAGTCTAGTCGTAGCTGCAACTAAAGCAATAAAAGAACTTCATAGAATGGGTTCTGGTGAAAAGGCTAAATTCGGCGAACAGAACATTCCAGAGATAGCAGGAGGTCTAATTCGTAATCGTGAATCTCCAATCGTTCGATTAGCTGATGAAATTGCAACGGCTAAACAGTTCACTACTGACAGCAAAGATAAAGACAGAGGAATGCTAGAACATGGCGGCTTTATTAATAGGTTTGGTGATAAGAAATATATCTCAAATGAAGTTAGGAATAGTTTTATTCCTATCTTCATTCAAGATGTCGAAGATTTACTGAAATCTGACGCCAGCTTCGCTGAATCTATTGGACTCGGTGCGGCTAGCTTCGTTGGAGTAAGCGAACAAAATTCTCCTATTCGCAAGAAGAAAGGATTATTGAATTTGAGAGGAATGCGGACCTTAAAGCCTTAGCGTCTGAAAAACAATCCCATAACAAGCATTCCTAAAGCTCCTAAACTCACGTAATACCACCAAACTCTCTGCTGTAACTCTTCAATATCTCTTTCAATCTTTCGCATACGGTTTTCAAATCTGACACCTTCTTGCCAATCATTTGATGACTGTCTTTCATGGAAATTATATGAACTCATTTTGACTCCTTGTCGATTGCGTTTAGAGCTTCTGCAATACTAATTTCTCCTAAAGCGTTCTCTAGAGCATATAGAAATTCTTTATCAATTCCTTTCATCACTCCATAATTGTGAACAACTTCTGTAGCATCAGCCTTCATGTTCTGGACTAGGAAGTGAAACTCTTTGTGAGTCATTTTCTCTCGCTTTTCTAACTTCTAGTGGTGGACAACTATATTCCTGATTAAATTGAGTTCCATCTTTTAACATCCACACTATTCTAACAGTTTCAGTTTCATAAGCTGGGAACGCTTTCACGACTTTGTTCACTTACATGCCTCAATGATTCCTGCGACATCTGGTGGACTGAAATTGCCTTTCTGAACCTTTCCAGCCTCTTTTATAACTGGCTTAGTCATATTACTTCGATGAACTTCCAGAAAAACATCAGCAATCGGAATGCCATACGTGCTAGCGGTTCCAAATACTACGTAAAGAGTATCAGCTAAAGCATCTGCAATCTCAACTAAATCTCTTTCGACTATTGCTCCCCTTAGTTCATTTAATTCTTCATCAATAAGACGTAGTCTGAGATCTTCTTCTTGTTCTGTTGGTATTCGCGGCTTGAACCTTACAGGTTGATTATATTTCTGCATAAAGATTTCTACGAACTGGACATAATCGACTTGCATTCTCATTTCTCCTCCAAGTGATCTCTAATTGCTTTGGACAATTCTAGTAGATGTTCTTTTGAAATCCAAATGTTAACTGTTCCTGATGAAGGACTGATAGTATTATCTACTCTAAAAATATAAGTTTCTTTGTTTTCTCCCTCTGAATAATTTGTTATTGTAAATAGTCCATTGATAGTTCTTACTCCAGTCGATTTCGTAATCATCTTTCTCTCCTAAATTTATCCAAGTTCTCTTTCGGTGTTCCTGATAATTTATACAGATAATCTATATTCTTTCCTACTCCAATCCTTTCTCTTTTCACCCAAGTCATTTCTTGAAGTGCGTCAATTATCCTATCTAGAACACTTGGATCGAAATCACCAAATCCTCTCTGTAACAAATCTCTCCGCAATATTTGATTTCCCTCTGCTGCGATTAATATGTCCATCACCTTTCGAGTAGCTAAGGCGAGAGGATCTATTCCATTACCTTCTGCAACTTTAACACTCGCGTAAATCAATCCAGTAATCTTTTGTATAGCCTCATTTATGTCACTCTCTATGATGATTCCATGATTTTCATAACGAGACAAGCACAAGCACATTGCCGTCTTTAAAACATGATCAGGAACGCGAGAAATAAACCCAGTTTTATCATTATACTTCGTTTCATCTATTCTCCACTTCGTTCTCCACGTATTATAGAGCTTTCTTGCTCCTTCTTCTGGTATTAACCTCATTTTATTACTTGCGATGTTAACTAAGTGTGGAACATATTGGGGAATTGCTTTGTCAATAAACCAGTTGTTATCTGTGTTATCACCTTCAGGATTCAATAATTCTAAGTCTCTAGCTCTCTTTTCTTCATATATTACTAGGTTACGTCCTATATAACCTCCTTGTATATTATGTTGTGGAATTGAATTGTAAAAATGAGCAGGAGATGACCCAAACAAGCAAGTGAAATACGGCTCTTTTAGTCTTTCAGCTCCATCACCTTTTAGAAGATTAACCCAAGGTTTATCGTGATAGTTTCTATCAAAAAGATCGGTTAAAATTTCTAAGGCTTGTGGGTCTCCTATGATTGCTGAAGATAACTCTCCATTTATTACTGCTGCTCTTGAGTCTGTAATAATTGCTTTTCCTGGTGTTGATCTCGTTGTTGATGCTTCTTTGATTATCGCTTGAATAGAACTTCTTCCTGCAATAACTCTAGTAACATCTGCTTCGAGAAGAAACCGTTTAGCCAAATTAACTGGGTACCCTTTTCCTTTTCCGCTATCACCGAGAAGAATAATATATACATTCGGATAA